>JACDJA010000814.1_pt1 | contig 31544 bp, 35 predicted proteins | sample 7449241 | NCBI WGS metagenome assembly JACDJA01 (sample SAMN14253289, study PRJNA609438) | sludge metagenome | isolation source: initial anaerobic sludge | collected 2018-12-20 | reverse complement strand
GACTAACGAATGAGACGAACATCCCAAGCGCATTTTCATCAAGGCCAGGACACAGTCCGCAAACAGGCCGTATGTAGAGCCGCAGTCTAGTTCCAACTCAACACCCAGCGCACTTGCTTTGATAGGGAGAGTCCATGTAGTTCGAGCTAAGCTGCCCGCGGAGGCAGGCACTGTAAGCCCGGGCTGAGAAGATGCACAGTGTGCCTCAGCCCGGGCTTACAGTGCCTGCCGTAGCGGGTCAGCTTGAGCGAGGGGTTAGGCCCCACTCGCGCGGCGCTTCTTGAATGCTTCAAAGCGATCTCTGTACGAAAACATGTAGTCCAGGATCGCATTTGCAAACTCCAGTGTGTCTTTGGAGTCGGGCTGTGAGATTGCGACGCCTACGCCGTGAGCTGCTTCATTTCCGACTGTTCTCAGGGCATCGGACCATTCGAACAACCTTTCGTCAATGAGTCCGTTCTCCTTCATCTTCTTCAGTGACGCGCTGAGGTTCCTCTCACTGACGCCGTGTTCAGCACAGACACCCTCGATAGTCTTGCGACACATGATGGCCGAAGCGGTGTAGGCGCCTGCTCTGTAGCAAGAGCAGGCCTCTTCGAAAGCGGCTCGAATCGCGGGCGGTGCGTTTGGATTCACCCTGGCATCGGTCTGCGGAAAGACGACATACGGTGTGTCCCACTTGTCACCTTCGGCCATGTTCCCGATGTTGGTCTGTCTGATCAGTATGGGTGACCGACACGTTGTACATGCCATGAGCGTGTAGCGCCACTCAGGCTGGCGACCGTCGAACTGTCGTGCGTAAGAGCCAGCCGGCTGGTTCTCATTTTCGGTCGCTTACCCGCGCATTTCGGACCAAATGTTGTCATTGAACTCGCAGAGAACATGTCGAGCGTTGTTAATGAATTCAACATCCGTTTCCATGAGCGATGTCTCGAACTTCCTGTAGCGATGAAAGATGCCCAGCTTCTTCGAGTTGGTCTTAACTCGCACGTAGCTTTCTTTTCTGAGGTCAATCCAATCCGCGTGCGCATACTCGTTTCGTCGCTTTGCACATTCAAGCAGCATTCTTTCCAGCTGGTTTAGCTCTTCCTGTGTGCGTTTCACCTTGCACGATTGGATCATCTGACCGTAGAGGTGAATTAGCGCTCTACACTTCGCGGCGTACTGCATCTCTGAGAGAAAGACATCGAGACGTTCGTCTTGAATCGGGTCTCTCAAAACGACTTCGCGGATGAAATCGGAAAGGTGCTCCTCAAGAGAATTGAAGTAGATGACTATCCAACCGATGTAAGGAGCGATTGCGTCTAGATACGCTTCAAACTCCTCTTCGCTTTCCAAGTACTCGAGTTCGTCAGACTCGTATTGGCGAAAAATGCGTTCGGTCATGGTCAGCCGGCTAACAGTTAATATACGGACGCCAACGTCCGTATAACATTATTATTTAGGGTGTACATTATGGCCATGTAACCTCATGATTCGCAATCGTTTTCATTTTCCTGCGTCTCTATAATAACCCCCAATAATACGGACAGCATAGCAAGACGATTGGACCTCTCTTATGCTGAGCTTTTTTTCATCAGTAAAGGAGTGAAAGTAATGGGGTCAGCCCCCTCGTTTGCTTGAGCAAGTTTCCGTTGTCTGCCGCCGCCGGCACTTCAGCCCTCGTACCGAACAAGCCTACCGGTACTGGATTCGGCAATACATCCTGTTTCACGACAAACGCCACCCTTCTCAAATGGGCTCGGTGGAAGTGGAAGCTTTCTTGAATTATCTGGCCACCAAACGCCGCGTGTCCGCCTCAACCCAAAGCCAGGCCTTGAATGCGGTAGTCTTTTTATACGACAGCGTCTTGGCGAAACCGCTAGGCGAAATGACAGGTCTCAAACGGGTGCAGCGCCGTCAGCGCATCCCAGTGGTTTTAACTCGTGAAGAAACCAAAGCGACATTGGGCCTAATGGAGGGAACCTCCCGATTAATGGCTCAATTGATCTATGGTGCCGGGCTGAGAGTGCATGAATGCGTCACGCTTCGGGTAAAAGACATCGATCTATCAGCCAAAACGCTGAACATTCGGGATAGCAAAGGGAGTAAGGACCGGACAACCGTGTTGCCCAGCCAACTGCGATCATTGTTGGAGCAACACTTGCTGAGGGTGGCGGTTTTACATAAAGAAGATCTTGCGCGGGGCGCAGGCTTGGCACCGATGCCCGATGCATTGGCTCGCAAATATCCGTCTGCCTCCTCGTCATTCGCGTGGCAGTTCGTCTTTCCTTCAGCCGTCTTGCGACCCTGGGGGGACTCTGGGCGTATGGTCAGGTGGCATGTATCAGACTCGACGGTTCAACGAGCATTCAAGCAGGCAGTTATCCGCGCTGGAATTCAAAAACATGCGAGTGTGCATTGTTTGCGTCATAGCTTCGCCACCCATTTGCTGGCTGCAGGAACTGACATTCGCACAATACAGCTTCTGCTGGGGCATCGTAGCTTGCAAACGACCATGATCTATACACATGTGTTTCAGGCCATGAAATCAGTGACAAGTCCATTTGATGAGCTCTAGCAGGGGGATTCCCGGAGGCCGCGCAACGCTCGTCCTTCGGTTGCTGAGCGGCAGGTCAGAAGGCCATAGCAGACGTATTCGCATTGCTCGACGTAGGACCGCTCAGGCCGAACAAGAGACGGTCTGGATTCCCAGCCTGAACTTCCGCTACTGGCCGTTTCAAGACCTTCCCTAATTCAACGCACTGGACAACAACCGGCGATATTTGGAAACCAGTTCGCCCTGTCCACCCAGCAGGTTGAACACGTCCAGCAGGGTCTTGCGGCCGATGTCGTCCTGGAAGCTGCGGTCGCGCCGGACGATTTCCAGCAACTGGTCCATGCCTTCGTCGTAACGGCCCGAGGCAATCATCAGATTGGCGAGTTTCAATCGGGAATCGAGGTTGTTGGCATCGCCTTCGATGGCGGCAACGAGGGTGCCTTCGTTTTCACCACCCGCGCTCATTTCCGCCAGCTTGATCTGGGCCAGCAACTGCACGGTGCGCGCATCCTTGGCCACATCCTCATTGCGGATGCTGGAAAGCAGGCGTCGGGCTTCTTCCAGCTCGCCTTTCACGAACATGATTTCGGCGGCATCCACGCGCACCCACTCGTTGCCAGGATCAAGTTTCGACGCATCGCCCAGCAATTTGAGCGCGCCGGCATCGTCGCCCGCCCCGCGTAATCTCTGCGCCTGCTGCCGCAATTCTTCCGCCGGGCTGGGGACGATGCGGTCGAGCCATTCGCGCACGGCGTTTTCGGGCAGTGCGCCGGAAAACTCATCGACAATCTTTCCCTTCACCACGGCCTTGACGGCGGGAACGCCGCGCACGCCAAACTGGGCCGAAAGCTCCTGGTTCTCGTCGGCATTGACCTTGGCAAGGATGAACTTGCCACCAAACTCCTCCGCCAGTTTTTCCAGAATCGGTTTGAGCGATTTGCACGGGCCGCACCACGGCGCCCAGAAATCGACGACAACAGGTTGCTTGAAAGAAGCCTCGATGACTTCCTGCTGAAAGTCGGCCAGGCCGACGTCTTTATCGAATGCGGACATGATTACCAATCCATAAAATATTACTTACCACAGAGGCATAGAGACACAGAGAAATTCACGAACCGCACGTTTGAAAAAGACGGCAAGTTCTGCACAATTCCTGACTCGATGACTCACGGTTTTCTCGGTGTCTCTGTGCCTCTGTGGTTAACCTGTTTTTTCCTGCACCAGCACCCACGGCGCGACGACAACGCTCCACAAGTCCGGGTCGCGCGCCAGCCAGTCGCGTGCCTGGTCATCGTTTGGCTTTTGCAGTTGACCGGCATGCATCCACTGGCTGACCGCCGCGCCATTGTCCATCGCCAAGGCCACGGCGACGTCGATCAAATCCAGTTCGCCTGCCACGCGGACAACGACGCCGCGGGCATGATGTCGCTGAAGTTCTGCCCAGGCAACTTTGGCGGTTTCGCCATTTAGTTTGGCGCGAAGGATTTCGGTCGGTTCAGTCATGAAAGCGGCATCAAAAAACATTCCCCCCTCCCTTGAGGGGAGGGGGCCAGGGGGAGGGTGAAAAGGTTGTTCACCCAAACATCACCCCTCACCCAAACCCTCTCCCACAAGGGGAGAGGGGGCAAAAAAATCAAATGCGCATCGCCAGTTCCTCGGCCTTGCCGGTATAGCTGGCCGGCGTCATCTGCTTGAGCCGGGCTTTTTCCGCATCGGGAATTGCCAGCCCATCGATGAACACGTGCAAGGTCTCGCGCGTGATGCCGCCCTTGCCGCGGGTAAGTTCCTTGAGCTGTTCGTAGGGATTGGGCACGCCGTAACGGCGCATCACGGTCTGGATAGGCTCGGCCAGCACTTCCCAGTTGGCGTTCAAATCTGCCTCCAGCGCGGCAGGGTTGGCTTCCAGCTTGTTCAGGCCGCGCAGGCAGGATTCGTAGCCCAGCAATGTATACCCAAGACCTACCCCCATGTTGCGCAAGACGGTGGAATCGGTGAGGTCGCGCTGCCAGCGCGAAATGGGCAGCTTCTGCGCAAGATGGGTGAGCACGGCATTGGCCAGGCCGAAATTGCCTTCGGCGTTTTCAAAGTCGATGGGGTTGACCTTGTGCGGCATGGTGGAAGAACCCACCTCGCCCGCCTTTACTTTCTGCTTGAAGTAACCCAGCGAAATGTATCCCCACACGTCGCGGCAAAGGTCGACGAGCATGGTGTTGGCGCGCACGTGGGCATCGAACAGCTCGGCCATGTAGTCGTGCGGCTCGATCTGGATGGTGTAGGGGTTGAATGTCAGGCCCAGGCTTTCGACGAATTTCTTGCCGAAGGCTTCCCAGTCCACATCGGGATACGCCGACAGGTGCGCATTGTAGTTGCCCACCGCGCCGTTGACCTTGCCCAGGTATTCGCGGTCGGCCAGTTGCACGCGCACGCGTTGCAGGCGATAGACCACGTTGGCCATTTCCTTGCCCAGCGTGGTGGGGCTGGCGGGCTGGCCGTGCGTGCGCGACAGCATGGGCAGCGCGGCCAGCGCGTGCGCCAGGGCTTGCAATCTGTCGATGATGCGGGTGAGGCCGGGCGCAAGGATTTCCTCCTGCGCACCTTTCAGCATCAGGCCGTGCGAGGTGTTGTTGATGTCTTCCGACGTGCAGGCGAAATGCCAGAACTCGCTGACCTTGTTAATCTCGGCGTTGGCCTTGCAACGCTCCTTGAGGAAATATTCGACGGCCTTGACGTCGTGGTTGGTGGTGGCTTCGATTTCCTTCACCCGCGCGGCATCCGCTTCGGAAAAATTCGCCACAATCGAGTCAAGAAATGCAATGGCATCTTTCGAGAATGCCGGCACTTCCGCGATGTCTTTGGCTGCGGCAAGCGCCTTCAGCCATTCCACTTCCACCCAAACCCGGTGTTTGATCAGGGCGAATTCGCTGAAATAAGGGCGAAGCGATGCAATCTTGCCGCCATAGCGGCCATCCAGCGGGGAAAGTGCGGTAAGGGCGGAGAGTTCCATGCGGTTCCCGGAAGGTGTTCTTGAAAACCGCTATTTTACAGGAGCGAAGAGCCTGTTTCAGCGGGTTTTATGCCCCGCGCTGAGGCACTGTGGGGTGCAGTGCTAGGCGCGCGACGTGCCGTTTGGTCATCCAAACAAGCGGTACGCAACAACGCAATGTGCCCTACTGTGCCACAGCCCTTTGGGTTGCGCCCAAAAAGCGCGCCTGCTTTTTCGCTCGGCTCGCCAAGAGGTCACCATTGGTTTCGCGTCGCTTCGCGCATCCATCGCTTTTTGGGCGCAACGCGGGGTATAAAACCCGCTGAAACAGGCTCTAAACCTGCCGCCGGTCGCGGAATGCCTGGGCAATCGTGCCAAGATCTACATATTCCAGCTCTCCGCCCAGCGGCACACCGCGCGCAAGACGTGACACCTTCAACCCCTTTTCGCGCAGGCGCTCGCCCAGCATGTGCGCCGTGGCTTCGCCTTCGGGCGTGAAATTGGTCGCCAGCACCACTTCTTCCACCACACCATCGAGCGCGCGGTTCAACAACTTGTCCATGCTGATTTCGCGCGGCCCGATGCCGTCCAGCGGCGACAGCCTGCCCATCAGCACAAAGTACAGGCCGTTGTAGGTTTGCGTGGATTCCAGCATGTTGAGGTCGGCCGGCATTTCCACCACTGCAAGCAGCCGCTTCTCCCTGCGTGGGTTTGCGCAGGTTGTACAGATTTCAGACTCGGAAAAGTTGTTGCACAACCTGCAATGCTGCAAGTGCGCAAGCGCATGATGGAGTGTGGCGGCCAACCGCTCTGCGCCGGTACGGTCACGCTGCAGCAAATGGTAGGCCATGCGCGCGGCGGACTTTGGCCCCACGCCAGGCAAGGCGCGTAAAGCTTCAATCAGCGCGGCCAGCGCGCCGGGGGATTTAGTATCCATGAAGTATCTTAATGCCTGGCTTTTGGTTACCGGTTGGTGTTACGTATAAATACCAAATCCCACACACCATGGCCAAGTTTGATCCCGCGCTGTTCGAACTTGGTGACAGGCCGCCACTCTGGACGGGGCGCATAACCGTTCACGGAATTTTTCAGCAAAGGCTCCGCTGAAAGCACTTCCAGCATTTGCACCGCATAGTCTTCCCAATCGGTCGCGCAGTGCAGGTACCCGCCCGGCGCCAGCTTTTTCGTCAGCAACGCAACCAGCGAAGGCTGAATGAGCCGGCGCTTGTGATGACGTTTCTTGGGCCATGGATCTGGAAAATAGATATGTATGCCGGCAAGTGAATGGTCGGGAACCATGTGGCTTAGCACTTCGACAGCGTCATGCTGGATGATGCGGATATTGGATATCCCATGCTCTTGAATGTCCTTGAGCAGGCTGCCAACACCTGGAGTATGAACCTCGACGCCGAGATAATTGTTTTGCGGATGCGCGGCGGCAATATCCGCCGTGGTATGTCCCATGCCAAAACCGATTTCGAATATGACAGGCGCATCACGCCCGAATGTTTTTGCAAAATCCAGCGGCGACGGTGAAAAAGACAGTCCCCACTGTTGCATGCCTGCTTCGTAGGCACGTTTCTGCGCTTCGGACATGCGTCCCTGGCGCAGGACATAGCTTCTGATACGCCTTTGCGGCGCGGCGTCCATACTGCCTTCCAAGTTCAGGAACCGATCATTCCGCTGGTCGGGCTGCTGGGGCTGGCGGTGTAGATTTTTTTCGGCATGCGCCCGGCAAGAAACGCCTCGCGTCCCGCTTCGACCGCTTTCTTCATGGCAGAAGCCATCAACACGGGATTTTGCGCGCCTGCAATGGCGGTGTTCATCAGCACCGCATCGCAGCCGAGTTCCATGGCAATAGCGGCGTCCGACGCCGTACCCACACCCGCATCGACGACTACCGGCACTTTGATGCGGTCGATGATGATTTGCAGATTCCACGGGTTGAGGATGCCCATGCCCGAGCCGATCAGCGAGGCCAGCGGCATGATGGCCACGCAGCCGATGTCTTCCAGTTGTTTGGCGATGATGGGATCGTCACTGGTGTAAACCATGACCTGAAAGCCGTCCTTCACCAGCACTTGCGCCGCGTGGAGGGTTTCCACCACGTTGGGGTACAGACTTTGCGGATCGCCCAGCACTTCCAGTTTGACCAGGCTGTGTCCGTCCAACAACTCGCGCGCAAGTCGCAAGGTGCGAATCGCCTCGTCTGCCGTGTAGCAGCCAGCGGTATTGGGCAGATAGGTGTATTTAGTTGGCGGCAGCGCGTCCAGCAAAGAAGGCTGGCTGGCATCCTGGCCGATGTTGGTGCGGCGGATCGCGACCGTGACGATCTCGGCCCCACTGGCCTCCACCGCCCGCCGGGTTTCGTCAAAATCCCTGTATTTGCCGGTACCCACCAGCAAACGGGATGAGTAGGTCTTGCCTGCGATTACGAGTTGATCCATAAATTCAGTCGAGAGTAGAGGGTCGAGAGTTGAGAGCAGAAACAGACAGTCTTTCAGCCGCCGCCGACCGCGACGACGATTTCGAGCCTGTCGCCACTTTCAAGTTGCACGTCGGCATGCCGGCTGCGTGGCACGATTTCGCCGTTGCGCTCGACCGCGACGCGCTTGCCTGTCAAATCCAGCGCCTCGACCAGACCTGACACCGTCATCGAGGCGGGGAAAACACGGCTTTCACCATTTATAACCAGGGAAAATGCTTCCATATGCCGGGAAACTTGCAGTAAGATGCGGGCCAAATCTGCCCTTGAAAACATTGGCAATTTTACCACGCGGGCGTCGTATAACGGCATTACCTCAGCTTCCCAAGCTGATGAAGAGGGTTCGACTCCCTTCGCCCGCTCCATTCCTCCCAAATGTGACACCGCTCGTCGGGAAGTGACATTTTTCGGCAGTCAATCACTCAACTTTTCCCCCAGACAAACCGTAAGCAAAGTTAACTGGTTGTGGGTAACCTTTCCTGCACCGGGTGGCATCTGACAAGGGCAAACCCGTCGCGAGACGGGGACGCAAAATCTCCGGTCTGGGTCTTTTGTACAAGGCATCAGATAGCGGGATCGCCGGATGAGGTATGGGGGATACACTCCGCCCCTTCTCCGCCATTTGCTCCTTTTCTCAGACCAGACCGGCTGCTATCCGCGCCTTTCGAGAAAGTATGTCATGGAGCACGATATGACCGAGCAAAAAATTGTCAACCTCAACGAATACGGCAAACGTCGCACGCCGATCACCGCTGAAAACCAGGCAATACTGATTGAATGCCGCGACATGCTCGCCAGCGGCATGGCGCGTGTGCTCTCGAGACAGGCGGAAGCCATGGAACACAGCTTGATTTCACTGGCTGACCGCTCGCCATTGATGGAAACCCGAAATCTGTATTTCGGCGCGCAAGGCATACTCAACCAGACGGGAACCGAGCTCTTCCAGGCTTGCAAACAGGCTTTTCTGAAGGCTTATGACAAACAGACCCAATCACAGGATTCGGGCCGTTCAAACCTTGCAACCGATGAACTTTCCCTGGTTGGGGACACCGATTTTGAGGCAACGCTTGCCGTCAACAAATCCGGATCGCGCTTGCGCTTTCATTGCGCCGAAGAACTCGTAGGGTTGGACGTGCGCATGGGTGTGCTGACAGGCAGGCCGCAAATGGCCTCTGACGACAACCCGATGGGGCCGCGGATTGTATGCGAATCCATTCTGGACGGTCTTGAATCGCTGGGCATCGACGTGAAAGTGCAACTGGTGCTGCTGAACCAGTTCGATTTGATGCTCTATCCAGAACTCCCCGGCCTTTATCAGGAAGTAAACAAACTGCTGGTTAACAAGGGAATCCTGCCTGACTTCAAGGTAGGCATGAGAACCCGGCCCGATGGAAACCGCGCTTCCCGGAGCAGGAACGATGAACAGGCTGACATCATGAATCTGTTTGAACAATTGGTGCAATCACCGGCTGGCCATGCCACAGGTGCTGGGGGCACTGGCATGCCACTGGCAGGTGGCGGAGCTGGCAGCCCATTCCATGCGGGAGGCGCAGGTGTGTCCGCCATGCTCGGGATGACCATGATGGAAGCCCTGCATCGTCTGCAAGGCGGTGCGCTGTCATTGCCGGGTGGCGTCACGATCGACCTGCGCCCGGTTCAGTCCAGCGGCGGATTCTCGAATGTTGTTCGTGAATTGCAGCAAAGCCCGGTCATGCTGTCGGCCAGCCAGCTCGAAACCGTCATGATCGATGCGGTCGCCATGTTGTTCGACTACCTGTTCGAGGATCGCGCGATTCCCGATCACATCAAATCCCTGATCGCACAGCTTCAGGTTCCGGTGCTCAAGGCCGCCATCATTGACCGCAGCTTTTTCAACAACCGCGACCACCCCGCACGCCAGGTACTGGATCTGATTGGTTCGCTGGTTGTAAAAACCGGCAATGAAGAATCCGGATCCGATCCCTTGCTTGCTGAAGTCGAAGCGGTCATCCAGCGCATCATTTCCGAGTATGACCAGGATGCCTCCATTTTCGAGCAGGCTGTTTATACACTGCTGGCATTGCAGGCGCGCCGGGAGCAGGAACTTGATTCCGGCATGGCCGAGCAGATCGCCGACATCCAGCGCGCGGAGCGCATCGAGTCCGCCGAATCTGTCGCGCTGGAACATATCCGCCGCGCACTGGCCGACCAGCCCTCACCTTCGGCCATAGTCGCTTTCCTGCGCGATGTCTGGACCCACCTGCTCAAGCGCGAATATATCGAAGGCGGCGAGAGCGCCCCTCATCTTTCCGCTCACATTGAAACCATGCGCGAGCTGCTCTGGAGCGTTCAGCCCAAACCCGACATGGATAGCCGCCTGATGCTGGTGCGCATTCTTCCCGGTCTGCTCAAGCGCTTGCGGGAAGGCGTCCAGGCTTCACCGATGAGCCTTGAAGCCGCCGAGAAATTCTTTTCCGAGCTGGTTGCGCTCCACGCCAATGCCGTACGCGCCAATCCGCAAAGTGTTCCGCTTCCGGAAGCCGAGGTACTGCTGGATGATATTCCGGCGCCAGAAGCCGGTTCCGACCTTGTTGCTACACCGTCAAGCACCGCCGAACCTGAAACGGTACAGCCGGAAGTCGAAGACGAATTCGCCGAACGCGCACGCTCCCTGCAAAAGGGCGACTGGGTCGAGTTCCATTACGAAGATGGCACTTTCCGCTGGGCAAGGCTGGGCTGGATCAGCGGCCTGAAAGGCCAGTATCTCTTTTCCGACGCCGATGGCCTGAACATGTTCTCCACCACGCCGCAAAGACTTGCTGAAAAGTTACGCAGCGGGCAGGCAGTTCTGGTCGAGCGCCGTTCGCCGACCGATAGCGCATTTGGCAAATTGTTCGCCTTCTTCAAGCAGCGCCTGTCACCTGCCTGATATTTTGTTGTTCCGGGGTCCCCTCTGGCCGGCTAGCGCAAGCAGCCGGCCTTTTTGTTGGCAATAATCCGGAGCCGGTTTCTGACCCCGCATCATGCCCTCATAACAGTTTTTCAACACCCTGCTAACATGCCGGGATGGGATTCGCGGATGAACTGATCAAATGGCAAAAGCAGCACGGGCGGCATGATTTGCCCTGGCAGGGTACGCGTGACCCGTATCCCATCTGGGTATCGGAAATCATGCTGCAGCAAACCCAGGTTGCTACAGTCATTCCTTATTTCAAGCGTTTCATGGCGCGCTTCCCGGATTTCGCCATCCTGGCCCGCGCCAGCGAAGATGAGGTGCTTGCTCACTGGGCAGGCCTTGGCTATTACGCACGCGGCCGTAACCTCCAGCGTGCTGCCAGGCAAATCATCGAGCAACATGCAGGAATATTTCCACATGACACGGATGAAATTTGCGCTTTGCCTGGCATTGGGCGCTCTACCGCTGCCGCAATCGCGGCTTTCGCTTTTGGAACGCGCGGCGCCATTCTCGATGGCAATGTGAAACGTGTGCTTGCCCGGTCGTTTGCCATTGAGGGTTGGACGGGCGACAGGAAAGTGGAAACGAGGTTGTGGCAGCTTGCCAATGACCTGTTGCCGGATAAATCGATCGAGGTTTACACCCAGGCGCTGATGGACCTGGGCGCCACGGTTTGCACCCGGAGCCGTCCCCGCTGCCATACATGTCCCGTCAAGGCCACATGCCTGGCGTTTGCCAAGGGCCTCGTTGATCAATTTCCCTCACCGCGTCCCCGAAGGACGCTGCCTGAAAGACAGGCGCAACTGCTGGTTATCCGGCATGGCGCCGATGTCTTGCTGGAAAAGCGTCCTTCACCCGGCATCTGGGGCGGTTTATGGAGCCTGCCGCAGATCGACATGGATGCCGAGGCTGGCGGTACCTGTCAGCGCCTGACAGGAACAAGCCCTGCGCGGATTCATTCGCTGCCTGTCTTCACTCATGTCTTTACCCACTTCCGCCTTCACATCCTGCCGCAGGAAGTCATGCTTGATCGTCGGCCCATAATTGTGGAGGAAACAGGGAGAATGTGGTTGCCCGTAGAGGACGCCATCCATGCAGCGATCCCGAAACCGGTATCGCGCATTCTGAAAAGCCTCGTGTAAAACTGAATTTGACTCAAAATGCTGATCGACACCCATTGCCATCTCGACGCCGCCGAATACGATGCCGATCGCGAAGCAGTCGCTCGACGCGCACTTGAGGCGGGTGTTGAGCGCATCATCGTTCCATCGGTTGCTGCCTTCAACTTCCCGGCAACGGTCAATTGTCGCCAATATCCAGGCGTTGATATCGCCCTAGGCATGCACCCCATGTACGTGCACATCCACAAGGAAGAACATCTGGCGCAACTGGAGGAAGCGATTCGCGCCCACCAGCCGGTCGCCATTGGCGAGATCGGCCTCGACCGGTTCCAGTCATGCATTGACCGGCCCGGGGTGCTTGAACATGACCTGAACATGCAGGAGTTTTATTTCTCGGAACAACTGAAGCTCGCCCGAAAATTCAGTCTGCCAGTGCTGCTTCATATCCGCCGCTCAAATGATCAGATACTGAAATTCCTCAGACGAATCAAGGTGCCCGGCGGCATTGCCCATGCATTTAACGGCTCGATGCAGCAAGCCCGGGAATTCATCAAGCTGGGATTCAAGCTTGGATTTGGCGGTGCCTTCACTTACACCCGCGCCACAAACTTGCACCAACTGGCAATGGAATTACCGCTGGATTCCATCGTGCTGGAAACCGACGGGCCAGACATTCCACCCGAGTGGATCGCGCGTCAGCGCAACGAACCTGCCCAGGTAGCGCCTATCGCCAACGCGCTGGCAACGCTCCGGCACATCAGTCCAGACGAGATTGCGCAGAAAACAACCGAAAATGCCCGACAGGTGCTCCGGCTGATAATCTGACGATTTTCAGATCCAGCGGCGTACACGGGTTTTGTATTGCCGATACGCGTCACCAAATTTTCCTTCGAGGTGAGCCTCCTCATGGCGGATCACCCCAAAGCGCAACATGGCCCAGATCAGCGGCGCGAACACCAGCGGCCACCAGCTTCGCAGCAACAATGACACCCCCGCAAGTATGAACCAGTCGCCAAGATAGATCGGGTTGCGACTGAAGCGGAAGGGTCCGCTGGTGCAGAGTTCCGAGGCAGCCTTGTAAGGATTGACCGTGGTGTGATGCCGCCAGAAAGTAATCAGCGTCGCGACGAACAAAGCCAGCCCCACACCCACTAGCAGCCAGCCCAACGGTTCCGTTGCCTCGCCCCAGTCCAGGCTTAACGGCAGAACATTCCGGTCCAGCCACCAGCCGCCCAGCATTGCCGCAGCATAGGGCGCCGGCGGCAATATCAGGGTACGCGGCCGGATGGCTTCAGCTTTGGTATCGATCATGATCTTGATTTTCCCGGGTGGCGCCTAAAAAAATAAGAAGCGCGGCTTAATTTTCCCGTACCAGTTGGTTGATACGTTTGATAATTTCGGGATGGTCGAATTCACGTCCGCCAATGGCCTGATAAGCCATGCGCCCGCGCTTGTCGACAATATAAGTGGTTGGCAATCCCCTGACCGGCCAGAAAGCCATCGCGCCACTATCCTGATCCAGCAGGATGGAAAACGCCGGCTGCAAGTCAAGCGTGGAAACAAACTGCTCGATCGTTTCCGCGGTTTCTCCCTCGTTGACCGCGAGAATCACGACCGGCTTCCCCGACATTTGTTCTCTGAGCCGCTCCATGGAAGGAAACTCGCGCCGGCATGGCGGACACCAGGTCGCCCAGAAATTCACCACGACAACCTTGCCTTTAAGGCTGGCCAGCGTGATCATCTTGCCATCAAGATCCTTGAGCGCTAGACCGGGCGCGGTCAATCTCGGTTTATAGGGAACAAGAGAAACCTGGAGTGGCGGATCGGCAGCCCTGGAAAAACTCGTCAAACCCAGAAAAAGAAATCCCGCCAGCACGCCGAGGGCGAGCTTATTTGTGGCATTCAACATTCCGTAGCGTTCCTTCAAAAAGTTTGCCGCCTTGCCACCAGCGGTAGGTCACATCAAACCTGCTTCCGGGTGGAATCTCGTAAGTTGTCATGCCCTGATTCCAGTCCCCGGGAGCGAACGTCTGTTCAACCGGGAACTGCGACCATTCAAATGCCGTCCTGACCGGTTTGTTGAAATTTCTGGGCTGCCAGCGGGCCAGCCAGTCATGTTTGGTCAACATGAGTTGTGGCGTGTTTTCCAGGGGCACATACCGCCATTCCGCCAGACAATACTTGATGGGTTTTTTGCTGTCGTTGCGCAACACTGACATGAAAACACAGGTGCCGGCAAACTCATTGGCGGATTTTTCATCCATCCCTCTGGCCAGCATGAAGGCCTGGGCCTGCTCCCGGCTGATCTGGGTCAAGCGGAAATAAACGCCCTTGTCTTCGGTTTCCCAGGTAGCCAGGCCCGTTTCTTCTGAAATGCTGTGAATGGTTTCACCTTTCAGCACAGCAGCTGAGTATGCACAGGAGAACGCAAGGCTTGCCGCCCACCCCGCCAACATGATCAAGGCAAAGCGTTGCTTCTTCACACCCGGGAAGCCTGAATGGCATGCAGGAATTCGTTCCGGAACTGGTCACTGCCTTCAAAGCAGCCGCTGAATGCCTGGGTCACAACACGTTCGTCGCCGCGCCGATCCTCGCCCAGCAGCAGACATAACTGCTCGGCTTCAATGATGCAGGCAGCACCCGCTGCCTTGCCATGCGTCATCATGGCTTCGGCGATGTCGCGCGTCATCCATTCCTGGTAAGTAAAACGATGGCCAATGGCATCGACCAGACGCGCGATGCGACCAAAGCCGTGCAGGCGTCCGCCCGGCACATAGGCAACATGCGCCACCCCGCGAAACGGAACGAGATGATGCGGGCACACGCCGTGTATGGCGATGCCGCGCACCACCACCATGTCCTTGCGGTCATCGGCGAAACCTTCCCCCAAGGCCTCGGCCGGATCCATGGCATAGCCACCCAGCAGACGTTTCTGCCAAAGCTCGCGCACGCGCTGCGCCGTGCGGCCGGTGTGAACCGTATCCGACGCGACACCGCAAGCAGCAAGCAGATCATTTACCGCGCGCTCAAAGGCATCCGCATTGAAGGTACCCGTCTGTGCGATGCCATATCCGGCCGGCCTGGCGCCGCCGTGATGTTCGCACTGATCGTGTTTGCAGGTATCAGACATTATTTGAAAACGGATTTGAGGAAATCCAGCGTGTGGGCCCAGGAGTTGAAATCGGCATGGGCATCGTATTTCAGCGGCAGGCCAAATTTCGCTGCGTAGCCATCGGCCTCGGGATTGGTAAAGGTGTGCTTCACGCCTGGATAGGAAACCAGTTGCCAGTCAGCTTTGGCATTGCCCATTTCAGTCTTGAACGCTTCCACCTGTTCCGTCGGAACGATCGGATCAGCCTCGCCGGTAAACACGCGGATTTTGCTCTTGATGCTGCCGGGCTTGACCGAAACATCGGTTGCCAGCACGCCGTGATAGCTCACCACACCTTTCAGCGGCTCGCCGTTTCTGGCCATGTTGAGCACGACTCCGCCACCAAAACAGTAACCCAGCGCGGCAAGCTCGTTTTTCTTCACCAGCGGCTGGCGGTTAAGAAATTTTTCAGCCGCGGCAAATCGGGCGCGCGCGACGGGAGGATTCTTGTTGACCGACCCGGCCAGCGCCCCGGCATCCTTTGGATTGTCCGCAGTCTTGCCGTCACCGTACATATCCACAGCCAGCGCGACATAGCCCGCCTCGGCCAGCATGCTTGCGCGCTTTTTCGCATAGTCATTCAAACCCCACCATTCATGCACCACCAGCACGCCCGGACGCTTGCCCTTGATGGCGTCGTCATGGGCCAGCCAGCCTTTCATCTTGACGCCATCCGCCTCATATTCAACAAGTTTGCCAACCACTGCAGCATTCACGGCCAGAGGCAACAGCAACAGTAAAGACAATAACCATTTCATGGGTTTCTCCAGTAACAGCAATAACGGAAAGATAGCACCAGCGCGCCAAAATTGCGCTTATAAAAACAGTGTCAAAAGATCATTTAGAAAACGCCGGCCGAGCCGGGTCGGCCTGAGATAGTCAACGCCATGCTCAAGCAGGTTCCTGTTCACGGCATTTTTTAACGCGGATGCGCATATATTGAGCGGCAAGCCGGTGCGCTGCAGAAACAGTTCCGGCCGAACGCCCTCGGTTAGCCGCAAGGCATTCATCATGAACTCGAACGGCAGATCCTTGTTTGCAATATCGCGTGTCTCGGTGACATGCTCGGCTTTCTGAACCGCCTGCATGTATTGCGCGGGGTGTTTGACACGCATTTCACGGACAATGCGGTCGTGAAAAGAAAGCTTGCCATGCGCACCGGCACCCAGACCCAGATAATCGCCAAACATCCAGTAATTGAGATTGTGGCGGCTACGGTGGCGGGGTTTGGCAAAGGCGGAAGTTTCGTAGTTGTCATAACCTGCGTCAGCCAGACAAGCATCAAGCCAGTCCTGCATGTGTGAAGATGCCTCGTCATCCGGAAGATTGGCTGGCGGCGCATGTCCAAACGGTGTATTGGGTTCCAATGTCAGGTGATAGCAGGACAGATGCGGCGGATGGAATGACAATGCCGTTTTGACATCTGCTTCGAGCTGCGCCTGGGTTTGTCCCGGCAGCGCGTACATCAAATCCAGATTGAAAGTTTCAAAAGTCTGCGCGGCAAGTTCCACGGCCTGACGCGCCTCGCTACCGCCATGAATGCGTCCGATACGCCCAAGCAACTCATCGTCAAAGCTCTGTATGCCCAACGACACGCGGGTCACGCCTGCTTCGCGGTAGCCCTTGAAACGCCCGGCCTCGACCGTGCCCGGATTCGCCTCCAGCGTAATTTCTGCAAGTGGTTCAAGCTGGGCAAGTGTACGTACCGCAGTCAGAATACGGTCGATGCCTTCCGGTGAAAACAGGCTGGGCGTGCCGCCACCGAAAAAAACGGTTTGAATTCTGCGGCCCCATATTTGCGGCAACGCCAACTCAAGGTCGCGAGCCAACGACTCTATGTACGCGGATTCTGGAATGACTTCGGCGGCATGCGAATTGAAATCGCAGTAGGGACACTTGCGAACGCACCAGGGCAAATGAATGTAAAGCGATAGCGGTGGCGGAATACTGACACCTGGCGAGGTGTGGAGCTTCACTGTCTTTTCCATGTGCCTCGCCGCCACAGCCAGAAGTACACCACTGCATTCACGATCAGCACCAGACCGCCCAACACATACTGAGTCTTGATGCTCAGCGACTCGGGATATATCAATGGCAACAGGTAGTGGTTGATAAAGCCACCCTCATAGCCGCCCTCGCCCGCAAGCTTCCTGAAGTGATTTTCCAAAGGCGTCAGCGGACAGATCCAGCCAATGAACTCGATCAGCATGCCCCAGATTGCTGCGGGAAGATGCAACCAGATGATCCTGGGCTTCCATATGGCCAGAAGCCCCCCGGAAATGACAAAAAGAATGAACGCCAGATGCAGCAGCAGCATGCCATCTGCCGCCAGCCGGTAGATCATTGCCCAGGCTCTGTACGCAGCTTGGTGACCAGCAAATCAAGCGCCTTGCCGCGATGGCTGATGGCATTTTTGTGATCGGGATCGAGTTCGGCGCCGGTTTTGCCAAACTCCGGCAGGTAGAAATACGGGTCGTAGCCAAACCCGTTTTTGCCGCGCGGCGTGTCGATGATCTCGCCATGCCAACTGCCTTCGGCAATCAGGGGCTGCGGGTCATCGGGGTGTCGCACCAGCACGATCACGCAATAGTAATGCGCCTTGCGGTTGGGCTCGCCTTTAAGCGCCTCGATGAGCTTTTCGTTGTTGCGCTGGTCGGACTTTGGCTCGCCTGCATAGCGCGCCGAATACACCCCCGGCGCGCCATTGAGCGCATCGACGCAGATGCCGGAATCGTCAGCCAGCGCAGGAAGACCCGTGTGCAAGGCTGCATGCCGCGCCTTGGCCAAGCAGTTTTCAATGAAGGTGACATGAGGTTCCGGACATTCCGGCACGCCAAAGTCGGATTGCGGCACGACCTGAAAATCGAGTGGTTCGAGTATGCGGCCGATTTCCCTGAGCTTGCCGGGATTACCGGAAGCGATCACGATCCTCTTCATCATTCTTCCAGTACGGCTTTCTGCGCTTCGACCAGTTGCCGGATGCCGTCCGCCGCAAGGTCGAGCAATTCATTCAGCTCTTTGCGCGAAAAGGTTTCCCCTTCAGCCGTTCCCTGCACCTCGATCAAGCCGCCTTTGCCTGTCATGACTACATTCATGTCAGTATCGCAATCCGAATCTTCCGCATAGTCCAGGTCAAGCACAGGAACGCCTTGATAGATGCCAACAGAGATTGCGGCCACATGATCCCGCAATGGCGATTCGGCAAGCTTGCCTTGTCCGGTCAGCCAGTTCACCGCATCCGCCAGCGCAACATAAGCGCCGGTGATGCTGGCGGTGCGCGTACCGCCGTCGGCCTGGATGACATCGCAATCGATATGGATGGTACGCTCGCCCAGCTTGGCAAGATCAACCACCGCGCGCAGCGAGCGTCCAATCAGCCGCTGAATTTCCTGCGTGCGGCCGGACTGCTTGCCTCGCGCCGCCTCGCGGTCGGTGCGTGTGCCGGTTGAACGTGGCAGCATGCCATATTCTGCGGTGACCCAGCCTTCGCCTGAGCCCTTCTTGTGCGGCGGCACCTTCTCGAGAACGCTGGCCGTGCAAATAACTTTGGTATCACCGCACTCGATCAGCACCGAGCCTTCGGCATGCTTGGTATACCCCTGGGTGATGCGCAAGGTGCGCATGGCATGAGCGGCGCGGCCGCTGGGACGATGGGACACTACTGGCTCCAGTCTAAAAGACTGGGATTTTACGCTTCCTTGGAAAGTTTTTTGATCGCGTTCTGGATTTCCGCGATGGCGCGTTCGATCTCCTCGTCCGATATGGCGGGGGCGCTGTTGACTTCCGGCTTGTTGATCTGGGTAGTAAAGCCGTGCTCTGGAAGCGACAGGGTCGATACGGATTCGCCACTCGGCAGCTTCGCATCACCCCAGGTCATGGCAACCAGTGAAAGATTGTCACCATTCTCGCCGCCACGAAACTCGGCATGGTCCATCAGGTGTCGCACACCATCATCCAGGTTGTAGGTATAGAGAATGGCCGCGATTTCCTGGATATTGACCGACCCCCAAACGCCATCGGTGCACAAAAGCAGACTGTCCGATTGATGAATCGGCATGGGCGGCGCGCACTCGACCTCGGGTGCGATATAACCGCCCAGGCAATTGCTGACCTTGTTCCGGTCCGGGTGATGCGCGACTTCCTCTTCGGTGATCAAGCCGTCCTTGACCATGCGCGCCACGGCGGTATGGTCTTCGGTGCGTCCGATCAGCCTTCCTTCGCTGAAAAAATACAGTCTTGAATCGCCCACGTGCGCCCAATACGCGGTGTTGTCCTGCACAACAGCGGCTACACAGGTCGTGTGGGGAATCTCCAGCAGATCGTGTTCAACCGCGTAATCGTTGATGGCATAGTGCGCGCGTGTCAGAACTTCATTCAGGAATTGCAGAGGGTCGGGCAATCTGGGTTTGGCAAGCAGTTGAAATTGCTCGGTCAGTGTCTGCACGCAAATCTGTGCTGCAATTTCGCCATGCATGTGGCCGCCCATGCCGTCAGCCACCACCATCAACAAGGCATCGCGGCTATAGGAGTATGCAACCCTGTCCTGGTTGTTCTTGCGCCCGCCCTGCCGGGAAGCTTGATAAATGGTGAATTTCATGGCGCTCAGTTTATCGGATAGCCATCAAAAGATTTCCTTGTTAAGGGATCGTTTGAGTGATTTGAGTATGGAAGGACGACGCTGATGCATGGTGTTCTTGTCCATGAGCACTTTCTGGAGCGCAAAAACGCTTTGCGGACGCTCCATGTAATTCAGTTGCAGGCACTGATCCACAGTTTCCAGAAGTTGTTCGGAATATTCACCGCGCCAGGTCTCTCGCGCGGAAACCAGCTTGTCGTTGAGCAGGCGGGCGTCCGCCGCCTGGGGCGGGTAACCGGCCAGGCACGCGTAAATGCTGGCGCCGATACTGTACACATCGGTCCATGGCCCCAGCCTTTCGCGGTTGTGGTACTGTTCTGGCGCGGCGAACCCCGGGGTATACATTGGCTGGAGGCGCACTTCATCCTGATTCAGCGTCTGCCGGGCGGCGCCAAAATCGATCAGCACGGGAGAGCCATCCAGCCGGATATAGATATTGGAAGGCTTGATATCGAGATGCAGCAGCTTGTGCGTGTGCACCTCTCTGAGACCGGTCATCAACTGGGCAAACACGCGGCGAATGAAGCTTTCACGGATATTGCCGCGATTCGCCTGAATATGCTGCTGCAGGGTCTTGCCTCGCTCGTAGCGCATGACCATATAAACCGTATCGTTCGCGCGGAAAAAGTTGACCACGCGAATGACGTTGGCATGATTGATTTTGGCGAGCGCCCGGCCTTCCTCGAAGAAGCATTTCATGCCATGGCGGAAGATATTGCGGTTGTCGTCGGAGTTGGCCTCCACCACAACCGAACCTTCCGTGCGCAGCACCAGGGCGCCAGGAAGATATTCCTTGATCGCGACGGCATTATTGGCCTCGTCCCGGGCCAGATACACCATGCTGAACCCGCCACCGCCGATTTTCCGCACGATGGTGTATTCGTTCAGCTGGTACCCGTTAGGCAGGGACTGATTGGGTTGGGTCGCCATAAATCGACAGGAATAAAGCTGTTATCATTTTATCTGCGGTTCTGGCCGCATCCCTTACGTTAATTTCCCGAAACTCTCGCACAGCGCCCACCATGATCTTCAGCATGACCGGATTTGCAAGCCATAGCGCCAAAATTGGCAAGGCTCATCTTGTCATCGATCTGCGGTCTGTCAACCAGCGTTATCTGGAAATCAGCTTCCGGCTCCCGGAAGAACTGCGGTCCATGGAACCCGCCGTCCGGGAAGCCATCGCCGGGCGGCTCTCCCGGGGCAAGGTGGAATGCCGGATGACCTATACCCCCTTGCCTGAGGCCTACCTCGATATCGGCCTGAATGGCACGGTTCTTGAGTCCCTGTCACAGTGGCAAAAGGAAATTCAGGCACGCTTTCCTGCCGCGGCCGCCCTCAGCGTTTCGGATATCCTGAACTGGAAAGGCGTGCTTGCCACCGATGATCCAGCGGACAAGGATAGCCCCGCCGCCATACTTTTGGCGGTAGGCGCCGCGCTTGATGATCTGGCCGCCAGCCGTCGGCGCGAGGGCGATCGACTCAAGGCGCATATTCTGGAAAGACTGTCAGGGGTGGAAACCAGCGTGGCCGCAGCCAGGGAAATTCTGCCGAACGTGTTGTCGGCCTGGCAGGACAAGCTGGCAATGCGCCTGAAGGAAGCCCTGGGTGACGCAGCCAATGACCGTTTGTCCCAGGAATTTGCCCTGTTTGCGCAAAAAAGCGACGTCGAAGAAGAACTGTCGCGGCTTTCCACGCATATCGCCGAAGTTCGTCGCACCCTGGACAAGGGCGGCGCCGCGGGCAAACGGCTGGATTTCCTCATGCAGGAAATGCACCGGGAGGCCAATACATTGGGATCTAAATCCGTTTCGGCGGAAACCACACGCATTTCGGTCGAACTCAAGGTGCTGATCGAACAGATGCGTGAGCAGGTGCAGAATATTGAATAGTGCAGGTACATCATGAACAAAGGTTTGCTATTTATCGTCGCCGCGCCTTCTGGCGCAGGCAAAACCAGCATGGTAAAGGCTTTGCTGAAAAACGACCCCTCCATCAGGCTTTCGGTTTCCTACACGACACGCGCGCCCCGACCGGGCGAGGTCGATGGCAAGGATTACCATTTCACCAGCAAGGACACCTTTCTTGAAATGGCTGGCAAAGGGGAGTTTCTTGAAAGTGCGGAAGTGTACGGCAACCACTATGGCACTTCCCAGCCCTGGATTGCCGGTGAAATTGCCGCCGGACATGATCTGCTGCTTGAAATTGACTGGCAGGGCGCCAGCCAGGTAAAGCGGCATTTCCCGGATGCGGTTTCCATTTTCATTTTGCCGCCTTCGCTCACGGCCTTGCGCAACCGGCTGAACAGTCGCGGACAGGACAACCAGGAAATCATTGAAAAACGCATGGCGGCCGCCTGCGACGATATCAGCCATGCGGGCGAGTTCGACTATATAATCGTCAATGATGATTTTGATCAGGCGCTACAGGATCTGACTGCCGTGGTCAAAGCTTCCCGACTTGTCACTTCGCGCCAGACTTTCAAATTGGCACCTTTGTTTGAAGCGTTTGGCAAGGGTTGAATCTGTTTTTTATGGAGTAATAACGTGGCACGAATTACCGTTGATGACTGCATGGCAAGAATTGGCAACCGCTTTGAATTGACACTGGCGGCCACTTACCGGGCTCGGCAACTGGCTCAGGGTTCTCAACCCATGGTGGATAGCCGTGACAAACCAATTGTCACCGCGCTGCGTGAAATCGCAGCAGGCAAGGTAGGTCTTGAGATCCTCAACCGAGGCAAGGCCTAACCCTTCGCCCTCGCCGCACGCGTCAGCCGCGATGCACATCTCGGCTGACTTTTCCGCACTCGCACCGCATCTTGAGTATCTGCCAGCCGCGGATATCGAGCTGGTCCGGGATGCCTTCTATGTCAGCCGTGATGCTCATGCGGGGCAATTCCGTAAAAGCGGCGATCCTTATATCTCCCACCCCATCGCCGTTGCAGGAATTCTGGCCGACTGGCATCTGGATGCCCAGGCGCTTGCTGCGGCGCTTTTGCACGACGTGGTGGAAGACACTTCCGCCACCGCCGAAGATATTCAGGTTCAATTTGGCAAAGCCGTCGCGCATCTGGTCGAAGGCGTTTCCAAACTGGACAAGCTGTCCTTTGCCACCGAGCAACACGCCCAGGCCGAAAATTTCCGCAAAATGCTGCTGGCGATGGCGCAGGATGTTCGTGTCATCCTCATCAAGCTGGCAGACCGCTTGCACAACATGCGTACGCTGGGCGAACTCAAGGTCGAAAAGCGCAAGCGCATAGCCGCCGAGACACTGGACATCTACGCACCGATCGCCAACCGGCTCGGATTGCATACGGTCTTCCAGGAACTGGAAGACCTGGGTTTCCAGTTCCTACATCCCAACCGCTACAAGGTACTGATGAAAGCAGTGCTGGCCGGCCGGGGAAACCGCCGTGAACTGGTCGGCAAGGTCAAGATTGCCATCCAGGAAAAGCTCGTTCACTCCGGCGTTGAAGCTGTGGTAGCCGGACGCGAGAAGCATCTGTACAGCGTTTACCGGAAAATGCAGGAAAAGAATCTAGCGTTTTCCGAAGTTTTCGACATCTACGGCTTCCGCGTCGTGGTGAAGGACATCCCTTCCTGCTATTTGGCGCTGGGCGCCCTGCACGGACTGTACAAACCCATTCCGGGAAAATTCAAGGACTACATCGCCATCCCCAAGGCCAACGGTTATCAGTCACTTCATTCCATCCTGTTCGGCCCGCAGGGCACGCCGATTGAAGTGCAGATACGCACCCAGGAGATGCATCGCTTCGCCGAAACCGGCGTTGCCTCGCACTGGCTTTACAAGAGCTCCGATACGCCCTTGTCCGATGTGCAAAAGCGCACGCACCGCTGGCTTCAATCGCTTCTCGATATTCAGGCTGACAACAAGGATTCACCAGAATTTCTTGAACACATCAAGATCGACCTGTTCCCCGACGAGGTCTATGTGTTCACGCCGCGCGGAAACATCATGTCGCTACCGCGTGGCGCAACCGCCGTCGATTTCGCTTATTCGGTACATACCGACATCGGCCACCATTGTGTTGCCGTGAAGATCAACCACGAGTTGATGCCGCTGCGCACCCAGTTGCGCAATGGCGATCATGTTGAAATCATCACTGCGGCCAGTGCGGCACCCAATTCCGCGTGGCTGAATTTTGCCGTTACCGGCAAGGCTCGTTCACAGATCCGTCAATTTCTGCGCACCACTAAAATAGAAGACTCCATCCGGCTGGGGCGTGATCTGCTGGGCAATGCGATCAAGGCGCTCAATCCCGAAGCGCCTGCGCCAACCGCATTGATGCTGCAAAAACTGGCACGAGAAGCCAGCAGCAAAGGAGTTGACGAGCTGTACGCGGACATCGGGCTTGGCCGCAAGCCCGCCATGGTGGTTGCCCATCAGCTGCTGCACATGATGGGAGATGAAACCGGCCATGCGCCGCACCCGCAAACCATCACCATCCGTGGAACCGAAGGCGTGATGGTGGAACTTGCGACCTGCTGCCATCCCATTCCCGGCGATCCGATTCTCGGCTTCATCCACAAGGACCGTGGACTCATCATTCATACTCATGACTGCCCCAGCATCCGCAATTTCCGATCCGATCCGGAAAAATGGCTGGATGTTGAGTGGGAGACCGAACCTGGGCGCCTGTTCGATGTGTCCATCAAACTGGTTGTCGCCAACCAGCGCGGCGTGCTCGCGCATGTCGCGGCTGCCATTTCCGAGCAAGGCTCCAATATCGGCAATGTCGCCATGGAAGAAGAGGATGGCAGCCCATACACCATGCTGTACTTCACGCTTCAGGTGGAAGACCGCATGCACCTTGCCCGCATCATGCGCGCCCTGCGCCAGCTTGCCGAAGTAGTCCGGATTTTCCGCATGAAAGGAAAGCGGGATGGGCGCGCATCCTCACAATAATCCTTACTCCAATTACCGCATACGCAAAGTAATATGAAAACCATCATTGCCACCCCCAACGCACCGGCCGCCATCGGCACCTACTCGCAAGCCGTCAAGGTTGACAACACCGTTTACCTGTCTGGTCAGATCGGACTCGATCCGGCTTCCATGCAGCTTGTCGAAGGCATCGAGGCGCAAATCCACCAGGTGTTCAAAAACCTGTCCGCGGTCTGCCAGACATCGGGAGGAAAACTGGCGGATATTGTGAAGCTGAATGTATTTCTCACTGACCTTGCACACTTTCCCAAGGTCAATGAAATCATGGGGCAGTATTTCCAGCAGCCTTATCCCGCACGCGCCGCTGTCGGTGTCGCTGCCCTGCCGCGCAGTGCGCTAGTGGAAGCTGATGCAGTAATTGTGATTGGCCAAGCAATCGATAAGTGATCACTGAGTATTTTTTGACCAGTGAGCTTTTCCTTTCCAGTTTCCGAGACAGTTAAAAGCAAACTCGACAAACTTGGATTGCACTGCGATGAGGACCTGGCGCTGCACCTGCCTCTTCGCTGGGAAGACGAAACCCGCCTGACCCTCATCCGCGACCTGATACCCGGACACTCCGCCGTCATCCAGGCAACCGTGCAGAACACGGAAATCCTCTTCCGTCCCAAGCGGCAACTGGTTGCCACCGTCTCGGATGACAGTGGCCAGCTCATCATACGTCTGCTGAACTTCTATCCCAGTCAGTTGCAGGCCTTGCAGCCGGGACGATTGATGCGTTTTTCGGGTGAAACGCGGGGCGGATTCTTTGGACTGGAAATGGTGCATCCGCGCTTTCAGCCTGTCACGCAGGATACGCCCTTGCCTTCCCGGCTGACGCCTGTATATCCCACAACAGCCGGGCTCGGACAAATCACCCTGCGCAAGCTGATCGACAAGGCACTATCCAGAGTGGACATGTCCGAAACCCTGCCGGCATCGGTCTATTCAGACATGGGGCTGCCCGGCTTCGCCGAATCAGTCCGTCTGCTGCATCAACCCGAGCCGGATATCCGGTTAACGCAATTGGATTCGCACGACCATCCGGCCTTACGGCGGCTGGCATTTGATGAGTTGCTCGCGCAGCAATTTTCATTGCGGCTGGCACGAGAGGCGCGTGCGGGAAAACATGCGACACCGCTGAAACCTGGCGGCCATCTGGAGCAGGCCTTGCGCGATACCCTGCCTTTTGCCCTTACCTCCGCGCAGGAAAAAGCATGGCGTGAAATCCGCCGGGATTTAAGCACCGCGCACCCGATGCGCCGCCTGCTGCAAGGTGATGTCGGCAGCGGAAAGACTGTTGTTGCCGCAATGGCCTGCCTGCAGGCCATTGAAAATGACATGCAGACCGCCTTGATGGCGCCCACCGAAATCCTAGCCGAGCAACATTTCCAGAAACTGCACGGCTGGCTGGAACCCATGGGAATTGAAGTTACCTGGCTGGCTTCTGCCTTGTCGCCCGCGCAGAAGAAAGCGGCCATTTCCAGAATCGAATCAGGACAAACTCGCCTGGCTGTCGGCACGCATGCCCTGTTTCAGAAGGGTGTGAATTTCCAGAAGCTTGGGCTTGCCATTGTTGATGAACAACATCGATTCGGCGTCAAGCAGCGCCTAGCATTGAGCAAAAAGGGGCTTGAGCCGCATCAATTGATGATGTCCGCCACCCCCATTCCCCGCACGCTGGCGATGAGTTACTACGCCGACCTTGATGTATCAGTCATTGACGAGCTTCCACCCGGCCGTGCGCCTGTTGCCACCAGGCTGGTCGCCAGTTCCCGCCGGGATGAAATCCTGCAAAGAGTGCGCAGCGTTTGCCAATCCGGCGGACAGACCTATTGGGTATGTCCGCTGATCGAGGAATCAGAGAAGCTCCAGTTGCAGACAGCCCTGGACACCTATCGCACCCTGCAAGCGCAATTGCCGGAAATCAGAACCGGGCTGGTTCATGGCCGCATGAAATCAGCCGAAAAAAACGCCGTCATGTCCGCCTTCCAGTCCAATGATATTCAGCTTCTGGTTTCGACCACTGTCATTGAGGTTGGCGTGGACGTGCCCAATGCTTCCCTGATGATCATTGAGCACGCTGAGCGGTTTGGCCTGTCGCAGTTGCACCAGCTTCGCGGGCGAATCGGGCGCGGCAGCCGGGAATCCGTCTGCATTCTGCTGTATCAGACTCCGCTTTCGGAAGATGCACGCAGCCGCCTGAAAATCATCTATGAATCCACGGACGGTTTCGAGATCGCCCGTCAGGATTTGCTGCTGCGCGGCCCCGGCGAACTGCTCGGCGCCCGCCAGAGCGGCGTGCCACTGTTGAGATTCGCCAACCCGGAAAAAGATATCGATTTGCTGGAAATCGCACAGAAGCGAACGCCACAAATTCTCAAGCACCACCCTGACGCAGTTAATGCCCATCTGGCCAGATGGTTTGGCATGCAAACAGCGCTGGCAGCAGGCTAGTACCCAACCCATAAGTTTGCGTATATGCCGAGACACGCATCCGCGCGCCGAGTGCACGAAGCGAACCGCAGCCATAGCCGTAGCTATGGCGAGGATGAGCGACAAAGCAATCGGCGATGCGGGGCGGGAACATAGCGAAACTTATGGGTTGAGATACTAGCAGCCTGCTACTTTGGCATAATGTTGTTTTCCCCGAGGTTCGATCGCATTGCGTTTTTTACTCGAGACCACCCCGACTGACTGGCTGCACCACCCTTTTCTACTGCCAAGATCTTTACGTGACTGGCTCACGGATCAGGGCTCACTGACACGCAGACTCAAGCAGCGTTGCGGGAAATTCTCGGTGCAACCTACACGGATAGGCTTTTTCCGTGCTGGGCATGATGAAAATTCCTTGCTGCATATCGAAAATAACCGGCTGGCTTATGTTCGCGAGGTGATACTCCACTGTGATAATCATCCGGTTGTTTTTGCCCACAGCGTGGTCTCCCTTAAATCGCTGCGTGGGCCTTGGGCAGCTGTGACCCGGCTTGGCACCCGGCCGTTGGGTGAAGCGCTGTTCAGCAACCCGAGAGTGATTCGCGGTCGGCTTCAGTACAGGCGTATTCCCCCCCGTCACCCTCTGGCCAGGCAGGCCACGCTGGCTGGCGTATCGGATGGACGCAAACCTCTGTGGGCCAGGCGCTCGCTTTTTATATTACGAGGCCATCCAATCATGGTCACAGAGATTTTTCTGTCCTCTATTACACAGATTAATAATGGCTAGCCAGCCTCATCCATATCTTCGACTGTTAAGGTTGGACAAGCCCATTGGTATCCTGCTGTTGCTGTGGCCAACGATGTGGGGGCTGTGGTTCGCCGCTGAAGGCATTCCCCCACTCGTCATCCTGCTGATATTCATTGCGGGTGTCGTGTTGATGCGTTCGGCTGGTTGCGCCATCAACGATTTTGCCGACCGGAGATTCGATGCGCATGTCGAGCGCACGCAGTCCAGGCCGCTTGCGACAGGCGAAGTCACACCACGTGAGGCCTTGCTGCTGGCGGGCGGTCTATCCTTGCTGGCTTTTATCCTGATACTACCTTTGAACAAATTGGTCGTACTGCTTTCACTTCCCGCCTTGCTTCTGGCGGCAAGTTACCCGTTCACCAAAAGATTTCTTGCCATTCCGCAGGCTTATCTTGGCATGGCGTTCGGGTTTGGCGTTCCCATGGCCTATGCCGCGGTAAGAAACGAGGTTCCATTCGAAGCCTGGCTACTGCTTGCCGCCAATCTTTTCTGGTCTGTCGCCTACGATACGGAATATGCGATGGTTGATCGTCCGGACGATCTCAAGATCGGCATCAAGACCTCGGCCATCACCTTTGGCAAACTGGATATCGCGGCTATTGCTTTTTGTTACATCGCTTCTTTACTGCTGCTTGCCTACACTGGTTTGCGCGTAGGACTCGGGCCGGTTTTTTATTTGGGTTTGACCGTCGCGGCGGGCATCGGAATATATCACCTGTGGTTGATCAGGAACCGCGAACAGGCTGCCTGCTTCAAGGCATTCCTCCATAACACCTGGTTCGGATTTGCCATCTTTGCCGGTTTGTCGCTCGATTATTTTCTGAGGAGCTAAGTCAAGGTTCTCATTTCTTGCAGGCCACTCGGGTTAGCGTGGTTGCGGGAAATGTCTGGCGAATAATGTCCAGATCCTTAAGAGTGGCAACGTCTTCACTCTTGATGAGGTAGTAATAGGTTGTTCCATCCTTGGCTTTGGTTTCCAGGCGCAACCCGGAGATGCCAGTAGATTCGATCTCGCGCAGACGGCGGCGCGCCGCTTCCTCGTTTGCATACAACCCAAGCGAAATCCCGTTCTTCCAGTTTCCGTCCTTGATGATGAAGGCTTCCTGAACGTTCAGTGCGGTTAATTCTCTCAGCTTGGCATTGCCTGCCGCCTGACTTGGCAAGGGTGGAAAAATTACCCAATACATCCTGTTGACAGGCAACTCTTCAACCGACAGGACACGCTGCGACGCGAGCGTCTTGATGGCCTCGCGTCCGTTTTCAAGATCCGTTTCCAGCAAACCGCGCCACTCCACGCAAATCTGCTCGCCTGATGTCACGTTCTCCGTGCCTGAAGGCCTGTTTCGATTCCCGCCTGCAATGTGCGCGCTTTGCAGCATGATCTTGTCCGCATTGAGCGGAATGTATTGATCAAGCTGCAAAGAACTGCTATCCCTTACCCAAAGGAAATACCCACCAATCGCCAGATTGCCCAGAAGCAGCATACCCACAACCCACTTCACGATTGATTTTCCTCTTCTGCCATTTTCAACAGCCCATCCAATACCAGCCGGCCTTCAACACGGCACTCTATCTGCAGTTGCCCGGCAAGCCAGTCAGCGTCTCCCCCTGTAATCAAACAGGCTGGCTCGCTCCCTGCCCACGACTCAAGGCGACGAAAGGCCGATTCTATTGGCAATACCAACGAGCCAGCAATCCCGGAAGCCATCGCGTCTGCCGTATTCAACGGGCATTCCTTCACTTGTCCCACCTCCGCTTCCAGAGCGTGGGTTCTCGATACCAGGGATTCCTGCATTAGCCGCTTGCCCGGCAAAATCTGTCCGCCAATGAATCTGCCTTTAGCATCAAGCATGTCAATGGTCATCGCCGTTCCAGCCGAGACCACCAGGCACGGCCGATGTACCTTGTTCCATGCACCAATCAATGCGGCCCATCTATCTGCGCCAAGCTGTCCGGGTTGCTCATACTGGTTGGCTACTCCACACGACATCGCGCTCGACTTGACCCATGAGATCTCAAGTCCACGCGTACGCCAGTATTGTGCCAGGCCTACTATCTGGCTTTCACCTGCCACATTACAGCCGATAACTTTGTCTGGTGTGGGCAAGCGATCCCATTCCGGCAGAAGTTTCTTTACATGATGGTGCTCAATCGCATCGCTGTCGATCCATGCCAATGCATCAGACATGCCCCATTTAATGCGGGTGTTGCCTATATCCAGCGTGAGAACCCGCTTGCCCATCACCTTGAGACACCTCGCATGCTGACTTCACCAGCAGCGAACTTCCTCTTTTCACCATTCGCACTGCTCAACAACAAATTGCCATTTTCATCCAGACCGCTGGCAATGCCCGCGTGAGCGCTGCCATCCGGCATTCGCACAATCACCTCCTTGCCCTCATGCGCATGCCAGCCGGACCACTCGTCAATAAGGGCTTGTATGCCATTCTGTTCAAATGTTTCCATGAGTTCCGATAATTCCCTCAGGATTTCCAGCATGAGGTTAGCGCGATTGGATTCCACTCCCAACTCAGCCAGATCAACAACTGCCTGATCAATTTCCTGTCGCTGCTGATCAGACAGCCGCTCGTTCAATCCAATGCCAATGACGGCAAAAGACGGGCCCGACATTTCCCCCTGCACTTCGACCAGAATTCCAGCAAGTTTGCGATAGCCCGCCAACAAATCATTTGGCCATTTGAGCTGGACAGGTATTCTGGTCAATCTTCGTATTGCGCGCGCCAAAGCAAGCCCCACCACAATACTTAATCCTGACAATTGACTGATGCCACGCTCAAAGCGCCATAAAACCGAGAATGTCAGCCCCCCTCCCAATGTGGACTCCCAGCTTCTTCCCCTGCGTCCTCTGCCTCCATATTGAAAGTCAGCATAGGCAACAGTTCTGTGTGGCACACCTGTCAACGCTTCCTTCAGCAGCCATGAGTTTGTTGACTCCGCACTTTCAGTGCAAATGAGCTTGTAATCAAGTTCAAGCCGCTCCATTTCAGACAGGAAGGCGTTTTCGTCAAGCCAGGACAGTGGAGTAGCCAGGCGATAGCCTCTGCCCCTGACAGCATGAATCCGCATCCCGAATTTTTCTGCTTCGCTTAGCCAATTGAAGATGGTGGCACGCGAAACTGAAAAGTAAGCCGCCATGTCCTGGCCAGAATGGAATCCGCCTTTGGACATGAGCTTGAGAAGTGGGATCAGATTCAATGGAATCCGGCTTTTGGACATGCGAGGAATACTAGCATGTCACTCAATTATTTTTTCCATGCGGTTCTTGAGAAAAGTTCTAAGCGAATTCCCCGATTTTTGTTGTGTTGTGTGCAATAAAAAACCCCCGCTTTGAGGGCGGGGGTTTTGGGGAGGAGTCTGACGATGACCTACTTTCGCAAGCGGGTTGCTCACTATCATTGGCGCGAAGGCGTTTCACGGTCCTGTTCGGGATGGGAAGGGGTGGGGCCACCTTGCTATGGTCGTCAGACGTAACAGGGATCAGGGGT
>JACDJA010000812.1_pt1 | contig 31611 bp, 22 predicted proteins | sample 7449241 | NCBI WGS metagenome assembly JACDJA01 (sample SAMN14253289, study PRJNA609438) | sludge metagenome | isolation source: initial anaerobic sludge | collected 2018-12-20 | reverse complement strand
GTGGCCCGGCGGGGGTTGGTGGACCTGGAGTTCCAGCGTCCCGGGTGGCTGGCGCGCTTTCTGCCGGATCTCCACCGGCTCAACCGGCGGCTGAACAACGATTTTCGCGAGCGGGTGGAGTACGACGTCCTCACCCTGCGCTACAACTACCCCACCCGCAACAGCCCTGCCTTTGATAAGGTGCGCCTGGTCTTCGACCAGAAGACCCGGCATCCGCTGTTCTTCGAAATCCTGGCCAACGCGGCCGGCGCCGAGATCCTGCGGGTGCTCGAGGACAAGTACGGCCAACCGCTGGACCGGAGCGAGGGGGCGGAAAAGGTGCTGTTGTGGGAAAGCCACGGCGACTGGCTGGTGGTGCTGCCCCGGATCAATCGTTTGGGGCAGCCGGAGTACCTCATCGGCATTTATTTCGTCAGCCGCATCGAGTCGCTGCAGGCGGATCGGGCGGAAGGGCCGGGGGACAAGACCGGGGGCGGGGGGGTGGACGCGTTCTGATTCAGTCGGAACGAGACGGCGGAAGTTTATCCGGCATTTGCCAAACCCGCCGTCACCTGTTTGGCCAAACCGGGCACCACCGTGGCCGGCGGTGGTGCTGAAAATTGAATCTGATGATAACCACCGGAACGAAACAGGGAAGCCCCAAGGATGGCGTTCAATGAAAAAGCCTCCCCGCCATTGGCTGATGAAGACCGAGCCGTCCGTCTATTCCATCGATGACCTGGCCCGGGACGGGCGCACCGCCTGGGAAGGGGTGCGCAACTACCAGGCGCGCAACTTCATGCGCGACCAGATGCGCCCGGACGACCGGGTACTGATTTACCATTCCAACGCCGCTCCGCCCAGCGTGGTGGGACTGGCCCGGGTTTGCAGCGCCGCCTACCCCGACCCCACGGCCCTGGATCCGGCGAGCCATTATTACGATTCGCGCAGCCGTATCGACCACCCCATCTGGTTCCTGGTGGATGTCTGCTTCGAGGAAAAGTTCTCCCGCCTGATCAGCCTGGCCGAGATGCGCGCCGATTCGGCGCTGACCGGCATGGCCCTGCTGAAAAAGGGCCAGCGCCTGTCGGTGATGCCCGTGGCGCCGGCACACTTTGCCCGGATCATCGAATTGCAGAGCTGAAAAATTTTCAGTCGTTCGGCCTGGCCCGGAGCTATCGACCGGGGCGACGAGGTGCCGAAGCATGGCGGAAGCGTTCCTTTTTCCGTCATTCCTTCCCGAGCAGGGCCTGTGGCTGAAAAAGCGCCGCGTCAGTTCATCTGGCCGATGGCCTTGCGGAAACGGGCCAGGGAGAGGGCGAAGAACACGGCGCCGATGGCGGCCAGGGCCAGGGCGTGCGGCCAGATCACCGCCAGGCCGGCCCCCCGGTAGAGGATCGCCTGGGCGCAGGCGACGAAATGGGTCGTCGGCGCCAGCTCCATCAGGTGTCGGGCCAGCAACGGCAGACTCTCCCGGGGCGTTACGCCCCCGGAAAGCATTTCCATGGGCAGCAGGATCAGGATGATCAAGAGGCCGAACTGCGGCATGCTGCGGGCCAGGGTGGCCATGAAGATGCCCATGGCGGTAGTGGCGAAGAGCTGCAGCGCCGCCACGGCGAGAAACAGGTTCATCGAGCCTTCGATGGGGACGCCGAGGGCTCCCCGAACCACGGCGGACAGTGAAAACGCCGTTGCCAGCAACACCACCAGTCCCATGGGCCAGATCTTGCCCAGCATGATCTCGGCGGGGGTGACGGGCATGACGAGGAGGTGCTCGATGGTGCCGTGCTCCCGCTCGCGCAGCAGGGCGGCGCCGGCCAGCACGATGGAGAGCATCGTCACGTTGTTGATGATCTCCATCACCGAGCCGAACCAGGATTGCGTCAAGGCGGGGTTGAAGCGCACCCGCAGCGCCAGCTCCACCGGCGGTGGCGGACTGCCGCGGTAGCGCTGGACGAATTCGTTCACCTCTCCGAGTACGATCTGCTGCACGTGACCGCTGCCGGTGAAGGCCTGGCTCATGCGCGTGGCGTCGGTGTTGAGCTGGACGGTGGGGCTTCGGCCCGCCAGCACATCGCGCTGAAAATCGGGGGGAATGTCGAGGGCGAAGGTGTAGCGGCCCGCATCCAGGCCCGCATCCACCGCCTCGATGCTCACCCGCTGCGGCGGCATGAATTGCGGGGGAAGAAAAGCGGCGGCGATGCGCGCCGACAGGGGGGAGTCGTCCTCGTCGACGATGGCGATGGGGATTCGGTTGAGTTGCTCGGGAATTCCGGTGGCGGCCATGTAGATCTGGAAGCTGAAGCTGTAGACGATCAGCACCAGGAGAATCGGGTCCCGCGCCAGGCTCCACAGCTCCTTGACCCCCAACCGGTAGATATTGGAAACCCGATTCACCGCTATCGCTCCTGCTTTTTCAACAGGCAGATGGAAAGACCAAGGATCACCAGTGCCGCCAGGCCGATGGGGACCAGGGCGTGATGGAGGTCGCCCATTTCCAGGGCCTTGTTGAACACGCCGCGGCTGACGAGGATGTAGTGGGTGGCGGGGTAGATTTCTCCGATCACCCGGCCGATGCCCTCCAGGGACGAGACCGGGTTGATCATGCCGCCGAACTGGATGGCCGGCAGCATGGTGCCGATCATGGCGAGAAACATCGCCGCGATCTGGCTGCGGGTGAAAGTGGATGCCAACAGACCGAACCCGGTGGAAAAAGAGACGAAGAGCAGGGATGCCAGCACAAGGGTCGCGAAGCTTCCCTTCACCGGCACATCGAACAGGGTCACGGCAAACAGGCTCATCAAAAAAAAGTTGGCCATGGCCAGCACGATGTACGGGATCTGTTTGCCTATCAGAAATTCGCTGCGCGTCGTCGGCGTGACGTAGAAGTTGATCATGGATCCCAGCTCTTTTTCCCGCACCACCGACAGGGCGCTGAGCATGGAAGGGATCATGAGCAGCAGCAGGGGGATCACCGCCGGCACCATGGCCGGCAGGCTCTTGACCTCCGGGTTGTAGCGGAAACGGGTCTCGATGGTGGCGGCGCCGGCGGCCAGGTCCAGGCCGAGGCGGGGAGCGGCCACTTCCGCCAGCCATTTCTGATGCATGCCCTGGACATAGCCCCGGATGGTCTCGGCCCGTTGCGGCATGGCCCCATCGATCCAGGCGCCGATCTGCACCGGGGCGCCGCGCAGCAGGTCGCGGGCGAAGCCCGGCGGCATCTCGATGGCCAGGGAGAGCTCGCCGCTGCGCATGCGCCGGTCGAGATCGGCATCATCGACAATGGTCGGCCTTTGGACGAAATAGGGTGAACCGAAAAGCGCCAGGGTGTAGTTTTCGCTCAGGATGGTTTGATCCCGGTCCAGCACGGCGTAGCTGAGGTTGTTGACGTCCATGGTGATGCCGTAGCCCATGATGACCATCAGGATCAGGCTGCCAAACAGCGCCATCACCAGCCGCAGCGGGTCCCGTGCCAGTTCCAGGGTTTCGCGTAGGGTGTAGCTGAAGGCGCGGGAGAAGCTGAATCCCCGACTTCGACGACGAGGAGGCCCCGGTTTCTTCAACAGCCTCGCCGCGGACGTCTCTTCCGGGAGCGTCAACCCGGGCCGGCCCTCGGTTTCGGTTCCGGCGGCGTCTTCCAGATGGGCGATGAAGGCCGCTTCGAGATTTCTGGCGCCCCGGCGGGCCACGATGCCCTGGGGCCGGTCACTGGCCAGGACGCGACCGGCGTGCATCAGTGAAATGCGGTCGCAGCGCTCGGCCTCGTTCATGAAATGGGTCGAGATGAAGATCGTCACCTTGTCGTTGCGGGACAGGTCGATGAGCAACCGCCAGAAGGCGTCCCGCGCCACGGGATCCACCCCCGAGGTCGGCTCGTCCAGGATCAGCATCCGCGGCTGGTGGACCATGGCCACGGCCAGCGACAGGCGCTGACGCAACCCCAACGGCAGTTTCCCCGGCAGGGCGTCGGGCACGCCGTCAAGGCCGAAGCGGGTCATCAGATCGTTGATCCGCGCCGGGATAAGCGCTTCGGGGACGCTGAACAGCCGGGCGTGGAGGACGAGATTCTGCCGCACGGTCAGCTCGCCGTAGAGGGAAAAGGATTGAGACATGTAGCCCACCTGCCGGCGGGTGGCGATGTCCCGGGCGTCGACCTTGCGCCCCATCAGCCAGGCTTCTCCCTCGCTGGGGGGTAGCAGGCCGGTGAGCATTTTCATCGTGGTGGTCTTGCCGCAGCCGTTGGAGCCGAGAAAGCCGAAGATCTCTCCCCGATGGATGCGGAAGCTCACGTGGTCCACCGCCGTGTTGGTGCCGAAGCGCATGGTGAGGTCCCGGGCCTCGATGGCGATTTCCCCGCTGCCGGTCGAGGGGGGCAGGGTCACCGGGCAATGTCCCCGTTTCCGCTCTTCGGGCAGCAGGGCGATGAAGGCCGTTTCCAGGGAGGGTTGGCCGGTGCGCCGATGCAGTTGCCGCGGCGTTCCCGTGGCCAGAATGCGGCCGGCGTCCATGGCCACCAGCCGGTCGAAGCGTTCCGCCTCGTCCATGTAGGCGGTGGCGACCATCAGGCTCATGTCCGGACGCTGCCGGCGGATGCGGGCGATGAGGGCCCAGAACTGGTTGCGCGCCAGGGGATCGACCCCGGTGGTCGGTTCGTCCAGGATCAGCAGTTGGGGATCGTGGACCAGGGTGCAGCACAGGCCCAGCTTCTGCTTCATGCCGCCGGAGAGCTTTCCCACGGGACGATGGCGAAAGGGATACAGTCCCGTGGCCCGGGTCAGTTCGTCGACGCGGCGTTGGCGCTCGTCGGCGTTGTGGCCGAACAGTCGCCCGAAAAACTGAAGGTTCTCCGCCACGGACAAGGTGGGATAAAGATTTTTGCCCAATCCCTGGGGCATGTAGGCGATGCGCGGACAGACCCGCCGACGGTGACGGGCCGAGCGCATGTCCCCTCCCAGCACCGTGACCTGTCCTTGCTGAACCTCCCGCGCGCCGGCGACCAGGGCCAGGAGGCTGGATTTTCCCACCCCGTCCGGACCGATCAGCCCCACGATGGTTCCCGGCGGCACCTCCAGGTCGATGGCCGCCAGCGCCACTGTTTTGCCGTAGCGCAGACCGACGCCGGCCAGTTGTACCACCGGAACGCCGTCGGGAACCGAGGCGTTCACGACGGCCTCCCGAAGGTTACGGTGAGGGAAGGCGGCCACTCGGCCCGGGGATCCAGCTTGAGCCAGGCAACGCCGGGAAGGCCGGTCTTGACCTGTTCCAGATGCTGTTGGAGCAGGCGCTTGTCGATGCGGGCCTTGACCCGGAACATCAGCTTCTGCCGTTCACTGGCGGTTTCCACCGTCTTGGGGGTAAACTGCGCCACGCTGGCCACGAAGGACACCCGGGCCGGAATCACATGGCGGGGGGCCGCATCCAGGATGATGTGCACGTCGCTGCCCAGGGCCACTTTGCCGGCGACGGTTTCCGGGAGGAAAAAGGTCATGTAGACATCGGTCAGGTCCACCATGTTGAGCACCTTGCCCCCCGAGCCGAGCACTTCTCCCGGTTGAGCGATGCGGAACTGCACCCGGCCGTCGCAGGGGGCGGTGAGCCGGCTGTCCGCGATGTCGGCCTCGACGCGGGCGATGGTGGCCGAGGCCGCCGTCACGGCGGAACGGGCGCCGGTGACATTGGCTTGGGCCGCCGTGATGGCCGCCCGAACAGCCTCGGCCTGGGCCTTGGCGGCATCCAGAGCCGCCGCGGCGCAACGGACGGCGGCCTGGTCGTCTTCGAATTGCTGGATGGAGGCGGCTCCCTCCCGGGACAGGGTGCGGGTCCGGGCCAGGCGCCGTTGGGCGTTGTCCAGGTCGCTCTCCCGTTGCACCACCACGGCCTGGGCTGCCGCCAGATCGCTCTCGCGCATCTTCACCTGGGCCTCGGCGCTGGCCACGGCATTGATCGCCTGTTGCGCCAGGGCCCGGGCTTCATCCAGTTGGGCGTTGAGCACCTCGATTTGCATCTGGGCCAGCACCTGGCCCGTTTTGACGAAATCGCCTTCCCCCACGAAGATTTCGGCCACCCGGCCGGCGTACTTGGTGGCGATATCGATCTCGGTGGCCTCGATGCGGCCGTTGCCACTGACAAAGCCCGCTCCCGGTCCGCCGGTCTGCATCCGCGCCCACCACCACCAGCCGACCAAGGCGATGGCCACGGCCGCCACGACGGCGAGCATGCCCTTTCTGACGGAAGGTCCCATGGCTTCTCCCGATGTTCGATGGGGATTGAAATGTCTGGCGATCATGGGGCACCGGCGGACATCACGAATACCGGCGCCGGTTTTGGCGGAGCGGTCCAATTGAACCGCGGCGATAGAAAAAAGGATAGCGAAATGTGACTGGGAAGAAAAGCGTCTTCAACGCTCAGAAATGCCAGCCGAGATTGAGAAAGAAGCTGATGTCGGCGCCGGCGTCGGCCGAGTCGACGATATCCTCCATGGTGCCGGCCTGGACGAAAAAGCCATCGGGCCGTTGGTAAGTGATGCCGAGCAGCAGGTCCACGATGCGCCGGTCGAGCATGGTCAGGCCGGTGCCGGAGAAAGGCCGGGACGTGTAGGCCACCTGGGCGCTGGCCGACCAGACCTCGGTGAACGCGTAGCTCATCCCGAACATCGCCTGGTAGAAGGTCTCGGCCTGCACCTCGGGATCGTCGATATCGCCGGGAAAGATGACATCGGCGTTGAGAAAGGCGGCCACCGAACCGAAATGTTTCTCCAGCAGCAGTCCGAGGCCCACGTCGGTGCCGCCGCTGCCCAGGCCCCGACTGCGACGGCCGGTGGGCAGTTTCAGGCCGACGCGGGCGGCCAGCGCCGGTGTCGATCCGCCTTCCCGCAGGAGCAGGGCCTTCAGGTGCATGGCCAGGTCTCCGGCGCCGGTGGCCCGGTGGTCGCTGCCGATGACGCGACGCCCGCCGCGACGGAGATTGAAGTGGTGCTGACCGGGCGACTCCTCCTCGCGCACCTTGCGGGCGTTACCGAAGGCCTGCTCCACGTCCAGGATGAAGTGATCCATGGCGCCGCCGCCGGACAGGGCCAGCGGCAATGACAGGTGGAGGTCCAAGCGGTGGGAAAGGCCGTAGCTGAAGGCCACGGTGGTGCGCAGCATCTCCAGGTCGATGATCCCGGTGGCCGGGCCGGGATCGTCTTCCACCAGGAGGGTGTTGGTGAGGCTGTTGGATACCGTCAGCCGGCCGGTGCCCTGGGGCAGGGTCTTGGCCCGGTCCGGCGGGGCTTGCAAAAAAAGCAGTTGTACCGGCGAGGCGTTGACCATGGAGATGGGGGCGGCGTGAACGCCGGCCGCGTCGGCGGGATGAACGGCGGCCAACGCTGATATCAGGAAGCCGGCACAGGCGATCGTGACGGCTGTTTTTTTCATGCACCCCCCCCCAGGGCGGCGTAGAGGTTGACCCTGGCGGCCAGATCCGCCAGGCGGACCGTGATCAGCCCCTGCCGGGCCGCATAGAGGGACCGCTGGGCCTCCAGGACGCTCAGGTAGCTGTCCACGCCTTTGGTGTAACGGACCTCGGAGAGGCGATGGGCCTCGCTGGAGGCTTCCACCAGGGACTGCTGGGCTTCCAGCTGGCGGCCCACGGTATTTTGCTGGGCCAGGGCATCGGCGACTTCGCGGAAAGCGGTTTGGATGGCCTTTTCGTATTGGGTCAGGAGGATTTCGCGTTCCACCTTGGTCACATCCAGGGCCGCCCAGGTGCGCGGATCGAAAATCGGCATCGCGATACGCGGGGAGAAGCTCCAGGTGTCCTGGCCGGCGGCAAAGAGATCGGAGAGCTCGGCGCTGGCGGTACCGAAAGCGGTGGTAAGCGAGATCCGGGGAAACAGGGCCGCCCGGGCGGCGCCGATGTTGGCGTTGGCCGCCTTGAGGCGGCCTTCGGCGGCCAGCACGTCGGGCCGGCGCAGCAGTACATCCGAGGCGGTTCCCACGGCCAGGTCAACCGGGCGCTCCACCCGGCTGATCTCATCGGCCCACAGCGGAGATTCCACCGGTGCGCCCACCAGCAGGGCCAGGGCGTTTTGATCCTGGGCCACTACCTGGGTGAACCGGGCCACGTCCACCCGGGCGGCATCCACCTGGGTCTGGGCTCGCCGCAGGTCCAACGCCTGGGCCAGGCCCACATCGTAGCGCCGGCGGATCAACTCGTAGGCCGCTTGCTGGGTATCGAGGGTCGATTGGGCCAGTTGCCGCTTTTCGCGGTCGGCGGCCAGGGTGAGCCAGCCGTTGGCGGTTTCGGCGATGAGGAGAATCCGGGCGGCGCGCTCGGCCTCTTCCGTGGCGAGGTACTCCTCCAGCGCGGCCCTTTCCAGGCTCCGCAGGCGGCCGAAAAAGTCGATTTCCCAGGCGCTGATACCCAGGTTGACCCCGTACTGTTCCACGGTCATCGACTGCCCCTTGCTCGCCAGATCGGCGGGCAAATGTTCCTGGTGGCCGGTGCCGGTGGCGTCCACCTTGGGCAACAGGTCGGCGCGTTGGATGCGGTAGTAGGCCCGGGCCCGCTCGACGTTCAGGGCCGCCAGGCGCAGGTCGCGGTTGTTTTCCAGGGCGGCGGCAATCACGGCTTGCAGCCGGGGATCGGTGAAAAATTGGCGCCAGGGCAGATCGGCGGCGGCCGTCGTTCCTTCGGCCGCTGCCGTGTCGGAATCCGCCGAGTCCGCGGGCCACTCTTCGGGTACCGGGGCCGCGGGGCGGGTGTATGGGGGGGCCAGGGAGCAGCCGGTGGTCAGCAGGGCGACCACGACCCCGTAAAACAGCATTTTTCGAATCATGTCAGTGTTCCTTCATATCCCTCGTCGTTGGTTCGACGGTACCGGTGGACGGATTCTTCTTGCGTCCGAAAAGTTGTACCACCACCACATAGAAGAGAGGAATAAAGAAAATGGCCAGAAAAGTCGAGGTCACCATGCCCCCCAACACCCCGGTGCCGATGGCGGTCTGGGCGCCGGCGCCGGCGCCGGTGGCCAGCGCCAGGGGCAAGACGCCGAAGCCGAAGGCCAGCGATGTCATCACGATGGGCCGCAGCCGCAGCTTGGCCCCCTCCAGGGTGGCCTCGACCAGCCCCTTGCCTTCCTCGACCTTGCCCATGGCGAACTGGACGATGAGGATGGCGTTTTTGGTGGTCAGCCCCAACACGGTGAGCAGGCCGATCTGAAAATAGACGTCGTTGGGAAACCCTCTCAGCATCGAGGCCACCACCCCGCCGATGACCCCCAGGGGCAGGGCCAGCATGACGGAGATGGGTACGGTCCAGCTCTCGTACAAGGCGGCCAGGCACAGGAAGATCACGATCATGGAAAAGGCGTAGAGCAACCCGGTCTGGCTCTTGGCCATGCGCTCCTGGTACGAGATGCCCGTCCAGTCGAAACCGATGCCTTCGGGCAGTTTGGCGACGATTTCCTCCATGGCGGCCATGGCTTCCCCGGTACTGCGTCCCGGTGCGGCCTCGCCGAGGATGTTCATGGAGGGAAAGGCGTTGAATCGCTCCAGTTTGGGCGAGCCGTAGTCCCAGTACCCCGAGGCAAAGGCGGTAAAGGGGGTCATGGTCCCCCGGTTGTTGCGAATGTACAGGTTCTCCAGGTCCGTGGGCAGCATGCGGTGGGGGGCGTCCGCCTGGACGTAGACCCGCTTGACCCGGCCGCCCTGGATGAAGTCGTTGACGTAGGCGCCGCCGAAGGCCGCCGTGATGGTGTTGTGGATGGAATTGATCGGCACGCCTAGAGCCCCGGCCCGGTCCCAGTCCACGTCGACGCGGTACTGGGCCACGTCTTCCATCCCGTTGGGCCGCACCCGGGTGAGGCGCTCATCGGCGGCGGCCATGCCGAGGAGCTGGTTGCGGGCGTCCATCAGTTTCTGGTGCCCGATACCGCCGCGATCCTGCAACTGGAAGTCGAATCCCACCGAGGTCCCCAACTCGGTGACCGCCGGCGGGGCGAAGGCGAAAACCCGGGCGTTGCGGATCCGGGCAAAACGGGCCATGGCACGGTCCGCAATGGCCCAGACCTTCAATTCCGGCTCTTTGCGCAGCTCCCAGTCCTTCAGTCGCACGAATCCCATGCCCATGTTCTGGCCGCCGCCGCCGAAGCCCATGCCGACCAACGTCAGGATCGACTCCACCGTCTCTTTTTCCTCTTCTTCAAAGTAGGCGCGCACCTCATCCAGCACCGCCTGGGTTTGCTCGAGGGTGGAGCCGGAAGGAAGCTGGGCCTGGATGAACATCGAGCCCTGATCCTCGTCGGGCAGATAGCCGGTGGGCATGCGCTGGAACAGGTAGCCGAGGGCCACCACGATGAGCACGTAGACCACCAGGTAGCGCAATTTGCCCTTGAGGATCCGGCCCACGGTGCCCTGGTAGCGGTCGCGGATCCAGTTGAACCCACGGTTGAAGGCGAGAAAAAAACGGTTGCCGGCGTACACGATGGCACCCAGCAGCGGCACATTGAGGCGCCTGGCCTCCACCCGGGCGTCGAAGGAGCGTAGCAGGGAAGCGCAGAGCACCGGCGTCAGGATCAAGGCCACCAGCACCGACAGGAGCATGGCCGAGATCACGGTGACGGAAAACTGACGGTAGATCACCCCGGTGGAGCCGCCGAAGAAAGCCATGGGGCCGAAGACCGCCGCCAGCACCAGGCCGATGCCCACCAGGGCGCTGGTGATCTGTTCCATGGACTTGGCGGTGGCCTCCTTGGGGGGCAGCTTCTCCTCGTGGATGATGCGTTCCACGTTTTCCACCACCACGATGGCGTCGTCCACCAGCAATCCGATGGCCAGCACCATGGCGAACATGGTGAGCATGTTGATGGAGTAGCCGAACAGCCCCAGCACGGCGAAGGTGCCCAGGATCACCACCGGCACGGCCAGGGTGGGGATCAGGGTGGCGCGGATGTTGCCCAGAAAGAGGAACATCACGAGGAAGACCAGCAAGATGGCCTCGAACAGGGTCTTGACCACCTCGTCGATGGCAACCTCGATGAAAGGGGTGGTGTCAAAAGGATAGATGACCTTGACCCCCGGCGGAAAGTACTCCGAGAGTTCTTCCATCTTGGCCCGCACCGCCGTGGCGGTGTCCAGGGCGTTGGCCCCGGCGGCCTGCCGGATGGCCATGGCGGCGCTCGGCTTGCCGTTGAACAGCCCTTCCACATCGTAGCGCTCGGTGCCCAGTTCGGTGCGGCCCACGTCGCTGACCCGCACCACGGAGCCGTCGCCGTTGATGCGCAGGGGGATGGCGGCGAATTCCTCCGGTGTCTGGAGGAGGTTCTGGACGATGATGGAAGCGTTGAGGCGCTGGCCTTCCACCGCCGGCATTCCGCCGAACTGGCCGGCGGAGATTTCCACGTTGTAGGCGCGCAGGGCACCGATGACATCCTCGATGGTGAGGCTGTAATCGGTGAGCTTGTCCGGATCCAGCCACACCCGCATGGCGTACTGGCCGCCGAAGGCCTCCACTTCCCCGACCCCCGGGACCCGGGCCAGCACCTTTTCGATGTTGCTCTGGGCGTAATCGCGCAGGTCGGTGCCGCTCATGCTCCCGTCCTCGGAAATCAGGCCCACGAGAATCAGGTAGTTGCGGGTGGACTTGCTCACCTTGACGCCCTGGCGCTGGATGACATCGGGCAAACTGGCCATGGCGAGCTGGAGCTTGTTCTGCACCTGGGACCAGGCGAAATCCGGGTCCGTGCCCGGCGCGAAGGTCAACTCGATGCGGCCGGAGCCGGTGCCGCTACTGGTGGCGGTCATGTAGAGCAGCCGGTCGAAACCGGTCATCTTCTGCTCGATGATCTGGATGACGCTGTTTTCCACCGTCTCCGCCGAGGCGCCGGGATAGTAGGCGTCGATGGCGATGGACGGCGGGGCAATGGGGGGATACTGGGAAATGGGCATGTTGTAGATCGCCAGGCCGCCGCCCAGCATCATGATGATGGCGATGACCCAGGCGAAGACCGGGCGATCCAGAAAGAATTTCGACAGCATGGCAAGCCTCCGTTACTGCTTTGGCGCCGCGGCCGTGCCGCCGGTTGGGGAAACGGTTTCGGAATGCCCGCCGGCTTCCAGGGCGACGGCCTTCACCGGCATTCCCGGCCGGATGTTGAGCATCCCTTCCACGATGACCTGATCCCCGGGGGCCAGGCCCGAGGCCACCAGCCACTGGCTGCCCAGGGTCCGGTCCAGGGTCAGCAGGCGCTGTTGCACCGTGCCGGATTCATCCACGATCAGGGCCACGGGTTCGCCCTTGGTGTTGCGGCTCACCCCCTGCTGGGTGACGAGGATGGCGTTTTCCGCGATCCCTTCCTGAATCACGGCGCGCACGTACATGCCGGGCAGCAGGACGTGATCCGGATTGGGCACCACGATGCGCAGGGAGTAGGAGCCGGTGGTGGGATCCACCGTCACGTCGGCAAATTGGAGGGTGCCCGGGTGATCGTAGGGCGTCCCGTCTTCCAGGAGAATGCGGACCTTGTTGCGATCCTGACCGTCCGGGCTGATCCGCCCGGCTTGGATCCGGCGCCGGAGGCGCAGCAGCTCGGCCGAGGATTGCACCACGTCCACGTAGATGGGATCGATCTGCTGCAAGGTGGCCAGGGATTGGGGCTGGTAGGCGGTCACCAGGGTTCCCTCCCGGACGTGGCTGCGGCCGATGCGGCCGTCAAAGGGCGCAAGGACCCGGGTGTAGTTCAGGTTGATGCGGGCGGCTTCCACCTGGGTCTTCCAGTATTCGATGTCGGCCTTGACTTGCGCGACGGCGGCGGCGGCATCGTCGTAGTCCTGTTGGCTGACGGCCTTTTCGGTCACCAATTCGAGGTAGCGTTCCGCCCGGGATTGGATCGCCGGCAGGTTGGTCCGGGCTCTGCCGAGGGAGGCTTCGGCCGAATCCAGGGCCACCTGAAAAGGGACCGGATCGATGCGATAGAGGGTCTGGCCCGCTTCGACATCGGCTCCTTCCTCGAAGTTCCGCTTGAGGATCAGGCCGTTGACCTGAGGGCGGATTTCAGCGATACGAAACGCCGAGGTACGCCCGGGCAGATCGGTGGTCAGTTCGACTCGTTGCGCGGTGATGGGGACGGTGGCCACTTCCGGTATCCGTTGGGGCGGAGCGGCCTGTTCGCTCTGTTTCTGGCAGCCGCCAACGAGCAGGAAACCGGCCATCAGCAACGTTGCCATGGGGAGAATCGGGTTCTTGCCGGACAGTTTTTTCTTCATCGGGTTGACTCCTGTATCGAGGCATCCACGGTGGCCTCGCAGTCCCAAACGGAATGGTTGATTTGACCGAAATCGGAAAATGCCGCGGCCAGCCGCAGTCCCAACGGGCTCTTGGCTTCGGCACAGACCCGCCTGCGCCAGACGATCAACAGGCTCAGGTCCAGGGTCAGGGTGCAGTTTCGCAGCAGTTTGATCTCTTTCAGATCGTCGTGCCAATCGGACCAGGAGAGCTGCGCGAAGGCGTCCAGGGCCGCATCCCGTTCGCCATCGGATGCGGTCCGTAGATGTATCAGTTCGATCCAGTCCATGGGTGACCTCGATGTTGAAGTTCATCAGACAAATGGTTTCTGAAAGAAAGCAGAAATCGTGCCGGAAAATTAAGTAATGTGATTTCAGTGGCTTGGGATAATTTTGTGAAAAAACTGTTTTATTTGAAAGGAATGGGCTGTTGTATTCGGTGGGTTTTTGTTAAAAGCCGGATAAATCAGACCGATCAGACCGATTCGATCCATCAGACGGATCAGAGAAATCCGATTGATCAGATCGATGGGCCTCATCAGGCCGATTTGATCGATACGATGGATCTGATACTGTTAAATATGAAAGTTTTTGCCCGTTTCAAAGGCGCTATTTCCCCCGTTGGAGTCTGCAACCGGCATTTTTGAGGAACCACCTTTGGACGAAAACGAATTTTTCCGCCAAGCAACCCTGCGCATTTCCGGCAGTCTCAACATCGAGACGGCGATGCGGCATTTTTTCGCCTACATCAAGGATTTTATTCCGATTTCGGGGATGTTTTTCTCCCTGTATGATCCGGACCTGCATCTGGGGCGCATGCTGGCCTACATCTGGCCGGACGACCTGCCCAAACCGGGGGATTTCCTCTCTCCGCCCAGGGAGTTCAGGGATTTTCTCAGGCAAAACTGGGACGAGGACGCCCAGGTGCGCATGGTGAACGACATCGACCTGGAGCCGCCCGAGTCGCAGCAGCTTTTTGCCGTCCTTTGGCCCCCGGACACCTCGTTGCTCTCCATGGACCTGGAGCTGGACGCCAGGCGCCTGGGGCGCTTCGTGCTCTTCGCCCCCGGCAAGCACCGCTACCGGCCGGAGCACGCCCGCTTGCTCTCGCTGCTCCACGAGCCCATCGCCGTGGCCATCTCCAACATGCTCCAGCACGAGGAAATCTCCCGCCTCAAGGACATGCTGGCCGACGACAACCGCTACCTGCACCGGCAGATGCACCAGATGACCGGCGACACCATCATCGGGGCCGACTTCGGCCTGCGGGAGGTGATGGAGATGGTGCGCCAGGTGGCGCCTCTCAACAGCCCGGTGCTGCTGATGGGAGAGACCGGGGTGGGCAAGGAGCTCATCGCCAACGCGCTGCATTTCTCCTCCCACCGCAAAGCCAACCCCTACATCGCGGTCAACTGCGGCGCCATCCCCGAGGCCCTCATCGACAGCGAGCTGTTCGGCCATGAAAAAGGCGCTTTCACCGGCGCCATCGCCCGCAAGCGGGGGCGTTTCGAGCGGGCCCACACGGGGACCATCTTTCTGGATGAAATCGGCGAGCTCCCCCTCCAGGCCCAGGTGCGCCTGCTGCGGGTGGTCCAGCAGCAGGTCATCGAGCGGGTGGGCGGCACCGAGACGGTGCCGGTGGATGTGCGCATCGTCAGCGCCACCCATCGCAACCTGGAGTCCCTGGTGCACGCGGGGGTTTTCCGGGAGGATCTCTGGTTCCGGCTCAACGTGCTGCCCATCATGATCCCGCCCCTGCGCCGGCGCATCGACGACATCCCGGCCCTGGTGCGCCATTTCATCGAACGCAAATCCCGTGAGCTGAAGATCGGCACCCTGCCGTCCCTGGCCCCCGGCGCCCTGGAACGCTTGCAGGCCTACCACTGGCCGGGAAACGTGCGTGAGCTGGAAAATCTCGTGGAGCGAGCCCTTCTCCAGAGCCAGTTCGCCGGCCGCGACGGGCTGCTGACCTTCCCCGACCTGCCCGCCGGACCGGCGGCCGCCGACAGGCGTTTTGCAGGCAAGGACGGCGGCCCGGTGGAAAGCCTCGACGCGGTGATGGCGGCCCATATCCGCCGGGTGCTGGAAAAGACCGGCGGCCGGGTGGAGGGGAAAAACGGCGCCGCCGAGATGCTCGGGCTGCATCCGAGCACCCTGAGGGCGCGCATGCGCAAGCTCGGCATCGCCTTCGGCCGGCGGCGCATGGCGGGTTGACAGCGTCCTCGCCCACCACCGGCGCGATCCTTATTCAAAATGAGTTGCGGCTGCTTTTGAGTTTTCCGGATTATTTTCCGCCGTCTCGTTTTGATGAAGCAGATGGATTCCCCGGATCAGGTTCAGGCAGGCTCTGATCGGGGTCGGGAATGACGGAGGATGGCCGGACGCATCCGGCATTCTTCAGCAGCTCGTCACCCCGGGCCATAGACCCGGGGTCCATGTCGAAGGGCTGAAGATTTCCGTAAATTTTTCAGTCAATTGCGCCTATTCGCAGACGAAGGTCGCGAACCCCTTTCCATCCATGGCGAGTCAGTGCGCCTCGGCCCAGTTGGCGCCCCAGGCCACGTTGACCTTCAGCGGCACCTTCAGATCGAGGATTTTTCCCATCACATCGACGACCATTGCCGACAGGTCGTCTTTTTCCGCCGGGGGGGCCTCGAGAACGATCTCGTCGTGCACCGAGAGCAGCAGGGCCGCCCTCATGCGCCGGGTCTGGAGCAGGGCGTCGACCCGGATCATGGCCAGCTTGATGATGTCGGCGGCGGTGCCCTGGATCGGGGTGTTGACGGCGGTGCGTTCGGCGAACTGGCGCACGGCGCTGTTGCTGCTGTCGATGTCGGGCAGCAGGCGGATGCGGCCCAGCAGGGTGCTGGTGCGGCGGCTCCGGTGGGCCTCGGCGATGGTCTCGTCGATGAAGCGTTTGACGCCCTGGTAGCGGGAAAAATAGTGATCGATGTAGGTGCGGGCCATCTTCTGGCTGATGCCCAACTGGCGCGAAAGGCCAAAGGGGCTCATGCCGTAGATGATGCCGAAGTTGATCGCCTTGGCCTGGCGGCGCAGGTCGTCGCCGATCTGCGCCGGCGGCAGGTCGAAGACCTCGCTGGCCGTGCGGGTGTGAATGTCCTCGTCGGCTTCGAAGGCTTGGATCAGGATCGGGTCCTGGCTGCAGTGGGCCAGCACCCGCAGCTCGATCTGGCTGTAGTCGGCGGACATGAGCGCAAAGCCCTTCCGCGGCACGAAGGCCGCCCGGATGCGGCGTCCCTCCGGGGTGCGGATGGGAATGTTCTGGAGGTTGGGATCGCTGGAGCTGAGCCGGCCGGTGGCGGCCACCGTCTGGTTGAAGGAGGTGTGGATGCGGCCGGTTTCCGGGTGGATCAGCTCCAGCAGCGAGTCGGCGTAGGTGGACTTGAGCTTGCCCAGGGTGCGGTGGCGCAGGATCTGGGCCGGCAGCGGGTGATCGGCGGCCAGGGTGGTGAGCACCTCCACGTCGGTGGAGTAGCCGGTGCGCTTGCGGGTTTTTTTCTGGGTGGGCAGGCCGAGTTTCTCGAAGAGGATGTGGCCCAACTGCTGGCCCGAGTTGATGTTGAAATGCTCGCCGGCCAGGCGGTAGATCTCCTTTTCGATCCGGGCCATCTCGGCCTCGAATTCCCGGGACAGGTCCTCCAGCACCCGCCGGTCCACGCCGATACCGGTCATCTCCATCCGCGCCAGGACCGGCACCAGGGGAATTTCCACCGTAACCATCAGGGCGTCGAGGGCTTCTTCCGCCAGCCGTTTTTCCAGCTCCCGGTAGGCCATCCAGGTGATGTCGGCATCCTCGGCGGCGTAGGCCGTGGCCTTGTCGATGGTCACCTGGTCGAAGGTAACCGCCGAGGCGCCTTTGCCGGCCACCTCCTGGTAGGAAATGGTCTGGTGGTCGAGAAAGTCCAGGGCGATCTGGTCGAGATTGTGGGCCCGCTTGGAAGGGTTGAGCAGGTAGGAGGCGATCATGGTGTCGAAAACGATCCCGTCGAGGGCGACCCCGTGACGGGCCAGCACGATGAGATCGTACTTGATGTTCTGGCCCACCTTGGCGATGGCCGGGTTTTCCAGCAGCGGCCCCAGGGCTTCGAGCACCGCCTCGCGGGACAGTTGCGCCGGCGCCCCGAGATAGCGGTGGCCGCAGGGGATGTAGTAGGCCTCGTGGGGGCGCATGGCCACCGAGACCCCCACCAGCTTGGCCCGCATGGGATCCTGGCTGGTGGTCTCGGTGTCGATGGCAAAGATCCGGGCCGCTTTCATCGCTTCCGTCAGATCACGCAGCCCTTCGGGGGTGGCAACGGTATGGTATCGCTTCTGCTTGCGATCCGTTTCCACCGGAAACATCTTTTGAAGCTGGGAGAACTCCAGTTCCTTGAACAGCACGCCCAGGTCGGCGGCATCCGGGGCCGTGGTGCGAAATTGGTCAGCATCGAATTCCACCGGGGCGTCGGTGCGGATTTCCACCAGCTTGCGGCTCAACCAGGCCTGGTCCTTGAATGTTTCCAGTTTCTCGCGCTGCTTGGCCGAGCCCACTTCATCCAGATGGGCGTAGAGGGATTCCATGGAGCCGTGGGTGCGAATCAGTCCGGCGGCGGTTTTTGGACCGATGCCCGGCACGCCGGGAACGTTGTCGGTGCTGTCGCCGGAGAGTCCCATCACGTCGATGAGCTGGGCCGGAGATAGGCCGAAATCCTTTCGGATCGTCTCGATGTCGTTGGTCTTTTCCTTCATCGGGTCCCAGATGGTGGCCCGTTCGGTAACCAGTTGCAACAGGTCCTTATCGCCGGTGACCATCACCACGTCGAAACCCCGGGCCTCGGCCTGGCGGGCCAGGGTGCCGATGAGGTCGTCGGCTTCGTAACCGGAGACTTCGAGCTGGGGAATGCGGAAGGCCTTGGTGAGACGCCGGATGTACGGCTGTTGCACCGCCAGGGCCTCGGGCATGGGCGGGCGGTTGGCCTTGTAGTCGGCGTAGGTCTCATGGCGAAAGGTAGGCCCCCGGGCGTCGAAGAGCATCACCACGTGGGTGGGCTGGCGCTCTTCCATCAGCTTGAGGATCATGCGGGCGAAACCGTAGACGGCGTTGGTGGGCATCCCGTGGGAGTTGCTGAGGTTGCGGATGGCATGAAAGGCCCGGTAGATGTAGGCCGAGCCGTCGATGAGGTAGATGGTGGGGCGCGGGTTGTTCATGAAGGGTACCTCGTCCGAGACTACGCGTAATTACCTGATAGTTATAGTGGAACTCTCATCCGATCGACATGGCCCATCCGATCTAAAGCTCGGGGTAACGAGCTGCTGAAGAAAACCGGATAGCGCCCGGCACGATCCGCGGTTCGCCCCCATTGCTGTCATTCCGGGCTTGACCGTCGCCTGCCCCGGACCTGATCCGGGGAAATCCATGTTCATCGGAACGAGACGGCGGAAGACCATCCGGAAAATTCCAAAACCGTCGTCACCTGCTTGGCCAAATCGGACACGGCGTTGGCCGGCGGCAATGCTGAAAACGAAAGGGCCGCCGTGGACAGAAGCGGAGGCCCTGGTTATATTAAATCCGCTGAAATTGACGCTTGGGATTGTTTCGATTTTTACCATGATCGGTACCGGAACGACAAGCCTCCTTGAATTTGGATGGGTGTGATGCGTGAACCGAGTGAAAAACCGCTCTCCTGGCGTGAGCGCCGCCAGCGCGCCCGGGTGACCGTCTGTCACTGCTGCGGCGCCAAGGTGCCGTTTTGCTGGCAGTGCCGTTGCGGCTTTGCCATTTGCCAGGATTGCATGCTGGAGAATTTCTGGGGCATGTCCTGCAACGGGATCACCTGGCAGTGCCCGGACTGCGGGGCCCAGAACGGATTCGGCAACCAGTGATGATGCGTTTTTGGGCCGTTTACGGGTCCAGGTAGTCCTCCCGCACGGGAGAGAACACTTCAACCGCCACCGTGTCCGCCAGGGCTTGGCCTCCGTGGGGAGCCTCCGACGGCACCGTCCAGGCGTCCCCGGGTTCGGCCTCGAAGGTTTCGTCCCCCACCGTGAGGCGGAGCCGTCCGCTGACCAGGTAGCCGGTCTGCTCGTGGCGCGACAGCGACGAGGGATCTCTTCCCTTCAGCCGAAAACCCCGAGTTTTTGCAAACCGGCATAGCCGAAGATCCCGGCAAAAAAGATCAGAAACAGGGCGCAGGCGGCGATGAGCCCCCGGTAGGCCCGGTCGCTCATGAACCGCTTGCCTTTCCACATTGCTGTGGAAACGGCGGTATACCAGGCAAAATCCGCCAGGATGTGACCGATGAAAAAGGCCGCCACCCCCATCAACCCCAGGGCCAGGCTCTGGGTGATGTACCCCAGTCCGATGGACACCCACCAGATGGTCCAGTAGGGATTGGCCAGGCTCAGCAGGATGCCGGCCACCACCAGATTGCGCCCGGCTTCCCGCCGCGGCTGCACCGCCAGGGTCAGCCGCGGCAGGCTGCGCAGCATGCCGTAGGCCATCCAGAGCAAGACCGTGCTGCCCAGCAGGGCCGTTGAGATAAAAACCGGCGTCTTTTTCAGCAGCGGTCCCACCCCCAACACCAGCGCCACCACCAGACCCAGCTCCAGGATGCCGTGGCCGACGATGAGCAGGGGCCCGGCGGCCGGTCCCCGGCGCGAGCTTTCGCTCACCGTCACGGTGAACAGCGGGCCGGGCATCATGGCGCCGGAGAGGGCCACGGCAAAGGAGGTGGCGAAAATGGCCAGCAGGGCGGTCATGGACGGTTTGCCCTTTTCATGCGGTTGCGGATCATTCTTCGCAATTTTCACGGGGCCGTGGTCGGATGTCGGCCATCGGGCTCATCGCGTCAGCTTCGGATTGTTCTTGTGACGCTCGCTGTCCCGGCGCGTTTTCTTTTCCAGGTTGCGGCGCAGGGCAGCGCTCAGGTCCACCCCGGTCTGGTTGGCGATGCACACCAGCACAAAGAGCACGTCGGCCAGCTCGTCGGCCAGACTGTCGGCCTTTTCCGTGTTCTTGAAGCTCTGATCGCCGTAACGGCGCGCCATGATGCGGGCCAGCTCGCCCACTTCCTCCATGAGCACCGCCGTGTTGGTCAGTTCGCTGAAATAGCGCACCCCGTAGGTGTTCACCCAGGCATCGATGCGGGCCTGCAACGGGCCGAGATTGGGATCGATGAGAGCGGGCGCGGTCGGTTCCGTTTCAGCGCCTGGGCCCTCCAGGCGCGCCTCGATGTCGGTCATGGCCTGGACGAAGGCATGGCGCTGGTCCCGGGCGAAGGGATTGAAGCGGTGCATGTCTTCGAAGAGCTGCCAGGTGTCGTTTTCCACCACCCCGAGGATATGTAGCAGGCGCCGGTAACCCTCGGTATCGATGGCCATGGGCTTGGCGCCGAAGACGGCCAGGCTGCGGCCGATGAAATGGGTCAGGGCCAGGCTCACGGCGATCTGCTCATCGTGGACCTCGGCGGTGGTCTCGATGATCTCCAGCCCTTGGCGCGTCAGCCACTCGCGGATCGATTCATAGCGCGGCCCATCGATGCGCTCCCGGCAGACCACGATCTTGCGGCCGGCCAGGGTGTCGGCGGCCGAATCGGGGCCGAACATGGGATGGGTGGCCAGAATGGGGGTTGCCGGCGGCAGGATCTCCCGCATCCAGCGCACCGGCAGCACCTTCACCGAGCAGACATCCGCCACCAGGGTATCGGGGCCGAGAAGGGGGGCGATGCGCCGGAGGTGGTCGCGGAGTGTCGAAATCGGCACGCAGAGCACCACGATCTCCTGGCGGCAGATTTCCTCGAGGGAGGCCGGGGCCGCGCCCACGGCGCGGATGGCCTGATCCTTGGTGCCGCTGTCCAGCACGAGCACGGCCAGGTCCCGGGCGAGGTAACGAGCCGTCAAGGCGCCGAAACGGCCGAATCCGATGATGCCGATCATAAGCTTTTCCTCAAGCGTTGAAATGCGTCGGCGAGTTTTTCCCGGCCCACGGCGTAACAGATGCGCAGGTGACCCGGAGCGCCGAAGGCCTCCCCCGGCACCGTGGCCACGCCGGTTTGCCGGAGCAGGTCCAGGGCGAAATCCCCGCTGCCCTGGCCCGGCGCCAGGCGACGGCGCACATCCGGAAACAGGTAGAAGGCCCCCCGGGGTTCGGTGCATTCAAAAAGGGACCGGGTTTGCGCCAGGGCGAAACGCCTCAGGTCGTCCAGCTCCGCCAGCCATGACTTCATCCAGGGCAGTTCTTCCGAGGCGGCCAGGGCGCCGTGCTGGACGAAGGTGCAGACGTTGCCGCACAGATGGCTTTGCAGGCCTTCCAGGGCGCGGGGCAGGTCGCCCGAAGCGGCGAGGTAGCCGACCCGGAAACCGGTCATGGCGGCCGTCTTGGAAAAACTGCGCACCACGATGAGCCGGTCCCGCAACTCGCTCAGGGACCAGGCGCTGAATGGCTTTCGGGGAGAATAGACGAAATCGCGGTAAGCCTCGTCGGCGATGATCCACAAGTCGTTGGCCTGGGCCAGCGCGGCCAGGGCCTGGAAGGTTTGACGGGGATAAACGGCGCCGGTGGGATTGTTGGGGCTGTTGACGATGATGGCGCGGGTGCGCGGACCGATGGCCCGTTCGATGGCCGCCAGGTCCAACTGGTGGTCGCTCCGGCAGGGGACGGATACCGGTTCGGCGCCGGCCAGGCGGATCTGGGCGGCGAAGCTCACCCAGCAGGGCACCGGCAGGATCACCTCGTCGCCTGCGTCGCAGATCGCCTGGAAAATGGAAAACAACGCCTGCTTGGCCCCGTTGGTGACCACGATGTTTTCGGCGCCGAGCCCCTCGAAAGCCGCGGCCAGTTTTGCCCGCAGGGCCGCCACGCCCCCGGTGGCGTCGTAGCGGGTGAAACCGCCCTGAAGGGCCTGGACCGTGGCGGTCAGCACCGGCGCCGGCGTGGCGAACGCCGGCTCGCCGATGGCCAGGTTGATCACGTCTTGCCCCTTTTCACGCAAATCGCGCATCAGGGGAATGAGGGCCGCCGTGGGAGAGGCGTCGAGGCCGGTGACGCGTTGGGCCAATCTCATCGGCGCCTCCCGTGCTGACGCAGGAGCAGATCGCCGATCACCAGTGCCGCCATGGCTTCCACGATGGGCACGGCCCGGGGAACGACACAGGGGTCATGACGTCCCCGGGCCTCCAGCGTGACCGGGCGGCCCCGGTAATCCACCGTTTGCTGCGGCAGGCCGATGGTGGCCGGGGGCTTGAAGGCCACCCGGAACACGACGGGGGCCCCGTTGCTGATGCCGCCCTGGATGCCGCCGCTGTGGTTGGTCGTCGTTTCCAGAACCCCGTTTCGGAAGATGAAAGGATCGTTGTGCGCGCTGCCCCGCATGCGGGCCGCGTTGAAGCCGGCGCCCACCTCGAATCCCTTGGTGGCGGGAATCGAGAGCATGGCGTGGGCCAGCAGGGCCTCGAACTTGTCGAAGATCGGTTCCCCGAGGCCGGCCGGCACGTTGCGGCACACGCAGGCCACGATGCCCCCGACGGAATCCCTGGCCGTGCGCACGGCGGTGATCAGATCGCTCATGGCGCCGGCGGTGGCGTCATCCGGGCAACGCACCGGGTGGGCATCCACCCGTTGGCGCGAAAGGGTGCCGATCTCCGGAACCGGCGCCGTGATGTCGCCCACGGCGTCCACCCAGGCCACGATCTCGATGCCGAAGGTTTCCAGCAGCCATTTGTCGGCCACGGCCCCGGCGGCCACCCGGCCGATGGTTTCCCGGGCACTGGCCCGGCCGCCGCCGCTGCGGGCCGCGATGCCGTACTTGACCCGGTAGGTGTAGTCGGCGTGGGAAGGACGGGGAACGGTGTCCATCTCGCCGTAGTCGGCGGGCCGCTGGTCGCGGTTTTCCACCCGCATGGCGATGGGCGTACCCAGGGTCCGGCCGTTTTCCACGCCGGAGAGGAGCCTCACCTGGTCGGTTTCGCCGCGTTCGGTGGTCAGGACGCTCTGGCCGGGCCGGCGCCGGTCGAGCTGGGCCTGGATGTCGGCTTCGTCCAGGGCCAGGCCCGCCGGGAGACCGTCGAGGACAGCCCCCACGGCCCGGCCGTGGGATTCGCCGAAGGTGGTGGTTTTGAGTAGGGTGCCGAAGCTGCTGGACACGGATCTTCCTCCGCTGAAAAAATGAGTTTTACAGGCACTATCACAATCTGCCTCGGAGCGGCAACCGGAAGCCGGGGGTTGACAGGGCCCCGTCAAAGCCGGAGGTTCCGTCATTTTTTTTGCCGAATGGCACCGTTTTCCGCCGATCTTCCCAACCGCGGATGTCTCACGGACGTTCGGCATGAGACGGGAAAATTCAAGTGTCAAGTGACTGAAGTGACTAAGTGAACTGAAGTGACTGAAGTGACTAAGTGAACTGAAGTGACTAAAGTGACTAAAGTGAGCTAAAGTGAGCTAAAGTGAAGGAATCCTGTCAGTTATAAAAAAACCGGAGCGCAGCGACGCCACCACTTTAGTCACTTTAGTCACTCGTAATTTTAGTCACTCAGAAAAGTTGTCAAGTGAGCTAAAGTGAAGGAATCCTGTCAGTTAGATAAAAACCGGAGCGCAGCGACGCCATCACTTTAGTCACTTTAGTCACTCGTAATTTTAGTCACTTATGAAAGGTGTCATCCCGAGGCGTGAAACGACAAGGGATCTTTTCCGAATTCCTCACTGGCGCTGGGGACGCCACGGGAAGGAACATCATAAATATGGTGAAACGAGCTGTTCGATGGTAGAAAACGGAACTGAACGCCACCGCCCAACAAGGATTTTTCATGCGCATGACCGCTTCCAGAACGGTGACCGTCCGCGGACGGGTCATCGGCGGGCCGCTTCCCCTGATCTGCATTCCCCTGGCCGCATCCGATGGTCCGAAGCTGATGGATCAGGCCCGTAGCGCCGTTGCCCTGGCGCCGGACCTCATCGAATGGCGGGCCGACGCGTTCGATGACCTTCAACCCCCGAAGTTGGCCCGGATCCTGGCCGAGCTGCGGGAGGCCATCGGCGATGCGCCGCTGATCTTCACCTGCCGCCGGGTGGCAGAGGGCGGCTTCAGGGCCATGGCCGACGATCTTCGCTTGCAGCTCAACCTGGCCGCCGCGGCCTCGGGGCGCATCGATCTTCTGGACACCGAGCAGGCCGGGGGCAAGGATTTCATCGCCGCCGTGGGAGATGCCTGCCGTGGGGCGGAGGTTCGGCTGATCCTCTCCTGGCACGATTTCGCCGCAACGCCGGCGGCGGCGGTTATCGTCCAGCGGCTGGCCCGGGCCGAGGCCCTGGGGGCGGACATCGCCAAGGCGGCGGTGATGCCCGTGGCGCGCGAGGACGTGTTCACCTTGCTGGAAGCCACCCGCCAGGCCCGCCGGGGAGCGGTGACAATCCCCCTGATCACCATGGCCATGGGGGCCAAGGGTATCGTTTCCCGGATCGTGGGGGCTGTTTACGGTTCAGACGTGACCTTTGCCGTGGGCCAACGTGTCACGGCCCCGGGCCAGGTTCCCGTGGAAAAGCTGCGGGAGGCGTGGCGGGTGCTGGGGATCGGATAGCCAGGGGGGCAAGCGACGGACGGAAATCAGATCCCGGCGGCGATTTCCCGGGCGATCTCCGCCGGGCTTTTGCCGGTGGTGTCGACCGACTCGAAACGGGCGTAGCCCGCGGCGCGTTCCTTCAGTAAAGCAGTGATTCGGGCCAGGCGGTCTTGGGTTTCCAGCAGGGGACGACGAGCCTCGGTGTCGGCCTCCACCCGGGCCAGGATCGCTTCCGGCCGGGCGGTGAGACAGAAAATGCGCCCGTCCCGTCCCAGGACCTCGGCGTTGCCCGGATCCAGCAGCATCCGGCCGCCGGTGGCCACCACCACCCCCTCCGCCATCGCCAGCTCGCGGGCCACTTCGGCCTCCAGTTGCCTGAAGAAGGTTTCGCCGCGGTTGTGGAAGATCTCGGCCACCGAGCAGCCCTGGCGTGCCACGATCATCTCGTCGGTGTCCACGAAGCGGCGGCCGAGCATCGCGGCCAGCCGGCGCCCCACGGCGCTCTTGCCGGTGGCCATGAATCCGGTGAGGATGATGCGGGCAGGGGCCATAAAAAATTTCTCGCAAGGATGACGGAACCCGGATACCCCCGGTCGCGGGGGTTGCCGTTTCGGCGGGAACCTGCAAATATTGCCCTGATTGAAAAACGGGCCATTTCACGAAAGGACAATCACGATAATGGATGCAAGTCAAATGGAAACGGTTGTTTGGCACCGGCTCGATGCCGACGGGGCCGCCCGGACGCTGGAATCCTCCCCGCGGGGGCTCACCGATGCGGCGGCCCGCGAGCGCCTGACCCAATACGGCTCCAACGAGCTGGTGGAAAAACGCCGCAAGCCGGCGTGGCGGATGTTCCTGGACCAATTCAAGGATTTCATGATCCTGGTGCTCATCGCCGCCGCGGTGGTGTCCGGGTTGCTCGGCGAGCCGGCGGACACCATCGCCATCGTCGTCATCGTGCTGCTCAACGCCGTGCTCGGATTCGTCCAGGAGTACCGCGCGGAAAAGGCCATGGCCGCGCTGAAGAAAATGGCCTCCCCCACCGCCGCCGTGATCCGCAACGGCCGCACCACGTCCATCGCGGCCGCGGACCTGGTCCCCGGAGACGTGGTGATGCTGGAGGCGGGCAACGTGGTGCCGGCCGACCTCCGGCTCACCGAAACGGTGCAACTGCGCGTGGAAGAAGCGGCGCTGACCGGAGAATCCGTGGCGGTGGAAAAGGATGTCGCCGCCCTGGAAGAGGCGGACCTGTCCCTCGGCGATCGCCGCAACATGGCCTACAAGGGAACCCTGGTGGCCTACGGCCGGGGCCGGGGGCTGGTCACCGCCACCGGCATGCGCACCGAGCTGGGAAAGATCGCAAGCTTGCTCCAGGGCCAGGACGAGGGGCGCACCCCGCTTCAGAAACGACTGACCGTTTTCGGCCAGAAACTCGCCTGGGCCATTCTGGCCATCTGCGCCGTGGTTTTCGTCGCCGGCCTGTTGCGGGGAGAGCCGCCCCTGTTGATGCTGCTCACCGCCATTTCCCTGGCGGTGGCCGCCATTCCCGAAGCCCTGCCCGCCGTGGTCACCATCTCCCTGGCCCTGGGCGCCCGGAAGCTGGTCCGGCAGCAGGCCCTGATCCGGAAACTGCCGGCGGTGGAGACCCTGGGATCGGTGACCTACATCTGCACCGACAAGACCGGGACCCTCACCCTGAACCGCATGACGGTGGAGGAAGCCTACGCCGACGGGCGGCTGCAAAAGACCGACGAACTGCCCGCCGTCGATGGACAGCGGGCCGCCGGTGGCCTGGACCTGCTGCTCACCGGCCTGGCGCTCTGCAACGATGCCCGCCTGGACGCCGAGGGCGCCGTGGTCGGTGAACCCACCGAAGCGGCCCTCTTGGAGCTGGCCCGGAAAAAGGGGCACCTGAAATCCGAGCTGGAAAAGACCGCGCCCCGACTGGCCGAAATTCCCTTCGATTCGGACCGCAAGCGCATGACCACCTTTCATCGCTGGGAAAACGACCAGGTGATCTCCTTCACCAAGGGGGCGGTGGAAGAACTCCTCGACCGCTGCCGGCAAATGCAAACCGCCGATGGGCCGGTGCCCATCGATGGAGCGCGCATCCGGGAGACGGCCGAACGGATCGCCGGTGAGGGGTTGCGCACCCTGGGGCTGGCCATGCGGCTCTGGCAGACGCTGCCCGATGAAGGGCAAACCGCCGGGGCGGAAACCGACCTTGTCTTCGTGGGCATGGTGGGCATGATGGATCCGCCCCGGCCGGAGGCGGCCGAAGCGGTGGCCATGTGCCGTTCCGCCGGTATCCGGCCGGTGATGATCACCGGCGACCATCCCCTCACGGCCGAGGTGATCGCCCGGCGGGTGGGGGTCATCGCGGACAGGGACAGCGCCGTGCTCACCGGCCGGGAGCTGGCCCGCATGGATCAGGAGGAATTCGAGTCCCGGGTGGAAAAGGTCCGGGTCTACGCCCGGGTGGCCCCGGAGCAGAAACTCCGGATCGTGGAGGCGCTCCAGGACAAGGGGCATTTCGTGGCCATGACCGGAGACGGGGTCAACGACGCCCCGGCCCTGAAACGGGCCGACATCGGGGTGGCCATGGGGATCACCGGCACCGACGTCTCCAAGGAAGCGTCCCACATGATCCTGCTGGACGACAATTTCGCCACCATCGTCAAGGCGGTGCGCGAGGGACGGCGGATCTTCGACAATATCCGCAAGTTCATCAAGTACACCATGACCAGCAACTCCGGCGAGATCTTCACCATCTTCATGGCGCCGTTTCTCGGCCTGCCCATCCCGCTGCTGCCGATTCACATCCTGTGGATCAATCTGGTCACCGACGGGGTACCCGGCCTGGCCCTGGCCGCCGAGCCGGGGGAGGCCGACATCATGAAGCGGCCGCCCCGGCATCCCAAGGAGAGCATCTTCGCCAACGGCCTCGGCGGCCACATCATCTGGGTGGGCCTGCTCATGGGGAGCGTGTCCATCCTGACCCAGGCCATCTTCATCGACGGCTGCCCGACGCACTGGCAGACCATGGTCTTCACCGTCCTGTGCCTGAGTCAGATGGGGCACGTGCTGGCGGTGCGATCGGAGCGGACCTCCTTTTTCAAGCAGGGGGCCTTGTCCAACAAGCCGCTGCTGGGCGCGGTGCTGCTGACCTTCATCCTCCAGATGGCCACCATCTACGTGCCGCTGCTCAACCCGATCTTCAAGACGGCCCCGCTCACCGCCGGCGAGTTGCTGGTGACGATACTTTTGTCCAGCGTGGTCTTCGTGGCCGTGGAGATCGAAAAGACCGTCAAGCGGTGGCGGAAATCCCGGTGAACCGCGGCCGCAACTGCCGGGCCAGCGCCTCGGGAAAGGTCATGCAGATGCCTTCGCGGTACAGGTGCTGCAGCGCGCCCACGTCCGGGGTGCCGATGGCCTGGTTGAAGTAGGTGCGCGGGGAGAAGACCAGGTGGAAGCGAAAGTCCTCGTCTTCCGCCGCGCCGCTGAAAAAATTCATGTTGAAGCTGAAAATCCCCATCTCGTCGTAAACCGCCATGGCGTGGGTCAGCCCCAGGGCCAGGTCCGCCAGGTCCCGGCCCGTCAGCTCCAGGGTGCGGCCCACGCCCTCCACCACCGCCACCACGTCACCGGCCACCCCCATGGGCGCAAAGGCGCAGAACCACTCGGTGCGTCCGATTTTTCCCAGGTAACGGCTGCCCTCGGCCCGCTCGGCGGCCACCAGGTCATCCCAGTACACGGTGCCGCGGGTCTGGCGGTAGGCCCGGGCGGCGGCGATTTCCTCCCTGAGCAGTTGCGGGGCGGTGTTGCCGGCGAAGACTTGCAGGTGGGGATGCACGATGGAGCTGCCCGACGGCGGCATGTAGTTCCAGTTGACCAGGTGATACACCGATTCCGGGTGGTGGATCCGCTCCAGGAGGCGAAAGAAGGTCAGGCAGAGCTCCAGGGTGGCGGCAATGGTCCCGGGGGTCAGGGCCGTCATGGGGATGTGGTGGGCGGCGCCCATCACGGCCACGGCGCTCAGGGCCTCGTAGGGCGCCAGGTTGGGAAACAGCACCCGGTCGGCGTCCACCAGGCGCCCCTCGGGGAGGATCTCCGGCGGAAAGCAGGGGGTGATCTCCATTACCCGGTCCGGGCAAAAGGGGCAGAAAGGGGCCGTTTTTTCCGCCAGGTCGGCCAGGTCGGGTTTCTGCCACTGAAGCTTCATGAAATGACAGATGCGGGAACTGCGACCGGTCAGGGGGTCGAAACGGATTTCGCTGGTCACGGTGCGCCGCTGCATTTCCTGGAGGGGGTTGAGCAGCACGGTTTCCTTGGGAATGATGGTGAATTTCATGATGGATGCCTTTCAGGTGAGCGAAGGTAAGTTGATGGCATCCTCAACGCTACCCGTCCGGCTGGCCGGATGTCAAGGGGGCTGGCCCACGGCGGTGCTTGACAGCCGGAAAGACACGGAGGTAGCGTAAAATTTGATACGGACCCTAAAAGATGCCCGGTGACCCACACGGGCCGCGGTCAACCTGCCTTTTCAGATGCGGGAGGTGGCGCCATGTACCAGAAGATCCTCATTCCCGTGGACGGCTCGGAGCCCTCCGACCATGCGCTCGGCCAAGGGTTGGCGCTGGCGGACCTCTTCGGCGCGGAAGTGGTGATTCTGACCGTCGTTACGCCGGTTCCGGTGGTCGTCAACTTCGACCACACCGACGAGTTGAGGCAAAAGCTGATCCAGGAGCGGCGGGAAATGCTCGCGGCCTGGGAGAAGCGCTATCCGACCGAAAGGGCGAAGGTGCGGACGGATATCGCCATCGGCATGCCCGCCGAGGAGATCTGCCGAAGGGTTGGAAGAGAGAGTTTCGACTTGGTTGTCATCGGCAGCCGGGGCTTGAGCGCCAGCGAGCGGATTCTGCTGGGCAGCGTCAGTGCCCGGGTGGCACGCTGCTGCAGTTGCCCGGTGCTGATCATTCGCTAGCCCCTTGGGGCCGGTGCCGATGAACCGATCCGGTGCTTATCCGTACCTCAATAGGGAAACGGTCCCCTCCACCATCGTGGCATCCTTTTTGATTTTTCCCGATTCGTAAGTGGATTGAAAGGCCTGGACCATGTCCGGGTCGAACTGGCTTCCGGCGTTTTTCACGATGATGTCCAGGGCGGTCTCGTCGGGGAGTTTCTTGCGGTAGGACCGATCCGAGGTCAGGGCGTCAAACACATCGACCACCGATATCAGGCGCGCCAGAACGGGGATTTCCTCCCCGGCGAGTCCGTGCGGATACCCCTTGCCGTCCCACCGTTCGTGGTGGTGAACGATGAGTTCGCGTTCCTGTCCCCAGAGATTGAAATGACTGATGATGTCTCCGCCGATGGCCGGGTGCCGCTTGACGATTTCGTATTCTTCCGCCGTGAGCTTTCCCGGCTTCAGCAAAATATGATCCGGTATCCCGATCTTGCCGATGTCGTGGAGGCTGGCAGCCACTTCGAGGATGTTCAAGTCCTCCTGGGAAAAACCGATCTCCCTTGCAACGGTGAGGGAGATCTGTTTCACCCGGGTGGAATGCTGCTTGGTGTAGGGATCCCTGGCCTCGATGGCACCGACCAGGCTCGAAAGGGTGGCGAAGAGATTGGCCGTGATACTGGCGTACAGGGCCATGTTCTCAATGGAAGAAGAGGCCTTTTCCGCCAGAAGATTTAGAAAATACAGGTCTTTTTCGCTGAACGGAGGGCGGTCTGGGGTCCCCCTGGCCGACAGTACCCCAAAGACCTTGGAGCGGATTTTCAGCGGCACGGTCACCACGGCGTGGTTGCCGTTGTTGCCCCGGCGCAGGCAGGCGATGCCTTTCCGGGCCACCTGGCGGGTCGCCTCTTCATTCATCCAGGACAGCTTTTTCGGGTCCGAAACCGTCCCGTTGCGGCCATGCGCGGCGATGACCGTGATGCCGGCGTCGGTCCCGGTCAAAACCCCCAGTGCGGCCCGATCGCCACAGGTGATCCGCAAGGCGAGGGTCACCAGGGTGTTGAACAGATCCTGGCTGTTTTCCGCTTCGTTGATCTGCTGCAGGATCAGGTTGACGGTTTCCAGCTCGCTGGTTTTCTCCTGTAGTTTGTTGTTGATTTCAATCAGTTGGTGATATTTTTGCTGTTCCTCTTTGAGGAGGATGTTTTCCAGCAGGCGGGAGCGCTCCCGCAGGGCTTTTTCGATGGTGATCGGGATCAGGTTGTTGCGAAACGGCTTGGTGAGAAAATCCACCACCCCGGATTGGATGGCCTGGATCATCAGGTCCATCTGTGGATGTCCGGTCATGATGACCACCGGAATGGTGCTGTCGAAGGCGCGGATCGCCTCGGCCAGCTCGAGTCCGCTCATGCCCGGCAACACCAGATCGACGAAACAGCAGTGAATATCGCCACGGCCGATCCGCTCCATCGCTTCCCGGCCGTTGGCGGCGGTAAAGACGCGATAGCGGGGCATGGATCTCAGGAATTGCGCGAATAATTCCCGGATGATCTCTTCGTCATCCACTGCAAGCACGTTGACCCGATCGTCCACTCGGCTACCCTTCCCGTCACCCCGGACTTGATCCGGGGTATAGGTCCCCATCTTCTGTCGTTCCCCCGGGCTTGATCCGGGGTCCATGTCCCCATCTTTTGTCGTCACCCCGGGCTTGATCCGGGGTCCATGTCGAACGGCTGAAGGTCGCCGGAGACATTCCGGTTCTTTCCGGCAACCCTTCCGCCGCCTCGTTCCGATGAACATGGATTCCGGATCAGGTCCGGAATGACGGAAAAAGGGCCGGACGAATCCGGGGTC
>JACDJA010000811.1_pt1 | contig 31651 bp, 23 predicted proteins | sample 7449241 | NCBI WGS metagenome assembly JACDJA01 (sample SAMN14253289, study PRJNA609438) | sludge metagenome | isolation source: initial anaerobic sludge | collected 2018-12-20 | reverse complement strand
GCCTTTCATCCGTTCCGGTCGTCTCGCGTGCATGGATGCGCGTATAGCCCTGCGCTTCGAGCACCGCCCGGATTTCGTCTTCGCCGAAGCTGGCCGGCACCGTGACCGGGAACGTGAGCACGATTCTCGGATCGCCGGCCGCCGCCGCCCGTTCGATCAGGGTCTCGCGCACGCTGGCGACGGTGTCGCGGCGCACCGGCTGTCCGCAGCCGCGGCAGTGCAGCGTGCCGGAGCGCGCGTAGAGCAGCTTCAGGTGGTCGTTCAGCTCGGTCATCGTGCCGACCGTCGAGCGCGACGTGCGCACCGGGTTGGTCTGGTCGATGGCGATGGCCGGCGGCACGCCCTCGATGCGGTCGACCTGCGGCTTGTCCATGCGGTCGAGGAACTGCCGTGCATAGGCCGAGAAGGTCTCGACATAGCGTCGCTGCCCCTCCGCGTACAGCGTGTCGAAGACGAGCGAAGACTTGCCCGAGCCCGATACGCCGGTGACGACGACGAGTTCGCCGAGCGGGAAATCGACGTCGAGGTTCTTCAGGTTGTTCTGGCGTGCGCCGCGGATGCGGATCGCGCCCGATGACTCATCGGGCTGCGACCCGCCTGCCGCGTCGGCACGTCCGGGTGCGGATTCGTGCAGCATCGGGTGCGGGAATGACAAAAGGGAAAAGAAGCGGGGGAAATTGGAAACCGCGCGGAAACAGCGAACCGGCCGCCATGCCGGAACGTGACGGCATGGATGGGCACGGTGTGACCGGTGCCGCCGGCCCGAATCTCGGGAACCGGATGCGGTCCGGCGTACGGCAGCAAGGGAACCGATGTAAAGTCTACCGTTCCGTGTCAATCGACCGCCCGGTATCCGCATTGTCTGCGGTCCCTGCCTGCCCGATGCTGCCGCACTGTACGCCCGGACGGCGATGCGCAATCGCTCCGATGCATGACCACCCCGACGTTGCGTGCGTCGCGTGCGTTGTGTCCGTGGCGACGGCCGCGCCCGTCGCACTGGCCGCACCACGATGAGTTCGGGCGTTCGTCACCGCTCACGCCTGGCCGCCGGCCTGCTCGCGCTGTTCGCCGGCTTCAGCGGTGCGCATCGTCGCTATCTCGGGGCATCCTGGTGGCCGGTCTATCCGCTGGTCGCGCTGCCGGCGATCGGGCTGGCCCTGCGCTCCGACCCCTGGTACCGGCACTGGGGGTTCTTCGTCGCCGCCCTGGTCGTCGTCGTGGCCATGGCCGAGGCGATCGCCTTCAGCCTGTGCCCGGACGAGCAATGGGACACGCGCCACAACCCGGGCCACGAAGGCCGTGCGCCGTCCGGATGGCTTCACGCACCGGCCGGCTGGCCGCACGTTTTTGTTGCCATTGCAGCCCTGCTGGGCGGCGCCATCCTCCTGATTTCGGTGATGGCGCTGGCGCTGGAAACCTGGTTTCTGCCGCCCGGACCCTGAGAAAGCGTGAAACCACCACCTGCATCCGTCCCGCCTTTCGGGCGCGGCCGATTCCTTCACACGTCCTGATTGGTACGATGCACGCACACGACAGACCGGAGAAGTGATGAGCGCAGCGATGGATGCTTCGTCCGACGATGCCGTCGGGCAGGATGCGGCCGCGGCGACGCTGGAGCGCTGGCTGGCGCGCGAGCGCGAGGTGCGCCTGCTGGCCGGCGCCCCGGGAAAGATGGGGGCGGCCGCGGTCGGAAGCTGTTCGGGCATCGAATTCCTCCAGCGCATGGCGCGTGGCGAACTGCCTTCGCCGCCGATCGCGCAGACACTCGATTTCGTTCTCGTCGAGGCCGAACGGGGTGCCATCGCATTCCAGGGAACGCCGAAGGCGGATTACTACAATCCGCTGGGGACGATCCACGGCGGCTACGTCACCACGCTGCTCGATTCGGCGCTGGCCTGTTCGGTACAGTCGGTGCTCGATGCCGGCGTCGGCCTGACGACGATCGAGCTGAAGATCAATTTCGTGCGCCCGCTGACCGACCGCACCGGACCGGTACGCGCCGAGGGCAAGGTCATCAGCGTGAGTCGGCGTATCGGCGTGGCCGAAGCCAGGCTGGTCGACGCCGCCGGGCGTCTGTATGCCTGGGGCTCGACGACCTGCCTGATCTTCCCGATGCCGTCCGGCCCGGAGCCGGCGGCGTAGCCGGCTTCTGTTCCAGTCCTTTCCCGTCCTGTCCGTCACGGAATTCGCATGAACGCACGAACGATCATCCAGACTGCCGATGCGCCGGCCGCGATCGGCCCTTATTCGCAGGCAGTACGGGTCGGTGACACCGTCTGGCTGTCCGGCCAGATCGCGCTCGACCCGGCTGGCGGCGCCCTCGTCGAGGGCGGCATCGATGCACAGATCGAACAGGTGTTCCGCAACATGAGCGCGGTGGCCGCCGCCGCCGGCGGATCACTGGCCGACTGCGTCAAGCTGACGCTGTTCCTGACCGATCTCGCCGATTTCCCGCGCGTGAACGAAGCGATGCAGAAATGGTTCACGGCACCGTATCCGGCGCGTTCGACGGTCGGTGTTGCCAGCCTGCCGCGCGGCGCACTCTTCGAGGCCGAAGCGGTCATGGTGCCGGGCAGCTGAATGTCCCGGGCCGCGGGCGGGGATGCGGCGCGGTTCGCGAAGCTCGGCCTGCACACGGCGGCCGATTTCGTCCTGCATCTGCCGATCCGCTACGAGGACCGCACGCGCATCGTCGCGCTTGCCGATGTTCGCGACGGCCAGACCGTACAGGTCGAAGGCACGGTCGTGCGCAGCGAGATCGTCCCGCGCCCGCGCCGGATCCTGCAGGTCGAACTGAGTGATGCAGGCACATCGTCGGGGCCGGGTCTGGGACTGCGCTTTTTTCATTTCTATCCGTCACAGCCGAAGCAGTTCGCCGTTGGCCGGCGGGTGCGTGCGTACGGTGAGGTCCGCATCGGCCTGTTCGGCGCCACCATGGTTCATCCGCAGGTGCGCTTCGTCACGGCGGACGAAGCCCTGCCCGAGGCGCTGACGCCGGTCTATCCGACGGTGGCGGGCCTGTCGCAGGCGCGTCTGCGTGCCGCCATCTCGTCGGCGCTGGACGGGCTCGACGAAAGCGAGACCGTACCGGCGGATGTCGTTGCGCGACTCGGTCTGCCGCCGCTCGCCGAGGCGCTGCGGACGATTCACCGGCCGGCACCGGGGGTATCGCTCGATGCGCTCGCCGACCGCAGCGCGCCCGCCTGGCGACGCGTCATCTTCGACGAACTGCTGGCGCAGCGGCTGTCGCTGATGCGCGCCCGTCAGGCGCGTGCACGGCAGCCGGCACCGGTGCTGGCGGACGACCGGCTGGCCGCCTCCCTGCTGGCCACGCTGCCCTTTGCGCCGACCCGTGCCCAGACACGCGTCTGGCAGGAGATCGCGGGCGACCTGGCGCACGCACGGCCGATGAACCGCCTGCTGCAGGGCGACGTCGGCAGCGGCAAGACGCTGATCGCGGCGCTGGCCGCCCTGCAGGCCATTGGCAGCGGGTGGCAGGTGGCGCTGATGGCGCCGACCGAGATTCTGGCGGAACAGCATTACCAGCGCCTGCGGGCCCTGTTCCGGACGAGGGACGACGAAGCCGAATCATCCGCCTCGACGGCCCTGTCCACCGTGCGCGTCGGCCTGCTGACCGGCTCGCTGAAGGAGAGCGAACGCCGCATCTGGCGCGCCCGGGCGGCTGCCGGTACGGTCGATCTGCTGATCGGCACGCAAGCACTGATCGCCGATGGCGTCGCTTTCGCCCGCCCCGGTCTGATGATCGTCGACGAACAGCATCGCTTCGGCGTTGCCCAGCGGCTGGCACTGCGGGCGCAGGCCGTGCCGAACACGTCGGAAACGCTGGTCTCGCCGAACGCAGCGGACATCCCGAGCGCGCTGGCCGCGCATCAGCTCACGCTCAGCGCAACCCCGATTCCGCGCACGCTGGCGATGACGTATTACGCCGATCTCGATGTGTCGGTACTCGACGAACTGCCGCCCGGCCGCACGCCGGTGACGACCAGGCTGATTTCACAGGAGCGCCGTGCCGAGGTGGTCGCCCGTGTGCGCGCCGCCGCACAGGCGGGTCGTCAGGTGTACTGGGTCTGCCCGCTGATCGACGAAAGCGAGACACTCGATCTGCAGACGGCCATCGATACGCACGCCGCGCTGACGCAGGAACTGGCCCCGCTCGGGGTCGGACTCGTGCACGGGCGCATGCCGCCGGCGGCCAAGCAGGAAGTGATGGCGGCCTTTGCGGCCGGACATCTGCCGGTGCTGGTGGCGACGACGGTGATCGAGGTCGGCGTCGACGTGCCCAACGCCTCGCTGCTGATCGTCGAGCATGCCGAGCGCTTCGGTCTGGCACAGTTGCATCAGTTGCGCGGGCGGGTCGGCCGGGGCACCGTCGGCAGCGTCTGTGTGCTGCTGTATCGCGAACCGTTGTCGCCGCTGGCGCGCGAACGGCTGAAGACGATGTACGAGACCACCGACGGCTTCGAGGTGGCCCGTCGTGATCTGCTCCAGCGCGGGCCGGGCGAATTTCTCGGCGCGCGCCAGTCGGGCGCGGCCCTGCTGCGCTTCGCCGATCTGACCCGCGACAGCGATCTGGTCGAGGCGGCCCGCGCCGCGGCCGAACAGATGCTGCTTGCCGGTGTCGATGGTGTCGATGCCCACCTGCGCTGCTGGCTGGGTGCCCGCGAGGAATATCTGAAGGCTTGAGAAATGCTTCCCCGCGCCCATGGCCCTGCCACTTGCTATCATTCCGGGCGCATCCATTTTTTCGTCCCATGACCCTCACCGAGCTCAAGTACATCGTTGCGCTGGCGCGTGAACGGCATTTCGGCCGTGCGGCCGAAGCGTGTCTGGTCAGTCAGCCGACGCTTTCGGTCGCGATCAAGAAGCTCGAGGAAGAGCTGGGCGTGCAATTGTTCGAGCGCGGCGGCGCGGAGATCACCGTCACGCCGGTTGGCGCGCGCGTCATCGAACAGGCACAGCACGTGCTCGAGCAGACGAGCGCCATCCGCACGATCGCCGAGGAGGGCAGGGATCCGCTGACCGGTCCGCTGCGCGTCGGCGTGATCTACACGATCGCGCCATACCTGTTGCCTCAGCTCGTGCGCCGCGTCATCGACAACCGCGCGCCGCTGCAACTGCTCTGGCAGGAGAACTTCACCGTTCGGCTGCTCGAACTGCTGCGCCAGGGCGAGATCGACGTCGCCATTCTCGCCGACCCGTTTGCCGATCAGGGCCTGATCACCCAGGGCGTCTATGACGAGCCGTTCGTCGTCGTCCTGCCGCGTGGCCATCTCTGGGCGGAGCGCCGGCAGATCGATTCGATCGAACTCAAGGACGAAACGATGCTGCTGCTCGGGCAGGGGCATTGCTTCCGTGACCATGTGCTCGAGGTCTGCCCCGAACTGTCGCGCTATTCGCAGGCCAGCGTCGGCATTCACAAGACTTTCGAAGCATCGTCGCTGGAAACGATCCGGCACATGGTCGCCTCCGGCATCGGCATCAGTGTCCTGCCGGCGACCGCATGCAATACGCCGCGCGCCGACGACGACCTGCTGCGCTACGTACCGTTTTCGCCGCCGCCGCCGGTGCGACGCATCTCGCTGGCCTGGCGCAAGAGTTTCGGCCGTACCCCGGCCATCGAGTGCCTGCGTCAGGCGATTCTCGAATGCGGGCTCGAAGACGTGCATCCGCTGCCCGACGAGCGGGCGGTGGTGCATTGAGAACGTGCAAAGCCACCGTTCACGTCCGTCCTGCATACCAGGACGCACCCGGGCTTCGTTGCAAACGCTCGCCATATGAACTCCATGTGGTCGCGCACTGAGACTTTTCTCGCCTGATCTGCCTGACATGACCACCTCTGCGCGCCGGGATTACGCCGTGATCGAGCAGACGATCGGGCGCACGCCGCTGGTGCGCCTGCGCCGCATCGGCGCCGACGTGCTGGCCGGCCGCGGCAACCTCCTGCTTGGCAAGCTCGAAGGCAACAATCCGGCCGGATCGGTCAAGGACCGGCCGGCGCTCGCGATGATCGAGGGGGCCGAGGCCCGCGGCGAAATCCGTCCGGGCGACACGCTGATCGAAGCGACGTCCGGCAATACCGGCATCGCACTGGCCATGGTGGCCGCCGCGCGCGGCTACCGGATGCTGCTGGTCATGCCCGACAACCAGAGTGCCGAGCGCCAGCGCTCGATGAGTGCCTACGGTGCCGAACTCGTGCTCGTGCCGCGCGCCGACGGCATGGAAGGCGCCCGCGATCTGGCCGAGCGCATGCGCGCCGAAGGCCGCGGCCATCTGCTCGACCAGTTCTCCAACGACGACAACTGGCGTTCACACTACGAGACGACCGGTCCCGAGATCTGGACCGATACCGGCGGCGAGATCACGCATTTCGTCTCGGCCATGGGCACGACCGGTACGATCACCGGCGTATCACGCTACCTGAAGGAGCAGAACCCGGACGTGGAAATCATCGGCGCACAGCCGGCCGACGGTGCCGCGATCGCCGGCATCCGGAAGTGGCCGCCCGAGTACACGCCGAAGATCCGCCAGTACGCGCGTATCGACCGCTTCGCAGAGGTTACGCAACCCGAAGCCGAAGAAATGGCCCGCCGTCTGGCTGCCGAAGAAGGACTGTTCTGCGGCGTCTCCGCTGCCGGTGCCTGCGCCATCGCCCTGCGTGAAGCCGCGCGACTGGAAAACGCGACCATCGTCTTCATCGTCTGCGACCGCGGCGACCGCTACCTGTCGACGGACGTGTTCAGCGCCGCCGCGCGCGGCTGACCACGCCCGGAGCCGGGCGGACCATGCCTCGGCGTGTAGCAGGCTGCGCACTGGCGCACCGCCCCCACCCTCAATGAGCGGAATCGCTGCAGAAAACTGCATTTTCGGCCTGGAGAAACGTTCCTGCAGCCGAAAACGCCGTGTTTCGCAGCAAAAAGTCATGTGGGGAAACGTTTCGGCTAGAAACCGTCAGCTCCACTCAAGACCGTTCGCGGCAGCTTCGATGATGATTACACGTGGCACTTGGGCACTGCCCGTTCGTCATGAGTGCCCCAGGTGTTCAACCAGGTACGGACTTCCTGAGCTGTCAGGTGACGGCCCGTTTTCTCGTAAGCCTCCCAGGACGCGAGAGCTTCCTGTTTGAAGCTCTCGCGGGCTTCCCCACGATCCACATACTGCCGGATCGCTTCCAGCATGGTCCAGTGTGGCGAGCGCTGGCGTTGATCGGTGAGCCGTCGGACACGTTCTTCCAGCATGTCATCCATCTTGAGGGACGTTGCCATGACGAGCCTTTTGTCAACTGGCGGTATCTCGTGACGACATCGTCCCGCCCCGCCCCATCAGTCCGCTTGATCGAGTCCTTGTTTAACTTGCATATTTTATTGCATTTGTTTCGTTTGTGAGTGATATTGCCCTCCAGAAAGTAGCTGCACAGGGAGGCAGGGATGACAACGATCGAACGCACGCATCGGGGGATGCATCCTGCGACGCTGGATGAGCATGAGGCCGCCATGGTGAAGGCCGCGCAGCGTTGCATCGTCATGGCATTGGATCACTCCCGCGCTCCGTCCATTGCGCTCGTTGATGAAGAAGGCAAGGCCTCGGAACCGGTCATCCGGCTACCACCCCAGGCTTTGCGCATGGTCGCTCAGGTGCTCGGTGCAATGGGGGAGGGCCGCCCGATCACGATCGTGCCGGCTCGGCATGAGTTCACGACTGCCGAAGCAGCGCACTTCCTGAACGTTTCGCGGCCTTTCGTGATCAAGGAGATCAAGGCCGGTCGGTTGGCCCACCGTCTCGTCGGCACGCATCGCCGTATTCCCCGTGACGCACTGATCGAATACGAGAAGCGTATGCGCAAGCAGCAGGATGATGCGCTGCAGGAACTGGCTGACAACGCTCGGGACATGGGCCTGGGGTACTGAACGGTGGCAGGGCACGCGCGTTACACCGCGTTGCTGGATGCCTGCGTGCTGTTTCCGCCCGCAGTTGCCGACGCTTTGATGAGCCTGCATGTGGCGGGCCTTTTCGCCGCGCGATGGACCGAGCGCGTGGAGACAGAATGGATCGACGCTGTGAGTCGGTCTGGTGCTGCATCACGCGAACAACTCGCTCAACGTCGGGATGCGATGCGTCGGGCGGTTCCGGACTGGGAGGTGCCCGAGCTTGCGTATCGGTCGTTGATGGCGGGCATCACATTGCCGGATCCTGACGACATTCACGTGCTGGCTGCTGCAATTGCCGGACATGCGGATTGCATCGTGACGATGAATCTGAGGGATTTTCCTGCTGCAATTCTTACGCCTCTTGGGTTGGAGGTGTTGCACCCGGATGACTTCATCATCAATCAACTCGATCTTGATTCCTGCTCTGCGTTAGCGGCGTTCAAGTCGATGCGTGCGCGACGTCGCAATCCGCCATCCACACCAGAGGAATTCATAGAGGTACTGGAACGAAATCAGTTGGTCGCAACAGCAGCTCGGCTGCGCGAGGCGTGTGAACTGATCTGACTCGCCCGAGCATCCGTCCGGGTACGTGTTCGAGGAGCCAGGCGCGCAGATCGCATCTGCGGGCAGCCGGGAGTGGCGGGGATCGACGCCGATCGACCGATTTCAACGCGCCGCCGCCAGCGCCCGCGCCAGTTCGTACACCGCCATCGCGTAGAAACTCGACCGGTTGTAGCGCGTGATGACGTAGAAATTGCGCGCGCCCAGCGCGTAGCTGGCGGTGTCGTTTGCTTCCGGCAGGTCGATCAGCGCCAGCGGCAGGTCGGCGGGCACCGGGTCGGGGCTGCGCACGCCGTAACCGGCCAGTTCGCCGATGGTGAAGCGCGGTTCGATGCCGGCCTCGATCAACGGACCGAGCCGGTCTTCGCCGTCGTGGCGCACGCGAAAGACGATGGGTTCGCCTTCGCGCCAGCCGTGCGCGGCGAGGAAGGCGGCGATGCTGCCGATCGCGTCGGCCGGATTGTTGCGCAGATCGATGTGACCGTCGCCGTCGAGGTCGACGGCGTAGCGCCGGATGCTGCCGGGCATGAACTGCGGCAGGCCGATGGCGCCGGCGTACGAGCCCGACAGCGAGAATGCGTCCACCCCTTCGGCGCGCACGTACAGCAGGAACTGTTCGAGCTCGCCGCGGAAATAATCGGCGCGCCGCGGATAGTCGAAGGCGAGTGTCGCCAGCGCATCGATCACGCGGAAATTGCCGGTGACGCGTCCGTACATCGTTTCCACGCCGAGGATGGCGACGATGATTTCCTGCGGCACGCCGTACAGCGCCGAAGCGAAGGCCAGCCAGCCTTCGTGTTCGTTCCAGAACGTCACGCCGTCGCGAATGCGCGCCGGATCGAGGAAGCGCGCCCGATATGCCTGCCAGGTCGGACGCGCACCGCGCGATGTCGGCGCGATCAGGCGCAGCACCGTGTCGTTGCGTTGCGCGTGCGCGAAGATCGTTTCGAGTTCATCGGCCTCGAATCCGTGCCTGTCCGTCATTTCCGCGATGAAACTGCGCACGTCGGCGCGCTGCGGGTACGGGCCGGACGTCCGCACGAAACCGGCGTCTGGTGCCGCGGCCAGGACTGGCGCAGGTGGCGGGACTGGGGCTGAAGCGGGCGCCGGTAACGTGACCGGCACTGGTGCGTGAGGCGGGGTCGAACCCAAAGCGGGTGCCGGTATCGCGGCGGGGACTGGCGCGGGTAGCGGTACCGAAACCGAAGCGGACGCCGGCGTTGCGGCCAGCGCCAGGTTCGGGACGTCGGACGGGTACGTGAGCACGCACGCGATGAGCGTAGCGAGAATGCGTCGGGAACGGGATCCCGCCCGGGCACACAGGATCAGCGCGGCAACGGGCGCCACGAGTTGTCGGAGCATGACGAAAGCATACGCGTGCACCCCGGCACCCGGAAACCGTCCGCGCCGCCACCCGGACCACTATCCGGGCCAACCCCCGAAATTGCTGCGAAAGACAGCGTTTTTCCCCGGTAGTAATCGTTCTCCAGGCAGATTCGCAGCGGATCGCAGCGAAATCGGGGTTGGCGGTCCCTTGCCGGTGGAATGCCTTCGCTGCAGATCGCAGTGAAATCCAGGTGGTGGCCCCTTACGGACGGAACGCCCGCACCTCCTGCCGCAGGCGGCGCGCAGCCTGCGGCCCGCTGTCCTCCCCGCCGTAGCGCAGCCGTTCGTAAGTGGTGACGATGCGTCGGGCGGGTGCGACCGCGTCGGCGGGCAGCGCCTGTTCCAGGCGCCGCAGATATTGCGCCGGGGTTTCATGGCGGGCGCGTTCGAGGCCGATCCGGGCCAGGCGGGCGCAGAACAGGTCCCAGCTGCGCTCCAGCGGCGTGCGTGCCAGGCGCGGACGCAGGGTCAGCATCGCCGTCCCCAGCAGGAGGATGCCCAGTGCCAGCGCAAGAAGCCCGGCCAGTTTCATCGGGCTGGCGGTGTCGATGCCCAGACGGCCGAGCAGCGAGCTCTGGCGTGTACGGTCGTAGCGCACCACCCAGCGCTCCCAGGCGTGACCGATGGCATCGAATCCCCGGTTGAGCGGACGGATCCATGCCAGCAGCGGACCCGTGAAGGCGCCGGCCGCGTCGTCCGCCTGCAGGCGACGCCCGCGTTCGACGCGCGCCGGATCGACCGCAGCGGTCGGGTCGATCCGGACCCAGCCCTGACCGTGCAGCCAGACTTCCGACCACGCGTGCGCATCGGACTGGCGCACGAGCCATTGCACGCCTGTCGTCGTTTTCTCCAGGTGTGGCCCGCGTTGCTGCTTGCCCATCGACTGCGCCCCGGTCCCGGTCCCGGCTTCCATCTCGCTTCCCGCCATCCGGACAGGTTCCCCGCCCTGGTACCCCGTCACGACGCGGGCCGGGATGCCCAGCGCGCGCATCAGCACGACGAAGGCGCTCGCGTAGTGCTCGCAGAAGCCGGCGCGGGTTTCAAAGAGGAATTCGTCCACTGCCTGCCGGCCCAGCGGCGGCGGGCGGAGCGTGTAGCGATACGGTTCGATGCGGAAACGGGCGAGAGCGCGCCGGATCAGCGCGCGCTTTTCGGCATCGGCGGGCACACCCTCTTCGTTCGCCAGCTCCGCCCGCCAGCGTGCGGCTAGTGCACGCGTGCGCGGCGCATAGCCGTCCGGCAGCGCGAGCCAGGGCTGCAACTCGCGCAGCGGGCGTTCGGCGTCGATGCGATAGCCGGTCTGCGACACCACTCGATAACGCATCCCTTTCTGTACCGGTCGATCGGCCTCGAGTTCGAGCCCCGGCTGGCGCAGGGTGACGCGTTCACTGCCGGCATCGACCGACCAGGGAAGATCGAGAGCGAATAGCCAGTTCTGCTGTGCCGTCTCCAGCGTGACCGTGTAGACATATCGCTGACTCGGGTCGCCGCTCCACGCGACCCGGGCGGCGGTCTGGCCGCTTCGCACAGGCGGTGCCGAGCTGCGCCATGAGGTGCCATCAAAATGATCAAACACCGGCCCACGCCAGTAGAGCGCCGGTCGCGCCGGCACCCGGTCCTCGAAGTGCACCCGGAAGGCGATCTCCTGCGATTCGCCGAGTTCGCGAAGGTTGCCGATCGTCATCGAATCGGACAGGCCGGTGGTCGCCCGCAGAGTGTCACCGGCAATGCCCCACAGCGGTGTGGCCGGACGCGGAAAGAGGAGAAAGGCGATGAGCGCCAGCGGTGCGGCCTGACCGAGCAGGACTGCCGACAGCCGCAGGCGTGCGCCCAGGGCGGCCTCTTCGTCCGTGTACTGCAGGGTCAGCATCGCCATCAGCAGCGCGGCGACCGCCAGCAGCACGGCCAGCACGGCCGGGAGCGATTGCGTGTGGAAAAACGAGGTCAGCAGCAGGAAGAAGCACAGGCAGATGACGACGTACAGGTCGCGTCGAGCCTGCATTTCCATCAGCTTCACGCCCAGAAAGAGCATCAGCAGCGCGGTACCGGCCTCCTGGCCGAACAGGCTGCCGTACTGCGCGTACACGCCGGTGGCGCAGGCGAACAGGGCCGCCCAGCGCACCGCAGTGCGCGGCAGCCAGCGTCCGGAGAAGACGAGCGCCAGCCGCCAGCCGAAGAGCGCGAGGAAGGTCGTGCCGATCCACCACGGCAGGAACGGCAGTTGCGGTGCGGCCGACAGCAGCACCGGCAGCATCAGAAAGAGCGTGTCGCGACGCTCGCGTGGCCACTGTCGCAGCGCTGATGGCGACCAGCGGGTGCTCCCCGACGCTGCGGTATCCGGCACCGTCCGCGCCGGCTTCTTCCGGTGCTTCGCCTGTCCCGACTGGCTCCATTGCCCCGCCTGTCCCGATTGCCCGGACTGTCCCGACGGCAAGGCCTTTTTCCTCAGGCCGGCTTCCGCCGCCGGCTGTGACGCATGACTTTTCCCTTTCGCTTTCTCCCTTTCTTCCTTCTCCTCTCTCCCGTTCGACCCTCTCCCGTCCCCCTCTTTCCCGGCCCCTCTGCGATCGGTGATCGTTCGGCGCTCTGCTCCCCGTACCAGGCTGGCTTCTGCTTTCGCTTTCCCGGCCCGCCCGCTTCGGCGATCTGCCCCGCTTCGCCGATCTGCTCCGCTTCGCCGATCCCGGTCGGGAGCGCCGTCGACGTGCGGTACTTCGTTCTGCGGCAGGTCCGGCTTCACGACAAACCCCAGACGGCGAGGGCTTCCAGACAGCGGGCGCGCTGGACCGGCCCGGCCCCCGATTCGATGATCGTCCCGGGCAACTGCAGCGAATAGCGCTGGCCTGCCTGGTCGGCGTCGATGATCCAGCGCGTCAGCCGTGACAGTTTTGCTTCGTCGTCGAGCGTCGACGGCAACTGCCCCCAGTCGAAGACGAGTTCGTCCTGCGCCGCCTCACCCAGTTGCACGCTGACCAGCTCGTGCGCTCCGCTGCGCGCGACTGCTTTCCAGGCGATGCGCTGCGGGGGATCGCCGGCGGCGTATGGGCGCAGCGCAACCAGATCGCCCTGGCCGGACTGCCCCGCGGCGCCGTCACCGCCGGCCGCCGTCTGCGCGGGCAGCGGCGCGGCCGGGGTCTCGGGCGCGGGGTAGACGAGGATGTGCCGCGGCGCGTCCGCCGGTTGCCAACTGGCCCGCGCCCGCCAGAGGCCGAGCGGAAAGGTCGTCGCCAGGGTGAAACGCGGCAGCGGCATCCAGCCTCGTTGCTCCGTCGCCAGCGGGATGACGAGGTTTTCCCCGGCAGCCGCGCCGACGTCGAAGGTCTGCACCGCAGCCATGCCCGGGGCGTCGAGGCGCAGCGCGAAGCGCTTGCCGCGCGCCGGGTTGTGCGCCGACAGCGCGAGGCTGGCATGTTCGCCGGCAAAGACCGGTGCCGCGCCGTCGGTGTGCAGGCGCACGCCGGCCAGATTGCGCCCGGTATGCAGCAGGGCGATGACGATGAGTGCCGCGATGAGAAACGTGAGCGCGTAGCCGGCAGCCAGCTGGTAGTTGATCGCCGTCACCGCCATGGCCAGCACCGCGCCGGCCAGCAGCGTGCCGGCTGCCGTCGGAGCGATGCGCAGGTCGCGGCGCCGGATACGGAATTCGCTCATCGTCAGGGGGGTTCAGGCTCGGCGCACAGACGGGCCGATCATCCGTCAATCCCGGCTCGGCAGCGACCCGGAGCCGATGGACGGGCGCGTGCTGTGGTCCGACTCCGTTCCATCACGACACGGCAACCGCCTTCATCAGCGCGGCGACCCGTTCGGCACGCACACGATACGAGCCGGCGCCGCCGCCGGCCGGGCGCAGGCGGTGTCCGGCCACGGCGACGAGCACGTCCTGCACGTCGTCGGGCAGCACGTGGCGGCGGCCTTCGAGCCATGCGCGTGCGCGCGCCGCGTGCAGCAGTGCCAGCCCGGCGCGCGGGCTCAGTCCTTCGGCCAGCGCGGCGCTGTGCCGGCTGTGCGTGATCAGCCGCTGCACATAGTCGAGCAGCGCCGGCGCGCACCGGACGGCGCGCACCTGCTCCTGCGCGGCAGCCAGTTGCCTGACGTCCATTCGGGCCGGCAGGCGGGCCAGCAGTGTGCGCCGATCCTCGCCTTCGAGCAGCGCCCGTTCGGCGCGCGGGTCGGGATAGCCGAGTTCCAGGCACATCAGGAAACGGTCGAGCTGCGATTCGGGCAGTGCGAACGTACCCGCCTGGTCCTGCGGGTTCTGTGTTGCGATCACGAAAAACGGCACCGGCAGCGCGTGCGTGTGCCCGTCGACCGATACCTGGCCTTCCTCCATCGCTTCGAGCAGCGCCGACTGCGTTTTCGGTGTCGCGCGGTTGATCTCGTCGGCCAGCAGGACCTGCGAGAACACCGGTCCGGCGCGGAAGATGAAATCGGCGCGCTCGCGGTCGAACACCGATACGCCGACGATGTCGGCCGGCAGCAGGTCGTTGGTGAACTGCACGCGCCGGAACTGCAGGCCGAGCGAGATCGACAGCGCGTGCGCCAGCGTCGTCTTGCCCACGCCGGGCAGGTCCTCGATCAGCAGGTGTCCGCGGGCCAGCAGGCAGGCCAGGGCAAGACGGATCTGTCCGGGTTTGCCGACCACGATTTCGCCGACCTGTGCGGCCACTGCCTGGATCTGTTCGAGCATGAGGTGAGGGCTGGGAGTGGAACGTGGGAAGCCGGTGCGGAGGGCATGGACGCGACAGGAGAACCGTGCAGGCGCAGGACACGACGCATCCGCAGGCTGCGGGCAGGGCGCCTTGTCGAGTGTACTGGAGCCCGTCCGGGTGACAGGGACCGATCGGTCCCGCGTTCCGGTCCGTTCGTCGTTTGCACGATAATCGCAGCAGAGGCTGATTCCGGCCCTGTCTCGGTCGCCCCCGGCCGACCCGACCGGGATTCGCGAATCTTCCGGAGGACTTTCCGATGAGCGCACAGGCATCAACGGTCAATGACGAGGGAGAAGCGCTCGTTCTGCTCGAACGCAGCGGCCCGGTTGCGCGCGTCACGCTGAACCGTCCGGCGCAGTTCAATGCGCTGTCCGAGGCGCTGATGGATGCGCTGCAGCGGGTCTTCGACGATCTGGCCAATGACGAAACCGTGCGGGCCGTCGTCTTGGCCGGCGCCGGCAAGGCCTTCTGTGCCGGGCACGATCTGCGCGAGATGCGCGCCGAGCCGTCGCCGGACTATTACCGGGCGCTGTTCGGGCAGTGCTCGCGGCTGATGACGACGATCCAGCGCCTGCCGCAGCCGGTGATCGCGCGCGTGCACGGCATCGCTACCGCCGCCGGCTGCCAGCTCGTCGCCGCCTGCGATCTGGCGGTGGCCGCCGACGCAGCCCGCTTCGCCGTCTCCGGCGTCAACCTGGGCCTGTTCTGTTCGACGCCGTCGGTGGCGCTGGCGCGCAACGTCGGCCGCAAGCAGGCCTTCGAGATGCTGGTCACCGGCCAGTTCATCGATGCGCAGACCGCACTGGCGCGCGGGCTGGTCAACCGCGTCGTGCCGGCCGACGAACTCGATGCGGCAATCGATGCGCTGCTCGCGCACATCGTCGTCAAGCCGCGCGAAGCGATTGCGCTTGGCAAGGATCTGTTCTACCGGCAGCTCGAGATGGGCGTCGATGCGGCCTATCAGCTCGCGACTCAGACGATGGCCTGCAACATGATGGAAGCGTCGGCGCTCGAAGGCGTGCAGGCTTTCCTAGACAAGCGCCCGCCGCAATGGAGCTGATGGGGTGATCCGGAAGCGGGCGCGCGGGCGGCGGCGACCGCTTTTCGGGTCGGGAAGCAGCGGTGCGATCCGGCACATCCAACCCCGTACACGGAACCGAATCTGCCGGCAATGGCGGATGGTCTCTTTATAATGCGGGGTTTCGTGCCCGGTTCCGTTCGTGCGGGTATCGGCGTGTCGGCTGGGGCCGTGACCGGCTGTCCTGGGTACGGCTTTCCGGTCCGCTGCGGCGGACCCCGGTTTTTCCGGATTTTTCCCTGATTCCTTTTTCGATGGTGAGTCCCCGATGAAAATTCTCGTCCCCGTCAAGCGCGTGGTCGACTACAACGTGAAGGTGCGCGTCAAGAGCGACCAGAGCGGTGTCGATATCGCGAACGTCAAGATGTCGATGAACCCCTTCGATGAAATCGCGATCGAGGAAGCGGTGCGTCTGAAGGAGCAGGGCGTGGCGACGGAGATCATCGCGGTGTCCTGCGGTCCGCAGCAATGCCAGGAGACCTTGCGCACGGCGATGGCGATCGGCGCCGACCGCTCGATCCTGGTGCTCACCGACGTCGAGCTGCAGCCGCTGGCCGTGGCGAAGCTGCTGGCCGCGCTGGTGGCGCGCGAGCAGCCGCAACTGGTCATCCTCGGCAAGCAGGCGATCGACGACGATGCCAACCAGACCGGCCAGATGCTGGCCGCGCTGACCGACCTGCCGCAGGCGACCTTCGCCTCGAAGCTGGTCGTCGCCGACGGCAAGGCCACGGTCACGCGCGAGATCGACGGCGGCCTGGAGACGATCGCGATCACGCTGCCGGCGGTGGTGACGACCGATCTGCGCCTGAACGAGCCGCGCTACGTCACGCTGCCGAACATCATGAAGGCCAAGAAGAAGACGATCGACACGGTCAGCCCGGAAGATCTCGGCGTCGATCCGGCGCCGCGTCTGAAGACGCTCAAGGTGGCCGAACCGGCCGCGCGCAGCGCCGGCATCAAGGTGCCCGACGTGGCCACGCTGGTCGACAAACTGAAAAACGAAGCGAAGGTGATCTGACATGGCAGTTCTCGTCCTGGCCGAGCACGACAACACGTCGCTGAAGGCGTCCACGCTCAACACCATTGCCGCCGCACAGAAGATCGGCGGCGACGTCACCGTGCTCGTCGCCGGCAGCGGCTGCGAGCAGGCCGCCGAAGCGGCAGCCGAGGCCGCCGGTGTCACGAAAGTTTTGATGGCCGATGCGCCGGCCCTGAAGGATCAGCTCGCCGAGAACGTCGCCGCGCAGGTGCTGGCGGTGGCCGACGGCTTCAGCCACATCCTCGCGCCGGCCACCGCCTTCGGCAAGAACGTGCTGCCGCGCGTCGCGGCGAAACTCGACGTTGCGCAGATCTCGGACATCACCGCCGTCGATGCACCCGACACCTTCCAGCGGCCGATCTACGCCGGCAACGCCATTGCCACGGTGCAAAGCGCCGATCCGGTCAAGGTCATCACCGTGCGCACGACCGGCTTTGATCCGGTGGCCGCGACCGGCAACCAGGCGCCGGTCGATCCGGTGGCCGGCGTGGACGATTCGGGCACGTCGAGCTGGGTCGGCGCCGAACTGGCCAAGAGCGACCGCCCCGAACTGACGGCGGCGCGCGTCATCGTCTCGGGCGGCCGCGGCATGGGCAGCGCCGAGAATTTCCGGATGCTCGAAAAACTGGCCGACAGGCTCGGCGCGGCGCTGGGCGCCTCGCGCGCGGCGGTCGACGCCGGCTATGCGCCCAACGACTGGCAGGTCGGACAGACCGGCAAGATCGTCGCGCCGCAGCTGTACATCGCCATCGGCATCTCGGGCGCCATCCAGCACCTGGCCGGCATGAAGGACAGCAAGGTCATCGTCGCCATCAACAAGGACGAGGAAGCGCCGATCTTCAGCGTGGCCGACTACGGCATCGTCGGCGACCTGTTCGCGGTCGTGCCGGAGCTGACCGAGGCGCTGGGCTGACGCTGGCCTGCGCGACTGCGCCGCGCGGTCGAGGCATCCGGGCCGCTCGTCGGCCCGGATATCGGCCAGGCCATCGGCCCGGGTGTAGACCAGATCATCGGCCGGACCAACTGCGCGGTCATCGATACCGCCGATCGAATCTCCTGACGGAAAAGACATCATGTCATCCAGTTCCGCCACTTATCGCGCGCCCGTCGCGGACATGCTCTTCGTGCTGCGCCAGCTGGCCGGCATCGACGAGCTCGCCGCCCTGCCGGCATACGAGGGTTTCGACATCGACACGGCCGCCGCCGTGCTCGACGAATGCGCGAAATTCAATGAGGGCGTGGTTGCGCCACTGAACCGCACGGGCGATCTGGAGCCGCCCGTGCTGGCCGACGGCAAGGTCACGTCGACACCGGGTTTTGCCGACGCCTTCCGCGGCTTCGTCGATGGTGGCTGGCAGGGCGTGCAGCATCCGGAGCGTTTCGGCGGCCAGGGTCTGCCGGGCGTGCTGGCGGCACCGTGCCGGGAAATGCTCAACGCGGCCAATCTGTCGCTGGCGCTGTGCCCGCTGCTGACCGACAGCGCCATCGAGGCGCTGCTCGTGGCCGGATCGCCGGAGCAGCAGGCGCGCTACATCCCGAAGCTGATCAGCGGCGAGTGGACCGGCACGATGAACCTGACCGAACCGCAGGCGGGCTCCGACCTGGCGCTCGTGCGCGCGAAGGCGGTCCCGCAGCCGGACGGCAGCTATCGCATCTCGGGGCAGAAGATCTTCATCACCTGGGGCGAACACGATCTGGCGCGGAACATCCTGCATTTCGTGCTCGCGCGCACGCCGGATGCGCCCGAAGGCGTCAAGGGCATCTCGCTCTTCGCCGTGCCGAAATACGTCGGCGGCGAAGGCGCGGACGATGGCGCCGGCGAGATGAGTGGCGAAGTGAGTGGCGAGGCAAGTGGCGAGGCGGGCGGCAGCGCACGCCGGCGCAACGACGTCTGGTGCGCTTCGCTCGAACACAAGCTCGGCATTGCCGCCAGCCCGACCTGCGTGCTGCTCTACGGCGAGGACAAGGGCGAGGTCGGCGCCGGCGCGATCGGCTGGCGCATCGGCGAGGAGAACCGCGGCCTCGAATACATGTTCGTGATGATGAACGCCGCGCGCTTCGCCGTCGGCGTGCAGGGCGTGGCGGTGGCCGAGCGTGCGTACCAGCAGGCCGTGGCCTATGCGAAGGAGCGCGTGCAGAGCCGCGACGTCGCCGGCTCGCCGGCTGCGGTGACGATCATCCACCACCCCGACGTGCGCCGCATGCTGATGACGATGCGCGCGCTGATCGAGGCCGGGCGGGCGCTGGCCTGCGTGGCCGCGGCGCATGCCGACTGGGCCGAACACGCCGCCGACGAGGGCGAGCGCCGCCAGCACCGGCGCCTGCATGAATTCCTCGTGCCGATCGTCAAGGGCTGGCTAACCGAAAACGCCAACGAGGTCACCTCGCTCGCCGTGCAGGTGCACGGCGGCATGGGCTACATGGAAGAGACCGGCGTCGCGCAGTTGTACCGCGATGCGCGCATCCTGGCGATCTACGAAGGCACGACGGCGATCCAGGCCAACGATCTCGTCGGCCGCAAGACCGCGCGCGACGGCGGCGCGATCGCGCGCCAGTTCCTGCAGTTGATCGGCGGCGTCGAACAGGCACTGGCCGAGCGTATCGAGGCCATCGGCGCGGGCGCCGCAACTGCCTCCGACCTGGCCGCGATCGCCGGGCACCTGGGCGCCGGCCGTCAGGCGCTCGAACAGGCGGTCGACTACGTGCTGGCGAATCACGACCGCGACGCGCGCGCCGTCTACGCCGGCAGCGTGCCGTACCTGAAACTGGCCGGCATCGTGCTCGGCGGCACGCAGATGGCGCGCGCCGCGCTCAAGGCCGAGGCGATGCTGCGTGCGCAGGCCGGCGACGCGCAGTTCCTGGCGGCAAAGATCACGACCGCGCGCTTTTTCGCCGATTACATCCTCGCGCAGGCGCCGGGGCTGGCGACCGGCATCACGACCGGCGCGCCCGGTGTGCTGGGGCTGCCCGAGGCGGCATTTTGAGCAGTCTGTCGGTACGTCTGCCGCCTGGCGGAGCGCATCCGATGGCTTCGTCCTGGCGCCAGACACTGCTCTTCGCCCGTCAGGCGCTCATCGATCCGCACCGCGGCAGCAATCTCGGCATTGCCTGGATGTACCTGCAGCCGCTGGTGATGATCCTGATCTACACGCTGGTGTTCTCGCGTTTCATGAGCGCGCGTCTGCCGGGCATCGACTCGCCGTACGCCTACAGCCTCTACCTCGTTCCGGGGCTGCTGCTGTGGACCGTGTTCGCCAACGTCGTCAACGGCATGGCCGGCGTCTACCAGGGCAAGGCGCACATCATCCGCAAGATCCCGGTCGACATGCGCCTGATGCCGCTCTATCTGCCGCTCGTCGAGATCGTCAATTTCGCCGTGGCGATGGCGTTTTTCGTGATCTTCTGCGCGGCTATCGGGCATCCGCCGACGCTGGCCTGGCTGCTGCTGGTGCCGGTCTGCCTGGGCACGGCGCTCATGGCGTATGCGATCGGGCTCTTCCTGGCCGTGCTCTCGCCGTTTCTGCCCGATCTGCGGCCGATGACGGCGATCGCGGTGCAACTCGGGTTCTGGCTGACGCCGATCCTGTACGTCCCGGATCTGCTGCCGCCCTGGGCTGCCGCGCTGCTCGATTATCATCCGGTGTACTGGATCATCCAGCAGGGGCAGGCGATCGTGCTCTACGGCCGTATCGGTGATGGCACCCTGTGGGCCGTGCAGACCGCTTTCAGTGTCGTGCTGTGCGGACTGGGCTGGGCCGCCGTGCGCGCTGCGGAAAGGGAAGTGCGGGATCTGCTGTGACGCGAAGCGATGCGGCTGGACAGCCGTACGGTGGTGCCATCATGGGCATGGGCGGGACATCGGCCGGAAATCGACGGATCGACAGCGGTCCGGCGCCGGCGGGTGTCGCGCCGATCGCGACGGCAGGAGGGGGCGGGCACGCCGGGCCCGTGATCCGGGTCCGCGATCTGCACAAGAGCTTTCGCATCTACCGGCGTCCGTTCGACCGCCTGCGCGAGAAATTCGCCGGCCGCGCACTGCATCATGAACATTGCGCCCTGCGCGACGTCGGCTTCGATCTCGCCGCCGGCGAAGCGCTCGCCGTGCTCGGCGCCAACGGTGCCGGCAAGTCGACGCTGCTCAAGCTCGTCACCGGCATCCTCCTGCCCGATTCGGGCGAGATCCGCACGCAGGGCCGCATTGCCGGCCTGCTCGAACTGGGCACCGGCTTCGACGGCAATCTCACCGGCACGCAGAATCTGCGCGCCAATGCCGGGCTGCTCGGGATGAGTGCCGCGGAAATTGCCGAGCGCTGGCAGGAGATCATCGATTTTTCCGAACTGGGCGAGTACATCCATGCGCCCGTGCGCACCTACTCGTCGGGCATGGTCATGCGGCTGGGTTTCGCGATCGCGATCCACGCCCGGCCGGCGTGTTTCATCGTCGACGAGGCACTGTCGGTGGGCGACGCGCGCTTCCAGCAGAAATGTCTGCTCAGGATCCAGTCGTTTCGCCGCGCCGGTGGCAGTCTGCTGTTCGTCTCGCACGATCTGAATGCGGTCAAGGTGCTGTGCGACCGCGCGCTCGTGCTCGATCATGGCCGCATCAGCTTCGATGGTGACCCGCAGCAGGCGTGTCTCGTCTACCAGAAGCAGATGATGCGCATCGGTGCGCAGACGGCGGGTGGCTCGACAGCCGCGGCGTCCCGGCCGTCACAGTCACCGCGGCCGCAATCGCTGCAGCCAGCGGACGCGACGGGTGCGGAGTCGTTCGTGCCCGCCGCGCGCTACGGCATCGGCGCCGTGCGCATCGCCGCCGCGCGTCTGCAGGGCGTCGCGGGCGAGCGTGCCCGCTTCGTCAGCGGCGAGACAGCCGTCCTGCATGTGCGGCTGGAAGCCGACGTCGATACCGACACGCTCAGTCTCGGCCTGATGGTGCGCGACCGTCTGGGCCAGGATCTGTTCGGCACCAATACGCATCTGCTCGGGCAGGTTCTCGATCTGCGCCGTGGCGAGGCGCGTGAATGGCGCTTCGACATCGTCCTCGATCTCGGGCCCGGGCAGTACACGCTCACACTCGGCCTGCACGACAGCAACAACTACACCGACGACGTCCAGGACTGGTGGAATGATTCGCTGATGTTCGAAGTCGACTACGCCGGCGCGCCCGATTACGTCGGCGTCTGCCCGCTGCCGGTTCGCGTCGCGCCGGTCGGCTCCGGCGGTTTTGCGGCCTCGGCCGACCCCGCCCCCGGTGCGTCGGCCCCTGTCGCTGCCACCACTGCCGCCACCGCCACTGCCACCATGATCACCACCACCACGATTGCCGCCGATGTACTCGCTGGTTCGTAGCATCTACCGTCGTGTGCGTTCGGTGCCGGTGCTGGGCAGTCTGGCCGAGGCAATCCGCTATCGTCGATTCCCGCGCTTCGATACCACCCGTGGCCGGCTGGTTCGGCAGCAGACGCTGATCGAGGCGCACGGACATGCCATCACCGGTCTGCGCCAGGCGCTGGCGCGCCAGGAAGAACTTTGCCGGGAACTCGGCGCCGAGATGGGAAAGCAGGCACATCATCTGAATGTGCGCATCGATGAAACGCGCGCTTCGCTGGATGATCGGGTCGAATTCGCCCGTCGCGAGGCGCTGCTCGAACTGCGCTATGCCGATCAGCCGGTGTTCGCCACGTCCCCGGATGGCGTCTCGGCAGCAGGAGCCCCGGCGGCCCGATCCGTGTCGCCGCGCATCCTGAATCCCGACCGGCTGGCCGCCCAGCGCCGCGCCGGCGGGCTGCGCCTGAACGTGGGTTGCGGCCACCGGCCTGATCCCGAGCGGATCAATGTCGACATGCGCGAATTGCCGGGCGTCGACGTCGTGGCCCTGATCGATGACCTGCCGTTCGAGCCGGGCTCGGTGCAGGAGATTTATTCCGCGCACGTGCTCGAGCATTTTCCGCTCGAACAGTTGCGCCGCCGGATCCTGCCCGCGTGGGTGCGCCTGCTGTGCCCCGGCGGCCAGCTGCGTGCCGTCGTGCCCGACGCGGAAGCGATGCTCGCGGCGCATGCGCGAGGCGAGATCGGTTTCGAGACGCTGCGGCTGATCACCTTTGGCGGCCAGGAATACGAGGGCGATTTTCATCACAATATGTTCACTCCCGACAGCCTCTCGCAACTGCTGGCCGCACACGGTTTCGTCGACATCACCATTCCGGCGCGTGCGCGCCGCAACGGCGACTGCCTGGAGTTCGAGATCGCCGGCACGCTGCCGGCAGCCGGAAACCGGCCGTGAGCCTGCGCTTTTCAATCGTCGTCAACACCTACAACCGGGCCGCCAGTCTGGCGGTGACGCTGCGCGCCTTCGATTTCCTGCGTTATCCGGACTTCGAGGTCATCGTCGTCAACGGTCCGTCCACCGACGACACCGCCGCGCTGCTCGAGCGCCATGCGGGGCGCATCAAGATCGGCCATTGCCCGGAAACCAATCTGGCGCAATCGCGCAACATCGGCATCGGCCTGGCGGCCGGTGACGTCGTCTGCTTCATCGACGACGATGGCATTCCCGAGCCCGGGTGGCTCGATGCGCTGGCGCGCGCCTACCTCGCCGATCCCCGGACGGGCGCCGCCGGCGGATTCGTCCGCGACCACACCGGCGTCGATTACCAGTGCCGCTACATCGTCTGCAACCGTTACGGCGACGCCTCTTTCCACGAGACGGCCGAAGGCGCGGAGCAGGCGTGCGCAAGCGACCCCGGGCACTACTACAGCCTGATCGGCGTGAACTCGTCGTTTCGCCGCGAGGCACTGCTGCAGATCGGTGGCTTCGACGAGGAATACGCCTATTTCCTCGATGAAACCGATGTCTGCGCACGGCTCGTCGCTGCCGGCTGGAAGGTCCGGTTCGTCCCCGACGCCGAGGTGCACCACAAGTTCGCGCCCAGCCATCTGCGCAGCGAAAAGAAGATACCGGTGTCGCTGTATTACACCGCCCGCAGCAAGGTGTATTTTGCGTTTCGCAATGCCGTGCCGCAGGCGGATTCCGGGCCGCTGTTCACGCAGGCCGCGCAGGTGCGCGCGCAGATGCGCCGGGACGTCGACCATCTGCGCCGCTTCGGACAGATCGGCGACGAGCGTCACGCCAGTCTGTGCGCCGACGTGGAGCGGGGCTTCCGCGAGGGCATCGCCGACGCGCACGCCTGGCCGGCGGGCCGGCCGATGCCGGCGTCGGCCCTGGTCGACACACCGTTTCGTCCGTTCGTCACACCGCTTCCGCCGGCCCGGCGGCAGCAGCTGATCCTGATCAGCCAGGACTATCCGCCGCGTGCCTGCGGCGGTATCGGTGTCTTCATGCATCGGCTGGCCGAAGCGCTGGCCGCGGCCGGCCACGAGATCTCGGTGATCACGCGTTCGACGGGACGCCATACCGTCGATCTGGAAAACGGCGTCTGGGTGCATCGTGTCCCGCTGGTCGAGCATGGTGCGCGCGCTCATGTCGGCCTGCCGGATCTGCCGCAGGTCATCCGCAACCATGCCCTGACCGTCTATGACGAAGCGATGCGCATCCAGGCGCAGCGCGGTGCGGCTGTCACGCTGTCGGCGATCTGGGATCTCGAAGCGGCCGCCTGCGTGGCCAGCGCGGCGTTCACGAACTTCGTCTATCTGGTCACCACCTATCAGCTGAGCCTGCCCGACAAGCCGGAATGGCAGCGGGATGCGCATTACCGCGAGCACCACGTCGGAAAAATGATTGCCGGCGAGCGCTGGCTGCTTGCGTCATCGGCCCGGGTGATCGCCAGCACGCGCGGTATCCGCGACGACGTTCTGACGCTGAACCCGGAGGTGCACCGGGCGCAGCCGGTGCCGGTCATCCCGTTCGGGCTGCCTGCAGCCGGTGCACTGCCGCCACGGCCGGCCGATTATCCAGACGATGCGATCGTCGTCCTGTTCGTCGGCCGCTTCGAGGCGCGCAAGGGCGTCGATCTGCTGCTTGATGTGATCCCGGCGCTGCTCGAACGCCATCCCCGGCTGCATTTCCGCCTGGCCGGCGACGACCGCATCGTCGTTGACGGCGAGACGTACAAGGCGGCGTTTCTCGCGCGTCATCGTGCCCGTACCGATCTGCTCGCGCGCATCGATTTCCGCGGTTTCGTCGACGATGCCGCGCTCGAAGCCGAATATGCGCACTGCGATGTCTTCGTTGCGCCGAGCCGCTACGAATCCTTCGGACTCATTTATCTGGAGGCGATGCGCTGGGGCAAGCCATGCATCGGCACGCGCATCGGCGGCATCCCCGAAGTGGTGGGCGACGACTGCGCACTGTTGGCTGAAGCGGGTGACGCAGGCTCGCTCGCGCAGGCGCTCGACACGCTCGTGGCCACTCCATCGCTGCGCCAGCGACACGGCGAGGCCGGACGCCGGCGCTTCGACACGCACTACAGCATCGACGCCTTCTGCACCCATCTGCTCGACGCGATGGCGCTGCCGGACACCATGCCTGCATCGGCACCCGCAGCCACGCCGGACGCGCATGGCGCACCGCCGGCCACGCACGGCACGGCAGTCCGCGGCCAGCAGGAATCCGTGGCCGTCGGCTGATGGGACTGACCCGGCTCGTGCTCGCGCTGGGTGTGCTCCTGAGCCATACCGGCCTGCGCGTGGTCGGCCTGAACCCCGGCGTGATCGCGGTCGTCGGCTTCTATCTGATCTCCGGCTACGTGATGACCGGGCTCGTGCAGCGCCATTTCCGCGCGCCCGTGCGCGTGCCCGCCTTCTATCTGGACCGCGTTCTGCGCCTGTATCCGCAGTACCTCTTCTATGCCGGCGTCACGCTGTTGTGGTTCATCGCCAGCGGCCGGCACACCTCGTTTCTGACGCACGCACCGGGTCTTGTCGATCTCGTGCGCAATCTCGCCCTCGTGCCGCTGAATTTCTACATGTTCAACGGCGTCGACTCCTTCACCCTCATTCCGCCGGCCTGGTCGCTTGGCGCCGAAGTCCAGTTCTATCTGCTCGTGCCGTTCATGGTGCTGTGGCCGCCTCTGGCCGTGATCCTGGGCGTGGCCTCGCTGGCGGTGCACGCGGCCGCGCTGCTCGGCATCCTGCACAGCGACTGGTACGGCTACCGGCTGCTGCCCGGCGTTCTGTGGATTTTCGGCGCCGGCATGCTGATGTTCCGCCTGCAGCGCGCGCATCCGGGCCGGGCACGCCGGGTGGCACTGCTGGCTCCGCTGGCGGCACTGGCGATTTTCACGCTGCTGCACTTGCGGGGGCTCGATGCGCAGCCCTATCATCGGGAAGTCCTGCTCGGATGGGGGCTCGGCATTCCGCTGCTGTACGGGATTTCGCAGCGCCGCAGTGGCTGGTTCGACACGCTCGCCGGCGATCTGTCCTACGGTGTCTTCCTGAACCACTTTCTGCTGATCTGGCTGCTTTTCCCCGAACTGGATTTCGGCGGCCCCAGGATGATCGTTCTGGTCGTCGCCAGCCTGATCGCAGCCTGGCTGTCACAGCGTGCGTTCGAGCGTCCGGTGCTCGCGTGGCGCCGCCGATTCAGGGTATCCTCGGCGACGAGGTCCGCTGGCTTGCCGGTGGGTTCGCCTGACTGAAAGACCGGTTTTCATGAAATCGCTCGTGTTTCCGCTGTTTTTTCGCCTCGTTTCCCGTCCCGCCTCCGGGCGTGCCGGCCGGCGCGCGTCGCTGCGGTTGCGGCCGCTGATCGCTGCTGCGCTGGCGGCGACGGCCTGTGCCGGACTGCCGGTGGCAGCCCAGGTCGGGCCCGCGGTGGCGGTGGCGACCGTTGCGGGGCCGGCCGGCTCTCAGAGTGTCGCCGCGGTCGGCCAGGTCGTTTTCGTGACCGGACGGGCGCACATCACCGGCACCGACGGCGCCAGCCGTGCGCTCGCCGCCGGCCTGCCGGTTCATGCCGGCGACCGGATCGACACCGGTGCCGATACCTGGGTCCACCTGCGCATGGCCGATCAGGCTTTCGTCGCCGTGCGCCCGGACTCTCGCTTCCTCGTCGCCCGCTACGACTTCGACCCGGCGCAGCCGCAGGCCAGCCGCATCCGGCTGCAACTGGATGAGGGCAATGCCCGCACGGTGTCCGGGAAGGGAGGCGAGGCGGCGCGCGAGCATTACCGTTTCGGTACGCCGGTCGCCGCCATCGGCCTGCGCGGCACCGACTACACGGTGCGCACCACCGATGATTTCACCCGCGTGTCGGTGGCGCGCGGAGCCGTCGTCGTGACGCCGCTGGGCGGCGGCTGCCAGGCGGACGCGCTCGGGCCGTGCCAGACGCTGGCCAGCCGCGAGCTGTCGGCCGCGGTGCCGCATGCCTATCTTGAAGTCAATACGCACAATCCGCTGCCGGTGCTGGTGACGCCGGCGCAGGATCCTGCGGGCGCGGCCGGACAGAATCCTCCCGGCGCACCGGCCGAGCCACACGCCACCCGTTCGGCGCCGTCGGCATCGGCCAGCACTTCGGCAGAGACGGTCGGCGACACGAATGCCGACCGCATTCTCGTGTCGGCCGGCCAGACGCCCGCGTATCCGCCCGAGGTCACCGCGCCGGGCGCGGGTCTGCCGCTGGTCTGGGGTCGCTGGTCGGCGTATGCCCGGGGCGACGGTTCGCCCGCGCTGGTCAATCTGCTGGCCGACCGCGAGGTGCTGTTCGGCAACGAGGTCTTCGGCCTGCTGCGCACGCGCGGCGACGTCGCACTGCCGACGCAGGGCGTGGTGTCCTTCCAGCTCGGCGCTTCCGAGGCGTACACGGTGCGCGGCCCGGTCATGACGCCGGCCGCGGTACTCGGCGGGGATCTCGACGTCGACTTCCGCCAGCGCGTGTTCAGCACCGGTCTGGCGGTGCGCCATGGCGACACCATCGAGAGCCTGTATGCGCAGGGAGCCGTCGATGCGCGCGGCCTGCTCACGTCCGAACGCGGAAGCTGGTCGATGACGGTGCGCGGCGGGCTGGCCCAGGATCTGCAGTCGGCCGCCTATCTGTTCGACAAACCGCTATCCGGCGGGAGCCTGCTGGGTGCGGTGCGCTGGACGCGCTGATCGGGCGCGTCGGGCGATCGTTCCGTGGCTGGCGCACGCGGCGCTGCTGATCGCGGCAGTCGTGCCCGGCCTGGCAGCGTCCGGCCCGGCTGCCGCCGAGCACCTGGCGCCTGATTCATCGGCATCCGACCCCGCCGCCGATCCGCCCGCACCCGGGGCGGCTGCTCTCGAACGCTACCGTGCCGGCGTGGCCGCGCTCGACGCGCATCGCTACGAGGAAGCGCGCCGCGCGCTGCTCGATGCGGTGGCGCTCGATCCCGACTTCGCCGGCGCCTGGCTCGATCTCGCGCTGGCCACCGCCGGAACCGGCGATGTCATCCAGGCCGAGGAATTCCTCGCCATTCTCGAAGCGCGCTTCACGCCGCCGCCCGCACTCGCGCAGGCAATTGCCGATCTGCGCCTGCGCCTGGCCGGCGCTGCGATGGCTTCCGCCGGCGCCTCCGCGGCCATCTCCGGGGCCGGCTGGCACTGGAGCGGTGCGGCGCAGGCCGGCCTGGGTTTCGACGACAACGCCAACGCCGGCCTGGCGTTGGGCTCGATCACGCTGACGCTGCCGGGCGGGCTGCTCGAACTGCCGCTGTCGGGCAGCCTGCGTCCGCGTGCCGACGGTTTTGTGCTCGCCAGTGCTGCCGCCGCCGCTTCGCGCCGCTTCGGCGACGATCGCGTCGACCTCACGTTCAGTGCACGCGGGCGGCGCAATTTCTCGGAAACCGACTTCGATACGCTCGATCTGCGCGCCCGCGCCGCCTGGACGCTCGACGCCGCGCAGGTGGTGGACGGCGTCGACACCCGGGGCGGCGGGCCGTGGAGCTTCGCCATCGCGCAGCAATTCCTGCGCCTGGGCGGGCATGCGCTCGCCAGCAGCACCGAGCTGAGCGCCGAGCGTGCCTGGCCGGCGCTGCCCTGCCGCCCGGTGGCCGGCGGCGAACTCGATGTCCGCTCCTATCCGGTCGCCAGCACGCTCGATGCCGCCGTACTGTGGTTCGGCGTCACTGCCCATTGCCCGGGTCTGGTTCGTGCGCCGGGGGGCTCCCTGCTCGGTGTGCAGGCGCGCGTCGGTCATGCCTTCGCGCGCCACGGGCCGGGCGGTGACCAGGCCCGCCCGGGCGGTGACACGCGGCACGTCGAACTCGGTCTGTCGCACGAATGGCGCTGGGGCACTGACGACGGCCGCCGCACCCTGCAGGCGCAATTGTTGTGGGAGCGTGCCGCCGATACCCGTGGCTACAGCCCGCTGCTCGACTGGAACCGCCGGCGCACCGTCTCGCGCACCGTCGCCGGCCTGGCCTGGACGACGCCGTTCGCCACGGTGGCCGGTCATCCCGTCGAACTCATCGCCGCGGCACAGTGGTATCGCCAGCGCTCCAGCCTGGAACTGTTCCGCCTGTCCAGGCAGATCTATCAGGTCGCCTGGCGTGTCCGGTGGTAGTGCGCCGCCGGCGGTCCGTCGTTTTCGGGGCCGCCGTTCCCGCATCGGGTCCTGTCGATCGGGTCGCACGCCTTGGGCCGCACGCCGCGGGCCGCACTGCCCGGACGTGCTCTCGCTCGGGGCTTTGCGCCTTTTCCGGTGTCTCATTCCGGCCACGTACCATCCGTCCTGTCGTATTTCCGCAACCGTTTATCGGGAAATCCGGCGCGCCTGACTCTTTGTGATCGGGATCACAAAACTCCCGTGACCTTTCTCCCTACACTTCGCCGGGTGCGAAAAGGGCGAGACACGCCTTTCCGTCGCAGGGTTCCACGTTCGTTTCCTCCTGAGGAGAAGCTGTAAATGGCTATCACATCTGAAATGCAGACGCAGGTAACGCAGCTGTACGTTGCCTTGTTTGCCCGCGCGCCCGAGAGCGATGGGCTGGGGTATTGGGTCAACCAGTTGGGTGGCGGCGCGTCGCTCGACGAAGTGGCCAATGCCATGTTCGACAGCGCACCCTCGCGCGACACTGGCTACGACACCCCCTCGGGCCATGTGAACCCGCTCTATCCGCGCTGGATGACGAACGAGCAGATCGTCGACTCCTTCTATCAGAACGTCCTGGGCCGCGAAGCCGATGCGGAAGGCCGCGCCTACTGGACGGCAAAGATGAACGAGCCCGGCGTCCAGCAGGGTTCGATCATTCTCGAGATGATCGGCGACGTCGTGAGCTACGACGGCGACGACGCGGCCGGGCTGTACAGCCAGGGCCTGTTCGTCAACCGCGTCGAAGTGGCGCAGGCCTGGGCGATGCGCAATGGTTCGCTCGACGGCTCCGTCGAGATCCTGCAGGCCGTCACGGATGATCCGGCCACTGCCGACGCTGCCATTGCAGGCATCAACGCTGCCGATACCAACGGCAAGACCTTCTCCCTCAGTGCCGGCCAGGACATCGTCACCGGCACCGGCTACAACGACGTGTTCAAGGCCAACGTCGTGCAGAACGCCAATGGCGCCCAGGTCAATTCGCTCGGTTCGGGCGACGAGATCGACGGCGGTGCCGGCACCGACACGCTGAACGCCAAGATCACCTCGGGTGTCTTCGCCGGCGGCAGCGCCAGCATGCCGATCCAGCCCGAGATCCGCAACGTCGAGAACATCAATCTGCAGGCCGTCATCGCCGACATTTCGGCGTCCGGCAACAACGATGTCGTCTACTTCAATGCGAAGGACGTCATCGGCGCGCAGAAAATCGCCTCGAACTACTCCGACGCCAGCCTCGTCATCCAGAACCTGACCTCGCAGGGGCTGAACCACGTCTCCGACATGACGATCGGCATGGAGTACACGGGCAATGCCGACCACATGTGGCGCGAGTCGGACCTGTCCGTCTATTTCGACCAGGACTACCTGACCACGCAGCGTCTGCTCAGCCGCCCGGGTGTCGACATCCAGGTGATGAACGAGGACGCCTATGACGAGACCGACGGCGCCACGCCGCTGGCCGGCGTGTTCTTCCGTGAGCTGACGTTCACGCTGAACGGTGTGCGCTACGACCTCACCGACTACCTGACCGAGGATCCCAGCGGCGCTGGCACCGAGATCCAGACCTATGCCGACGCGCTCGCAGCAATCGGTGACGCACTGGCGCAACTGAAGGCCGCGAACCCGGCCAACGCCGCCCTGCAGAGCATGCAGGTCGAAATGGGCCCGATGTTCCACGCCGACCGCAACCCCGATACGCTCGTGCTGCGCGAAGGCACGTCGATCCGGCTGACGGTGGACGGCATCACCGACGGCAACGACAACGAGCTGGTCGTTCGCCAGACCGACCTCGAACTGGCTCGCGCCGCCGACGCCGCGGTCGAGAACAACAACCGCTTCGAGCGTGCCGACAACGAGCCGCCGATGGAAGACTCGACGCTGTCGATCAACGTCGACCTCGAGAAAGTGGGCCTGGCCGGCGACGGTGGCGAGCTCATCATCGGCAGCATGAACAAGACCGCGGATAACCACTGGGGCGCCGTGCGCACGGTGACCGACACGGTCTCGGGCATCCAGGAGTTCAACGTCACCGTGCATGGCACGAATGACAAGTCGAGCTCGCTGGCCGGTCTGCATTCGACCAACAACAATCTGCGCACGGTCACCATCGAGTCCGAAGGCGGCAACGCCGTTGGCGGTTGGGCCGACCTGACGATCGGCAACTCGAACACGACCCGCCTCGCGTACAGCTGGGATGACGGCGAATGGGTCTATCCCAATGACGACGACCAGTTTCCGCCGTCCTGGGTTTCGGACGAGAGAACCGTCTGGAGCTCGATTGGCAGTGTGCCGTCGCTGATGAACCAGTACGCGCTGAAGGACGTGCAGACACTCGACGCATCGGCGTTCAAGGGTGATCTGAGTGTCTGGGCCGCACTGACGGGCGAAGTCGGCGCGAAGTATCTCGATCGCACCGATGCGTCTCCG
>JACDJA010000807.1_pt1 | contig 31822 bp, 27 predicted proteins | sample 7449241 | NCBI WGS metagenome assembly JACDJA01 (sample SAMN14253289, study PRJNA609438) | sludge metagenome | isolation source: initial anaerobic sludge | collected 2018-12-20 | reverse complement strand
GGAAAAGTTCTTTTTTTTCACCGAATACTCTATACGTCTGGCAATCACTACCGCCGATTCGTTTTTCCATTTTTCCGGTATTTCAGAAACCCTAAAAGAGGAGTCACTCTGGTTCCAGAAATAGTTTTTGAGCTCAGCAGCGGTTTTATCCTCGTCGGCTGACTCACTTTCATTGGCGGTTTGAGAAATGGCAATGGATTGCATCGAAAAGATAAAAGCCACAGCGAGAAATAATTTAAAGGGTGTCATGGAATTTTGGGTTTTCACAAACATGGTAAAATTTTTTAATCTGAATGCTAAGGCAAGGTAGAAATAATTTACTTGAATTAGATATTTTGGATGCACAATGCAAAAACGGGTCTGCGAATATCGCGAATTTCAGGCGTAACCTTTTTAGCCGTTTAGCAGGTTGGGCAAATAATGGCACAATTACAAGTTTTTATGTACTTTTGGCCTTTCAGACAGCAACCTGAAAATTAATTGTAATCCAATGAGACAATACAAACAGCTTAACCTGGGCTTTGGCTGGCTAACCTTCTTTATATCGGCCGTAGTTTATTTACTAACCATTGAGCCCACTACCAGTTTCTGGGATTGCGGGGAATTTATTGCCGCTTCGTATAAAATGTTGGTGGGACATCCCCCGGGAGCGCCATTCTTTATGCTTTTGGGACGTTTTTTCACCCTGTTTGCGCCTGATGAAACCTATGTAGCGATAATGGTCAATGCCATGTCAGGCCTGGCCAGCGCTTTTACCATCCTCTTTTTATTCTGGACCATCACCCATCTGGCACGGAAAATTTTTATCGATGGCAGGGAAAATCCCGAAACCTGGCGCACCTGGGCCGTTGTGGGCAGTGGATTGGTTGGCGCTCTGGCCTATACTTTTTCTGATACTTTTTGGTTTTCAGCAGTCGAAGGTGAGGTATATGCCATGTCGAGCCTTTTTACAGCTCTGGTATTCTGGGCTATCCTTAAATGGGAAAATGTAGCCAACGAACCCCACTCTAACCGGTGGCTTATTCTTATTGCCTATCTCATGGGGCTTTCAATCGGTGTTCACCTGCTTAACCTGCTGGCTATTCCCGGCATTGTAATGGTTTACTATTTTAAGAAGTATGAGGTTACCCGGAATAATACCGTTAAGGCGTTGGCCATTTCTGCCCTAATCCTGCTCTCCATCCTGTATGTTATTATTCCCGGGGTGATAAAGGTTGCAGGTTGGTTCGAGCTGGCCTTTGTAAATGGCATGGGCCTTCCCTATAATACGGGTGTATTAATCTATGGTCTGCTGCTGGTGGGTGGCATTATCTATGGCATTTACTTCAGCTACCGGCGTAAAAAAGTGATATTAAATACCGTATTAACCGGGGTGGCTGTAATTATTTTTGGATATTCGTCGTTTGCACTCATCGTGATTCGTTCGGAGGCCAACCCCACCATGGACCAGAATTCGCCCGAGAATGTATTTTCGCTGGCCTCTTATCTTAATCGCGAACAGTACGGCGACCGACCGCTCATAACGGGTCAGTATTACAATTCGCCATTGGATCGAAGGGCTATGCAGAATGATAAAGGGAAGCCCATTCGCATTAAAAAGGATGGGAAGTATGAGATTGTGGAGTATCGTCCGCAATATAAATTTGACGAGCGTACCACCACTTTTTTCCCGCGTATGTACAGCCGGGAGGAGCGGCATGTGCAGGAGTACAAACGATGGGCCAACATTCAGGGACGATCCGTCACCGTTGAAGGTGATCAGGGAAATCCGAGTACCATCAAGGTTCCCACCTTTGGTGAAAATCTGCGTTTTTTCTTCAATTATCAGGTGCGACACATGTACTTTCGCTATTTTATGTGGAATTTTGCCGGACGCCAAAACGACATTCAGGGCAATGGTGAAATACATCAGGGCAACTGGATATCTGGTATCCCGTTTATCGACAACGCCATGTATGGCGATCAGTCTAAACTACCCGATTATCTGAAGAACAACCCCGCCCGAAACAAGTACTATCTCCTGCCACTCATTCTGGGTCTGTTGGGCCTGCTCTATCAATATGGCGCCGGTCGTAATGGCAAGCAAGGTTTTTGGGTGGTGATGCTGCTCTTTTTTCTCACGGGCCTGGCCATCGTGCTCTATCTGAACCAAACCCCTCTTCAGCCCCGCGAGCGCGACTATGCCTATGCCGGGTCGTTTTATGCTTTCTCCATCTGGATAGGGTTGGGTGTGCTGGCGTTGGTGGAGGGGTTGCGAACGGTGATGGGAGGCCGGGCTGCCGCAGTGGTAGCCACGGTGGTTTCGGTAGCGCTGGTGCCGGGCATTATGGCCGCCGAAAACTGGGACGACCACGATCGTTCGCATCGCACCATAGCACGCGACCTGGCATACAACTATCTGAATACCATTGGCGAGAACGGGGTGATATTTACCAATGGAGATAACGACACCTTCCCGCTCTGGTACATTCAGGAGGTGGAGGGTGAGAGAACCGATGTGCGGGTTTGTAACCTCAGCTACCTGCAAACCGATTGGTACATCGACCAGATGAAACGGAAAGCTTATAAGTCCGACCCGTTGCCCATCTCACTGGAGCACGACCAGTATGTTACCGGAACACGCGATCTGGTTTATCTCCTGGACCGTATCCCGGGTAATGTGGACCTGAAGGAGGCGATGGATTTTCTGGAGAGTGAAAACGCCCGCACCAAACAGGTTCCCGGTTATGCAGGACGGGTGGAGTATCTACCCTCTAACTCTTTTACCCTGCCTGCCGACAGTCTTAAAGTTTTGCAAAAGGGGTTTGTAAGCGAACGGTACGCACACCTTATTGATTCGGCCCTGATTATCAATCTTAAAGGCCGCGAATACATTCTGAAAAATGAAATGGCCTTGCTCAATATGCTGGCCAATAACCACTGGAATCGTCCCCTCTATTATGCCGTTACCGTTGGGTCAGATAATTATGTGAGTCTGCAAAACTATTTTCAGTTAGAGGGGTTTGCCTACCAGGTAGTGCCCATTAAAGCATCAGGCGGCGATGGTATGCCCGGCAGGGTGGATACCGATAAGGGCTATCACAATCTGATGAGTGTTTATAAACTCGAGAACTTTAAAGACCCCCGGGTTTATCTGGACGAAAACCATCAACGCATGGCCATCAATATCCGCAGCAACCTGGGACGGTTGGCTTCTGCACTGGTGGACGAGGGGCAAAATGAGAAAGCTTTGGAAGTGCTTGATAAAACGATGGATTTATTGCCTGCCGACAGAATACCTCACAACTATTTCTCGCTCTTTATCGCCGAGGCCTATTACCGGGCCGGCGAGCCGCAAAGCGGCGATGAGGTCCTTCTGGGCCTGGCCGAAATTAACCGTCAGGAGCTCGATTACTTTCTATCTTTGACCTCTTCCCGCCGCAATTCGGCCATGAGCCAAATACGCACCAGCATGGCTATTTACAGTGAAGTTATTAAAACGGCCCAGAATTTTGAGCGTGATGAGTTAACCAAAAAACTGGAGGAGAGCTATAACAGCAGCCTGCGAAAAATGGGGATATTTGAAGAGTAAATGCCATTGTATTACCCGGCCGCCATTTTTTGTAAGAGGATTGTTCAAAGAAGCTCTTTGGCGGTTTAAAACCAACGAAAAAAAGGTGTTTCTTACCTTCGACGATGGGCCCGTGCCGGGCGTTACGCCCTGGGTAATCGCCCGGTTGAAGCAATATGGGTTTAGCGCCACTTTTTTTTGCGTGGGCGATAATATCCGAAAGTATCCAGGTGTTTTTGCGCAGCTTACCGGGGCAAACATGAGGGTGGGAAATCATACTTTCTCGCATTTGAAGGGCTGGAAAACTTCACTGGACAATTATCTCACCGATGTGGAGAAGGCGCAGGGGTATGTTCCCAAAAGCACGCTTTTCAGGCCGCCTCACGGGTTCATTTGGCCCTGGTGGATGCCGGCCTTAGAGCAGCATTTTCACCAGGTGGTCATGTGGGACATCCTGTCGCGCGATTATAACCGGGCATTAACGCCTCAACAGGTAGCAGACAATGTGGTGGAGAATATCAGGCCCGGTTCAATAATAGTTTTTCACGATTCACTAAAAGCCTGGCCCAATCTAAAAACGGCTTTGCCTCAGGTGTTGCAATGGTTGAAGCATAACAATTATGCCTGTGGCTTATTGGATGAAGAAGAATGAAGATCCAAAAGCGCATTTTGAGTTAATTTCGTAACTTTGTATAAAAAGAAAAGAGATGCAACGAACAATTCCAATAAACTATCCGGAGTCTTTGGCACTTTCATTAAAAATGGAAGCCAGGGAATTTGAGCATGAAATGAAAACGATTTCGTTGGTTAAACTTTATGAATTGGGGAAAGTGTCGTCCGGATTTGCTGCTAAGATATTAAATATAAGCAGGGTGGAGTTTTTAGAGCTGCTTGTGAAGTACAATGTTTCCTATTTTAGTAAAGATATCGATGATGAAATTGAAATAGATTTTAGAAATGCATGAAATCATATGTAATCAAAAGTCAAAAGTTTAGCAAATGAATAAACACAGTGTTATTAATGTGTTGCTTCTTGGCTCAGGTGCCAGAGAACATGCTCTGGCCTGGAAAATGAAACAGAGCCCATTAATTAACCATCTTTATATCGCTCCCGGTAATGCAGGCACTGCACTCGCAGGCCGAAATCTGGATGGGGAACCCACCGACTTTGAGAAGATTAAAAAATTGGTGATCGAATATGATATCGAGATGTTGGTGGTGGGGCCCGAAGTGCCATTGGTGAGGGGTATTGCCGACTTTTTTCTAAACGATCCCCTGCTGAGCCATATCCCGGTAATTGGACCCTCCGCGCGGGGTGCTCAATTGGAGGGAAGCAAAGAGTTTGCCAAGCAGTTTATGGTGCAGCATGGAATTCCTACTGCAAAATATCTGGCTGTTACTGAGGATTCTATCGACGAGGCCGAACGCTTTTTAAAAACGCTGAACCCTCCTTATGTGCTTAAAGCCGATGGGCTTGCCGCCGGCAAAGGCGTACTTATCATTCACGATTTCGACCAGGCATTGGAAGAGCTCAAGCAAATGTTGGCCGGTAAATTTGGGGATGCCAGTCAAACGGTGGTCATCGAAGAGTTTCTGGAGGGTATTGAACTGTCGGTGTTTATTCTCACGGATGGACATGGTTATATTTTACTGCCCGAGGCTAAAGATTACAAACGCGTTGGCGAATCCGATTCGGGTTTAAATACCGGCGGGATGGGGGCCGTTTCACCGGTGCCTTTTGCCCATCCTGAGTTTATGAAAAAAGTGGAGGAACGCATTATAAGACCCACCGTAGAGGGGCTTCAATCGGAGGGTATTGATTACAAGGGCTTCCTCTTTTTTGGTTTGATAAGCGTAGAGGGGGAACCCTATGTGATTGAATACAATGTGCGTATGGGCGACCCGGAAGCCGAAGTGGTCATTCCCCGCCTTCAAACCGACCTGGTGGAAATATTTAAGGCCACCGCAGCAGGGAATTTACGATTTGTATCCCCGCAGACAGACCCCCGAACAGCAGCCACAGTAATGCTGGTGGCCGGAGGGTATCCGGGGCCCTACGAAAAGGGACACCGCATTACCGGTTTGAATGAAGTGGAAGGGAGTTTGGTCTTTCATGCCGGCACTGCCCGGGCTAAGAAAAAAATAGTCACCAATGGTGGAAGGGTGTTGGCCCTCACATCGGTGGATGAAAACATGCATGAGGCTCTGGCCACCTGTTATAGGAATAGCAATATTATAAATTTTGAGGGAAAATATTTCAGACGGGATATTGGGTTTGATTTAAAATAGAGAGAATATGCTCTACCGCACTTTTCACAGCAACAGCTTGAAGGCTCTGATATTGAGCTTTTTTTTCATGCTGTTTTTATGGGGCAGGGCATTTTTTTATGGCGGGCCGGAACCTTTAAGCCTTCAGGGGGCAGCCATGCCGCTATGGTCTTCTCTTATTGTGCCGGTTTGTGGACAAAGCGCTTTTTTATCGGCAGCATTTGCTTTTTTAATCGCTTTTACCATTGGTTTTTTCCTTAACCGGCTGGTGAGCAGGTATGGCTTGTTGCAGCGGCAATCTATGCTGCCCCTTGTGGTATATGCCTTACTGGTAAGTGGTTTTCTTTCGGTGCAGCGGTTCAACCCGGTTTGGGTTTTTACACTCTTTTTTCTTCCAGGTTTGGAACGAGTGCTGGGAGCTCCCCCCTCAGGTTCTTTTGTAACCTCTGGTGCCCAGACCCGTTGCTTCGATGCTGCTTTTTTAACCGCACTCGGAAGTTTGTTCTATGCCAAAGGCCTCTTCCTGTTTCCCATAGTATGGGTGGCTATGGGATTGCTTCGGTTATTTACACTCCGTTCGTTTATAGCTTCTGTTTTAGGTTTAATCCTACCGTATGCTCTGAGTGCCGGATACTTCTTTTTCCAGGGAAGAACCACCGAATTTGCCTCACTGGCCATTGAAAACCTTTTGTCAAATACCGGACAGTTTAGCCATCATCCGGCCTCTCAGATTTATGTGGCGCTGGTACTCCTTTTCGCGCTGATTGGTGTGGTGAATCTGGTTCGGTACATGCCCATTCAAAAAATAGTTACCCGCAAACATTTCCGGGTCGTTATCTGGCTTATATTAATGTCTGCTGCTACAGGGTTAACACCCTTTTTCTCGGTGGAGCTCATCCCGGTATTCTCGCTTGGCCTGGCCATAGCCATTGCTTTTTGGCTGGAAAAAATTAAAAGCCTGCGGTGGAAAGAGGCGCTCCTCTGGCTTTTGTTGACCGCCACCGTGTCCGCTCAGTTTCTGGTTTAAATTTAAAGCCATTTTTTCAGCATATCCTGCAGGTCGTTTAGTTTCACAGGTTTACCTATATAATCGTTCATTCCGGCATTGATACATATTTCGCGGTCGCCTTTTATTACGTTGGCCGTCATAGCCACTATGGGAGTCAGCAAACCTGCCTTTCGCAGTGAGCGGGTAGTATCCAGCCCGTTGAGTACGGGCATCTGAACATCCATTAATATCAAATCGAAGGGCTCCTCCTCCTTTAATATCAAATCCAGAGCCTCCTGACCGTGGTTGGCTATAAAAACATCCATATCCAACCGTTTCAGCATCTTATCGGTTATCTTTTGATTGATGAGGTTGTCCTCTACCAGTAAGATGCGTTTCTCCTTTATGGATGCGCTGTTATTCTTGTCGTCATTCTCATTTTTTTTCGGCTTTTTTATTAACAGAGCACTGATGGAGTTTAAAAGCTGCTGATGTTTAATGGGTTTACTTAGTATGGTATCAAACCGGTAGTGGTTTTCCGGATTTCTAAAGCGCGTATCGGCCGAAAAAAGGATGGTTTTGGTTTTGGGCGACACCTCTTTGACACGTATCATCATTTGGTCATCGCTTTTATTGAGAATATGTGAGTCCACAATCATCAGATTGTAGGGTGGTTCGGCCTTAATCATCTCAAGGGCCGATTTCTCGTCGGTGGCTGTATCGGTGGTGAGGCCCCAGTTGCGCAGTGCTTTTTTAAACAGCAGAAGATTGGTTTTATGATTGTCAACGATGAGGGCTTTCATCGTTTTGAGTTTTTCATTTTCAAGCTCCCTGGTTACATGATTTCTGTTGTAAGTGAATGGAATAATAAAATGAAAAATGGTGCCGGGATACTCTTTCGACCCGGCAAAGTTGGGGTTGGGACTTTCGAGCCATATTTTACCGTTCATAAGCTCTACCAGCATTTTGGATATGCTGGTGCCCAGGCCGGTGCCGCCAAATTTGCGCGTGGTAGAACCATCGGCTTGTGTAAACGATTCAAAAATCTTTTCTCTTTTGTCGGGGGGGATGCCTATCCCGGAATCTTCAACAGCAAAATGAAGCCATATTTTGTTGCCGGCCATCTTGTGTATGTCAGCTTTTAAAACCACTTCTCCTACGTGGGTAAACTTTACCGCGTTGCCCAGCAGGTTAATCATTATTTGTATGAGCCGCCCTTCATCGCCAATAAGAACCTCGGGCATATTTTCGTCGATAGAGGCCAGGAGTTCAATATCCTTCTCGTTGGCTTTAAACGACATCTGGTCTATCAGGTAATCAATGGTTGAGTGAAGTTTGAAGGGATAATCTTCAATCTTCATCTTGCCGGCTTCAATTTTCGAGAAGTCCAGGATGTCGTTGATGATGTTTAGCAGGTTATCGCACGACCGCCCAATGATGGAGATGATGTTTTGCTGCTCCTTGTTTAATCGTGTCTGGCCCAGCAACTCGGTGGCACCGATGATGCCATTCATAGGTGTACGGATTTCGTGGCTCATATTGGCCAGAAATTCCGATTTGGCCTTATTTGATTCAGCTTCCCTTCGCAGCACCTCTTTTTGTGCCGTAATGTCCATGAAGGCCTCCAGGGTTACAGATTCTTTGTTGATTCGGATGGGAATGATGTTCTTAAGAATGATGCGCGAAATGTTATTTTCCTTTATCGAGAGGCGCTCTTCCTGGGTTGAGATGGTAATGCCGGTGGAAATATCCCTGTATTTTTCCTCTTTCACTACTTCAAAGAGCTCTTCATAGGGGTGCTTTTCAATGTAGCTGTTGGCCTCTTCCAGAAGCTTGAAGCCCATGATTTTGGCAGCGGTGTTGTTTATCTGGGTTATTTTTCGCTGTTCGTCGGTCACCAAAATCCCCACGGGCAAATTTTCGGTAATGGCCTGAAGCGTTTCCAGGGATTCTTTCAGCGATTGGGTTAACAATCGTTTCTCGGTAACATCTTCTTTAATGGCAATAAAGTTGGTGATGGAGTTGTACTCGTTTACCACTGGGGTGATGTACACTTTATCCCATACTTCCCTTCCATCCGGGTTCTTCGATTTTATTTCTCCACTCCAGGTTTCCCCTTGTTGAATAGAGCTGAGCAGAATGTTGGCAAAGTCCTGCTCATCGGAGGTTTGCAGAAGGTGAAGGCTGGTGCCCTCAATTTCACCCTTCACATAGTGGGTTTTGTTCTCAAAATCCTTGTTAACATACTCCACCACACCCCGGGTGTCGGTAATCATAATAGATACCGGACTTTGCTCCACGGCTTTAAGTAATTTAACATTGCTCTCCTCTGCCCTTCTGCGAAAAAGGATAACATGCATTATCTGCTTGATAATGATATAGGTGATGACGCCAATAATAAGTGAAAAAACAATGAGAGTCAGGTATTTCATCCGGCTGTAACGCTCAAACACATTGATGCTGTCGTTGGTGAGGGAGGCTATGTTTTTGCTGATTTTAAAGGCAATCTGGTTTTCCGTTTCATAGATACGGGCAAAGAGGCTTTCAGCTTGTTTCAGATAAAACTCAACCGCCTCCACATTGCTTTCGGCCGCGGGTGCACCGGTGTTAATGTAGCCTTTAATGGCCCCCGTTATTTTCGAGGCCAGCGATTGTAACTCATAAAGCACAGGCGTTAAATCGCGTACCTCGGAGATGGTACCGGTGTATTTGTCATTCCGGTAGGTAATAATTTCGGTAATTTCATCGGTCGATTCCAGGTTAACGGCTTTAATAGCCGAAATTTGGCCGCCTTCATCCAGGGTTTTCAATATTTCAAGGCTTTGTCCGATTCGGGTGCGGATGTCGATTTGCGTGTTGCTTAATTGCTGGGGATGGCGAATAGATGGGAAAGACTTAAAAGCCAGATTTACATTCAGCAGATTTTCGCGCAAAATACTTTCGATGCGCTGCATTTGTTCCTGGTTGCGAATGGTATTTTGATAGTGGATGGTGTAGGTTTTGTCAAAATAATTTTCCAGAAGCAATATGGAGGCTATGGAAATCAAAAAGATAGCCAGAAGAAGATACAACCGGTTGATCACCGATTCGCTAAAGTAACCTCTTTTAGGCCTTGATTTCAGGCGTGAAAGTATATTTTTAGGAGATGCCAAAATATCTGCTTTTATTATTGCTGAAAGTTACACTTAAAATACAACCGAAGGGCGCTTGCAAATGCCATATTTACGAAATATTTCGGAACTATATTCCGACTTCAGGGTTTCTAAAAATGCCTGCGCCAACAGAGGGTTTGAGCTACCCGACAAGCTGTTGGCATAAATTTCGGGCAATGCAGCAGAGGAGGGTAGCAGCAATGTATCCACCAAAAGATAATTGCTGTTTTGTTTATAGCTCGAGAGCCAGTCAATGGCCACAGAGGCCTGGCCGGTTGCCACACTCTTAAGCAAACCTCTGGAATCTACCGAGAGTGCCACCACATTGTCGCGCATTACCGCATCGAATACCGATTGGTTCATAAGTATCTGTTGCGTCTCATAGCCCAGCGAACTGGTTTGGGGATTGGACAAAATAACACTGAACCTGCGATCGGTAAGTGATTTAAATTGGCCGTCGAACTTCATGGGATTGCCTTTGGGAACAATAAAAACCATGGAATTGTAACCCAAAAACACCGAGTCGGCAAAAATACCCGGTTGCATGTACTTCAACCTGTCGATGGCCTGCCGGGTGTCCGGGATAAAAACGTCGGCATCGCGGGTAAATTGCAAAAGGTTGATGAGACTTTGCGAACAATCGTTTTGGATACGAATATCAATGTTATTGTGGGACCTGAACTTTTCAGTAATTTCTAAAACCGGTGCCAGCACTCCATTTTCGCAATAAATCACAAGCCGTTCGGGTACAGGCTTTTCATCCTCTGTACGCGCAGATTTAAAAATGCACCCCTGCAACAGAGTGAGGAGTAGCAGAAATAATATAGAACCCTTGTTTGTTTTCACAATGCCGGTTTCATTGTAATAAATATTATCTTACGATATTATGGCCGCAGATGTTACAAAAATGCAAGTTACGAATTGATTGAGTTAACCGCGACTTGTTGGTCATAAATTAGAACGGGTTTATCAAAGAATACACCCGGGGTGGTCAATATTTGCTTTTTCGTGAGAGAAAATGGCGGCGAATCCATCGGGGAATCAGTACCGCTCCCAGAAGCAGATAGGGATAATAGCTGATGAGGCGCCAGAAAAAGGCCATGGCTATGCCGGTACCAGCCGGAATAAAACTTCCCAGAAATTCCTTGAAGATGTATTCGGCAAAGCCACTTCCGCCGGGGGTAGGACTGATAAGCATCATTATCCACATCACCAGTTGTTTGGCAAACAGATGAAGATGGTCCTCCCATCCCAGCCATTTCACACCGAAGAATGTTATAATGAGGGTGTTTACCACCCAGTAGCGGGCTGTCCAGCTAAAAATCGTAGCGCCAAACGCTTTGAGCCATCGTTTTAACGGCCAGCCTTTAAATTCTCTGGAGGCTTCTATCAAATCTGTTCCCGACTCATTGGCCTGGGGACGCCATTTACGAATGATAGGAAGTTTAAATAGCCAGAGCAACAGCCATTTAAGACCGCGTGGATTGATGAAAAGGCCGTAGGTTAAAATCAGGGTGTAGAGTAATTTCACGATGTAACCACCCATGGCCAGCAGAAAAAAGTTATTCTGATACCAGGGCAATCCCACCATGGAACCATCTAAATAAAAAATATCGGAGCGCCCGAACAGGATCAGGATAATTGGAAAGGTAATGATGAAATAAAGTTCATCCAGGAACGAGGTTACCATAACCACTGCTGTGCTGCGACCTATACTTATTCCCTCTTTGTTGATAAAGAATATGGCTACACTGGTACCTCCAATAGCCGAAGGGGTGATGGCCGAAGTGAACTCCCACAACATAATGATGTTGAACGACCTCATCCACGAAAGCTTATTCCCGGTAAGGATTCTAAGCCGAAGGATGTAACCAAAATCCCTCACCACCATAAACAGGAACGATAAAAAAAGCCAGAACAGCGACTGTTTCGTAAACGAAATCAGACTCAGGCTCCCCGGCTCAAACTCCCGGTACAACAAATAACCTGTTGCAGCAAGGCCTATCAAAACGGGCCAGACGATGCGACTGGGGCGTATGCTTCGTATTATTTTCCCTGAGTTGTCGGCCATAAAAAAGGAAGAATCGGTTATAAACGTGCATTTTGGTATCTCACAAAATTACGACAATCTTCTTACAACTGAGCAAGCGGCGTTAAAGTTTCTGAATTCGAGGTTAATAAAACAAAAAAACCGGGCAAGTGCCCGGTTTTTTTGCTATATTTAAGTCTCATGACGTGGAGATGAGGGGAGTCGAACCCCTGACCTCTTGACTGCCAGTCAAGCGCTCTAGCCAACTGAGCTACACCCCCGCTTTGGCGGTGCAAATATAAATCAAATTAATGGTTTGTGCCAAATGCAGGGGTTAAAATGTTGAAAAGTTTGCAGTTTGTATTATTTATTGCCAATAAAGTCTTACTTTTAGGGTCTCAAAAAAAAGAGAGGCATTATTTACCTGTTTATTTTGAAAATGCTTTATATTAGCAGAAAAAGTAATTAATTTCAGGCACTAAAATTAAAGGAGTTACTATGGAAGCAAAAAAGTCACCCAAAGCCGACCTCGAGAGCAAAAAGTCCGTCTTCATGCAGATTGGCCTTGTTGTTGTGCTTTCGCTGGTTTTTATAGCCTTTGAGTGGACATCTACCGATGTAGGCGTCAACACAGGGCTTATGATTGACGATGAAGCTGTGGAAGAGGAGATTATCCCCATTACACGGCAGGAAGAAGTAAAGCCGCCACCCCCGCCGCCCCCGCCAAAAGTGAGCGACGTGCTCAATATCGTGGAGAACGACGTGGAATTGGACGAAGAGCTGGTTATTGAAGATACCGAAGTGACCCAGGATACCGAAATTGACTTTTCCGATATCCAGGTGGAGGACGATTCCTCCGGCGACGATGCCCCGGTATTCTTTATTGTTGAGGATATGCCGGAGTTTCCGGGGGGTGAAGCCGCCCTTACCAAATATCTGGCTACCGAGGTGAAATACCCCGTAATTGCTCAGGAGAATGGAATTCAGGGACGGGTGTATATTAAATTTGTGGTTAATACCGATGGCCGGGTGGCCAATGTGGAGGTTGCCCGTGGCGTAGACCCCAGCCTCGATAAAGAGGCCCTGAGAGTGGTTAAAGCCATGCCCAAATGGAAGCCCGGAAAACAAAGAGGGAAAACCGTGCGGGTTTCTTACACGGTACCGATTAACTTTGTGCTTCAATAAAAAGTTAAACACCACTCTATTACATTGAATAAAAGCCCGGCGTTTATCACCGGGCTTTTATTGTTTTTACTATTTCGTCAAAACAAAAAGCAAGAAAATAGTTGATAAGACACGAACCTGAATGAGTGAATTAATTTCTACCGGGAAAGAACTTGAACAAGTTGTGCTGGTGGCTGTAAGAACACCCGATCTGTCCGAGAATGAGGTGAACGAACATTTAGACGAACTGGCTTTCTTAACCGAAACCGCTGATGGCATTCCGGTGAGGCGATTTGTGCAATCGCTTGCCATGGCCGATCATCGTTATTATGTGGGCAGCGGTAAGCTGGATGAGATCAATGAATATCTAAAGGTGCATGAGGAGGTAAGCTGTGCCATTTTTGACGATGAACTCACCCCCTCACAATTCCGGAATCTGGAGAACATCCTGGAGGTACGTGTTCTGGACCGCACCAACCTTATTCTCGATATTTTTGCCCGGCGGGCCCGCACCGCGCATGCCAAAACCCAGGTTGAGCTGGCCCAATACCAATATCTGTTGCCGCGGCTCACCCGTATGTGGACACACCTGGAACGTCAGCGTGGGGGAATTGGAATGCGTGGCCCAGGGGAGAAAGAGATTGAGACCGACCGGCGCATTATTCGCGATAAGATTGCCCGCCTTAAAATTGATCTTGAAAAGATTGACCGGCAAATGGTTACTCAGCGAAAAAACCGGGGAAAGATGGTGCGGGTTGCTCTGGTGGGCTACACCAACGTGGGGAAAAGTACGTTGATGAACGCGTTGAGCAAGAGTGAAATATTTGCCGAAGATAAACTTTTTGCAACTTTAGACACCACGGTACGCAAGGTGGTTATTGGTAATTTACCTTTCCTGCTTACCGATACGGTGGGGTTTATCCGCAAGCTGCCTCACCACCTGGTGGAGTCGTTTAAATCGACCCTCGACGAGGTACGTGAAGCCGATGTTTTGGTTCATGTCATTGATGTTTCTCATCCGGGTTTTGAGCAGCAGATAGAGGTGGTGAATCAAACCCTCAGAGATATTGATGAGCGCACAAAACCTATGATTATGGTGTTTAACAAGGTGGACGCGTTTAGCTACACGCCTAAGGATGAGGACGATTTGATGCCTGTGGTGAGAGAGAACTACTCCCTCAGCGATCTTAAAAAGAGCTGGATGGCCAAAGAGGAAAAGAGCATATTTATCTCGGCCAAAAAGAAGACCAATTTTGAGGCGTTTCGCGAACTGCTCTATCGGGAGGTGGTGAAGATTCATGTCACCCGGTTTCCCTTTAACGACTTCCTCTATCCGGATACCGACCCTTCGCCCCCCATTGGATGAATATAACCGGTCATGCAAATTTCATCCGATGAGTTTTACCAGCCCGGTGATCACTCTCGTCATGTTAGGTTCGGCGGTGGCGGCCACTTTCTGCACCTCTTCGTGCGATATTTCCACTATTTGGCCCGGTACCCCCGAGTCGGTAATAATGGAGATGCCGAAGCAGGTGACACCCATGTGCCGGGCCACAATAACTTCGGGAACGGTAGACATGCCCACCGCATCGCCCCCAATAATTCTGAAATATTTGTATTCGGCAGGTGTTTCAAATGTGGGTCCACTGGTACCTACATATACACCCTTTTGCAACTTTATGTGGAGGTTAGCCGCTGTTTCAAAAGCTTTTTTGATGAGGCCGTGGTTGTAGGGGGCACTCATGTCGGGGAAACGGGGGCCCAGCTCATCATAGTTCTTACCCAACAGCGGATTGTCGCCAAACAGGTTTATATGGTCGGTGATCACCATAATGTCACCCACCTTAAAATCGGGATTAAGGCCTCCGCTGGCATTGGAAACCAACAAGTGATCCACACCCATTTTCTGCATCACTCTTACCGGAAAGGTAACCTGCTGCATGGTATAACCCTCGTAGTAGTGAAAGCGGCCTTGCATGGCTATTATTTCAATGCCATTAAGGAGTCCGAAAATGAGTCGACCCTGATGCCCTTCCACCGTGGAGACCGGGAAATGGGGAATGTCGGCATAAGAGACTGTTTTTTTTATGTCGATCTCTTTTACCAGACCGCCCAGTCCGGTGCCTAAAATAATGCCGATATGGGTTTCTCCCCGGTACTGATCCTGAAGAAAACGAACCGCCTCATTGATTTTTTGTAACATAGCTATTGATGATTTTATTAAATGGTTCCTGTTGGTTAAACAGAATTTTTAATTCAATGGGAAGACACCAACTTTTTTCGATTATTTCTTGTTTCAGAGCCATTTCTCTGAGGCGTACCGCATCTTTTTCGGTGGTCATCAGCAACGCTCCAGCACCCATTGTTTTAAGCGTTTTCTCTATTTTTAGCAGGTCAGGAAGTGTAAAGTCGTGATGATCGCCAAAAGGCATGGTGATCACCCGGGCGAATCTTCGTTTTATTTCATCGAAAAATGGTTTTGGGTGGCCAATGCCTGCCACTGCCAAAACGGGAGTGTTCTCCGGGTACATCACCTCATTTGTAAACAAACCACTTTTTTGTGACACCACTCTTCTCGGAGGTTGATAGCCCACTCTGCTGAAGTATATCTGTTGCTTGGGGAGAGGATTCAGTTTTTCAACAATGGCATCCCTTTCGCTTTCGGATAAATTATGTGGGCACTTATTTACAATAATAATATCTGCCCGTGAAGCATTGCGTGCCGGCTCCCTTAGGTTGCCTGCCGGCAGGCACCGATCAAGGTAAACGGGGCGGTGATAATCCATCACCACAATGGAGAGGCCCGGGGTAAGGCTACGATGCTGGAAGGCATCGTCTAATAATACTACCTGGGGAGAGATGCCTGAGCCAAGAAGTTGTTTCATCCCCTCCACCCGTTTTTCAGCTACCACAACCAGGAGGTGAGTGAATTTTTGCTTCATCTGCATAGGCTCGTCGCCAATGGTGGCGGCGGTGGCATCCGGGCCGGCCATCACCACCCCGCGGGTCTTGCGACGATAGCCCCGGCTGAGCAGGGCACAATTGTGTGACGGCGACAGGAGCCTGATGAGATATTCGGTGAGCGGTGTTTTGCCGGTGCCTCCCACGTTGAGGTTACCCACAGAGATGACCGGCAGATCAAATGTTTGCGATTTAAGAACACCTATGTCGTACAACCAATTTCTGGTGGTTACTACCAGGCAGTATAACCATGAAAATGGAAGAAGCAGGATACGCCAGGATGAGGGCATTCGACTGTATTAATGGTTTAATTTATGCTCAGTTCGTATGGCAGCCTGGCCTGCACCGGATAGGCACTTTTGAGATCGTTAATCGTTTTGAGGACTTTCAACTCTTCGGAACGGCCAAACAGCATGTCTTGCAGGTAAGCCGATGCATTGCCGGTAAGTTCCTTCATCAGTTGCTCCAGGGGGGGCAATATTTCGGGCATTTCCACGGTGCGATAATCTTCCAGCCCGGCTTTCCCGGCGGCAATGTCCAGGGCGGTATCAATTCCACCCATTACATCTACCAGCTTTATATCCAACGCATTGGCTCCACTCCATACTCGGCCCTGCCCAATAAGGTCGATGGCGGCTGTGGTGGTGTCGCGGCCGCTGGCGCAGCGCTGTAAAAATACCTGGTAAAACCGCTCAATGTAGGCTTGCATAAGTTCTTTCTCCTCGGGGCGGAAGGGCCGGTCGATGGCCGGCATGTCGGCAAACCGGTTGGTTTTCACACCGTCGGTGGTGATGCCAATTTTATTCAGCAGACCCTTTACGTTGGGGATGAGGCCAAACACGCCAATGGAGCCGGTGAGCGTATTGGGATGCGCCACAATAACATCGGCAGGGCAGGCGATGTAGTAACCGCCTGAAGCTGCCAGGTCGCCCATCGACACAATTACCGGTTTCACTTGGGTGGCCAGCTTCACCTCGCGCCAAATTATTTCGGAGCCCAGGCCCGACCCACCAGGTGAGTTTATTCTGAGGACGATGGCTTTGATGGTGGAGTCGCGGCGGGCTTTGCGCAGGGTGCGCGACAAATCATCCGACTTAATGCCTCCTGTGCCGGTACCGTCAATTTCGCCTTCGGCATACACAATGGCTATTTTGTTTTTCGCGAGCCCTTTCCCTTTGGTTTTATCGGCTACATAAGCTTTGGCATATTTTTTTACACCAATGGCATTCAGGTCGTCTTTGTATTCAATGCCCGTGGAGTCTTTAAGTTCCAACAGCACCTCGTCTTTATATTTCCAATTATCGATCAACCTGTTTTGTGTTAAATAATCGCTCTCCTTAAACATGGGCATCTCATCGGCAATATGGTTCAACTCAGCACTGTTCAGCGTGCGTGCCACGGCAATTTCATCGCGCATGTGGTCCCACAGTGAGGAGACGTATGTTTGTGTCTGTAGCCGTGCTGCCTCACTCATATCGTCGCGGGTAAAGGGTTCTACCGCCGATTTAAACTGGCCGTGCCGGAACACCTGCATCTCTATTCCCAGTTTTTCAAGTGTGCCCTTGTAAAAGGTGCGCTGTGAGTTGAGACCGTTAAATTGGAGCATCCCGGTAGGGTTTAGATAGATACGATCGGCTACTGAGGCCAGATAGTAGGATTTTTGGGTGTACACCGGCGCAAAGCTGATGATGAATTTCCCGCTTTTTTTGAATTCCAGCAGTGCGTTGCGTATCTCCTCAACGGTAGCATGGCCGGCCATTATTGCACCCGATTCCAGGTAGATGCCTTTGATACGGTCGTCGCGTCCGGCCTTTTTTATGCCCGCCAGTATATTATTGAGACCGATGGGAGCTAATTGACCCGATATCTGGGCCATCAACTCTTCAAACGGGTCCCCCGTGGTTCTTTCAACAATGGGGCCATCCAGGTCCAGCACCAAAATAGAGCTGTCCTTAACCTGTACTTCTTGCTTTCCCGCGGCTGCAAAGATGCCTACCACGATAAAAAAGCCCAGTATGAGCAGAAAGATGGAGGCCAGTGAACCCACAATAACGGCCAGCGTGTACTTTAAAAATTTTTTCATGGCATTGATTTTAACAGATGGTGATGATTTTGGTTTAGGTGATGGTGCCATTCGGGGCACAGTTAATTTGTCAAGGTTTTTTTAATGTCGAATTGAGTAAGTTTGTTTTTGTAATATTACAAATCTGGTGATTTTTTCTTAAAATCACATCAATATTTTGTCTTATTTATTGAAATAGTTATATGCAGTCAACGGTTCTTTTGTTGGGAGGCAATGAAAATCATACGGGCGATCTTTTTAAATCGGCTTCGGAAATGATTATAGAGCGGGTTGGCGTAATTGTTGGTCAATCATCGATTTACGAAAGCCCTCCCTGGGGTTTTGAACATGCGCATTGGTTCTTAAACCGGGTGTTGCTGGTAGAAAACAGGCTTAAATCATTGGCTCTTTTGAGTCAAATCCAGGAGATAGAAAAAATCTTAGGCCGCCAGAAAAAGGCCACTCATCAATACGAAGCCCGTCCCATTGATATAGATATTCTTTTTATCGGGAGCGGTATCGTTGATTTACCGCGGCTTACCGTGCCGCATCCCCGTTTGCATCTGCGGCGCTTTACACTGGTGCCTCTTTGTGAGGTGATGCCAGATTTTATTCATCCGGTAATGAACAAAACAATGAAAGAGTTGCTGGAAATATGCCCCGATAAAAGCAAAGTGCAACGGGTGGATTAAAGCTTGGCCCCATAGGCCAGGTCGCCTGCATCGCCCAATCCCGGCACTATGTACGATTTGGCGTTGAGCTCATCGTCCACCACTGCCAGCCAAAGGGTTACCGGCTCATCGTTGAGCATGTTTTTCACATACTCCACACCTGCCTGGCTGGCAATAACGCTTACCAGGTGCACGTATGCCGGCTTGCCGTTTGCCAGGATGGCTTTGTAAGCCAGCTCCATCGAAGAGCCGGTGGCCACCATGGGGTCGGCCAGGATCACCGTTTTGCCATTGAGGTCGGGGGCTGAGATGTATTCGATGTGGATGTTGAACTCGCCCTCTTCGTTGTATTTGCGATAGGCCGATACGAAACCGTTTTCGGCCCGGTCGAAGTAGTTGAGCAATCCCGTATGCAGCGGGATGCCGGCACGCAGGATGGAGGTAATAACCAGTTTTTCCAGGGGCAGCGACTCGGTGGCTTTGCCCAGAGGCGTTTGAATTTCGCGCGATTGGTAGGTGAGCGTTTTGCTTATTTCGTAGGCGAAAATCTCTCCCATTCTCTCCAGATTTCTGCGAAAGCGCAGCGGGTCGTGCTGGATGTTTACATCCCGCATTTCGGCTATAAACGTGTTGAGTACACTACCCGTGTGGTTAATTTGTTGGATTCTCATAGGCCGGTTTTGGAAACAAAAATAGCTTTTCCCTGATCATTTTCAATCGCGTGCTTCTGTTTTTTTGATAAAAGGCGAAGCGCATGGTGTTTTAATCTCATTTTTTTGGCCATACGCCATAAAAAGGGGAGGCGATTGATGGTAACCGAGGGATAGTTTTTAGGTACCGCCCCAAAACGGCGGTTAAAAGTGGCCACATTGGGAATTACCGAGCCGGCGAAATCTATCGTTAACTCCTTTTGTGCATGGGTTTTTATAAAATAGTCGATGAGTCCAAAAGAGACATTCATCTGCTTACCTCTGGTATTTGCCACGTGATAGGCAATGCATCTTTTTTCCCCGATCAGGAAAAATGCGGCCGCAACCATTTCATCGGCTATTTTTACCGAATAAGCAATGCCTTTTCCCTTATTTAACGCGGCGGCAATCATAGTATCAAATCGTGCCAGGTAATCGCCGGGGATGTAGAGCTCGGGGCGTTTAACTCCTGCTTCTGCCATGAGCCCGGTGAATCCTTCCGGATGCAGGTTGACTGATATTTCAAGACGGCTTTCATCAAAGGCCCTGATATTGCGACGGTGACTTCGTGAAAAATTCTGCTTTAACCGATTGTATGGATGGTTTAAATTGAGTTCAAACGTTTGTTTGATGGTTACCTCGGGCGACACGATCACCGATGTGTCGGCAGGGCTTCCGTTGTAGCTGATAAACCTGAATTTATTCAGAGCCCTATGATACAAAACTGCGGGGAACAGAGCTCTGATTTTAGCTGAGCCGGAGAATATACCCAGCGTCAATACTTCGTGGGGCATTTGTAACAGCTTCATGTTTTTGTTGCCCGAAACCGGCAGCGGCATAACCCCTTCATAGTTGTTGATTATCAGCCCTTCCCATCCGGGCGAAAGAGAATCGAGCACCCAGCTGTATGCCAGGGGACTCTCGTTGGGAGCCCGGGCAACACATCGATCCCATGAGGTAATATCAATGTTATTACGGGGAATGATACCGATATTATAGAATGAAAGCACCTCTTCGGCTGATTGTTGCAATGGCGTGGCAGTCATGGATATGAAACTGTTTAGATGATGCCTTTACGATATTGAGGGCAATATTGCGTCTCAAAAGCAATCATTGAGGTAAGTGTTTCGTTGCCAAAGGGCAACTCCAGAGTCAGATTGGATTCGCAATTGGTCTTAATAATATGGTCCAGGGCCCTGAAGAGGGCATGGTTTTCCTTCCCTTCGGGCGTTTCAATGGTTTCGATTAAAAAAACCCTGTTGTTGGTTTTGATTAAAAAAAGAGCGGCTATAAGTTCGTTCATGGATGAATATACGGTGTAGATGCCTGCACTTTTATAGCGCAACGCGTAGTTCATGATGCGGGTGAGCAGCATGTAACTTCCTGCTGTTTTGTTTTCTACTTCTCTTTTAAATCGAAAATATTCGTCGGTGCGAATGGAAGGGAGCACAAATGTGGGGTTGGGGAGGGCTAATATTTTTTGAATTTCGGGAGCATATTTTTGTTTCAACAGTTCGTAAGGAAGAATCAGGTCGAGCACCGGCACATAGTGATGGCTTCTTCGGGAAGGTTTTTTCAGACGATTGAAATGGTTCAGGGTAAGCCGCACACTTTTGTGGGGAATGGCTCTCATAAACTCATCCACTTTGCAGGGGGGCAGATGGCTGGATGAAAATACACCCAGAAAAGGAGTCAGTTGAGGTTGACGCACGATGGTAAACCCATAGCGTTTAAAAACAGGGATGGGGCAAACAATCAGGTAATCTCCTTCTACCAGCAGGTTCCAGTCGTCGCATACCAGATCGAGATACCAGGGATAGGCAAAAGTGGTGGCATTGTAGGAAGCCTCCAGGCATTTTTGATATTTTTGCCGGTTTATGGCATTGTGTTTAACATACCGGATGGACATAACAGTGAGTTTGAGCTACATGATACCTTCGTCTGCAAAGCTAAAATAATTATTCTCAGCTACAATAAGGTGGTCGAGCACTCTTATGTCAAGAATTTTGCCGGCGTCGGATAATTTACGGGTGATGTCAATGTCGGCCTTACTTGGATTATTGTTTCCTGAGGGGTGGTTGTGGCACAATACCAGGGCGGTGGCGTGTTCGTAAAGGGCCTTTTCCATAATCAGGCGCACGTCGATCACCGTTCCGGCAATGCCGCCTTTGCTCAACAGGAAGCGTGAAATCACTTTATTGGACTGGTTGAGCAGGAGCACCCAAAACTCTTCGTAGTGCAGGTCGGCGACCAGTGGCTGCATGATGGCAAAAATATCCTTACTTTCTCTTATTTGGGGACGTTCCAGCGGATTAAACTGTTGACGCCGGCGCCCCAGCTCAAGGGCAGCCACAATAGTAATGGCCTTGGCCTGGCCGATGCCGTGATAGCGTTTCTGAAGCGACTCAATGGTGGTTTTGCCCAGCTCATGAAGGTTGTTGCCGGCATCCATCAATATTTTGCGGGCCAGGTCCACAGCCGACTCCCGCTGACTTCCCGAACCAATTAAAATGGCCAGTAATTCGGCCTCGGTAAGGGCGGCTATGCCTTTATTCATGAGTTTCTCTCTGGGGCGGTCTTCCACGGCCCAGTTGCGAATGCTAAGTTTCTGATAATCGCTCATTCTTTTTCTTCTAAACTTACGAAAAAAAAAGAGATAAAAAAAAGCCATCCGGTTTACGAATGGCTTCAGTAGTCCCTAGGGGAATCGAACCCCTGTTTCAAGAATGAAAATCTTGTGTCCTAACCCCTAGACGAAGGGACCTTGAAAGGCGCCGGTTTAAATTAATCCAGCTTATTGACGTGCAACGACAATTTCGATTTGAGATTGGAGGCGTTGTTGCGGTGAATGATGCTTTTCTTAGCCAGCTTGTCGATCATTGAGGCGACCTGAGGATACATCTTTTCGGCCTCTGCTTTATCGGTAGTGCCGCGAAGTTTTTTTATGGCGTTACGGGCTGTTTTGGCATAGTACCTGTTATGCAGCTTTCGTGCCTCTGATTGACGAATTCTTTTTTTTGCCGAGGGATGATTTGCCATCTTATTAATTTTGCTAATTGTTATACGCTTTTTTTACTTAGTAGTCCCTAGGGGAATCGAACCCCTGTTTCAAGAATGAAAATCTTGTGTCCTAACCACTAGACGAAGGGACCATAGTCGGCACTATTTGAAATAGTGGCTTTTCAAATGCGGATGCAAAGATATATCAAATTTCACTTTTTGCAAATTTACATGTTAAAAATTTTAGGGGGCAATAACATTGGCTCAAAGATATTTATCTTTGAGCCAATGTAAATTTCTCCCTGCGGTCGAAAAGACCGGGTCTTTGGGCTTAAAGGTGAGGAGTTGGAAGAATAAAAAATGCAGAGCCATTTTTATTCTTACAACTCCTCACCCCCCTCCACATAAGGCTGCCGGTCTTTTCGACCGCAGGGAGAAATCTCATTAACAAAATGATGTAAATCATTTTGTTGATTCCTATCCTGTCATTGAGAACTCTTTCGATAACCTTGAACATTCATAGGCGCATTTATTTTGGATTAAATTAAAATAAGCTGTACATTTGAGCCTGAATAGTGGATGGATTTGACTGATTGCAACCACTCTAAAAAAATGCTAAAACGCGTTTTTTCCTTTCTTCAATCCATCCCTCTCATCACTTATTGTTTAACCTTTTTGCCCGTCGTTGTAAAATGGCAGGTAAGAGCTATTTAATGTACTATTATGGCCTATTTATTCACTTCAGAGTCGGTGTCAGAGGGTCATCCCGACAAAGTGGCAGATCAGATTTCCGACGCCATCCTCGACGAATTGTTGCGACAGGACCCCGAATCAAAAGTAGCATGCGAAACGCTGGTCACGACCGGTCTGGTGGTGGTAAGCGGAGAAATTAACACCAAAGGGTATGTGCCCGTTCAGCGGGTGGCCCGCGAAGTGATCGAGCGCATTGGCTATACCAGCGCCGATTACATGTTTGATTTTGGTTCATGCGGCGTTATTTCGGCGTTACATGAGCAGAGCGAGGATATTCGTCAGGGTGTGGAGCGCAATGGCGAAGAGCAGCAGGGAGCCGGCGACCAGGGGATGATGTTCGGTTATGCCTGCCGCGATACCGAAGATTATATGCCGTTGCCACTCTATCTCTCGCATATTTTATTGCAGGAGCTGGCTGCGATTCGCCACGAAGGCAAGGAGATGACTTATTTGCGTCCCGATTCCAAATCGCAGGTCACCATTGAGTACAATGACGACAATACCCCGGTACGTATCGATACCATTGTAATTTCCACCCAGCACGATCCTTTCAAAAATGATGCTTCCATGCATACGGTCATTACACACGACATTGAAACGGTACTCATTCCGCGTGTCAAAGGTCGCGTGACCCCCCAACTGCAAAAACTGTTTAACGACTTTAGGCTGCTGGTAAATCCTACGGGTAAGTTTGTGATTGGTGGCCCACATGGAGACACCGGTCTTACCGGTCGAAAAATTGTGGTGGATACCTATGGTGGGAAGGGCGCACATGGCGGCGGCGCATTTTCGGGGAAGGATTGCTCCAAGGTGGATCGCTCGGGGGCCTACGCAGCCAGGCATATTGCCAAAAACATGGTGGCGGCCGGTCTGGCCGACGAAGTTTTGGTTCAGGTGGCTTATGCCATTGGGGTGGCCGAACCCATTGGTTTTTACGTGAATACCTACGGGACGGCACATGTGAAAATGAGTGATGGTGACATTGCCAGGCGGGTGGAGTCGTTGTTTGACATGCGGCCCGGGATTATTATCCGTCGCCTGGGACTCAAAAACCCCATCTTTACCGCTACCTCCAACTATGGGCACATGGGGCGAACTCCTTACAAAGCACCGGTTACTTTTTTGGAAAACGGGCAGGAGGTGCAACGCGAAGTGGAGTTTTTTGCCTGGGAAAAACTTGATTACGTGGAGGCCATCCGGGAAGCATTTTCCATTTGAATGCCTAACCTGGATAAACCAGAAATAACAAATGACAAAAAACAAATTACATCCCGAGCAAATCGGGACTCAAAATCCAATAAATCAATCCCGATTCCTCGGGATCAAGCAGCTTTAGATAGTTTTGTCCCGATTTCTCGGGATCGTGTTTTCCAAATTGGTCCCGACGCTTCGGGATGTGTTTTGCGATTTGTTTTTTGATTCCGATGCTTCGGGATTGCCAAAAAATGCAAATCCTGTCCCGAACTGGATACGGGAGCCTGTCCCGTTCTACGGGAAATATAACTGATAAGCATACTAAATAGTGTGAAAATGGGGTTTAAAGGCGGCTCTTCCTGCCGGGTTTTGTTTGTTTGCAGCGGCAATCGAATGCGGGGTTGTTCGGCGGTGGTGACGAACCAGGCCGTGGCTTTGCGAAAAGCCGGTGTAGAGGTATTGATGTATGAAATAATAGGGAAGGGTATTTTTGGTTATTTCTGGCATCTGTTTCGGTTAAAACGGTACATCCGGCGTATTTCACCCGATGTGATACATGCCCATTACGGGTTGTGCGGCATCGTGGCGTCCCTGGCGGGGGCCCGCCCGCTGGTGGTATCTCTCATGGGCAGCGACCTCTACCTCGCACCGGTGATGCGGTTTTGGGTGCGCCTGTTTTCACGATTTTTCTGGTCGGTTACCATCGTGAAGAGCCAAAAGATGTTTCGGTTAATTCGTAACTCTGAGGCGCGGGTGGTGCCCAATGGTGTTGATCTGGAATTGTTCCGGGAGATGTCGCGTGAAGAGGCCCGGGAAAAATTGGGATTTATACTTCCCCGAAATGTTCTTTGGGCCTCGGACCCCCAGCGGAAGGTGAAAAACTATTCCCTGGCACGCGAGGCCTGTGCTTTACTGAACAGCCACGAAACCGAACTGCGCGTTGTGAAAGATGCCGATCCGCGTGAAATGGCCCTCTATTTTAATGCAGCGGATGTTTTGCTGCTGACCTCTTTCTGGGAGGGTTCTCCTAATGTGGTGAAGGAAGCCCTTGCCTGCAATATTCCTGTGGTTTCCACTCCCGTGGGTGATGTAGAAGAGCTGATTGCCGGCATAGAGGGTTGTTCGGTTTGTACACCAAACGCCAAAGCCCTGGCTCGCGGACTCGAAAAAGCCCTGTCCATTACCGGAAGGAGCAACGGACGTGAGCGATTGGCTCATCTGGACAGCAAACTGGTGGCAAGGCGGATTATGGACATTTACAGGGAGGTAAAAAAGAGCTGAAAGCATAAATAAAGCATGCCAATGAAACTATTTTTAGATATAGGACATCCGGCTCATGTGCATTATTTTCGTTCTTTTATTCAACTGATGGAAGAGCGGGGACACCGTTTCTTTATTACTGCCCGGCAGCGTGAGCATGTGTGTGAACTGCTTGAAGCTTACCACATTCCTTATATTAGCCGCGGCAGGGGCGGAACCTCTGTGTTGGGCAAGTTTTTATATCTTATTAAAACAGTTTACAGCCAATACCAACGTGCACGTGCTTTCAGGCCCGACATTTTTCTTGATTTCAGCACCATCTATTCAGGTCCCGCCGCGTTTCTGCTGAGGAAGCCATACATTACGTTTACCGATACTGAGAACACACGGTTATACAGGCGGCTTATCCGGCCATTTTGCAGTGCTGTTTATACACCCGCCAGCTTTCGGGTGAACCTGGGGAGGGATCACTCTCGTTTTAACGGTCTGATGGAGTTGGCTTCGTTGGCCCATTTTGCACCCAACAGGGAAGTGCTTGATATGGTGGACGTTAAACAAGGTCAGCCCTTTGCCGTGGTGCGGTTTGTGGATTGGAAAGCGCTTCACGACCGGGGTAAGCGTGGCTTTAGTGAGTCGTCGAAGATTGAACTGGTCAAACGCCTTAGTCAGCAGGGGCGCGTGCTCATAAGCTCTGAGGGGCCCTTGCCGGCAGCTCTCGAATACTATCGGTTGAGACTGCCCTCTCACTTTATGCATCATTTGTTGTATTATGCTTCCCTTTATGTGGGCGAAGGGGCCACTATGGCGTGCGAAGCTGCCGTATTGGGTGTCCCTTCAGTTTACCTGTCCGGCCTTCGACCCGGCTACCTGCAATATCTGGAAGAGAAATACGCTTTGGTGCACTGCTTTGACACATCACCGCAGGAACAACAGGCAGCACTCACTATGTGTCAGATATTAATGACCGATACCAGGGCCAGGCAGGAGACCCAAAAGCGGGCGCAACAATTAAGCGCCGATCACGTAGATGTAACCCGGTTTATGGCCGATGTTATTGAATCATGGAAACAGTAAATCTGAATATAACAGAGATAAAAGGCAGCCCGCCAGCGGCAAACTCCAACGGGGTAAGAGGAAGCGTGGTGCGGGGAGCCTATGGAGATGAACTGTACCGCTTTTTAAAGGAAAACGGTGATTTTTATGCCGCCGATACCCTGGTTTTATCTACTGCCGATGCTTTCAACATAGCCATACAACCCCTGCACCGATACCGGTTGATTGTGAATCTGCAAAAGATGAACGATACAGAGCAACTGTGCGGATTTTTTTCGGAAGTGAATAAAAAGATGAAAACCGGTGACCGGTATATTTGCTGTGTGGAAACCTGGACATTCCGGCGGCAGCGCATTTTGGACAGGTACCCGCCTGTTTTGAACCATTTTTGTTATTTTGGCGATTACATTTTGAAAAGAGTGTTTCGCGACCTGTATATGACGCGTTGGTTTTATAATTTGGTTTCCCGGAGCAACCGGGCGGTTGATTATTACGAAGGGATGGGGCGCCTTATCTATTGTGGTTTCAGGGTGGATGCAGAGAGACAGATAGGAGGTTTGTTGTATTTTGTGGCCACTAAAGTGGCCGAAGCACCCATGAATCCTCGTGAACATTATGGTAGCCTTCTGGTTATGGATAAGATCGGACAAAACGGCAATCTGGTGAAGGTTTATAAATTTCGTACCATGGTGCCATTTTCGGAGTTTGTACAGAGTCACATTTATAATAATAACCATTTGCGCCGGGGAGGTAAGTTTATGAACGACCGGCGCATCACACGAATGGGTGCAATGATGCGGCGGTTTTGGATCGACGAATGGCCCATGATGATTAATCTTTTTAAAGGTGAGGTTAAGCTGGTAGGCGTCAGGCCTCTAAGCCCGCAATATTTGAGCCTTTACGCACCCGATGTGGCTCGCAGGCGCGTACAGGTGAAACCCGGACTGGTGCCACCCTATTATGCCGACCTCCCCCGAAGTCTGGAAGAGATACAACAATCGGAAATTAATTATATTGAGAAATGGGAAAAGGCGCCTTTTAACACCGATGTGAGGTACTTTTTTAAGGCGGTGTGGAATATCGTGGTGCGTGGAGCAAGGAGTAAGTAGGGGACTCTGGGGGAAGTAGCTCAAAGGTCAAAGCTGAAAGGGAAGTAGCTCAAAGCTGAAAGCTGAAAGGGGAAAAGTAAAAGGCGAACGGTAAAAAAAACGGTAAACTTTAACTCTTAATCAGTAGTGACCAGGTAAAATTGAGAAGATTCCTCGCTTCACTACCTATGACAGAATCAATTAGAGTTCTTATTGTCAACAGATTCCTCACCCTAAAGGGTTCGGAATGACAAGGTGTTGAGCATGGCTGGGGAGGGGTTGAAAGGATGAAAATGGCTTTGCCAATTTCATCCTTTCAACCCCTCGCCCCTGAGCCTCAATGACCCGGTCTTTTTGATCCGGCGGCTGCCGGAGAGAAATCTATTTGGTTCAAGGACTTAAAGTGGTCCCTGGACTGAAAACCTTACTCCTACGCTTCCCCTCTTTTATTTCCTCATAATTCCTAATGAAAATTGGGTAGTGGTTCGGAATGACAGGCTTTTGTAGGTTTGGGTATCTAATCCTTAAATCAATAATCTTTAATCTAACACCTCTTTCTCCATGAAACATTTCATTAAAAGCCTGCGTCGGCTGCGAATAAGCCTGACTGCAATTTGGGTGGTCGTTGGGTTGATGGCCACGGAAGCCCAAAATGTACCACTGCATATTGACTACACAGCGGTGTATGAGTTTTTGGATGAACTGGCGGGCATTGGTGCCATTGATATTAATTCGGCCGTGAAGCCATACAGCATGGTTGAAATTGCTTCTTATTTAACTGAAGCTGCCGGCTTTAAAGGGTTGAGTAAACGGCAGAAGGCTGAGGTGCAGTTTTATCTGCGCGATTTCGGGAAATATCTTACCTCTGTGCGACCTGAAAACAAGAGTTTCGACCTGTTTTATTACAGTGATTCGCTTTTCCGGTTTACGGTGAACCCTATTATAGGTGTTGAAGTTTTTTCAGCCGGTGGAACCAATGCGTTTCATCGATGGCATGGAGGCGAGATTCAAGGGTCGGTGAGCAGTCATCTTGGGTTTTATGGCAGTTTGCGTGACAATTACGAGTCGGTGGTTTTGGGTGACAGACCCTATCTGCAACAGCGGCGTGGAAGCGTTTATAAAGGCGGCGATGAAGACCGTGAATACAGTGAAACACGGGGCGGAATCAGCTGGAGCTGGAGCTGGGGTAGTTTAGGCATACACAAGGATCATTTCGTTTGGGGTAATGGTTACAACGGTGCCAACATTTTCTCCGGACATACGCCCTCTTTCGGGTTTCTCTCTTTTAAGATGCAGCCTGCCTCATGGATTGAGTTCAGCTATGTTCATGGGGCGCTGGTGTCGGAGGTGGTGGACAGCGCCCGTTCTTATGACTATTATCTGGGTACCCGCAAGGTTTTTGCCAATAAATATCTGGCGGCAGGGATGTTTACCTTCAAACCGGTTAAAGGATTGCATCTGTCATTGGGCAACAGCGTGGTGTATGGCGATACAGATTTTAATCCGGCCTACCTGGTGCCCTTTCTCTTTTATAAATCAACCGACCATACCTACAATGCAGCCAACAACAGTGCCGGCCAGAATGCACAAATGTATTTCGACATCAGCAGCCGGCAAATCAATCATCTGCATCTTTATACTTCGGTGTTTATCGACGAAATATCCCTCAGACGCATGTTTAACAGCGAAAAACAATCCAACTATGTGAGTTTTAAAGGTGGCGCAAGGCTCACCGGCTTACCCCGTGACTTTGTGGGCACTCTGGAATACACCCGCACCAATCCCATGGTTTATCAACACATCATCCCCACCACCACCTACGAGAGTAATGGATATACGCTGGGACATTACCTCAGGGATAATGCCGAAGAGCTGTTCCTGGAGCTTCGGTACAGGCCTATTCGCGGTTTGGATTTGGGTTTGAGCTATACCCGTGCCCGCAAGGGTGAAGAGTACCAAAAGATACTCATTGCCGGCGAAGAGTCGCTGTATCCTGAAATCAACCAGGAGCAGCCCCGCTGGGGACTTCCGTTTATGAACCAGGAGCGTTGGAAAATGCGGAAGATAGCCTTTAAAGGCGCTTATCAAATAATTAACCGGGGTCAGGTTGTTTTGAGCGCTCAAAACAACCATTTTTCCGGGCCGGATGTCGATATCTATACACTTCCGTTTTTATTGGAAGGCGATTGGATGGTATCGCTGGGGGTCAATTATGGTTTTTAGAGGCTTTGGGTTTCCTTTTCTGCACTCTTAATTAATGTTCAATATTTTACCTATTTTTGAGAAGTCAATTAAACAACTCTTTTTATGTCCGGCAGCAATGATTCCATTCAGATGGTTGATTTAAGGGGACAGCACTTCCGGCTGAAACCAGAGATGGATGCGGCCATGGCGGCAGTAATTAACCATGGCAAATTTATCAACGGTCCCGAGGTGACAGATTTTGCAAACGCGTTGGCCAACTATCTGAATGTGCCCCATGTGGTGCCCTGTGGCAACTGCACTGATGCCTTGCAAATGGCTTTGATGGCCCTTGATTTAGAGCCGGGTGATGAGGTGATTACCTCCTCTTTTTCGTTTGTGTCGGCTGTGGAGGTGGTCGTTCTTCTGGGGTTGAAGCCTGTGCTGGTGGATGTGGAGCCCGGCACCTATAATATGGATATTGCACAGGTAAGAGCCGCCATTACACCCCGCACCCGTGTTATTATTCCCGTGCATCTGTTTGGTCAGGGTGCTGCCATGCATCACGTTATGCAATTGGCGCGCGAACACCATCTTTATGTGGTGGAAGATGCCGCGCAATGTCTGGGTGCAGAGTACCGGATGGAGACGGATACCCAAAAACTCGGATGTATTGGACATATTGGTTGTACTTCGTTTTTCCCGTCTAAAAATCTGGGTTGCCTGGGCGATGGGGGCGCCTGTTTCACGACTGACGAAGTGCTGGCCGAAAAGATGCGGATGATTGGAACTCACGGCGCCCGGAAAAAGTACCATAACGAGCGGGTAGGCGTTAACTCTCGCTTAGACACGCTTCAGGCTGCCGTACTGATGGCTAAGTTACCGTATCTTAACGAATTTAACAGTTGCCGGCAATCGGTGGCTCAGGTTTATATGGATGGATTAAAGGAGTTGGAGGGTATTAAACTGCCTGTTATGAATCCGCGCTCCACTCATGTTTACAACCAATTTACGGTGCGGGTAACCGGCGGAAGGCGTGATGCTTTAAAGGCCCATCTGGCCGCAGCAGCCATTCCTTCTATGGTTTATTATCCCGAACCTTTACATACGCAACCGGCATTTTTAAACTGGTTTCTCCTTGGTTTTTCATTACCCGTGAGTGAGATGCTCACCCGCGAAGTGTTGTCGTTGCCAATGCATACTGAGCTCACTCCCGGTGCGTTACACTATATTGTTAACAGTATTAAAAAGTTTTACCATGAATAGCCTCTCATCTCCACAAATACACCATACAGCGGTGGTTGACGACCGGTGCGAGATTGGCCCAGGCACCCGTGTTTGGCATTTTTCGCACCTCATGAGCGGATGCCGTATTGGTGCCAACTGCAACCTGGGTCAGAATGTGGTGATCTCACCTGGTGTGGTGCTGGGTAACAACGTAAAGGTTCAGAATAACGTGTCGGTTTATACCGGCGTAGTGTGCGAAGACGATGTTTTTTTGGGACCTTCGTGCGTTTTTACCAATGTGCTCAATCCGCGCAGCGCCATACCCCGCCGCGACCAATACCTGTCAACGCTTGTAAAACGTGGTGCTACCATTGGCGCCAATGCCACCATTTTATGTGGTTTTGAAATAGGCAAATATGCCTTTGTGGCCGCGGGCGCAGTGGTAACGGGCTATGTGCCCGATTACGCTCTTATGGCCGGTAATCCGGCCCGGCACATTGGGTGGATGAGCGAGTATGGCCATCGGCTGGAG
>JACDJA010000806.1_pt1 | contig 31842 bp, 25 predicted proteins | sample 7449241 | NCBI WGS metagenome assembly JACDJA01 (sample SAMN14253289, study PRJNA609438) | sludge metagenome | isolation source: initial anaerobic sludge | collected 2018-12-20 | reverse complement strand
GCCGGCCAACTGGGTCGACGGTGGCGACGTGATCATCGGTGCCGCAGTCACCGACGAAGACGCCAAGCAGCTGTTCCCGAATGGCTGGACCACCGTCAAGCCCTACCTCCGCGTCCTCCCCCAACCCAACAAGTAACCCGCTGTACGTAACGGCTGTCGGGCCGCTACCAGGCGGCGTTGACGGCGAGCCGCGTGCCCGTGCCTGGAGGCGCTCAGCGCTTCCAGGGCGGGCGGTTCTCCTTGCGCATCACGAAGCGCAGGCCGCTCCAGATGTCGTCGATCGCGCAGACCTTGTTGTCGACCCAGCCGGTCTTCAACAACGTTGCCCGCAACACGTCTTCGGTGATGTCGGTGGCGACGCCGCTGGTCTTCTTCGGCCATGCCACCCACACACCGCCGGCCGGCTGCGCTGCGTCGGTGAGCTTCGCCCACTCGTCGCGCAGCGCGGCCTTCTCGGTGTAGAAGGCAACGATCACGTCGATCGGCGGCATCAGGTTGCGCTGCCAGATGGCACTGCCGACGTCGCCGAGCGTCTCCTTGAACGACGGCGGCGCATGCAGCACCGTGAACACTGCATCGTCGACGATGCCCAACTTCTTGGGCAGCGGCGTACCCGAGTAGCCCGCGCTCACTTCAACCCGCTGTTGCACATCACTCGGTCGACCTCGATCTCGATCACGACTCGGTCGTCGCGTTCCTTGGGCTGACGGTAGCGCCGCGCGTAGGCGGCCACCGCGCTGGCGACCGAGGCTGCGTCGTCGAGCACCCGCACCGCACCCTCGAGAGTGACCCACCGCGTGCCGTCGATCTGGGTGACCGAGGCCCGGCCGCCGCGGCGCGCGTTCGCAGCCTTCACGGACGGGCCGAACGTGATCACGCGCACGACACCGTCTGCGTAGGTGAAGCCAACCGGCACGGCATGGGGCGAACCATCGGCACGTTGCGTGGCGAGCACGGCCAGGTGCCGTTCGGCGACGAACTCGGCAAGCGCCGGCGACAACCGCATCAGCCGTCGGCTGCGATGGCACGCAGGATGTCGAGGCGCGTCGCTCGCCACGCCGGCACCACCGCAGCAACGACACCCGCCGTGAACGCGAGACCCATGATCCAGACGATGGACGCGACAGGGATGGTGTACTCGGTGAGCCCCTGATCGCGCAGCGAGACGATGATCACGTACCCCAGCACGAGCCCCATCAGCACCCCCACGGCCGCGCCATAGAGCGAAGTGATGACGCTCTCCCACCGCACCGTGGTGCGCACCTGAGCACGTGTCATGCCGACGGCCCGCAGCAGACCGGTCTCGCGGCGGCGCTCGTAGACGGCGAGCAGCAGTGTGATGACGATGCCGAACGTGGCGATCATGATCGACAGCAGCAACAACCCGTAGATGAAGGCCAGGCTGCGGTCGACGATGTCGGCGCGGCTGTCGATGAACTCGCGCTTGTCCTGCAAGGTGCCGATGCCGTACGCCTCGACCACCGTGTCGACCGCAGCACGGAACTGCGAGTCGGAGACACCCGCGGCCCGCGTGAGCGACACGATGCCTGCAGGGGTGACGATGCTGGTGTCGACGAAGGTGTCGCGGTGATACGTGCGCGCTGGGATGAAGTCGCTGCTCTCGTAGATGCCCTGCACCGTCAGCGCCAGGTCGGCGCCGTCGACTCGCAGCACCACCTCGCCGCCGATGCCGACTGCCCGGTCCTTCGCCTCCCCTTCGCTGATCAGGATGCCGGCGGGTGTGAGGTCGCTCATCGTGCCCTGCACGAACACCAGGTTCACCAAACCCTGCGCCGTCGCTGGGTTGACGACCGCCCCGCTCGCGGCCTTGCCCTCCGCGTCGGCGACGCCGAACGCGAAGCCGAGACCGCTGGCAACACCGACCTCGGGCACCTCGTTGAGCTGATCGACGAACTCCTGGCCGAAGCTGACCGACCCGCCGTTGGTGGAGTTGACCACGTAGTCGCCGATGAACGTGCTGCCCACCGTGTCGCGGATCTGCTCCTTGATGGAGGCGGCGAACACTGATGCGCCGGTGACGAGCGCAACACCGATGAGCACCGGTGCTGCCGTGCGTGCGGTGCGCCGCGGGTTGCGCTGCACGTTGCCACGAGCCATCGTGCCGGTGACGCCACGAGCGCGCTGCACCGGCGCCCCGATGACACGGGCGATGGGCCGGGCCATCACGGGGCCGAGCAGCAGCACCGCTGCGAACAGGCCGACGACACCGACCGCCAGCAGCACGGCATCGCCACCCATCATCACGTTGACGATGGATCCCACGCCGATGACCGCGCTGATGACGGCCCACACCACACGGCGACGCACCGACCCGACTCGCTCCAGCACTGCGGCGCTCATGGCCGCCACCGGCGGCACGCGGCCGGCGCCGATGGCAGGGCCGAGCGCTGCCAGAAGGCTGGCCAGCGTGCCGGCGAGCAGCGTGACGACGACAGTGCGCGGCTCGATGGCGAGGCCACGCGCCGGAATGACGTAGTCGAAGGCGTCGAGCAGGCGCTTGATGCCTGCGGCGAGCCCGACGCCGCCCAGCAAGCCGACGCCCGAGCCGAAGAGGCCGATCACCAGGGCCTCGATCATCATCGACCACGTGATCTGGCGACGATTGGCGCCCAATGCGCGCAGCAGCGCGTTCTCCCGTTGCCGCTGCGCGGCCGTGATGGAGAACACGTTGTAGATCACGAACATGCCCACACCGAGCGCGATGAACGAGAAGATCGACAGGAAGATGGTGAGGAAGCTGAGGCTCTTCTCGATCTCCGACTGCGTCTGGGCGGTGATCTCCGCGGACGTGAGCGCCTCCGCAACTTCCGGGTCGAGCGTGTCAGCCAGTCGCTGCACGAGCTGATCGGCGGAGACGGAACCGTCGCCCAGCACCAGCACGGCATCGATGAAGCCGGGCTTGGCGATGAACTCCTCGGCGGTCTTGCCGTCGAACAACGCCCAGGTGGCGTTGCCCGGCGAGATGATGTCGTCGTACTCGACGATTCCCACCAACGTGAACACGCGTGAGCCGCTGTCGGCGTTCACCGTCACCTCGTCGCCCAGGGCGAACCCGCCGTCCTGCGCGGTGAGCGTGTCGAGCACGACGTCGTTGCCGCCGTCGGGCAGACGGCCCTCGGCCAGACGCCAGACCGACAGCTCGCCCTCGTTGATCGCGGCGCCGAAGGTGGGCGCGGTGGGCCGCTCGATCGGCGTGCCATCTTTGGCGATGACCACCGCGTCGCCCTGCACTGCCGCCTGCGCATCGGCGACACCGGGCACCGCCCGGATCTCGTCGAGGATCTCGGCAGGGAGCCGATCACGGCGCTCGAGGCCGAACAGGTTCTCGACCGAGTTGCTGCTCTGCACATAGCCGTCGACGCGCTCGTAGACGTCGGCGAACAGCGCATCGAAGGTGCGCTCGATGGTGTCGCGGAAGATGAACGTGCCGGAGAGGAAGGAAGTGCTGGCCACGATGGCGAGCGCCGTGAGCAACAGGCGCGGCCAGCGGGCCACCACACTTCTCATTGCGAGTCGAAACACCCGGTCATCCTCTCCTCATGGACCGGGGGGCGTCCACGCGGGCTCGATAGGCCATCACTCTGTGGCAATCGCTTCCAGCACGTTCAACTTCGCCGCTCGCCGCGCGGGCCAGATGGCCGCCAGGATGCCCGCTGCGATCGCTGCAACGAGGATGAGGATGATGGTGCCGGTGGGCAGCGAGGTGCTCTGCACGCCGAGCGATGTCATCCCCTTGGTGGCGATCACGCCCAGCGGCAGGCCCACCAGCAGGCCGAGCAGGGCACCGAACACCGAGACGATCACCGCTTCCCATCGCACGGCTCGTTTCAGTTGCCGCTGCGTGGCACCGATGGCGCGGATGAGGCCGAACTCGCGAGTGCGTTCGAAGACCGCCAGCGCCAGCGTGTTCATGATGCCGAGCACGGCGATGACCACGGCGAAGAAGAGCAGGCCGTAGATCACGGTGAGCAACTGGTTGAGCTGATCCTCCTGCGACTTGCGGAACTCGGCCTGGTCCTGCACCTTCACCTGCGGGAAGCGTTCGGCCACCTTCTCGATCGCGGTGCGTGCAGCGTCGATCTCCACGCCTTCTGCGATGCGGGCACCGGCGAACAGGTCGTTCTTCGACGACGGGTTGGCCGCCTCGAACGTGCCCATGTCGACCATCCAGTTGGCCCCGGTGATCGAGCTGTCGGCGAAGATTCCTGTGACGCGCAGCGTCTCGGTGGTGCCGTTCTTCCACGTCACGTCGACGCTGTCGCCGACGCCGAGATCGAGATCCTTCGCAGGGTCCTTGTGGATCAACAGCCCACCATCGGCGAAGCCGTCGTAGCCACCCGCCGTGAGATCGACGTCGATGATGTCTTCGAAGCCGGCGGAGTCGATGGCGGCCAAGCTGCGCTCGCCACCCGCCACCTGCAGGCTGCCGAGGCGAACACCGCTCACACCGCTGAGCTCGGGAAGCGTGGACAGCTCGTCGACGAAGTCGCTGGAGAAGCCCTGGAACGACTCGTCCGTGAAGAAGAAGTCGGCCTTGATCGACGAGCCCAACTGCTCGGACAACGAGTCGGTGAGCGAGGAGGCGATGACGCCCACCGCACTGACCAGCGCGACGCCGATCATCAGCGCCGAGGCAGTGGACGCGGTGCGCCGGGGGGAGCGCGCCGCGTTCTGGCGAGCAAGGTCGCCAGGAATGCCGAACGCCTTGGCCACTGGAGCACCGAGCAAGCGGCTCACCGGTCCGGCGATGCTGGACGCCAGCATCGTGACGCCGAGGAAGACCGAGACGGCGCCGACTGCTGCCAGCAGGATGATGCGCAACGTGCTGCCGGGCTCGCCCAGGATGCCGTATGTGTACAGCGCCGCGCCGATGGCCAGCATGGCTGCGCCGATGAGTCGGCGCCGCCCACCACCGCGCTCGACCGATGCGAGCTCGGGCCGCATCGCCGCCACCGGAGGGATGCGGCTGGCGCGCATTGCAGGCACGATGGTGGCCAGCAACGTGACACCGAAGCCCACCAGCAGCGCAACCACCAGCGTGCGCGGTGCGATCACCGTGGCCGCGTCGGGGAAGCCGGCGCCGCCGGCATTGAAGATGGCGGTGAGCAGCTTCGACACGACGATGCCGCCGAAGAAGCCCAACACCGTCGCCACGCCGGCGATGATCATCGACTCGGTGATCACCATGCGGCGCACCTGCCCGCCGTTGGCACCGACGGCCCGCAGCAGTGCGAGCTCGCGGAGCCGCTGGCTGATGATGATCTGGAACGTGTTGTTGATGAGGAACGCGCTCACGAAGAGCGCAACCATGGCGAAGCCCAGCAGCACCCAGCGGAAGATCGACACGATCTCGCTGATGCTCTGGGACGTCTCCTCGGCCACCTGTCGACCCGTGATCACCTCCGTACCATCGGGAAGAGCAGCCTCGATCGCGGACTTGACCTCGCCACTGTCGGCGCCATCGGCAACGGCCATGTCGATGGTGGTGTAGAGGCCCTCGGAATCGAGCACCGATTGCGCCGTGACGGGGTCGAAGGCGGCCAAGGTGGCGCCGAAGAAGCCGTCGCCGCCGCTCTTCAGGCCCACCGTGCCGACCAGCGTGAACGTCTCGATTCCCTTCGCGCCGACGATCTGCAAGGGATCGCCGACGGCGATGTCGAGCCGTTCGAACGTGGCCTGGTCGATCGCGACCTCACCGGCGCCCGATGGCGCGACGCCCTGTCGCAGTACCGTGCCACCGAGGCCGCCCTCACCCGTCCACGACACGCCCAACGTGGGCCCGCCGGTGGTCTTCAACGGCTCGCCGTCGGAGGTGAGGATGACAGCGGTGCCCTGCAGGTTGGGCTCTACTGCGGCGACGCCGGGGATGGCAGCCAGCGTGTCGGCCAGCGCGGCCGGCACCGGGTCGCCGGAGGCGGCGTCGCCGAACTCGACCGCACCGCGGACGCGGAAGTCGACGCCGGCGTTGAGCTCTTTGAACAAGCCGTCGAACGACTTCTCGAAGCTGTCGGTGAGGATGAACGCACCGGACACGAAGGCGACGCCCACCATGACCGAGAACGCAGTGAGGACGATGCGAGCCTTGCGCGCGAGCAGGCTCCGGAGCGTGAGCTTGAACATGAGGTCACTCGCCGAAGTGCTTCATGCGGTCGAGCACGCGCTCGGCCGTGGGCTCGAGCATCTCGTCGACGACCTTGCCGTCGGCGAGGAAGATGACGCGGTCGGCGTAGCTGGCCGCGTTGGGGTCGTGAGTGACCATCACGATGGTCTGGCCCAGCTCGCGCACGGCAAGCCGCATGAACGCGAGGATCTCGGCGCCGGTGCGGCTGTCGAGGTTGCCGGTGGGCTCGTCGGCGAAGATGATGGTGGGCTGGCTGGCCATCGCCCGCGCCACGGCCACCCGCTGTTGCTGACCGCCGGAGAGCTCGCTGGGGCGGTGCTTGAGTCGGCCGCGCAGGCCCACCGTGTCGATGACACGGTCGATCCAGACCTGGTCGCCCTTGGTGCCGCCGAGCAGCAACGGGAGCGTGATGTTCTCTTCCGCAGTGAGCGTGGGCACCAGGTTGTACGCCTGGAAGATGAAGCCGACAGCGGTGCGGCGCAGCTCGGTGAGCTGCTTGTCATTGAGCGTGGCGAGGTAGGTCTCGCCGATGTAGACAGCACCGCTGGTGAGCGCGTCGAGGCCGGCGAGGCAGTGCATGAGCGTGCTCTTGCCCGAACCGGACGGGCCCATGATGGCCGTGAACTTGCCGGCCTCGAACTGCACGGTGACGCCGTCGAGCGCGCGGACTTCGCTGTCGCCCCCGCCGTAGATCTTGGATGCATCGATGGCTCCGGCAGCTGCCACAAGGGTGGTCGTTTCAGTCATAGGACTGTTGTATCCCCAGACCGGCCGGATTTCATCCTCATTACGGGTGACTTGCGTCAGCCGAAAGGCTGATCAGTTCGGAAGATCCGGTGCCCCGGGCGTGACGATGCCGCTCTCGTACGCCACCACCACCGCCTGCACGCGGTCGCGCAGCTCCAGCTTGGTGAGCACGCGACCGACATGTGTCTTCACCGTTGCCTCGCCCAAGTACAGCTGCGTCGCGATCTCGCCGTTGGACAGGCCCCGCGCCATCAGCCGCAGCACCTCCAGCTCGCGCTCGGTCAGGTCGGCGAGCCCGGGCGCCACACTGGCGGCGTCGACCGAGGGACGTCGCGACACCTCCTCGATGAGCAGGCGGGTGACCGACGGAGCCAGCAGCGCGTCACCACCGGCGATGACGCGCACCGCATTGATCAACTGCTCGGCCGGCGCGTCCTTCAGCATGAACCCGCTGGCACCGGCGCGCAGAGCCGAGTAGACGTAGTCGTCGAGATCGAAAGTGGTGAGGATGAGCACCCGCGAGTCGCCGGCCGAGGCAACGATGCGGCGAGTGGCCTCGATGCCATCCATCACCGGCATGCGCACATCCATCAGCACCACGTGTGGCGAGCAACGCGAAACCACCTCGACGGCCTCACGCCCGTCGCCGGCTTCACCGACGACCGTGATGTCGGCCTCGCTCTCCAGGATCATCCGGAAGCCCGCCCGCACCATCACCTGGTCGTCGACCAGGGCCACACGAATCATCGACTGCCCGCTCTGCAGATGAGCAGTCACGCGACACCGACCGGGAAGATCGCACGAACACGCCACCCACCGCCGGGCCGCGGGCCGGCGTACAGCTGGCCTTCATACGCGGCGACTCGCTCGCGCATGCCCATCAGCCCGAAGCCGGGCTCACCGTTGTCGCTCGCCGCCGCGCCGCGGCCGTCGTCGGTGACCTCCACGGTGAGCGAGTTCTCGAGGCGAACCATCGACACGTCGACGTGCTGTACCGGCCCTGCGTGCCGGCGAACGTTGGTGAGCGCCTCCTGCACGATGCGAAAGGCGCTCAACTCGACACCCACCGGTAGGTGATCGAGATCGCCTTCGGCGTGCACCGACACCGGCAGGTCGGAGGCCGAGGCGGTGAGACCTTCGATGGCAGACAGCCCCGGTTGCGGCGACAGCGGCGCATCGCCGGAGACATCGCGGAGCACACCGAGGATGCGGCGCATCTCCTGCATCGCGGTGCGGCCGGTCTCCTCGATCGCGGCAAGCGACGCGTCGACCCCCTGCGGATCAGCCAGCAGTTGCCGGCGCGCGGCCGCCGTCTGGATCACCATGAGGCTGACGCTGTGGGCGACCACGTCGTGCAGCTCGCGGGCGATGCGAGTGCGCTCTTCCTGCACGTGCTGGTGAGCCACCAAGTGCCGCTCGCGCTCGGCACGCTCGGCACGCTCGACCAGCTCGGCCGATCGCTCGCGACGGCGGCGCATGTTGTCGCCCAGGACGATGGCGGCGGCGAACATGATGGGCGTGGACACCAGCGCCTGCCAGGGCGCCGAGCCGGTGACGACGCCGGCGATCACGAACGTGACGACCACCAGTAGCAGCGACCCTCCGAGGCGCCACAGCAAGCGGCCGCTGCGGTACGCACCCAGTGTGTACGCGGCGATGAGCACGCCCATCCACCCCGGGCCGGCGGCGTCCATCGCCTCGATCCACATCTGGCACAACGCGACCACCAACAGCACGATGGCCGGCGACCGGCGACGCCAACCGAGGGGCAACGTGGCCCCCACGGAGAGCACCGCGCCCAGCACACTCGAGTCGGCGGTACCCGATTCGCGATAGGTGAGGTGCAGCACCACCGACATGGCGGCCAGGGCTACGGCGAGCAGCCAATCGGCACCGACTGGGTGGTCGCGCAGCCAGCGAATCGGGTGACGAAGGACCATCGCACCCCGACGTAACGCGCCCTGCCGATTCCAGCGTCCGCCCCAGGGTTGATTCGGCCTACGCTCGCAGGGTGATGCAGTGCACCTCGTGCGGTTCCGCCATTCCCGCCGGCGCACGATTCTGCCCATCGTGCGCGCATCCGGTGGCCCTCTCGCAGCCCGAAGAGCGCCGCATCGTCACCATCGTCTTCGCCGACCTGGTCGGCTTCACCACGCTCGCCGAGCGCATGGACCCCGAACAGGTGAAGCGTCTCATCGATGCCTGCTTCGAGCGCTTGGTCGATGTCGTCGTCGAGTTCGGCGGCAAGGTCGACAAGATCCTGGGCGATGGCATGCTGGTGCTGTTCGGTGCGCCCGTCGCGCATGAGGACGACCCCGAGCGCGCAGTGCGCGCCGCGCTGCGCATGCAAGAGACGCTGGCCCACTACGTGGCCACCAGCGAGCTCGCGGGCAGCGCCGACATCCGCATGCGCGTTGGCATCAACACCGGCGAGGTGTTGGTGGGCACACTGGCCGGCACCGACTACACGGCGATGGGCGACGTGGTCAACACAGCATCTCGCCTGCAGGCCGAAGCCCCCGCCGGTGGCGTGCTGGTGGGCGAGGTCACCCACGGCCTCACGTCGCACACGTTCCGCTACGAGCCCGCCGGCACGTTGCAGCCACGCGGCCGCGAGCAAGCACTGCAGGCGTGGCTCGCGCTCGAGCCCACCGCCCCTCCCGGCAACCGCCGCCGCCGGCGCCGCGACCTTGGCATCGTGGGCCGGCGCCCCGAGCTCACCATCGCCGAGGCGGCGTTGGAGCTGGTGCGCCACAGCGGCCGCGGGGTGCTGCTGCACGTCAACGGCGACAACGGCGTGGGCAAGAGCCGCTACGTCGACGAGGTGATCAGCCGGGTTCGCGAGCACGGCGAGGCATCGGTGCTGGAAGGTGCCTGCGTGCCGTACGGCGAGGCCAACGTGTGGTGGCCCATCGCCAGCGCGCTGTCCAACTACCTCGATCTCGACACGGGCATCGACATCGATGCAGCGCGCTCCACCGCCCTGCAGCGGGCGCAGGAGATGTTCCCGTCGATCGACGCGGCGGGCACCGAACGCCTCGTCGACGTGTTCACCCACCTGCTGGGCTACCCCTCGCCCATCGATCGGCTCGATGCTCTCAGCGCGCGCAACGCCATCCACCAGACCGTCGCCATGGTGCTCGAGGCACGGTCGCACCGCGGCCCGATGGTGCTCAGCATCGACGATGTGCACTGGGCCGACCAGGTGCTGCTCGACCTGCTCGAACACCTCGTCACCGCGCTCAGCCGCCACTCGTTCCTGCTCATCACCGCCATGCGACCCGGGCACGACGTGGCGTGGCCGCCACGTTCCGATCGAGGCACCGTGCTCTCGATCACGCTGCAGCCACTCACCCGTCTCGACATCGAGGAGCTCGCCACCGCACTGCTGGGCGACGCGCCACGCGACGAGCAACTGCTGACCGCGCTGTACGACCGCAGTGGTGGCAACCCCCTCTTCCTGCTGGAGCTGGTGGCCCTCACCGAGGCCGGCGGCGGCCATCGCGAGCTGCCCGACTCGCTGCGCACGCTCATCGCCGCGCGGCTCGATCAGCTCACCGCCGAGCAACGCCAGACCCTGGAGAACGCCGCCGTGCTGGGCACCAGCGGCGCCATCGCCGGGCTGGAGAAGTTCGCGAGAGAGCTGGGCCAGGTGTTCCACCCGGAGGTGCTGCACGAGCTCGACGAGCTCGGTCTCATCGAAGTGCACGGTCGCCGGTGGGAGTTCCGCAGCGAGTCGGTTCGCGATGCCGCGTACCAGACCCTCACCAAGGCCGCCCGCGCGCAGCGCCACGCCGGCGTGGCCAAGGCGATGAGCTCGGTCGGCCAGCTCGACGATCGGGCACACCACACGGCAGCGGCAGCAGAGCTGGTGCAAGAGCTGGGCGCCATCGAGGGTGTGCCCACCAACGTGGTCGAGCAGGCAGTCATCCTGCTCTCCGCCGCCGCCGATCGCGCGCTCGACTCCGACAGCCTGCGCATGGCCGTGCGCCATGCGTCGCGAGCACTCGAGCTGTCGGTCGGCGCCGGTACCGCCGACGCCCAGCTCGCCCACCTGTACACGGTGCGCGCCGGCGCGTACATCGACCAGCGCAACTTCACTGCCGCCGGCGACGACATCGACGCATTGCAGGTGCTGGCCGAGACCCTCTCCGACGTGAGGTTGCAGGCCGAGTCGTTCCGGCTGCGTGGTTCGCTCAGCCAGGTCGCCGGCCGCATCGACGACGCCCGCCGCGAGCTCGGTCAGGCGGTCGACCTGCTCCGCGACACCGACGAACCCGCTCAACTCGCGCACGCGCTGCGCGTGCGCGGGTTCATCGAGATGTTCGGTGGCTCGCTGGTCGATGCCGAGTGGTTCTTCGGTGAAGCCGACGGCCTGTACGCGACCCTCGGCGACGAGCGCGGCCTGGCATACATCGAACAGCACCGCGCCTGGATCGCCTTCCTCTCCGGCGATCTCGCCGCCGCCCGCGAACGGCTCACTCACGCAGCAGAGGCTCACGAGCGGCTGGGCGATCGCAACGGCGTCGGTTGGGCGTTCGGTCTGTTGGCCTTCGTCGAGTTCTTCGAAGGGCACTTCGACCGTGCCGAGGCACTGGCCGGCACCGTGGCTCAAGAAGCCGAGCTACGCGGCGACGTGTGGGCAGCCAGCATGATGAACACGCTGCTCGCCGACCTGCGCCTGTGGCAGGGCAAGCTGGAAGAAGCAGCCGATCTGGCGGAGAAGGCGCGCGTTCGCTTCAAGAAGCTCAACGACAAGTTCGGTCTCATCCAGGCGCTCGCACCCCTCGTGCGCGCGCAGGTGGCCCTCGGCAGGCATGCTGCGGCGCAGCGCAGCGCCGAAGAGCTGCTCACACTGGCCGATACCGCGCACAACGGGCCGGCCCCGCTGATGGCCGTTGCCGGTGCCGCAATGCATCGCGGCAACGCCAACGTGGCCGCGGCCATGGCAGAGCGCGCGCTTGCCGAGATCACCGCCATGGGCGGCCGCCTGTACGAACCGATGCTGGTGCTCGCGCTCTCCTACGCGCAGCTGGGCCGCACCGACGAAGCACTCGCCACCATCGAGTCCGTGCCACCCGAGGGCGACAACCATCCGTTCACCCACGCCGTGGCGGCGCTCGTCTACGCCGCCGTCGGCCAACCCGAGCTGGCCACCGGGCACGCCGACGCCGTCACGCATGCCGACGGTGCCACCTATCTCGACCAGGTCTTCGCGTACGTCGCTGCCGCCGGGGCAGCGGTGCAGATGGGCGACACTGCACAGGCCGAGCTCACCGCACAGGCGGCGGTTGCACGCGCCATCGGTGTCGGCGATGTGGTTGCCACCGCCTTGGCCACCGCCATGTTCCACGCTGTCAGTGGGGCCACGCACCCGGCGCACGACGAGCGCACCCCATTGGGCGACGGCTGGGTTCGGCTGGTGCGACTGCTCGCCAGCCCCACTCACGAACCATCGGCCTCGTCAGCCGGCGAGTGAGTCGCGGCGCCAGGGAAGATCGGCGAGGTACTGCGCGGCCGCCGGATGCGGATCCATCACCGGCTCATCGGGATGCGGCTTGGCAGCGGCAGCGGGCTGATGGCGCACCTGGCAACCGGGGCAGTGGTAGAGCGTGCGTGCGTGCTCGCCCACTCGGCGGACCTGCACGGTGTCGCCGCAACGCGCACAACGTTGACCGTTGCGACCGTACACCGCCAGACCACCGGGGATCTCGGAGGCGGTGACGCGGTAGACGTGCTGCAGGTTGGACCGCAACATGCGAGACGCGGCGTGGATGACCTGCACACAATCGGCGGGCAGCAGCGAACCCACTGTGGCGAACGGGCTGAGCTCGCACGCCCACAGGATCTCGCTGCGGTACACGTTGCCCACCCCGCAGGCGACGTGCTGGTCGAGCAGCACCTCGGAGATGGGGCACTCCGGTTCCGGGTAGTCGAGAATGCGCCGAGCGCACTCCATCAGCTCATCGTCGGGCGCGGTGCACAGGTCGGGGCCGAGCCGGCCGAAGCCCGGATGACGGAACCGATCGAACTCGCGGTAGGTCTCCACGGTGGGGGCGCTGAAGCACACGGCCACCCAGTCGGGTACCTCGATGACGACACGCATCTGCTCTGTGGGGCGCCGCCACCGCTCGCCTCCGCGATACAGGTGCCACGACCCGTTCATGCGCAAGTGAGTGTGCAGCACGAGGCCGTCGTCCCACACGATCTCGAGGTGCTTGCCGTGGGTCTCGATGCGCTCGATCACACGACCCAGGGCGGGTCGCGGGCCGTACAGGCGGGGAGCATCGAAGCGCGTGGTTGCACGACCGGTGAGAGCTGTTCGCAAGGCTGCTGCAGCGCGGTGAATCGTGTCGCCTTCAGGCACGGAGCACAGACTACGCGACCACCGTGGCCTGGTCGCGCGATGCTCACCACCGGCTCGACGACCGTACCCCGGACCCGATCGGTAGGGTGCTGCCGTGGACTCCGACGACACCGGCACCCTGCCCGCCAGCGACGACGCACCCGTCGACGAAACCGTCGACGTCGACGTCGACGTGGCGGCGGGCGAGGAGGTCGCGATCGAGGTCGCGATCGAGCTCGCACCGATCTCGGATCCCATCGGTACCGCCCGGCGGCGGCATGGCCTCGCCGGGGGGATGCTGGCTGCAGGCATGTTCGGCATCGACGTTGCGCTGGGTCGCAAGCCCAAGGAGGAAGCGCCGGTGGTGGTCGCCGCCAGCGATCAGCCGATCGACATCGATACCGACGGCATCGAGATCCCGATCGACGAACGCACCTCGGTGTTCGCGCCGCCGCAACCGCCCACCGACCCGCTGCCCCGCCGTCGCCGCAAGGCGTAGGCGCCTGCCACGGCGCCGGGGCAGGCAGTACGCTGCCCGAGACCTGAGGAGGATCAGACGTGCGAGTGGTTCGTGGAGCGGTCGTCGCCGCGGTCGTCAGTGCGGTCGTCGGTGCCGGGCTGCTGGTGACCACGCCGAGCACGCCGGTCGCGATGGCCGACGCCAGTGAGATCACCGATCCTCGACTGCTGGCGCAAATCGCCGCCGCCGCCGCCGGCGATGCGGGCAGCGGCGAACGGCGCACGCAGTCCGTCGACTCCACGTCGATCGCGGTGGAGGTGCTCACCGCCGACGACACGGCCGTGTCGGCCGCAATCGTCCGCCTCGGTGGTGCCGTCACCGGCAGGATCACCGATGAGCTGGTGCAGGCCAGCGTGCCGTTGTCGCGGCTGAACGAACTGGCCACCACACCAGCTGCGCTCACCGTGCGGGCACCACGCCGGGCCGGCTACACGCCCGGCGGCACACAACGCGCCGAACTGGTGCCCGGCACCGGCATCCCCGGCGCGGAGATCGACATCACCAACGCCGCCGCATGGCACGCTGCGGGGTTCGGTGGCGCCGGCATCAAGGTGGGCATCGTCGACTACTTCGACCTCCGTCTCTGGACCGCCGCCGAGCACGGCCCGCAGCCCAGCCTGGTCAATGGTCATCAGTTCTGCAAGGACACCAGCGGCTTCAGGTTGTGCGCCGGCAACGCCATCGTCGGTGGCAGCGACGGCCAGCACGGGGTGGCCGTCGCCGAGATCGTCAAGGACATGGCACCAGCGGCCGAGCTGTTCATCGCCACCGTCGGCACCGCCTCCGATCTGCAGGATGCCATCACGTGGTTCGCAGCCCAAGGCGTCACGATCGTCACTCGCTCGCTGGGCTCGTCGTACGACGGCCCGGGCGACGGCACCGGCCCGCTGGCATCGGTGGTCGACTACGCAGCAAGCCTCGGCCTGGTGTGGTTCAACTCCGGCGGCAACGACGCGCTCGATGGCTACATGCGGCGCCCGGTGCCCACCAGCCTGCCGGCCAACGGCTACGTCGACTTCGACCGCGGCGCAGGAGTCGACACGTGGCTACGCCTCGATGCCGGCTACTCGATCTGCGGCGTGCTGTTCGACGGCATCCGGTGGAGCAACGACTGGTACCTGCCGGCCAGCCAGCGGACCGACTACTCACTCGAGTTCTGGGAGCCGCTCAGCAGCACCAACCAGTTCATCGACAGCTACAACCCCCTCGCGATGAGCGAGGTGACCGGCATCGACCTCGACCGCAACCCCGCCAACGGCATGCAGAACACCTACGACGCCGCGCAGGTGGCCGGCGCCGCGCCGCTGGAAGCAGACGACCTGTGCGTGTACCCGCAGAACATCTTCGGCGACTTCGGCGGCATCGTCTTCATGCGCGTCAAGCGCAATGCGGCGACACCGGTGGGCGCGGCACCCGATCAGCTCGAGATCGCACTGGGCGACGGCCTGCTGGAACTGGGCTACTACGACGTCGCCGGCAGCGCCTCCAAGCCCGTCGTCGACTCGAAGAACCCCAGCCTCGTCGCCGTGGGCGCGGTCGACCCACCGGCCGGCAACGCGATCGGCTACTACTCGTCGCAGGGCCCCACGTTCGACGGTCGCATCAAACCCGACGTGTCGGCACCGGCCGGGTTCAACAGCGTCACCTTCGGCCAGGCGTTCTCCGGCACCTCTGCGGCCGCACCCGTGGCTGCCGGCATCGCCGCGCTGCTGCAGGGCGCCGGCCTGGCGGTGCCCGGTAGGTCGACGGCTGCGCTGGTGAAGCACTTCGTCGCCGACCTCGGCGCCCCCGGCCCCGACAACACCTTCGGCGCCGGCAAGGTGCTGCTGCCGGAGCCCCCGGCCGCGCTCTCGACCGAGCCCGGCAAGTACGTGCCGCTCTCCAGCCCGACGAGAGTCTTCGACTCGCGCGGCACCCCCGCACCCGGTTTGGGTGTCGGCCCCTACGCGCCTGGTGCCGTCATCGATGTCGCGGTGCTGGCGGGGCTGCCGGTCTCGCCCGATGCCGTGTCGGCGGTTGCGGTCAACATCACGTCCACCGGCACGCCGGTCACCGGCTTCGTGCAGGCCTCGCCCTACCTGGCCGCCGCCACCGGCGGCACATCCACGCTCAACATCTCCACCGCCGGCAGCGATCGACCCAACTTCGCCATCGTGCCCGTGGGCCAAGGAGGCCGCATCAGCCTGTACCTCGACGCCGGCGGCAATGCCATCGTCGACGTGCTGGGCTACTTCCAGACCGGCGCACCCTCGGCCACCGACGGGCGGTTCGTCGCGATCGCCCCTGAGCGCTGGATGGACACGCGCGTCACGGGCTTGCTGCCGGCGGGCAGCGTCACCCCGGCGCCGGTCGCACCAGGACGAACCGCCACTGCTCGCAGGTTGCCGGCCAGCGCAGTACCCGCCACCGGCCTGTCTGCGCTGGTGGTCAACGTCACCGCCGCCGGCGCCGGCGCCGCCGGGTACCTGGTCGCCCTCCCCAGCGGCGGTAACCCTGCCGGCACGCAGCACAGCACGGTCAACTTCACGGCGTCGGCACCTGCCGCCAACACCGCCATCGTGCCCATCGGCCCCGACGGTTCCGTGGCGGTGTACACCACCGCTGGCACGCACATCATCCTCGACGTCGTCGGCTACATCACCGACAGCGCCGCCACCCTGGCCACAACCGGCATGTTCCGGTCGATCACGCCGTATCGCGCGTACGACTCGCGCCAACCGTCGGTGGGCGCGTTCGGCCCCGGCCAGGCGCGCACCATCGCGCTCAACACCGTCCCCGGTGTCGCCGGCGACGCCTCGGCCGTGTCGGCCAACCTCACGGTCACCGGCCCCAACGCCATCGGCTTCCTCACCGTCTACCCCCTCGTCGAGCCGGCAACCTCCAACCTCAACTTCGGCCCTGGGCAGACCGTGGCCAACGGCGCGCTCCTCCGGCTCAGCCCCACCGGCACCGTCGTGGCCAAGATGAGCCAGTCGGGACACGTGCTCATCGACGTCAACGGTTTCTTCCTCAGCTGACCTCTCGGCTACAACTGTTCCCTTCACCAACGATCCTCCACGACTGATCTCCACGACTGATCTCCACGACTGATCTCCACGACTGATCTCAACGACTGACTGATGGGCAACGACTGATCATGAGCGAACAACTCGACACCAAGACCGGTTGGCTCTCGCGCGACGAGCTGGAGAACGCTCGGGCCAACGTGCCACTGGTGTACGTCGATGCGGTACCGGTGAAGGTCGACGAGCTCGGCCGAGTCACCCACGTGGGCCTGCTGTTGCGGCAAGCCGCCGACGGCACCATCAGCCGGATGGTGGTCAGTGGTCGTGTGCTCTACGGCGAGCGAATCCGCGACGCCGTGCTGCGCCACCTGGAGAAGGATCTCGGCCCGCTGGCGTTGCCCCGCATACCGCCCGAGGTGGCGCCGTTCACCGTGGTCGAGTACTTCCCCGATGCCGAGGTCAGCGGCTTCCAAGACCCGCGCCACCATGCCGTCAGCCTGGCCTTCGTGGTGCCCGTCGCCGGCGACTGCCAGCCCACTCAGCAGGCGCTCGACCTGCGTTGGTTCACCCCCGCGGAAGCCATCAGCGAAGAGGTGCGCCGCGAGATGACCGGCGGCCACGACCGCCTCATCCGCCTCGCTCTGGCACACGTCGGCCAGCTGCCCTGACCCCCGGCCGCCAGGCACCGGCGGCGCTCACGGCGCTCTCGTCCTTCACCGGCTCTCAGCTGCCGTAGAGGGCGGTCAGCTCGCACCCCACGCGAGCCAGCGATCGGCGCACCTCCACCGGCGACAGCACTTCCACACCGGCGCCGAAGCCGCCCAACTCGCCGGCGAGCGACTCGAGTGAGTGGCCGCGGATCTCCACCTCCACGCGCCCGTCCGCCAACGTGTCACCGACGGTCAGCCGGCCCCCGAACACGAACGCCAGGATGGTGACCAGCCTCGGCAGCACGATGGCGTGCACCACCACCGGCGCGCGCAGCTGCTCGACCTGATCGGCGATCAGCGCCCAGGCCTCGCCGAGGTCGAAGTCGGCCGGCCGTGTCGCCGGGCGGCCAGTGAGCGACGCAGCGGCGATCCGATCCACGCGAAAGCTACGCCGGCCGGCCGCCGTGTCCGCCACCAAGTACCACACCGAGCCCTTGGCGGCGAGGCCCAGTGGCTCCACCAGTCGTTGCGTGTGCTCCCGACTGCGCGCCGTGTACTCGAGGTGCAACTGCTGACATTGCACCACCGCCTGCTGCACGACGGCCAGCATCGGCGGTGCCGGTCGACGGATGGCCGATCGCTCCCATGCCCGCTCGTCGATGAGCACCGACGAGGCAGCGTGTTGCGCCGCCGGTCGGAACTGCTCGGGCAGCGCACGCACCAACTTGCGCAGCGCCCCCTTCAACTCTGGTGTGGTGGCAGCCGAGGGGCCGGCCACCATGAACAACGCCTGTGCCTCCGCCGCCGTGAGGCCGCTGAGGTCGGTGCGACCGCCACCCGCCAGGCGCCAACCGCCGTTGCGGCCGGCGACCGAGTAGACCGGCAAGCCGGCAACGCCCAACGCCTCCAGGTCGCGGCGGGCGGTGCGCGGCGAGATCTCCAACTCCTCGGCCACTTCATCGGCGGTCACCTTCTGGCGCTGCTGCAACATCAGCAGGATCGCCACGAGTCGGTCGGCACGCATGCGCTGATCTTCGCATCAACATGGTCAGAAAGTGGACAGTTTGAGTGGGATCTTCATGGCATGACCACCACGCTCCACCCGACCGATCCTCGCCTTCACTTCGCCCATGCTGTCGCCACTGCCGGCGCCACCATCGCCGAGGTGCGGCCCACTCAGTTCGACGGCCCCACTCCGTGCGCTGAGTTCGACGTACGCACCCTGATCGGCCACATGCTGGTCGTGCTGCGACGAGTGGCGCTGCTGGGCGAAGGCGGCGACCCGATGGCGCTGCCATCCTTCGTCACCGGCATCGCCGACCTCGGCTGGCACGACGCATGGATGAGCGACGCTCATCGTGTGCAGGCCGCCTGGACCGACGACACCAACCTCAGCCGGATGATGGTGCTGCCCTGGGTGCAGGCCCCCGGTTCGGCGATGCTGGCCATCTACACGAGCGAGCTCAGCGTGCACACCTGGGATCTCGCGACGGCAACCGAGCAGCACCCGGCCTGGAACGAACAGGCGCTCGAAGTAGCCCTGCAGGCCGCGCTGCACGCACTGCCTGGTGGTGATCGACGAGCGGCGTTCGCGGCCATGGTCGCCGACCTGCCCGCGCAGGTTGCCGCCGGTGGCCCGCCATTCGGCAATCCGGTGGCCGCTGCACCTGGCGCCCCGCTGATCGATCAGTTGGTGGCGTGGTACGGCCGTCGGCCGTGAGCGCTAGGCAGGCTCGCCGGCGGGTGGGGCCCACAGCCCACCGAGCCGCGCATAGCCCTGCTCGGCGTCGTGCACATGATGCACAGGGTCGTGCACCAGGTAGCGCGTGAAGCTGTCGATGGTGAAGGCGGCACCATCGCTGCGGAACCCGGTGCGCTGCCAACGATCGCCCGACACGGTGGCGTAACGAGCCGACAGCATGCCGGCGGCGGCGCGCAGCTCTCCCGCGACGTCGGCGGGGTTCTGGCGCTCGTAGCGCTCCTTCACCGCGGTCGCGTCCTGGTCCCAGTTCGCGAACGTCGGGCCCACCTCGGTGAGCATCCGCTCGAGGCGGGTGAGGTACAGGCGGTACACGTCGCGCACGTGGCATCCGTACTCCAGCGCCGACCAGGTGTGATCGTCGGGTCGCTGCGCGGCACGCGGGTCGGCGAGCAACACCCGCCAGCGGGCGGCATTGGCCTCCACGGCCACCCGCACCCCGGTGGGGTCGAAGGCGCGAGCGTCGAAGCCACAGTCCGGGCAGGCCCGTTCGAGCACCCAGGTCCAGTTCTTGTCGTCAGGCACGATCGGCATGGCCGCGACCGTAGTCCGTGCCCGTGCGGCACCGCTTTGTGTCAAGACCACCACTTCACAGCCCCTGGTACACGCCCGACAGACTTTACGGAAAAGCGGGTGAAGGGGTGAGGGGGTTCAGAGGGTAGCGACGATGGCGGCCATCAGGTCGCCGGCTTCGGTGGGGTTGAGACCCACCTGCACCCCGGCAGCGCGCAAGGCGTCCATCTTGCCCTGCGCAGTGCCCTTGCCGCCGCTGGTGATGGCGCCGGCGTGGCCCATCTTCTTGCCTTCGGGCGCAGTGACGCCGGCGATGTAGGCGCTCATCGGCTTGGTGACGTTGGCCTTGATGAACTCGGCGGCCTCTTCCTCTGCCGAGCCGCCGATCTCGCCGATCATGATGATCGCGTGGGTCTCGGGGTCGGCCTGGAACTCGCGCAGGCAGTCGATGAAGTTGGTACCAGGAACAGGATCGCCACCGATGCCGACGCAGGTGGACACGCCGATGCCGCGCTGCTTCAGCTCGTACAGCGCCTGGTAGGTGAGCGTGCCCGAGCGGCTGACGATGCCGACGTTGGGGCCGCCGGCCGTGGGCAGCTGGGCGATCTCGCCGGCGGTGATGCCGATGTTGCACTTGCCGGGGCTGATGATGCCCGGGCAGTTGGGGCCGAGCAGGCGCGTGTTGGGGTAGTCGCGCACGAGCGTGTTGTAGACCTTCGCCTCGTCCTGAGCGGGGATGCCTTCGGTGATGCACACGATGAAGGCGATGCCGGCTGCAGCGGCCTCGAGGATGGCGGCAGAAGCGGCCTTGGGCGGCACGGCGATGAACGACGCCGTCGCGCCAGTTGCCGCAACCGCTTCGGCCACCGTGTTGAACACCGGGATGGCCGTGCCACCTTCAACGGCGACGTCGGTGCCGCCCTTGCCGGGCGTGACGCCGCCGACCACCTGAGTGCCGTAGGCCTGGTTGCGCAGGCCGTGGTACTTGCCCTGGCCACCGGTGAGGCCCTGCACGATGACCTTCGTATCAGCGTTGACGAAGATGGCCATGATCAGTTTCCGTTCGCAAGGGCTACGGCCGCGCGGGCGGCTTCCAGCATGGTGGGCTTGGAGGTGAGCTTCGATTCGGGGATGCCGGCGTTGGCCAGGATGGCGCGGCCTTCCTCGGCGTTGGTGCCGTCGAGGCGAATGACGATGGGTGCTCGCAGGTCGACACGACCCAGCGCCTCGACGATGCCCTTGGCCACTTCCTCGCCGCGGGTGATGCCACCGAAGATGTTGATGAGGATGCTCTTCACGTTCTCGTCGGAGTTGATGACGCCCAGGGCAGCGGCCATCATGTCGGCGTTGGCGCCACCACCGATGTCGAGGAAGTTGGCAGCCGTGCCGCCCACTTGGTTGACCACGTCGAGCGTGCTCATCGCGAGGCCGGCGCCGTTGGCGATGATGCCGACGGTGCCATCGAGGCCGATGTACTGCAGATCGTGTGTGCGGGCCAACTGCTCGCGCTCGTCGAGCTCTTCCGTGGCGCGGAACTCGTCCCACTCGGGGTGGCGGAAGGCGGCGTTGTTGTCGAGGCTGACCTTCGCGTCGAGCGCGTGCACGCCGCCGTCGGGCCGCAGGATGAGCGGGTTGATCTCGGCCAGGTCGCAGTCGCCACGGGTGAAGCAGTCGTACAGCTTCACCAGCATGTCGGCCACGCCGTCGAGTGCTTCCGCATCGATGTTGGCGCGCACGGCAGCATCGCGGGCAACAGCCAGCGAGATGCCGTCGACCGGGTTGATGTGCAGCAGCACGATGGCATCGGGGTTCTCGACCGCGACCGTCTCGATCTCCACGCCACCTTCGGCGCTGAGCATCAACAGGTGGTCCTTGGCCGCGCGATCCAGCGAGTAGGAGGCGTAGTACTCCTTGCTGATGTCGCTGGCGTGCTCGACCCACACTCGCTTCACCAGGTGGCCCTTGATGTCCATGCCCAGGATGTTGCCGGCGTGCAGGCGCACCTCGTCAGGCGTGTCGGCCAGCTTGATGCCGCCTGCCTTGCCGCGACCACCCACCTGCACCTGTGCCTTGACCACGACCGGGTAGCCGGCCATCTCCGCCGCGGCCACGGCCTCGTCGACGGTGTAGGCCACGTCACCCGGGCTGACAGCGATGTCGTAGCGGGCGAAGTACTGCTTGCCCTGGTACTCGAACAGGTCCATCTAGGCCTCGTCTTCTCTCTGATCCACTTCGTTGTCAATTGCGTCGAGTGTGGCTTCCAGCCAGGCGCTGATGCCCTTCAACGAACTTCCCGGCCCGAACACCTCGGTGACGCCTTGCGACTTGAGCGTGCGAGCGTCGGCATCGGGGATGACGCCGCCACCGAACACCAGCATCTCGCCCAGCCCGCGGTTGCGCAGCTCCTCCATCACGCGAGGGAACAGCGTGAGGTGCGCACCGCTGAGCAGCGACAGACCGACAGCGTCGACATCTTCCTGCAGCGCGGTCTCCGCGATCTGCTCGGGAGTCTGATGCAGGCCGGTGTAGATGACCTCGAAGCCATGGTCGCGCAAGGCGCGAGTGATGGTCTTCGCGCCACGATCGTGGCCGTCGAGGCCCGGCTTGGCGACGACTACGCGGTAGGGCCGATTCACAAGTAGGGAACCCTACGACTGATGTGGGGCTTCTCTCAATTCGGCCCACCGCGAGGACCTTGGCCACTGGGCGCTGCTGCACCGGTCGGCCACGCTGGAAGCACAAGGTGGAAACAGAGGTGGCAGCCATGATGCCCATGGGAACGTGCCCTCGTTGTGGTACCCCGCACTCCGCGGGCCTGATGGTCTGTGGTGCGTGCGGCGCGCCGATTGCACCGACTGCTCCGGTCGCTGCCGGCTCGCCCGGTTCCGCCGAAGCGCCGATCCCGACGGTGCCACCACCTCCGGGGCCGCCGCCGGGCGCAACGCTGTCGACGCCCACCAGCCCGCCTCCGCCGGGGGCGGGCACGAAGAAGCGCAGCAACACGCTCGTCATCGGCGCGCTCGTGGGAGTGGCCGCGCTGGTCGGCATCGGGCTCGCGCTCACTCGCGGCGACGACTCGAAGACCACTGGCAGCACCACGTTGAACTCCACGCAGACCACCGCCACGACGCTGCCGGCCGCCACCAGCAGCACCTACCCGGAAGGCACGCTCGATCCGTCCGTGCTCGGGCAGGGGGAAGTGCTGCTCGAGCCGGTCAACGCGCCGATGGCCGAACCGTTCATGCCGACAGTGGGCTCCGGGCAGGAAGCTGTGCCCAGCGTCTCGCTGCCGTCGGTGCCGATCCCCAGCACCACGGCTCCGCTGCCCGCCGGGCAGGTGGCCCTGCCACAGGTGGCGGGCCGTGAGCCGGGCCTCTACGGTGGCACCCGCAACGCCGCCGCCTGCGACCCGCAGGCGATGATCACCTTCCTCGAGCAGCACCCCGACAAGGCCGCCGCATGGGCCGGCGTGCAGGGCATCGCGGCCGGCGACATCCGCACGTACATCGAGGGCCTGACACCGGTGGTGCTCACTCGCGACACCCGTGTCACCAACCACGGCTTCCGCAACGGCCAGGCATTCGCCCATCCGTCGGTGCTGCAGGCCGGCCATGCGGTGCTCGTCGATCGCTGGGGCGTACCGCGCGCGAAGTGCTCGTGCGGCAACCCGTTGTCGCCACCGGTGCCGCTGACCACACCTCCCGTGTACGTGGGGCCGCGTTGGCCGACCTTCGACCCCACGGTGATCATCGTGATCATTGCCACCGACCCGGTCGATGAAGGTTTCATCCTCGTCGACCTCACCACCGGCGTGCTGATCGTGCGCCCCGTCGGCGCCGACCCGGGCACCACCGATCTGGCCACCGGCGACGTGCGCATCACGTTGCGTTGGGCCGACACGGCCGACATCGACCTGTCGGTCACCGACCCGACCGGCGAGACCGTCGGCTACGGCAACCGGTCGGTCAGCAGTGGCGGCACGTTGGATGTCGACGCCAACGCACCGTGCGACTCGGCCACCGCCACACCCGCCGAGAACATCATCTGGGCCGACACCGCCCCCGATGGCCGTTACGTGATCACCGTCAACCTGTACAACCCGTGCACGGCCGGCGATTCCCATCCGTTCCAGTTGACGGCGTTGGTCGGCGGCGTCCCGGTGCAGTTGTACCTGGGCACCGACGACGGCGGGCTCACCCCCGTCGACGGCGCCGGCACGGTGTCGTCGGCCGCCCCCACACTGATCTTCGCCTTCGATCTCGGCGACGTCACCATCGTCCCGGACTCACCGGATGCACCCACCACCGACCCCGCCGCAACGAGCTGGGAAGACGCATCGATCACCATCCTCGACCTGCTGTTGCTGGACTGCGGGGTCACTGCGACCTACACGAACATGGGCGAGGTGGAAGGCGGCTGGAACTGGATCGCCACCACCCCCTCTGGCGATGCCGACTTCACGATTCTCGACCCCACTGGTGCGTGGTACGTGCAGGCCAACAACGAACTGGCCGGCGAGCTGGCAGTGAGCTGCGGCTTCTACACACCGTGAGCCCGAGCCCGCTCGTCGGCACGCACGCACGCAGGCTGCGGCCGCGTGCCAGTCAGGCGACGTGGCATTCCGGCGGTGGGCGGGCACACTGTTGGTGATGCGCCGCCCGCAGCTTCGATCCACCTTCGCTCGTGCCGTGGTACCGGTGCTGGTCGGCATCGGCTTCTTCGTGGTGGTGGGGCTGCTGCTGTGGGGTGTCGCCGCACTCACGTCGCGCAATCGCGACGACACCACGGCCAACCTGGCGCCGGCCTTCCAGGAGATGGGCAACGCGCAGTGGGTGGCCGATCACATCGTCGACGGCGGCCCCATCATCTTGCAGGATCTCATCGGCAGCGATCGCAACATCGTGCTCGATCACACCGCTGCCAGCGGGTTCCAGATCTACCTTGCGCATCCCGCAGACCGAGATGCCACCTGCCAGATCGAGCAGGTGCGGCGCACTCGCCAGTTCACCGACTGCGATGGCCGCACGCTCGCGCCGGAAGACCTGGCCCTGCCCCCGGTCGGGGTACGACCGATCATCAACAACGACGGCTCGCTGACGCTCGACCTCACTGCCGACACCCCGGCAGCAGGCGCCGCCACACCCCCGCCGGCAGGAACCAGCGGCGGGTGAGGAGCGTCAGATGAGCATGCAACGCCGTACGTTCCTCTCTCTCCTCGCTCTCCCGGCCGTCGCCCAACTGCTGCAGTCCTGCGGCGACGAAGCCGCCGACGAGCCCTCGTCCACCCCAACTGCGCCGACCGTGCCGGCCGATGGTGCCGGGCACAGCAGCCTCAAGGGCTCGGCGCCGCTGGTGGCCACCACGCCCGACGACGCACTGGCCGGCTCGGCCGCCATCAACGCGTTCTCCGCCGACCTGTACGAGCGGCTCGTGGCGGCAGACCCCACGGCCAACGTGGTGTTCTCTCCCGCCAGCATCGCGCTCGCGCTGGCGATGACCTCCGCCGGGGCCAAGGGCGCCACGCTGCAGGAGATGAACACCGTGTTGCACATCACCGAGCCGGGCACCATCCACCGCTCGATGAACGCGCTCGGTACGGCGCTGCAGACGCTCAACCAGGTTCGCGACAACACCGCCGAGGGCGGCACCGGCACCAGCGAGGTGCAGCTGTCCATCGCCAACTCGCTGTGGGGCCAGACGGGCCTCGCGTTCGAGCAGGCCTTCCTCGACCTGCTCTCCGCCGAGTACGACGCCGGGCTGGAACTGGTCGACTACGCCACCGACCCCGAGGCCGCCCGCGCCGCGATCAACGAGTGGGTTGCGCAGCAGACCAACGACCGCATCCCCGAGTTGCTGGTGGAGGGCACCATCACTCCCGATGCTCGGCTGACGCTGGTCAACGCCATCTACCTGAAGGCCAACTGGGCCACCACCTTCGACGCGGAGCAGACCACCGACCAGCCGTTCGCAACGCCGGCGGGAGATGTGAGCGCGGCGATGATGCACGCCAGCGCCGACTTCGGGTACGCCGCGGGCCAGGGCTGGCAGGCAGTCGACCTGCCCTACGTGTTCGGCGGGCTGTCGTTCACCGCCGCGCTGGTCGAGGCCGACGCGCCGCTCCCCAGCGCGGACGAGGTGTTCGCCGCGCTCGCCGGCCGACCGGTGCAACTGAGTTTCCCCCGGTTCGACATCGAGACCAGCGTCGAGCTCAGCCGCGTGCTGGAGGCCATGGGCATGCCCACCGCGTTCAGTGGCGCCGCCGACTTCAGCGGAATGACCACGGCCGCAAGTCTCACCATCGGAGCGGTCGTGCACCAGGCCAACATCACCGTCGACGAGGAAGGCACCGAGGCCGCTGCGGCCACGGCGGTGGTGATGGTGGAGACTGCCGCGCCGGAACCACAGGAGCCGATCGTGCTCACCTTCGACCGACCCTTCACCTTCTGGCTGCGCGACCGCGGCAGCGGCACCGTGCTGTTCGCCGGGCGAGTCGCCGACCCCGGCTCGACGCGCAGCTAGATCAGCCAGTTCAGGCGCGAGCGGGCACGTTGGCCACGAGTCGCGCCGCGAACTCCTCGGCGTGTGCGTGCAGCTTGCTGCGGTGCAACGCCAGGCCACCGATGACCTCGGCGCCCAGGCCACTGACCGCACTGTCGAGCTTGTCGAGCGTGGTGCCAGGGTTCAGCGCGAACGTGCAGTAGGTGGCTGCCAGCTTGCCGCGCAACGCCGGCAGGTGGTTGATGGCGCCGATGCCCCACGGCGCTTGGCCCACCACGAACAGCCCGTGCACCCAGGTACCGATGATGACCATGTCGGCGCTCTGGATGGCCGACATCTCCAGCTGCTTCATCGGCGCGACGGTGGTGATGCCCCAACCCTCCTGCTGCAGGTTGGCGGCGATGAGCTCACCGGCCCGACGAGTGTTGCCGGAGAGGCTCTGGAACAGGATGGCTGCCTTCATGCCTCCCATTCAAACACGTACGCCGCTACCGGCTCACGTTGGCACTCGCCAGGTCAGTGCGACAGGTCACTGTGCCAGTCGGCGTTCGTTCCTGCCCCTGCGAATGCGGCGTACCACGCCGATCACCCCGATGGTGAGGGTGAGGCCGATGATGAGGCACACCACCACGATGATGCGCGTGGGCAACGTGCGCGTGCCGAGGAAGATGTACAGATCGGGAACGATGAAGGCCACCAACGAGATGAAGGCCCATTTGATGGCCTGCTTGAAGTGGTCGTCGATGAAGCTGAGCACCATGCGCGGCGTGGTGAACGCGTCGACGATGGCCGAGCTGAGATCGAGCGACAGGTAGATCCACGGGTTCAGCCCGTAGTCGCCCACTGCGGCCCAGACGATGCCGGTGCGGATGAGCGACCACACCACCACGATGCCCGCCCACGTGCGGCTGAGACGCTTGCGGCGCTGCAACGTCTCCGCATCGTGAGGTTGCAGCTCGGCGGTCATCACGGTGAATTCAATCAGCTACCGGCGAGTGCTGCGTGGTCGCCACCACTGCCGCTACAGGCGCTTCAGCGGCGCCCACGCCAGCGACAGGTGCTTGGTGCCGGCCTCGCGGAAGCGGATGGTGGCCTCTGCTTTGTCGCCCTGCCCGCGAATCTCGATGATGACGCCTTCACCGAACGCCGGATGCTCGACATCGTCGCCGGTTCGTAGGCCCAGCTCCTGCGAGTTGGAGGGCGCCGGCTCGTGCCGGCGGCCGGCAGCGAGCGCGGCGTCGACGACTCGCTCACGATGCCAGTCGACGTCGTCATCGGGGTCGAAGCTGCTGACCGGCGAGCGGTACCCGCCGGCGCCGGAACCGGGGCTCGATGCGCTGGAGCCGGAACCACCGGCACCGGAGCCACCACCGGCTCGACGGTAGGGCGGCGGCGCGGCGCCGTCGTCGGTGCTGCGCTTGCGGTACGACTGGCGGCCATACCCGCTGCGTCCGCCGACGGCGCCCGACTCCTCCACCAACGCCGTGGGTATCTCGTCGAGGAAGCGCGACGGCGGGTTGTAGTTGGTGGTGCCGAACAGCTGTCGGCTCCAGGCGTGGCTGACGAACAGCTTCTGCTGCGCGCGGGTGATGCCGACGTAGGCGAGGCGCCGCTCCTCCTCCATCTGCGTGGGCTCGGTGAGCGCGCGGCTGTTGGGGAACAAGCCTTCCTCCATGCCCACCAGGAACACCACCGGGTACTCCAGCCCCTTGGCGCTGTGCAGCGTCATCAGCACGACCTTGTCGTCGTCGTCGAGCTCGTCGGTGTCGGCCACCAGCGCCACCTGCTCGAGGAACTCGTCGACGCGGGTGAACTCGCGTGCCGAGCCGATCATCTCGCCGATGTTCTCCAGCCGGCCGGCCGCCTCCACCGAGCCTTCCATCTCGGCTTCCAGCTCGGCCAGGTACCCGCTGCCGTCCATGACGGCCTGCAGCAGGTCGCCGGGGCCGTTGGCCTCGTCGGCGGCCAGCAGGCCGATCTCGTCGAGCAGGCGCACGAAGCTCTCCACCCCGCGCGCCGCTGGGCCGGTGAGCCCGGCCTCCTGCGCGTGGCGCATGGCCTCCGCAAACGAGATGCCATCGGCCTTGGCGAAGGCGTCGAGCTTGGCAACGCTGCCGTCGCCCACCCCTCGCTTGGGCACGTTGAGCACCCGCTTGATGGAAACCTCATCGGCCGGGTTCACCACTGCCCGCAGGTACGCCATAGCGTCCTTGATCTCGCGCCGGTCGTAGAAGCGTGTACCGCCGACCACCTTGTACGGGATGCCGAAGCGCATGAACGACTCTTCGAGCACCCGGCTCTGCGCGTTGGTGCGGTAGAAGGCGGCCATCTCCTTCCACATCACGTGAGCGTCGCGCTGCAGGTTCTGCATCGAGCGAGCCACGAAGGTGGCCTCGTCGCCTTCGTCCTCGGCGTGGTAGCGCATGATGCGGTCGCCACCACCCTTCTCGCTCCAGAGGTGCTTCTCCTTGCGATCGGGGTTGTTGCGGATGACGGCGTTGGCCGCATCGAGGATGGTCTGCGTGCTGCGATAGTTCTGGTCGAGCACGATGGTGGTGACGTCGTCGAACGCCTCCTCGAACTGCAAGATGTTGCGCACGTCGGCCCCGCGCCAGCCGTACACGCTGTTGTGGACCAGCATTCCGTTGGCGACGTAGTGGTGGGTGGGCTCGACCTCCAGGTCATACACGGGGCCGTCGTACTGCTGGATCTCGACGGTGTCGACCATCCGCAGCTCGTAGCAGCCACCGACGAGGACCAGCACCGTCATACCGGGCTGCAGGTGCGCCAACGGCTGCTCCGCGCCCGCGCCGTCGACGGGCACGACGTGCCCCGGCGTTCCCGACAACACGACGTCACCGGCGACAAGCCGCACGACACCACCCGAGTAGCGACCTCGGTGAACACGGCGGACCACGCCCAATTCGTTGATGCAGCAGTCGCCGGAACCGTCGACCTTGTCGTCGACGCCAATTCGCTCGATCGGTACGGGGCCGCTCGGCGTGCTGACGAGGGTGCCGGGCAGAAGGCATTGGTCGCCGTCGCCGACGATGGTGACCTGGCCGCTCTCGGCGGCGAGTGACAGGGCCAGCTCGTTCTGCGCCATGTTGGTGTCCTGGTACTCGTCGACCAGTACGTGCTGGAAGCGCTGCTGGTAGTGCGCCAGCACGTCGGGGTGCTCGCGGAACAGCTGCACCGTCTTCATCAGCAGATCGTCGAAGTCCATCGCGCCGGCCTTCGCCAGGCGGGCCTGGTAGTCGACGTAGACCTCGGCATGCTTGCGGGTGAACGGGTTGTCGGCCTTCACCAACGCCTGGGCGGGCGTGACCAGCTCGTTCTTCCAGATGCTGATCTGCCCGTGCACGCCACGCGGCGGGAAGCGCTTGGCATCGAGCCCGAGGTCGCGGATGACGTAGCCGGCCAGGCGTTGCGCATCGGCCTGGTCGTAGATGCTGAACGTGCGCGGGTAGCCGATGGCCTCGGCGTTGGCGCGCAAGATGCGAACGCACGCCGAGTGGAACGTGCACACCCACATCGCCTTCACCATCGGGCCGACCAGCGCGGCCACCCGATGCTTCATCTCGTCGGCGGCCTTGTTGGTGAACGTGATCGCAAGGATGCTCGACGGCGGCACACCTTCCTGGATGAGGTGTGCAATGCGATGCGTGAGCACGCGGGTCTTGCCCGAGCCGGCGCCGGCCACCACCAGCAGCGGCCCACCGCGGTGCACGACCGCATCGAGCTGATCGGGGTTCAGCGACGCCAGATCCAGCGGATCGACATCGAACAGGGACGGCTCACTCATGGTGCAGCCATCCTACGGATGCACCGCGACCCGCCCATCGTCTGGCACCGGGCCACCAGTTCATGGAACGAACCACAGCCCGCCCGAGCCCTGCGGCGCCGAGCCGTCAGGCCGCACGGCGGCGAGGCGGCCCAGTGGCCTGGACGGTGCCATCGGGGTAGCGAATCGTGAGTTGTCGGTCTGGCCCCAACATGACCACCCAGCCGGCCGAGTGGACCTTGCTGTGGTGGAGCGCACACAGCGGCAGCAGGTTGTCGAGCTCCGTGCGCCCGCCGTGGCGCCACCAGCGCACGTGGTGGATCTTGCACCGATCGAAACAGGCCTCGCACCCAGGGACGGCACACCCCCGGTAGAGCGCTCGCAGCGCACGCCGCTGGGCACGGTTCGCCAGCCGGGTGGTGCGCCCGAGGTTCAGCTCGCCCGGCGCGTACAAGACCACCCCGTGCCGCACGATCACGGTGTGCACATCGGCCTCCCCGAACAGTTCGACCAGCACCCGATGCGGAACTTCAACCGGCAGCCCCCAATCGACGGTAGGCCCGCCCGGCCCCGAGCCGCCCGGCTCCGAGCCCACCAGATCCGGTTCGCCCTGCCCTGGCCGGCCAGACCCACCTGACCCCGTCGACCCATCCGACCGGCCAGACCCATCGGGATCACCCGAGGCAGCCGGCCCAGGGTCGTCGCTGGTGTCGATGACCACGATGAACTCGGGCCGGCCCGCCCGCGGCGCCACCCCACCGTCTTCGATGATCCGCGCCAACGCCCATGCCGCCAGGAACTCCTGCTTCGCAACAGGGTCGGTAGGGCAACCCGCTGGCACCGACTCGGCGAACAGCGCCTCGATCTCCGCCACCAGGCGGGCGTTGAGCTTCACCCCGGTGAGCGGATCGAACCGGCCCTGCAAGCACCACATGCCGTCGGCATCGGTCCATCGCCGTAGCCGCACGGCAGCCTTCTGCCGCTCGAACTTCGCCATGCCGTCGTCGCGCTGGATGGACCGCGCCTCATGCTCGAGCCGCTTGCGGAAGTCGCCCACCGATGCCGCCGCGGCAAGCCCGACGAGCCCATCCGCACGCCGCATCAGCTCCGCCCGCTGCTGCCCTTCCAGCCCCTTCGCCGCCTTCGTGACCGCATCGACGTGGCCGGGCGTGACCGACCCGTCGTTCAACGCACCTGCAAGCGCCGGTGTGGCGCCCAACGTGCCCGACCGCTGCAGCACACGACCGGCCTCGCCCTGCGACCCACGCCCGGCCTCCGCAATGGCCTGCTCGGGAAACGATGCACACCCCGCCAACGCAGCCGCCAACTGTGCCTCGGCGGCCGCCAGCCACGACCTGACCGCCGCCACCGACCGCAACCCGCCCTGCAGGTCTGCCCGCGACGCCGAGCCCGCACCTGCCGCGGCCCGCACCGATGCGACCCCTCGCACCCGCTCGCACACCGCCCCGACGTCCATACGAACAACCGTACTGAAGGGGTGTCACAGAGTACCCCGAACGCTGGGCCGACCCAAGAAAGACTCACGGAGCCAGTCGGCCATCAACCCAGCCTGGTCGAGCACCAGGTCCAAGGCCCGAGCAGCGATCGACGCGAAGAGAAGGACCCCGCAGCAGCGAGCAGAAGACGCACCGGCCGCCGCGCACCGGCCGGCCGCTAACGTCGCCGCAATGGTCGAGACCGATGCAGCCGCCATCGCGCGAGCGGTCGCCTCATGATGGCCAAGGCCCGACTGGCCCTCTTCGCCACCATCGGCGGGGCCCTCACCGGGCTCATCTCGTACGCGTTCCTGCGCAGCCTCGACTGGGCCACGAACACACGCATCGCGCACGGCTGGTTGGTGTGGCTGCTGCCGGCCGT
>JACDJA010000801.1_pt1 | contig 31903 bp, 24 predicted proteins | sample 7449241 | NCBI WGS metagenome assembly JACDJA01 (sample SAMN14253289, study PRJNA609438) | sludge metagenome | isolation source: initial anaerobic sludge | collected 2018-12-20 | reverse complement strand
GGCGAAGATGCCGGCGATCTGCTCGCGGGCCGTGTTACCGGCGTTGGTGGCGAGGATGAAGGAGGCCGTCTTGCCCTCGGCGTTCACCAAGATGCCGTCGGAGTTCTTCTTGTCATAGCCGATCGAAGCCATCAACTCCGAGGCGGCCTCGGGATCGTAGGGGTACTTCTCGACGTCGTCATTGATCCAGAACGTGTTGATCGGGTAGACGTTGGTGTACATCGGGACGCCCGAGCCGTTGTAAACGAGGTCGATGATCGCGTCGCGGTCCATGACGTGTGCCATTGCGCGGCGGAAGTTCACGTTGCGGAAGAGGGCCTGCTTGTCGGGGTCGGACGCCTTGTTCCAGTTCCAGACGATGAACTGGCTGGAAGCGACCGGGCTCACGGCCTCTAGGACGATGACGTCGATGTCGCCGTTGTTGACGGCCTGGTTGATGACCCCGATGTCGTCGAGGTTGCGCGGGTTGAAGGTGTCGGTCTCGCCGGCGATGTAGAGGTTGAGTGACGTGTCGAGGTCGGCTACCACGGTCATGTTGTAGCCGTCGAGGAAGGGCAGCCTGTTGCCGGCCTCGTCGACGTTCCAGTCACCGAAGTGGGGGTTGCGCTCGAGGATGATGCGCTCGCCGGGTTGGAAGACGGTGGGGATGAAGGCGGTCGACCAGACGGTCTTGGTGACGTCGACGTTGGTGCCCCAGAGGGCCTTGACGGCCTCGGCGCCGCCGGTGCGGTAGGCCTCGCCGAAGATGGCGTCGGGCACGGGGACCATGGCGGCCACCGGGAAGGCAAGGCGGTCGGGCCGCGGGAAGTGGAAGCGCAAGCCGTTGTCGCCGACCTTCTCGAGGGTGATCGGGTCGTCGTCCATGAACCAACCGTCGTAGCCGTTGGAGCCGACGTCGGGGTCGGTCTCGAGCACGTAACGGATGTAGTAGTCCTGCGTGGTGATGGGGCTGCCGTCGGACCACGTCATGCCGTCGCGCAAGACGATGTCGATCTGCGTGCCTTCGTCGTTAACTGTGTACGACTCGGCGGCGTACGGGAGCCAGTCGTCGGAGTCGGGTCCGCGCATGAGCAGTTGAGCGCCCGTGTTGAACAGGAAGTCGGAGAGTGCCTGCGACTCGGCCGACGTGACGGGGTTGAACGTGCGCGGGTCGCCTACGAAGGCGATCTTCAAGGTGCCGCCATAGACGGCTTCGCCCGGGGCGGCGTTGCTCCAGGCCGCGGGCCACACGAACGGCTCGGCGAACGCGAACGTCGCTATTGCGAGCAGGCTTAGTCCGATGAACAGCTTCTTCATTTCTCCTCCACTCGAGGCGAGCATCAGCGTGGGCGTAAGCCGCTACCGACCCCTACCTTCACGCCTTGGATGACGATGGCCTACGGTAACCCCGAATCGGCAAACCCGCAAGCCGCCACAGACACCAGCAGTGGCCCGGTTCAGCGATCGAGCCCGGCGGCCGGAACGCCGGGTGGGCTATGGACATGTACCCACTTGCCGCGAATCTAGCACCCGGGTTCGCTACCAGTCAACGCGGCCAGGACGGTGTACTCACGGGGTGGGCGTGCCACTGGACAACGTGAATACCGGGTCGGCCACGTGCTTCCCGCCGTGGCGCGAGCGCGGGAGGCCGAGTGAAGCGGGCTTGAGCGCTCGTTAACGAACGCACCGCACTCCTCCGGCCGCGAGGCCGGTAGCCCGGGGCTCGCTCGTCGATAAGGTCAGCGAGGTATCAACCCGAGCAGCAGCGCCAGCACGGCCCAGGCCACCGCCAGGTAGATGGTGGTGCGGTGCAGGCCGCCTGCCGTGCCGCCCAGGCTGGCGCCGAAGTCGCCGCCGCCACCGCCACCCAAGGCGTCGCCGAGCCCCGACTGCTTGGGCTCTTGCATCAGGATCACCGCCGTGATGATCAGCGACACTGCCACGAAGATGATGAACGCTATCCAGAACATTCTTGCCTCCACGTACCGTCCGCGGCCCGCCTGTCGGCCCGCCTGCGTAACTCGTTTGGTGCCGAGAGCGGGAATCGAACCCGCACGGGTCGCCCCGGTTGATTTTGAGTCAACTGCGTCTACCGTTCCGCCATCTCGGCCCGCCGGCGGCCGCATCCAAGGCGGCATACGGACGGTTGAGAATACTACCAGCGACGGCGTGCCTTCGGCAAGAAGAGCCGCCGTTCCAGGCGCTGGCGCCTCCGGTACCCATGGTAGCCTACGCCAGGTATGCACGTGGCCGTCGTGACGTTCCCCGGTTCCAACTGCGTCGAGGACGCCACGTACGCCATCGGCGCCGTGTTGGGCGCCAGCGCCTTCACGGTGTGGCACACGGCCGACACCCTGGAATCCGGCGGCAAGCCCGCGGATGCGGTCGTCATCCCCGGCGGCTTCAGCTACGGCGACTACCTCCGCTGCGGCGCGCTCGCGGCGCACAGCCCGGTCATGAAGGCGGTCACCCGCTTCGCCGAGTCGGGCGGCCCCGTGCTGGGCATCTGCAACGGTTTCCAGGTCCTTACCGAGGCTGGACTGCTGCCCGGCCAGCTCGCCCGTAACGCCGGGTTGCGCTTCACGTGCAAGGACGTCCACCTCGGCGTTGCAAGGACCGACCTCCCTTTCACTCACCGCGCCGCCCCGGGCCAGGTGTTGCGCCTTCCGGTCGCGCACGCCGACGGCCGCTACTACGTCGGCGACCAGGAACTGGCCGAGATCGAGGCTCGGGGGCAGGTCGTGTTCCGCTACGTCGACGAGGCCGGCAACGCCACGCCCGAAGCCAACGTCAACGGCAGCCGCAACTCCATCGCGGGCCTGACCAACGCCCGTGGCAACGTGCTCGGCATGATGCCCCACCCCGAGAGGGCGGTCGAGGCCCTGCTCGGCGGGGAGGACGGCCGCGTGATCCTAGAGTCCTTGCTGAGCGCCTAGTGGCCACCGAGCCGGCGAAGCGTTCTGGTGGACCGCGAGAGGAAGCCATGCCCCACGACTTGAGGTCCCAGGCCGCCTCCTTCGGGCTCAGCACGGACGAGTTCGACGGCGTGGTCGGCGCGCTGGGACGCCAACCCAACGCCCTCGAGGCCGCAATGTTCGGCGCCCTGTGGAGCGAGCACTGCGGCTACAAGAACTCCCGGGCGCTCCTACGCCGCCTGCCGACCACGGGACCGCAGGTCCTGCAGGGCCCGGGGGAGAACGCCGGGGTCGTCGACATCGGCGAGGGCTGGGGCGTGGCCTTCAAGATGGAGAGCCACAACCACCCCAGCGCCGTCGAGCCCGTCCAGGGAGCGGCGACGGGCGTCGGCGGCATCCTGCGCGACATCTTCGCCATGGGCGCGCGGCCCTTCGCCACGCTCAACGCGCTCAGGTTCGGGGAGTTCGATACGGCGCGTAACCGCTACCTGCTCAGCGGCGTCGTTCAAGGCATCGCTCTCTACGGCAACGCCATCGGCGTGCCCACCGTGGGCGGGGAGATAGAGACCAACGCCTGCTACGCGGAGAACCCGCTGGTGAACGTCATGGCCCTGGGCCTGCTGCGGCACGAGGAACTGCAAACGGGCACCGTGGGCGAGGTCGGGAACCGCCTGCTCTACGTCGGCTCCAAGACGGGCCGCGACGGGCTCGGGGGCGCCGTGTTCGCCTCGGCCGACCTGTCGAGCGCGTCGGGCGCGGACCGACCGGCGGTGCAAGTGGGCGACCCGTTCATGGAGAAGCTGCTGCTGGAGGCCTGCCTCGAGGCGTACGCGGCCGGGCTCGTGGCCGGGGTACAGGACATGGGCGCGGCCGGGCTCACGAGCTCGGTGGGCGAGATGGCGCACCGTGCCGGCCTGGGCGTAGACCTTCACGTCGACAAGGTGCCCACCCGCGAGGCGGGCATGGCGCCGCTCGAGATCATGCTTTCCGAGTCCCAGGAACGCATGGTGCTCACGGCGGCGCCGGGCAAGGAGGAGGCACTCGTGCGTCTCCTGGCCAAGTGGGAACTGGAGGCGGTGGAGGTCGGGCGCGTGGTCGACCATGGCCGCTTCCGCGTCTTCGAGAACGGTGTGGTGGTCGCCGACATGCCGGTACCCGCCCTCAACCAGCCGCCGGAGTACGTCCGGGAGGGCGTGGAGGACCCCCGCATTCGCTCCGCTCGCGAGCGCGACCTCGGCGGGCTGCCCGTGCCCGCGGACCCTGCCGGCGTGCTCCTCAAGCTGCTAGCCTCGCCGGCCATCGCGTCGAAGCGGCCCGTGTACGAGCAGTTCGACCAGCAGGTGATGACCAACACGGTCGTTCTCCCGGGCGCCGCCGACGCCGCCGTGATGCGCGTCAAGGGCAGTCGCCTGGGGGTAGCTGCGACGGTGGACTGCAACTCGCGCTACGTGTACTTGGACCCGGAACTGGGCGCCATGCACGCCGTGGCCGAGGCGGCGCGCAACCTCAGCTGCGTGGGCGCCAGGCCGCTGGCCGTTACGGACAACCTCAACTTCGGCAACCCGCTCAACCCAGGCGTCTACTACCAGTTGGAACGCGCCGTCGACGGGCTGGCCAGGGCGTGCCTCGAGCTCGACACACCCGTGATCGGCGGCAACGTCAGCCTCTACAACGAGTTCTCCACGCAGGGCGGACGCCAGGCCATCCACCCGACCCCCACGGTCGGGATGGTGGGCGTGCTTCGCGACGTCGGCCGTCACGCCGGCAGCGCGCTGAGGCGGAGCGGTGACGTGTTGCTGGTGGTGGGCCCCTTGGCCGGCAGCCTGGGAGCCAGCGAGTACCTCTGGCGGCTGCACGGGCTCGAGGCCGGCAGGCCACCGGAGCTCGACCTGGCCGCAGAGGCCAAGGTGCAGGCCGTGGTCCGCGGCCTCGTGGAGGACGGCCTGTGCGACACGGCGCACGACACCAGCCAGGGCGGGCTGGCCGTGGCCCTCGCGGAGATGTGCCTGCCGGCTACGGGAGCGGCACTGGGTCTCACGGCAGACCTGGGCGACGGGGCGGCCGCGCGCGTGGACGAGCTGCTGTTCGGCGAGGCCGCCTCGCGCGTGGTGCTGGCCCTGCGCCCCAGCGCCGTGGAGGAGGCGCTGGCGCGGTGCAGTGCGGTGGGGGTGGCGGCCCGGGAGGTCGGCCATGCCGGCGGTGACCGCTTCACGCTGCGAGGCGGCGGCGCCGTGATCGACTGCGCGCTCGAGGAACTGCGCGGTTCTTACGAAGCCACCTACGAGATGGCGTTACGCTGACGCCCATGAACCAGGCAGAGGGGGCGCCCGAAGGCGAGCTAGGCGAGGACAAGCCGCGCGAGGAGTGCGGGGTGTTCGGCGTGCGCATGCCGGGGCCGGCGGACGTGGCGCGGCTCTGCCACCTCGGCATCTTCGCCCTGCAGCACCGGGGCCAGGAGGCTTGCGGCATCTGCGTCACCGGCGGCGGCCAGGTGCGGCTCGAGAAGGACATGGGGCTCGTGGCCGAGGTCTTCACCGAGGAGCGCCTCGCCAGGCTCCGCTACGAGGGGGCCAGCCAGGGGGTGGCGCACACGCGCTACTCCGTCACCGGCTCGAGCTTGCGCTTCAACGCACAACCGCTCACCGTGCGCTGCAACATGGGCCACCTCGCGCTGGTGCATAACGGTAACTTCACGAACGCGCGCGAGATCCGCGACTCCCTGCTGGAGTGGGGCGCCGTGTTCCAGACCACCAACGACAGCGAGGTGATGCTCAACCTCATCGCCCGCCACAGCCACCTGGACCTGGTCGACGCGACGGCGGAGGCCATGCGAACCCTCGAAGGGGGCTTCGCGGTCGTGTTGATGGACTCGCGGCGCGTGATCGGCCTGCGCGACGGTCACGGCGTGCGGCCGCTCGTCATCGGGCGGTTGGACGGCGGCCACGTCTTCGCCTCCGAACCCGCGGCGCTCTCCCTCGTGGGCGCCGAGTTCGTGCGCGACGTGAAGCCGGGCGAGCTCGTGGTCGCCGACGACGACGGCCTCACCTCCAGGCAGGTGCTGACGGCCGAACCGACGCCGTGCGCCTTCGAGTGGATCTACTTCGCCCGCGGCGACTCGACGCTCGACGGCGTTGACGTTCACGCCGCGCGCGTGCGCATGGGCATGGAACTCGCCAGGGAGGCGCCCGTGGAGGCCGACCTGGTGGTGGGGGTGCCCGAGTCGGGCCTCGCCGCGGGCATCGGCTACTCGCGCGTCAGCGGCGTGCCGTACGACCTGGGGCTCTACAAGTCGCCGTACGCGGGGCGCTCGTTCATCAGCCCCACGCAGGAGTTGCGCAAGCTGAAGGTGAAGCTCAAGCTCCAGGCCACGGGCTCCGTGCGCGGCAAGCGCGTCGTGCTGGTCGACGACTCCATCGTGCGCGGCACGACGTCCGGGCGCATCGTCCAGCTCTTGCGGGAGGCGGGTGCCAAGGAGGTGCACTTCCGCGTCTCGAGCCCGCCCATCAAGTTCCCGTGCCACTACGGCATCGATACCGCGGCGCGCAAGGAATTGGCGGCCGCCACCCTGAGCGTGGAGGAGATCAGGCAGCGCATCGGCGCCGACAGCCTGCACTTCCTCACCGAGGCCGGGCTCAGGCGGGCGCTCACCTTGAATGGCGTGTGCCTCGCGTGTTTCAACGGCAAGTACCCGGCCGGTGAGCCCAGCGAGCTGGCCCAGCGGGAAGGTCTCGGTCCCGACGTCTGGGGCCTCTAGCGCCTGCTTGACGTCTGGGGCCTCTAGCGCCTGCTTCCGCCCCTGGTGGCCACCAGCCACGCGAACTCCAGCAGCCGTGGAACGCGCCGCCAGCGCTTGCGGTCCGACGCCACCCGGAAGAGCCACTCGACACCTAACCTCGTGGTCCAGGCCGGCATCCTCCTGACCTCCCCGGCCAGCACGTCGAGGGTCCCACCCACGCCGATCATCACGCGGGCGCCCAGTTCCGCTGCGTGCCGGTGCAAGAAGAGTTCCTGCCCCTCACCTAAACCCGCTAGCACGACGTCGGGCGCGGCGCTGCGCACGGCGGCGCACACCGCCGCGCCCTCGGTGGCGCGGTCGAAGTAGCCGTGATGGTGACCCGCGATGGTGATCCCGAAGGCCCCTTGAGCGGCGTTGGCGGCGCGCTCCGCCACGCCGGGCCTGGCGCCCAGGAAGTAGACTCGCAAGCCGGCCCCCCCGCGGCGCATCACCTCGACCGAGAGGTCGACGCCCGGCACGCGGCCCGGCAGCCTCACGCCGGCGCGCCGCGCTGCGAGCGCGACGCCCACGCCGTCCGCCACGCTCAGGTCGGCGGCTTTCACGGCCGCCGCGAGTTCCGGGTCGGAACGCGCCTGAACGACGATCTCCGGGTTGAGCGTCACGACCAGCCGGGGCCCGGTTGGCGCTTCGACGGCATTAAGCACCCAGTCGGCCGCGCCCCCAAGGTCGAGCACGTCCAAGGGGAAGCCGAGCACGTAGGCGCGCTCTGGAGGCTCGCCCTTCAAGCCGCCTCGAAGAGGTACAGTTTTCCGAACTCACCCTCTTCTACGGACCTGAGTTCCGGCACGGCCTCGCTGGCGGACACGCGGGCAGCGTGGCCGAGGTCCTGCTCCAGGCCGATGGAGCGCAGGTACTGACCTGCGAGGGACCGCCACAGCACGTCCACCGGGTCGGGGAACGCCCTGAGGATGGTGGTGGCGAAGCGCGTGGCGCCCCGCAGCTCGGGCTTGGGGCCGTCGCGGCCGATGAGGCCGGCGATCAGGGCGGCGGCCAGCGTGTCGTCCAGGTCGGGCTCGCCGGCGAAGCCGGAGCAGACGAGGTCGACGCGCTCGCTGCTCAGCGCGGCCGCGCGGCGGGCCACGGCGCCCGCGTTGTAGAGCGAGCCCAGCAGCACGTGGCGCGCGCCACCCAGCTGCTCGAGCCAGCGGGGCGCGTTCTCGGACACCATCACCACCTCGCGCCCGCTCATGTCGACGCGCGACAAGTGCGCGGGTGAGTTGCCATGGTTGAAGCCCTCGGGCGGCACGCCCTGGCGCTCGGCGACCAGGACGCGCCCGGCGCCGGCGGCGGCGCGTGCCCTTCGCAACGAGGTGGTCAACGAGACGCCGGTGGCGCCCTGGTCGAAGAGCATGGGCGCCACGGTGCAGGTGCGCAGCACGTCGATCAGGACGACGACGTCCACGTAAGGTCCGCTCGGAACTAGATCCGTGTTGATGAGCATGATTACAGTCCGGTTGCCGGCGTTGCCGGTAGCGCGAGTTGCGCTCGCGTGCGGGCAGGCTCGGCGGTGAAGTGGCAAGCAGCGACCGGGCGTCGCTGCCGCATGCAGAGGCGGTTGCCCACGTTGCCAGGGCGGAGAGTGCTCGAGAAGCGGCGTTCCCCTCGTTCAGGGGCGTTCCACTCGCAGCAGTGCGGCCGACGCACCACCCCGGCGGCGCGAGTCTATCACGAACCTGCGCCGCTTCCCACGTTACCGGGGGCGCCACGGACGCGCCTCCCTCCCGATAAGCTGGCCTGTGCCAGTGCAAACGACGCCACCCGCCCCCTCGTTCCTCGACGCGTACCAGGGCGGCCACCTGAACGACTTCTTCGACCTCGCTCCCGGCGACCTGGACGCGGCCCTGGCCCTGCCGAGACCTGGGGAGAGGAACGCGCTCGTGGACGCGCTCTCGCGCTACGCCGCCGCGCTCGGCGCCCCCGCGGCCGTCTTCGCCAACCTGGAGCGGTTGCGGCACCCCGCCGCTCGTGCGGTGGTCACGGGGCAACAGACGGGCCTGCTGCTCGGGCCCACGTACAGCCTCTCCAAGGCCATAACCGCCGTCGCCCTGGCGCGACGTCTGGATACGGAAGAGCGGCCCGTGGTGCCCATGTTCTGGCTGGCGACGCAGGACCACGACGCCCACGAGGTGGACCACACCTACCTGCTCGACGGCGGCGAGACTCTGCGGCGCGTGGCCGTGGCGTTGCCCGACGGGGTGGCGGTCGGGCGGGCGCCGCTGACGCCGGCCATGCTCCAAAGCGTGAAGGAGGGGCTCGAGAGCCTCACACCCCGGCCACGCTTCATGGGCGAGGTATGGGACCTGCTTGAGGGCACGGCGGCCTCGGTGACGTCGTTCTCCGATTGGTTCGGGGCCATCCTCACGCGCTTCCTGGGGGAGGCAGGCCTGGTGCTCGTCGACCCGTTGAGGCGCGACGTGGCGGCGCAGTTCTCGCCCGTCCTGGCCGCCGAGCTGGCCGACCCCGTCAGTACGGCGGAGGCCGTGAACGGCGCGGGCAGGCGCCTGAAGGCGCTCGGTTACGCGCCGCAGCTCGGGCGCGCCACGGGCGCCACCAACCTCTTCGTGGAGTTGGGCGGGCGGCGCGTGCTCTTGCGCCAGGTCGGCGCGAACTTGATGGCCGACGACCGCACGTTCAAGGCGGCGGAACTGCTCGGCATGCTGGCGGAGGATCCGACCAGCATCACGCCGGCGGCGGGGCTCAGGCCGACGGTGCAGGACGCGCTGCTGCCCACCGCCGTCTCCGTGCTCGGGCCCGGAGAACTCAGGTACGTGGCGCAGTTGCGTGACGTCTACCGCTTCCATGGCGTGCCGATGCCGCTCGCGTGGCCACGGGCGAGCGCCACCGTGCTCGAGCCCGCGGCGGCGAGGCTCCTGACCGGGTTCGGCGTGCACGCGGCCGAGTTCCGCGCCCACCACGACGAGATCCTCGAACGGGTCCTCCTCGAGCGCCACGGCTACTCCGCGCGCTTCAACGAGTCGGCCTCGAGGGTGGAGGCCGAGTTCGCCGCGTTGCTCGAGTCGGTGGCCGCCATCGACCCGACGTTGGAGGGCGCCGTGCGCAAGGGCAGGCGGCACATGGTGTCGACGCTGTCGGGCCTGCGCCGCAAGTCGGCCGCGGCCCTCGCCACCAAGGACGAGATCACGACCCGCCAGTTCGGGCGTCTCACCGCTCACCTGCTGCCGCTCGGTCAGCCTGCCGAGAGGGTCCTGAGTCCCTTCAGCCATGCGCTGAAGTTCGGGATCGAGCCGCTATTGGACCGCTTCATGGGCCTGGCGCCGTCGGGCGATCAGGAGCTGGTGCTGTAGTCGCTGCGCTGCTCCAGGCCCCGGTTGGAGCCCCGGTTGGGGCACCGTGTGGCTCGGTGCGGTGCGCAGGTTGGCGGTCCGGTCGAGACTGGTTGCCTCAGCGCTTGTTCGACACCGAGTAGTTGGGCGCGTCGCTGGTGATGGTGACGTCGTGCGGGTGAGACTCCACGAGGCTGGCCTGCGTGATGGTGACGAAGCGTCCGTCACGCTGCAAGGCCCCTAGGTCCCCGGTGCCGCAGTAGCCCATCGCCGACCGGAGGCCGCCCACGGCCTGGTAGACGACGTCCCCCACGGGCCCCTTGTAGGCGACGATGCCCTCCACACCTTCGGGGACGAGCTTGGCCGCGCCGGCCGCGCTGTCCTGGAAGTAACGATCGGCGCTGCCGCCCGACATGGCGCCCAGGCTGCCCATGCCGCGGTAGGTCTTGTAGCGCCTGCCCTCGCGCAGCAGCTCCTCGCCGGGGGCCTCGGTGGTGCCCGCCAGCAAGGAGCCGACCATTACCACGTCGGCGCCGGCGGCGATGGCCTTGGCGATGTCGCCCGAGTACTTGATGCCACCGTCGGCCACGAGCGTGGCGCCGCTCGCCCGCGTCACCTCGGCGGCCTCCAGGATGGCGCTCAGTTGCGGCATGCCCACGCCCGTCACGACCCGCGTGGTGCAGATGCTGCCAGGCCCCACGCCGACCTTCACGCCGTCCGCCCCGGCCTCGACGAGCGCGGCCGCTCCCGCCCCCGTAGCGACGTTCCCAGCGATGACCTCCACGCTGTAACTGGCCTTCACGTGCCGCAGGGCGTCGAGGATCCCCTGGCTGTGGCCGTGCGCGCTGTCCAGGACGAGCACGTCGGCGCCCGCCTCCACCAGGGCCGCGGCCCGCTCCTCGAGGTCCAGGCCCACGCCGAGCGCCGCCGCCACCCGCAGGCGGCCGAGGGAGTCCTTGGCGGCGTTCGGGTACTCGAGGCGCTTGGTGATGTCCTTTATCGTTATCAGTCCCCGCAGGTAGCCCTCCGGGTCGACCACCAGGAGCTTCTCCACCTTGTGGTGCCTGAGCATCTCGATCGCGGCCTCGAGCGTCGTCCCGACGGGAACGGTGATGAGCCCCTCGGACGTCATCACTTCCGAGACCGGCCTATGCATGTCGGTCTCGAAGCGCAGGTCGCGGTTGGTCAGGATGCCCACCAGCTTGCCATCTGCCTCCACGATGGGCACGCCGCTGATGGAGTACTCGCGCATGAGGTCCTCGGCGTCGGCGAGCGTAGCGTGGCGCTCCAGCGTGATGGGGTCGACGATCATGCCCGATTCCGAGCGCTTCACCTTCCTCACCATCTCCGCCTGGAGGTCGATCGCCATCTTCTTGTGGACGACGCCGATGCCGCCCAGGCGCGCCATGGCGATGGCCATCTGGGTCTCGGTGACGGTGTCCATGGCCGCCGAGACGAGCGGGATGTTGAGCGTGATGCCCGGCGTGAAGCGGGCAGTGAGATCGACTTCCTTGGGCAGGACGCGGCTGTGCGCCGGCACCAACAGGACGTCGTCGAAGGTCAGCGCCGTGGCGACGATCTTCTCTAGCTCGGGCGCCTTCACGCGTGCCGGCGAAGTGGTCATGGTTCTTGCCTCCGGTGGGGTAGGTACATCGCTGAGGATTCGGGTTCGCGGCTGGTCAAGGGTTGCTTTCCAGGAGCAGGGTCATGGGGGCGAGCCAGCGCTCGGGTATGCGCATGGCCCTTCCATCACGGCCCGTCGGGACGTGCGACGTGGTGGCGGTAGCGATGAGGACGGCGTCGGCCGGCCGCGTGATGCGGTAAGCGAAACCCACGCGGCGGCTGCGGACGTCCGTGAGGGTGCTGGCTACCTCGAGCAGGTCGTCGAAGTAGCAGGCGGCCCGATACGAGACCTCCACGTGCGCCACGGCCAGGGACATACCGCCGTCTTCCATCTCGCGATAGCTCAGGCCGCGCTCGCGGAGCCACTCCACGCGGCCGGCCTCGAGCCACGGCACGTAGGCACTGTGGTGGACGACACCCATCTGATCGGTTTCGACGAACCTTACCCGTAGTTCCATGCTGATCCCGGTTGGGCGCGCTCTTCGTCGGCGCCCGTGGACTTCCCGGCAGCATACCGCCCGGGGCCTTCCTGCTCTGGTGCTACAGTGCCGACGGGAGTACCTCGAGTGGCGCAGAGCAAGAGCCGTGCCTTCGGCGCGGAGTTCTTCGACCAGACCAAGTACCGGCGCGGCCAGCTGCCCGCGCCGCGCACGCGCGTGGCGGCCCCCTTCAAGGTCCGCGCCAACCCCGCCGAGGTCGCCAGCCTGCCGGCGCCGCAGCTGCGGGACGGGGCCGGCGTCTGGAGCGTGCTTTCGCGTGACAGTGGGGGAGCGGCCGAGGGCGGGCGCCTCGAGCAGGCGGCCCTGTCGCAGTTGCTGTGGGCCTGTGTCGGCTTCAACTTCGGACGCAAGCGGGTACACGTCACGGCCCAGGACGTTTCCTCCTTGGAGTGCTACGTGCTGGCGTTCAACGTTCAGGACCTGTTCGCGGGCGTGTATCACTACAACCCCCGGGATCACAGCCTCGATCAGCTGAGGATGGCCGACGTCGGTGAGTCGTTCGCCGACTGCATGCTCGCGCCGGTCGAGATCGGCGCCCAGGCGGCCGCGGTCTGCTTCACCGGCGTACCTTCGCGCCACCGGGTACTCGGCGGCGGCCGCGCTTTCCGGTACCTGTTCCTGGATGCCGGCTCGGCCGCCCAGGGGCTGGTACTAGCGGGCGCCGCGTTGGGCCTGGCGGCGACGTACGCGGTCGACTTCTACGACGACGAGCTTGCCAAGCTCCTACAGGTCGACGGGCGCACCGAGGTCCCGCTCTGCCTCGTGACCATAGGGTCCTGATACCGGCGGGCTGCCGGTTCCGACAGTGGCGCGGCTATGGCGTGCCGTCACGGAGCGTTATGCTCCCAAGCGAATGGCCGCCGGCCGGTCGGCGGCCCGTTGGGCGGGCGCCGTCAGCCCGTGGAAGAGGAAGGGCAGCGCATGCAAGGAGAAGCCCCAGCCAACCCCCAGGCCCCGGCGCGCGGCAGGACGGCCGAAATCCTGGCCGCCGCGCAGGTGCACGACAGCGGCCTGTGGCATCCGGAGGTCGCGTTCGTTCGGGGCGACGGCGCCCTGCTTTACGACGCCGAGGGTAAGGAGTACCTCGATTGCATGGCCGGGATCGCCGTCGCGAGCGTGGGCCACTCCAACGAACGCTTGGCGAACGCGCTGGCTGATCAGGCGCGGCGCCTGATCGTCTGCCCCCAGAACCTCGGCAACGACGTGCGCACGAAGTTCGTAACCAAGCTGTTCGAGTTCGTGCGGCCGCCCCTCGCGCGCGTCTTCTTGGGTAACTCGGGCGCGGAGGCCAACGAGGCCGCGCTGAAGTGGGCGCGGGTGGCGACCGGCAGGCGGCGCTTCGTGGCCGCAGAGCACGGCTTCTCCGGCCGCACGAGGGGCGTCTTGCCGTTCACGTGGGAGCCCAAGTACCGCGAACCGTTCGGCCCGTACGACACCGAGGTCGAGTTCGTGCCTTTCAACGACGTCGAGGCGCTGCGCGCCGCGATCGACGACGAGACGGCCGCGGTGCTTCTCGAACCCATCCTGGGTGAGGGTGGCATCAGGCCCGCGACCGCCGAGTTCCTGCACGCCGCGCGGGAGTCGACCCGGGCCCACGGCGCGCTGCTGATCCTCGACGAGATCCAGACGGGCGTCGGCCGCACGGGCACCTTCCTCGCGAGTGAGGCGGTAGGAGTCGACGCCGACATGGTCACCTTGGCCAAGGGCCTGGCGGGCGGCGTGCCCATCAGCGCGCTGCTGATGACCGACGAGGTGGCCGCGGCCATGCCCAAGGGCGGTCACGGCACCACCTTCGGCGGCAACCCGCTTGCCGCTGCCGCGGGCCTGGCCGTCCTGGAGGAGATCGAGGACCGGGGCCTCATGGCGCAGGCCGCACGGTTGGGCGACAGGCTCATGGCCGGCCTGGCAGGCAGCGGGCCGGCGGTAACGGAGGTCCGGGGGCGTGGCCTGCTGATCGGCGTTCAGCTGTCGGTGCCTGCGGGCCCCGTGATCCGCGAGTTGCAGGAACGTGGCGTGGTGACAATCGCCGGGGCGGGCGATACCGTCCGCTTCCTGCCGCCCCTCGTCATCACGGAGGAACAAGTGGACGAGGTTGTTTCGCGCGCACGGGACGTGTTCTCGCGTGCGTGAGTTTTCCCGGTTACGGTCGGCCGGGTCCTTCCTTATACTGGCGGCGTGAGCCTCCGGCTAGAGAGCATCGCCCTCGAGCTGCTCGAGTACAAGGTCGAAGAGTTCCGCGCCAAGCGCATGGTGCGGGGAGGCATGCAGTCGCTGTGGGAACTGCTCGGGGTGCTCAACCGCGAGCGCGAGCGGCTTAGCGCAGACGAGCGCGGGCGCCTGGACGCGGCCGCGAAGACCATGGGAACGTTGTCCGACTCCAAGGGTCAACGTGAGGTCGTGCCCAACCTGGTGTCCCTCGTCCTCGACGAGGAAGGACCAACGCTGGCGGCCGACGAGGAGCCTAGAAGGCCCCCGACGTTCCACGACTCGTCGCCGGAGGAACGCGACGAGCACGCGGTGCTGCAGCGCCTGGCGCGCCGCGTCTGGTGGGATGACCTGGACGAGTACGTGCAACGTGTTGCCGCCGGCTGGCGTGCCGAACGCGACCGGCTGACCGCTCGCCTGGTGTTCGCTACCCTGCAGAACCTCATGCGCAACGCCGACCGCAGCACTTTCGGCCAGGACGTCCCGGGAGGAGCGTTCCGCGTCATGGAGAGCATCCCCACCATGCGCGACCCGCTGGTCTCCCTGTCGGACCTCGACTCCCTGGCCGAGATCCTGCGCGAGCTGATAAACGTGATCATGACCGTCGGAAAGTCGGGGAACCCCCTGCCGGCCCTGGACCGGGGCGAGAGCGGCGCGTTCGCCTACGTGAAGTCGGCGGCGCTTGCCGTGGCCAACGACCCGTACGCCGGCCGGTTGTCGCCCGACGCGAGTAGCTCCCTCACCTCGACGCAGCTGCGCCTCGCCCTGCAGGAGATGGGCAAGGAGCGGCTGCCCGAGGAGGAGAAGGCCGCGCAGCGGCGAGAGCTCGAGCGGCGGCTGACCGAGGTGAGCGCCCGCGAACGCGCCGACCGGCAGGCGTTCCAGCGCGACACGTACTTGTTCACCGAACTGGTGGAGGCCTTCTTCGGGCGCCTGGCGGGCTACCTCCCGACCGCGGTCGGCGGCGAGGCCGGCGGCCCGCACCTCGAGGGCGGCGTGCTCTTCGGCGTGAACCCGATCCTGAAGTGGGAGAAGGTGCCACCCGAAGCGACGGCGGTGACGGTGCGCATGGTCGGACCCCTGAGGCTCACGCTTGCCGGTCACGACATCGCCATCAGCGGGGTCGGCAACTCCCGGACCCTGTACCTCGACGGCGAGGAGGTGGAGCTCGACGGCTCGAACGTCATCGTGCGCGACCGCGTGCGCATCGGCGCCTTTCGCGAGGGTGAGTACGTCCACGTCCGCATCCGCAACGAGGCGCGCTCCCTGGGTTCGCGGCTCGCCGATGCGCTGCTGGTGAACGAGGTGTTGAGGAGTTCTCAGCGCGAGGAGCTGCTCGCGGCCTTCAAGGTCATCTCCAACAACGTTCGTGGCGAACCCGAAGAAGTGATCACGCAGGCAGTAGCGCGGGCCAACGTGGTCGCGGGCCGCGCACCGAAGCGCGTGCAGGCCCTCGAGGGGCTGCTCCGTGGCGCCGCCAGGGCCTCGAACGTGATGCTTACCGAGGCGGTCGTGGGCGATGTCGTGGAACGTATGCGACACGTGGGCGCCGTTGCGCCCACCGACCTGCCGGCCCTGATCGGATCGTCGGGGGCGAGCGAACATCTCGTCAAGACGCTGACGGAAGAGCCGCTGACCTTCGACCTGGCCGGCTTCAAGATCACCGTGCGCCAGTACCGCGGCCGTGGTAGCGCGGCGCAGGAGAGCCTGGTGGCCATGTTGCCGGGCCAGGTCCTGGGTTCGTTCACCGACTTCCTGCTGGCACCGCGTGTGAGCGGCACCCTCGTGTTCGCCAGGGGTGAGGAGGAGGTGGCCGTGTTGCACGTGCCGCCTCCGGAGCGGGACGTCCTGCCTGCCACCAGCTAGAGCCGCCGGCGGTTCCCCAGGGTGGCACGCGGTCCACTAGGGTGCGGCGGGCGGAGCCTCCTGCGGTGGCGAGAACTCGTAGGCTTCGCGCAGGAGCTTCAGGTCGGCGTCGTCGACTTGCCCATCACCGTTGAAATCGGCAGCCAGGTTCACCCCGGAAGTGCCGTAGGCCCTGCCGAACAGTGCCAGGTCGTAGAAGTCCACGTTCCCGCTCCTGTCCAGGTCCTCGGGCGCGAACTCGCGCAGGCCGCGCAGTTCGGCCACGTCCGCCGGTAGGGGAGCACTGTTCGCGGCCGATACGGTCCGCGCCATGACGCCGGCGCCGCCCTCGGGCAGGCCCGCCAGGACGCCGAGCTCATGCACCAGCACGGCTTCGAGTTCGTCCCCGACCAGCGGTGAGATGAGCACCTCCACCCGGCCTCCTGGAGACGCCAGGGTGAGGGACTTGGCGTCGGGCCCCATGAGTTCCGGCGCCCCGTAGCGGATCTGGGCCGGTGCGGCCTCGTCGGCCTCGAAGACCACGGCGCCCGGCGCCGCTGCCTCCCATACGCCCGCCGCGGCGGACGCGAAGCTCGAGAGGAGTAGCGGTCCGCCCCTGTCGTCAACGCGGTAACGGACGGTCTTCGGCGCGGCCGGGACGGCGGCGGCCTCGTCCGACTGGCCCTGGGCGGTTGGTGCGGCCTCCGGCTCCCCTTCGGGGGCCGCGGTCTGCCGTGCCTTCTCCCCTGGCGCAGTTTCCGACGTGCCCGTCTCCGGTGCTGCCTCCTGCGCCTCATCCCCCGCGTCGTCGCCTGCAGCCGGTGGCTGGCCCGGCGCCGGCTCGGGGGCCGTGCCTGCCGCGTCCTCGCCGGCGGCCGCGGGTGGCGGCGGCGCGGAGGGCCCGCCCGCCTCGCTGGGCGCGCCCACCGCGCTGGGCGCGCCGCGTTCCAGCAGCGCAACAAGGGCCGCGCGAAGGTCCTCAGGCGTTGGGCTGCTCGAGCCTCGCACGAGGGCGCCCGAGCCGTCTAGGCTCAGGTAGGAGCCATCACCCGCCTGGGCGCCCCCGGGGCCGAACTTCCAGGCGCCCTGGGATACTCCGACCACCGGCGACGCCAACCCGTCGTCCTGGCGTGCGAGGACGAGCCAGCGCTCGCCCCGCTCGAACGTCGGCAAGCCGCTCACGAACAAGGTCGGGAGCCCGGCAACGTTGCCGCCGAGGAAGGCCAAGCTCTGCTGGCTGGCGGGCTCCTGGCCCTTCTCCTTGGCCTCGCGGTCGTACAAGACGTCTAGGTCGCCGAACTCGACGAGGCTCCAGGGCCTGTCGTCTCGGGCCTCTGTGGTGACCGAATCGACCGTGCCCATGAACACCAGGTCGGCCTCGAGCGCCATGCTCTCGGGCGAGGCAAGGAGGTAAGTCGTGGCACCGGCCGTTCCGGCGGCGAGCGCCACCGAGAGTACGGCCGCCAGGAAGGTACGCCTCACTGGTCGCCTTCCTCGCCATGCGTGTCCGGAGGCCGGCTCTGGTCACCGGGCTCTTCGAGGCTCGTCTCGGGACGTGGGCGCGGCGCGGCCCCCACGACACCGCTCAAGTACTCGTGCTGCCGCTCGGGGTCGAGGCTCGTGCTGAGGACCTCGGCGGCGTAGGACGCCTGTACGCGCACGGGCGGAGCCACGGGCACGAGCGTGAAGCGGTAGAGCTCGACGCTGCCGTCGAGGCTCTTCCCGAGGGGGGCGAGGTCAACTTGCAACTCGCCGGCCTCGGCCCGCCAGAACAGCGCGACGCCGGGCCGACCCGCGACGGGGCCGCCGTCAGCCAAGCGGAAGACCTCAGGGTTCCACGTGACCAGGCTGCGCACCCCCGTCACCGCGCGCGCCTCCTCGAGCTTGGCGCGCACCGTCACGCCGCCGCGCACCTCCGTCTGGGGCGCGTCGAGCACGAACCGCGTTGGTGGCGGCGACGTTACCTGAAGCGTGTACTTCTGGCTCACCCGAGAGAGGTTCGCGTCGGAGACCTCGACCGTCAGCGCGAAGGTGCCCACTTCGGTGGGGATACCCCGCAGGACGCCGTTCTGGAGGGTGATCCCGGCCGGAAGCGCGCCCGACGTGATGCTGAACGTGTAGGGCCTGAGGCCCCCCACGGCGTGGAAGGTGCCGTCATAGGCCTCGTGCACTATGCCCCGCGGGATGTCGTTGCCGACGAGTCGCAGGGCCTCGCCGCGCGGTGCGACGTCGCCCGCGCAAGCGCTGAGGACGAGCCCGATCGCGACGAGTAGTAGCTGCGGGCCGCCGGGACCTGCCCGACGCCTGGTTCGGCGCGCTCCGTTGCTGCCGTCACTCATCCTTCCGATTCTACAGACTGCCGCCTGCCTGGCGCCCGCGCCTGGGGATTACGCGTGCCCCACGCGCGGCAGCTGGCCGCGGCGCGGCCTAGGCCCGTGGTAGAGTCGGGCCTTGAGAAGCAGACGGGAGCTCCACGTAACGCGTGAGGCGCGGCAGCGCTACGGGCTGCCGCCGGCGGCGTTCAACGCCAACGGGCGGGTCGTGTCGCTGGACCCGACCAGCGCGGCCGCGTGGGCCGGCCTGATCAACGGTCCTCGCCGCGAGGCCGGGATGACGCTGGTAACGGCCGGCGAGCTAGCGGCGGGCGTTGCGCTGCACGAGGCCGCGCACGTGCTCATCGAGCGCCTGGGTTTCGTGGAAGGCGGTCGCTCGGCGGTGGGCGCGGCCGTGCAAGCCTGGCGCGCAGTGGTGGGCGCCGAGGACGCGGACGCCTTCGACCTGGCGTTCGGCGCCGCCTACGCCGGCGCCGGTGGAACATCCCCGGCCCCCTCGTCGGCCGGCGCCGACGCGCGTCTCGAGGAAGTGTGGTTGATAGACGCGGCCCTGCAGAACCCCGGCTTCGCTTCGCTGATGGAACTTTTCGAGCACCCGCTGACCACCGGCCGCGACTGGCAACGCGCCGCCGCAGCTGTGGAGAGCGTGTTCGCCGGGGTGGCGTTGCCCGGCGCCACGGTAGGCCGCGGCGCCGGGTTGGGCGCGGCCGGGCCGGGGGGGCGCGCCTTGGAGCCCGCCGAGGGCACCCTGCTCTGGCTTCTCACGCTGCCAAGGCGGCGTGAGCCCAACTCGCTCGCTGGGCAGCTCAGAGTGGCGGTTGCCGCTTGGAGCAGGTACTTGGGTGACCTCGGCGACCTGCTGAGCCACCTGCTGCGGGCCGCCGACCTGCTCACCGAGGAGGGCAAGCGCGCGCCGGCCGCGCCCGGCCCGCCGCCGCCACCGCCAAGTGATTTCTTGGCAGGCGACGCGGGCCACGGCGAGGCCCGCTTCACCCCCGACAAGGCCTGGATGCCAGAGGTGGCCATGGTCGCCAAGAGCACCTACGTCTGGCTGGCGCAGCTGGCCCGGCGTTACGGCGTAGAGGTTCGGCGCCTCGATCAGGTTCCTGATGAGGCGCTCCGTGAACTGCGAGAGGACGGCTTCAACGCCCTCTGGCTGATAGGCGTATGGGAGCGGAGCCGCGCTTCGCGCAACCTGAAGCGAGCACGCGGCCAGCATGACGCCGGCGCCAGCGCGTACGCCCTGCATGACTACGTGATAGCCGCCGACCTGGGCGGGGAGCCGGCGTTCGAGAACCTGCGCGCGCGGGCCGCTGCCGCCGGCGTGAGGCTGGCGAGCGACATGGTCCCCAACCACACGGGCCTCGACTCGCGCTGGATGGTCGAGCATCCGGAGTGGTTCGTGCAAGTCGCCGAGCCGCCCTATCCGGGGTACTCGTTCACGGGCGCGAACTTGGCCGACGACCCGGCCCTGGAAGTGCGCGTGGAGGACGGCTACTACAGCGGCACCGACGCGGCCGTCGTCTTCGAGCGAACGGACCCCGGCTCGGGCGCGAAGCGCTACGTCTATCACGGTAACGACGGGACGGCCATGCCCTGGAACGACACGGCGCAGCTCGACTACCTGCGAGAAGACGTGCGTCAGGCCGTCATGGCCACCATCGAGGACGTAGCACGCAGGTTCCCGATCATCCGGTTCGACGCGGCCATGACGCTGGCCAAGCGGCACGTTCAACGCTTGTGGCACCCGCTGCCGGGCGAGGGCGGCGCCATCCCGTCGCGCGCCCGCTTCGCGCTCAGCGCCGCGGAGTTCGAGCGCCTCATGCCCCGAGAGTTCTGGCGCGAGCTGGTCGACCGGCTGGCCGACAGTGCGCCCGACACGCTCCTCCTCGCCGAGGCGTTCTGGCTCATGGAAGGCTTCTTCGTGCGCGAGCTGGGCATGCACCGCGTTTACAACAGCGCCTTCATGCACATGCTCATGCGCGAGGAGAACGCGGCCTATAGACGGCTGCTGAAGACCCTGTTGGCGTTCGACCCGCGGATCTTGCAGCGTTACGTCAACTTCATGAGCAACCCCGACGAGGAGACGGCGCGCGGGCAGTTCGGGGCCTCCGACAAGTACTTCGGCGTGGCCACCCTGCTAGCAACCCTGCCGGGCCTGCCCATGTTCGGGCACGGCCAGGTGGAGGGGCTCAGCGAGAAGTACGGCATGGAGTACCTGGCTCCCAGACTCGACGAGCGCCCCGATCCCGAACTCGTGGCGCGGCACCGCCGCGTCATCGCGCCGCTACTGCGGGCGAGGGGGGCGTTCGCGGGCGCCGACGCCTTCAGGCTCTTCGACCTGCTCGGCGAGAGCGGGGTGGAGGAGTCCGCCTACGTTTTCACCAACCGGCCGGCGCCGCTAAGTGACGCCACCGCCTCGTTGGTGGCCGTCAACAACTCCGCTCGGCCCGTGGCCGGCATGCTGCGGATGAGCGCACCCTTCAGTGACCGCTTGCGCGGCGGAGAGCTCCGTTCCGAGCGGCTGTCGGAGGCCCTGGGGCTGCGCGGCAATCATGACCGCCCGGTGCGGCTGACCCCAATGGTCGGGGGCGCCGCTACCCTAGTGACGCAAGGGGAACTGGACGACGGGTTGCGGCTCGACCTGGGCCCCTACGAGGCGCGGGTGCTGGTCGTGGCGCGGGAGCCCGAGGCGCCCCCGACCTTCGCATCAGCGCCCCCGCCCCCAGCTACCAAAGGACGGCGGCCGTGGCGCGGCGACCCACGCCTGGCCGGCGGACGGGCGGCCGCCAGGCGCCGGGCGGCCACGCGGGCGCGCCGCTGCGGCGGCGCCGCGTACCCGGCTGCCGTAGGTCTGTTCACCACCGCTAACGCCGTGGCCGTCGAAGCAGCCAATCCACTCGGACTAGGCCTCAGGCGAGCGCCCCGAGCCGCCGCGATTGCAGGTGCGTGAGGGCCAACGCCAGGGCGTCGGTAACGTGGTCTCGTTGCTCCACCGCACCGAGTTTGAGGATGGCCCGCACCATGAAGGCGACTTGTGCCTTGTCGGCGCGCCCGTTCCCCACCAGGCTGCGCTTCACTTGCTCCGGCCCGTACTCGAAGACGGGGAGGCCCGCCTCGGCGACGGTCAGCAGCACCACGCCGACGGCCTGACCCACCTTGAACGATGTCTGGCGTTGGTGGCGCAGGAACTGGCCCTCGATGGCGACCACGTCGGGCCGGTGCAGCGCCATGAACGCCTGCAGCTCTTTGCGCAGGGTCAGCAGTCGTTCACCCTGGGCTTGCCGCGCGCTGGTGGTGACCATGATGGTTCCCAACAGGCGGGCCTCCTTGCGCACCTCCTCGACGACCCCCAGGCCCAAGTTGGCGAGGCCCGGATCGACGCCGAGAACGCGCAAGGGGCGGGACCCGTCGCCCGCGGCCGTAACGGGGCCGGGCCTCTTGGTCACTCAGTACTCCGCCAGGTAGCGCTCGAGTTCCCACGAGTGCACGGCCTTGCGGTAGTCGTCGAACTCGAGCGTCTTGGCCGCCACGAAGTTGCGGTAGACGTGATCGCCGAGGGCTTCGACTATCACCTTGTCGCGCCTCAGGTTGGTGACGGCCTCGCGCAGGTTGGCGGGCAGCTCCTTGATCTTGTGCGTGCGGCGGTCGCGCACGCTCATCTCGTAGATGTTGCGGGCGATCGGTGGGGGAGGGGTGAGCCCCTTCTCGAGCCCATCGATGCCGGCGGCGAGCATGACCGCGAGCGCCAGGTAAGGGTTCGCCGAGGGGTCCGGCATGCGCATCTCGGTGCGGGTCCCGTTACCGCGGCGCGCCGGGATCCGGATCATGGCGCTGCGGTTGGAAACCGACCACGCGATGTTGGTGGGCGCTTCGTGGCCGGGTGTGATGCGCTTGTAGCTGTTCACGGTGGGGTTCGTTATCGCCACCATACCGGGGGCATGAGCCAACAGCCCGCCGATCCAGTGGATGGCGGTCTCCGAGAGCTGGTGCGGCGCCTTCGGATCGAAGAAGGCGTTCTTGCCGTCCTTGAAGGTGCTCAGGTGGGTGTGCATGCCGGAGCCGGCGATCCCCGCAACGGGTTTCGGCATGAACGTGGCGTGCAGGCCGTGGTTCATGGCGATGCGCTTGACGACGGTGCGGAAGGTCTGGATGGCGTCGGCCGTGGCGATCGCCTCGGCGTACTTGAAGTCGATCTCGTGCTGGCCCGGGCCGACCTCGTGGTGGGCCGCCTCGATCTCGAAGCCGAGCTCCGTGAGTGCGTTGACCATGTCGCGGCGGGCGTCTTCGCCGCGGTCCACGGGGGCGAGGTCGAAGTAGCCGGCGCCGTCGTTGGTGACGGTGGTCGGGCCACCATCGGCACCGCGCTTGAAGAGGTAGAACTCGGGCTCGACACCCACATAGAGGTCGTCGTAGCCGAGCGCCTGCAAGCGCTCGACCTGGCGCTCGAGGACCCGGCGTGGGTCGCCCTCGAAGGGCGTCCCGTCCGGCTGGTGCACTTTGCAGATGATGCGCGCGACCTGGCCACGCACGGCGCCCTCGATGGCTGGGGGCAGCAGTAAGAAGGTGTCGAACTGCGGGCGCAGCAACATGTCGGACTCTTCTATGCGGGTGAAGCCCTGCACGGAGGAGCCGTCGAACATTATCTCGCCGTCCAGGGCCTTCGAGAACTGGGAGGTGGGAACCTCGACGTTCTTGTTGCGGCCATGGATGTCGGTGAACTGCAGCCGAAGGAACTTGACGTCGTTCTCGCGCAGCAGTGTGATGACGTCCTCGCGGTTCATGCCCACTATCCGGCCTCCAGAGCGTTCGGCGACTCGCGGGGCGCGGCGCGCCACTTGACCGCCGTAACTGGATGAGTGTACGGCTGCATCTGGCTCAGCGTCAACTCCAGAGTGGTCACCGGGCCGCATATACGGTGACGCGGTTCGAGGGGCGAGATCGCGAGCCACCCGGGGCCCGGGGCGCCGGAAGCGCTACTTATGAGCGCCTTGCGCGGCCTGGGTCGGGTGGCCGCGAGCCGCTCGCCCGAGCAGCCGTGGAAGCCCTTAACCGAATCCTGAGCTTTGTAGCTTGCGTCTTGACCGCCGTTGACAGCGCCTGTGACGTTACATACGATGCAGACAACCGCCGTAGGTTCCTCTCGGCGGATAACCGCCGCAAGTCCGTCTCGTATGTTCGAAGCCTCATAAGGAGGAGAACGTGCACAAAAGGTTGGTTTGGATTCTCGTCGCCGCGCTGGTCAGTCTAGCCGCGGCACAAGCCCCGGCCGTCAGCAAGGTCGGCTCGCTCATGTCGTTCACGGGGGCGCTGGCCGAGTTCGGCCCCGCCATCAACAACGGCGTGAACCTCGCCGCGGACCAGCTGAACGCTGCCGCTACCGCCGAACTCGGCGGCCCGATCGTGGAACTGATCACCGAAGACTCGGCCACGAGCCCGGCCTCCGGCGTCGACCGCGCTCGCAAGCTCATCAACACCGACAACGTCGTGGCCATCGTCGGCGCGCTCTCGTCCGGCGTCACGGTCGCCGTGGCCGAGTCCGTCGCCATCCCCAGCAACGTCGTGATGGTCTCGCCGGCCTCCACCTCGCCGCTCGTGGGCATGCTCCCCGACACCAACGACTACATCTACCGCACGGTCGCCTCCGACGCCCTCCAGGGCGTTGTGGGTGCGCAGCTCGCGCGCGGTGAGATCATCCCGGGTCACTCGTTCGACACGGCCTCGATCATCTACGTCAACAACCCGTACGGCCAGGGACTGGCCGAGGCGTTCGAGGCGGCGTTCACCAAGCGCGGCGGCAAGGTGCTCGCCAAGGTCGCTCACCCCGAGGAGCCGCAGCCCACGTACGCTGCGCAGCTCGAGCAGGCGCTGGCGGGCAACCCTGGCGTGCTCATCGCCATCAGCTACCCCGGCCAGGCCACCGTCTACCTCCAGGAATCGCGTGACCTGTACGACTACACCTCCTGGCAGTTCGTCGACGGCACCAAGTCGGTCGACATCATCGATGCAGTAGGCGCCGACGTGGTCGATGGCCTCTACGGCACCGCCCCCGGCGCCGACCCGAACTGGGCCGGCTTCGTGAAGTTCTCCGACGATTACAACGCCGCGTACGGCCAGCGCCCGCCGCTGCCCTACATCGACACCGGCTACGACGCCATGGCCGTCATCGGCCTGGCCATCGCCAAGTCGATCATCGACGGCGTGCCCGTCACCAGCCAGTCGGTCCGTGACCGCATGCGCGAGGTTGCCAACCCCGACGGCGAGAAGGTCGGCGTCGGCGATTTCCAGCATGCCATCGCGCTCATGAAGTCCGGCAAGGACATCAACTACACCGGCGCCGCCGGCGAGGTCGACTTCGACGCCAACGGCGACGTCGTGACGCCTGTCGAGATCTGGCAGTTCAAGGGCGGCACCATCGTCAGCGTCATGGTGCGTACCGCTTCGGAGATCCCGGCCGAGTAACGACCGGATCTGAACGTGCGGCCACACGTGGCCGTAAGCGAAATGAGGGTGGGCGCCCGGTTGACGGGCGCCCACCCTCTTCCATCTGCTCTTCGGTAGCGTGCGCCTTGCGTTGAGCGTCCGCGGTAAGCCCCCAGCCTGTCCTGGTAGTTCAGGCCGCGTCGCGGTCCAGCGACACGACCTTCTCCTCCTCCAAGATGCCTTTCGGCCGGTAGAGCACGATGAAGAGCATCAGCACGGCGATGAGGAAGAAGCGGAAGTAGGGCCCGCGCGAGGGCAGGTCGGGGGAGATCGCGGCCAGGGTGGGGCGCAGCAGGTCGACGATGAAGCTCGTGCCCGACCAGATGCCCCAGACGACGAACGCGCCGAGGATGGCCCCGCGGTTGTTGCCACTGCCGCCCAGCATCAGCATGACCCAGATGAGGAACGTGCCGTAGAGCGGGTCGAAGTGCCCGTAATCGATGGACACGACGTAATGCGCATACAGCGCGCCCCCGATGCCCATGATCACGGCGCCGACCACGAACGACTGCATGCGAAAGGCCGCTACGTCCTTGCCGTTCATGGCGGCCGACGCCTCCTCCTCGCGCACGGCCCGTAGGACGCGGCCCCACGGCGAGCGGATCGCCCGCTCGAGCACCCGGAACACCAGGTACAGGACGAAGGCCACTATGGCCACGTAGACGAACGGGTAGTCACGCGGCTGCAGCGCCGAGAAGAAGTTGTTCACGAAGCCCGGCAACCACGAGCAGCCGTCGCCCGAGAGGCAGGAGAGGGGTTGCGGGATGCCCCGTAGCGGCTGGGGTCCGTTCGCCAGCCAGCGCTCGTTCTGGAAGACGAGCCGCACGAGCTCGGCGATGCCGATCGTGGCGATGGCCAGGTAGTCGTCTCGCAGTCGCAGCGTCGGCTTGCCGATGAGCCAGGCAAGGATGCCGGCGGTGAGCCCGGCGGCCAGCACCCCTACCCAGAAGGGCGCGCCGAGACCGAAGGCCTGCTGCGTGAACGCCGCGTTGAAGCCAGTGGGCTTCACCGTGGTGACGAGGGCGCTGGTGAACGCGCCCATGGCGAAGAACGCCGCGATACCGATGTTGAAGAGCCCCGTGTAACCCCACTGAACGTTCAGTCCGAGGCTAAGCACGGCGTAGATGCTCGCCATGAGCACGAACGAGGTGACGTACGAGAGCACGCCGCCGGGGATGAATAGCACGGCGAGCAGCGCCAGGCTGAAGCCGACGGCGATGGACGCCAGGTGCTTGACGACGGACGGCTTGAGCTTGAGGAGGCTGGAGACGAAGAGCCAGAGCGGCACCGTCAACAAGACGGCCTTGGCCAGCAAGGTGGGAGTCACGCCCTCACCCCCTCTTCCCGAAGAGACCCTCGGGCCGGACGAGCAGCACGAGCACCATCACCAGGAACGAGATGCCGTGGCCATAAGCCGGGTTCACGAACGCGGTGCTCACCTGCCAGACGATGCCGATGATGAAGGCGCCCGCCAGGGCGCCGTAGGCATTGCCGATGGTGCCCAAGATGACGGAGGCGAAGAGCGGCAGGAGCAGCCACCAGCCCATCTCGGGCCGCAGTTGTACGTCCAGACCGTAGAGCATGCCGCCGGCCGCGGCCATGCCCCCGCCTATCACCCCCGTCCAGAACACCACCCGATTGGTGTCGATGCCCGTGACGCGGGCGAGGTCGGGGTTGTCCGCCATGGCCCGCATGGCCTTGCCCACCTTGGTGCGCTCCAGCAGCAGGTAGACGCTCACGATCAGTACGATGGCCAGCCCCAGGATGAAGAGCTGGTCGGGGCGAACGCGGACGCCCGAGAAGAGCTCGAAGGCCGGCCGCGGCCGGCCCGTGTAGTAGAAGGAGAAGTCGGCGCCCCAGAAGATGTAGATGAGGCTGCGGATGCCGAAGGCGAGGCCAAGCGCGGCCATCGCGAACATGATCGGTTGGCTGCGCCTTGCCCTGAGCGGCCTGAAGGCGATCCGGTCCAGGCCGAAGGCGACGAGCCCGACCAGCGGGATCACTATCACCAGGCCCACCAGGAACTCGTAACCGAACGAGAACGGCTTGAGTACCGGGCCCTTGGGGAGCAGGGTGATGACGATCAGTCCGAGGTAGGCGCCCAGGGTCATCGTGTCGCCGTGGGCGAAGTTCGCCATCTTGAGAACGCCGTAAACGAGCGTCACGCCCACGGCTCCGAGGGCGAGGGTGCCGCCCAACAGCGTGCCGCGCACGAGGAGCGACAGCAACTGCGTGCCGCTGACGCCCTTCACCTCGGCCACGATGAACAACACGGCGCCCAGCAGGAGAAGCGCCACCCACATGGTGGCGGGGTGCTCGATGGCCTTCTTGAAGCGCTCGCCCGGCCGGAGCTGGATCTTGGTGGTCTCGGTCATGCGGTTCAGCCCCCTAGGTAGAGGCGCGCGACCTCAGGGTTGGCGAGGAGGTCGCGGCCCGGCCCGTCGACCTGGTTCTGCCCGGTGGCAAGGACGTACCCACGGTCCGCCAGCGCGAGCGACTTCTTGGCGTTCTGCTCGACCATCAGGACGGCGACGCCGGCCTCGTTCACCTCGACGACCTTCTCGAAGATCATGTCCACCAGGAGCGGGGCCAGGCCGGCCGAGGGCTCGTCCAGCATCAGGAGCTTGGGGTCGAGCATGAGCGCGCGGCCCATGGCCACCATCTGGCGCTCACCGCCCGACATCTTGCCCGCCCGCTGGCGCCGGCGTTCCGCGAGGCGCGGGAACAGCTCGAAGACGCGCTCCTTGCGCTCCTTCAAGGGCTCGTCGAGGATGTAGGCGCCCATCTCGAGGTTCTCCTCCACGGTCATGGTGGGGAAGACGTTGTCTACCTGTGGGACGTAGGAGAGACCCTTGCGGACGATCTTCTCGGGGGGCAGGCCGGAGATGTCCTCGCCCGCGAACACGACCTTTCCCTCCCACGGCTTGAGCAAGCCGAAGACCACCTTCATCACGGTCGACTTGCCGGCGCCGTTGGGCCCGACTATCGAGACGACCTCGCCCTCCTCGACCTCCAGGGTGACGCCGCTCAAGACCTGCATCTCCCCGTAGCCGGAGACCACGTTCTCAACCGTCAAGAGCGGCATACTGGCCTCCTAGGTACGCCTCGAGGACGCGGGGGTCGGTCTTGACGACGGCGGGCGGACCCTCGACCAGCTTGCTGCCTTGGTTCATGACGACCACGGGGTCGCAGAGTTCCATGACCAGCGGCATGTCGTGCTCGATGAGCAGGAACGTGATGCCGCGGTCCTTGTTCAGCACGCGTATCTTCTCGCGGATCTTGCACATGAGCGTGGGGTTGACGCCCGCGCCCGGCTCGTCGAGCAGCACGATCTTCGGGTCGGCCATCAGGGTGCGGGCGAGTTCCAGGAGTTTCTTCTGGCCGCCCGACATCGCGCCCGCGGGCTGGTCGGCCATGTGCGTCAGTTCGACGAACTCCAACACCTCCCGCGCCTTCTCGCGCAGTTCCCGCTCCTGGCGCCGCACGGCCCCCGGCCTAACGATGGGGTTCCAGAACGTCTCGCCGATCTGGCCCTTAGGCACGAGCATCAGGTTCTCGGTGACGGTCATGCTCTTGTGCTCGCGAGGGATCTGGAACGTGCGGCAAAGGCCCTTGCGGAAGATGAGGTGCGACGGTAGGCCCGTGACGTCCTCCCCATCCAGGTAAACGCGGCCCGCGTCGGGCCTGTAGAAACCGGAGATGAGGCTGAAGAGGGTGGTCTTGCCGGCGCCGTTGGGCCCGATCAGGCCCGTGATGCTGCCGGCTTGCACGTCGAAGGAGCAACGGTTGACCGCGCGCAGGCCACCGAAGTCCTTCACTAGCCCCTGGATGCTCAGCAGTGGTGCGGCCGACTGGCCCACACTCCCAGCCCGGGTGGGCCCACTGTTAGGGCGCACGACCGAACTTGTCGTACGACTATCCGACACGTCCTATGACCTCGCTCTGGCGCTGGTTGCGCGATTCTGCCGGCGCATCGTACCACCTGAGCGAAAGCACGTCGGGCCGGGATCCGAACCGAAGAGGGCGACGGGCGCGCGCACGCGTCAGCTGATGGCCGCGAACATCTCGTCCACGTCGATCAGCTTCACGCGCGGTCGTCCCTGAGCCACGCCGGCCGCCGTCTCGAAGGCGTCCAGCTTCGCCCAGTGGGCGGCCGTGAACGGCCTTGCGCCGCGGCTCGCCAGTAGGGCGTCGACCGCCTCGGGCCGAGGGTCCTCGGGGGAAAGCAGCTCGTCTCCGGCGAGCGTCGCCACGGTCTCCATGGCGCAGGCCTTGTTGGTCCCGATCACGCCGCTGGGGCCGCGCTTGATCCAGCCCGCCACGTACAGGCCCTTGACGGGCTGCCCGTCCGGGGCGTCCAGAACTCGCCCCGCGGCGTTGGGGATGACGGCCCGGCGTTCGTCGAACGGCACGCCCGGAAGCGGAGTTCCCTGGTAGCCGATCGAACGGAACACCAGGTCGGCCTCCAGTTCCTCGGTCGCGCCCGTCGGTACGGCGGCGAGGCTGCCGTCCGGCCTTGCCTCGAGGCGGTTCTTGGCGCACACGACGCTCGTCACGCGGCCGTTGCCGCGGAACTCCGTGGGGGAGAGGAGGAAGCGGATGTGCAGTCGGCGCGGCTTGCCCGTCGGCTGCTGCTGCCCAAACCCCTGTAAGACCTCGAGGTTCTTGGTGGCGTTCACGTCACCCTGGATGGCTCCCAAGCTCTCGGGGCTTACTTCCAGTTCGTCTTCGCGTACGAAGATGTCGGCGTTGGCCAGCTCGCCGAGTTCGCGCAGTTCCTTGGTGGTGAACTTGGTCTCGGCCGGCCCCCGCCGGCCCACGATGATGATGTCCTCGATGGTGGAGGTGGCCAGGTGCTCGAGGGCGTGGTCGGCCATGTCGGTCTCCCCAAGCTCGGTCACCGTCTTCGCCAGGACGCGCGCCACGTCGATGGCCACGTTGCCCACACCGACGATCACCGCGGTCTTGGCGTCGAGGGGCACCTCGAGGTGCCGGTAGTCCGGGTGACAGTTGTACCAGGCCACGAACTCGGTGGCCGACATGCTGCCCTTCAGGTCCTCACCCGCGACGCCGAGGCGCCGGTCGTTAGGGGAGCCGACCGCGAACACCACCGCGTGGTAGTGGCGCTTCAGGTCCTCGAGCGTCAGGTGCTTGCCGAACTCGACGTTGCCGAGGTACCGCACCCGCGGGTCGGCTAGCGTGCGGTCGTACAGGCGCGTGACGGACTTGATCTTCTGGTGATCGGGCGCCACGCCGAACCGCACGAGCCCGTAGGGGGTGGGGAGGCGCTCGATGAGGTCCACCGAGGCGCCATCGCCGAAGGTCTTGACTAGTGCGTCGGCGGCGTAGAAGCCGGCGGGGCCGGCTCCGATGACGGCAATGCGTTTCACGGGGGCGCTACTGCTCATGACTTGATTATGTCAGGTGGAGGCGTGCTGGCGCCCTCCCCGGGCTGCAGGGTAAGCTTCTGCGCCATATGGACCCCGTGCTCGTCCCCACCGAATCCCCGCGCCACCCCGCGGCCGCTAGGCGCCCTGCGCCGTGGCCGATCCGGGTGCACAAGTACGGCGGAACGAGCGTCGGGGACGTGGACCGCATCGGCAAGGTCGCCGCCCGCATCGAACGCGCGGTACACGCCGGGGAGAAGGTGGTGGTGACGGTATCTGCCATGGGCCGCACCACCGACCGCCTGTTGGCGATGGCGCGTGAGGTGACCGCCAGGCCGGCAAGGCGCGAGCTCGACGTGCTGCTGGCCACTGGCGAGCAGCAGAGCATCGCGCTCGTCGCGCTGGCGTTACAGGGACGGGGCATCTCGTCCCGGTCGCTGACCGGGGCGCAGGCCGGGTTCCTGACGGACTCACACCACGGCAACGCCCGCATCCTGGAGGTGGACCCGAGGCCGGTCCTTGGCGCGCTGGAGCCGGTAGACGTGGTCGTCGTCGCGGGCTTCCAGGGGGCCGACACAGCGGGCAACATCACCACGCTGGGCCGGGGAGGCTCCGACACCACCGCTGTGGCGCTGGCGGCGGCCCTGGGCGTTCCAGAGGTGGATATCTACACCGACACCGACGGCGTGTACACGACCGACCCTCACCGCCTGTCCAGCGCCAGCAAGCTGGCGGTGGTGGACTACGACGAGATGATCGAGCTGGCGAGCCAGGGCGCCAAGGTGCTGCACCCGCGCAGCGTCTGGTACGCCCGGCGCTACGAGGTGCGCATTCACGTGCGCTCCTCGTTCGGCAACGCCCCCGGCACCATCGTCACGCGCCTCGCACGCCCGCAGGAGGGCCACATGAGCATGATCACCGACAAGCCCGTCACGGGCGTGGCGCTCGACATGAACCACGCCCGCGTCGACCTCCACGACGTCCCTGACAAGCCCGGCGTGGCGGCGCTGATCTTCGGCGCGTTGGGAAGCGCCGACGTCAGCGTCGACATGATCATCCAGGGCGTGAGGGGCGCGGTCGACAGCCGCCAGCAGATGGCCTTCATCGTGGGTAAGGACGTCGTCGCCGAGGCGCTGGAGGCCCTGGGACCCGTTCTCGAGGGCATGGGTGCGCGGGCCGAGGTCGACACCGACGTGGCCAAGCTCTCGATAGTCGGCATCGCCATCGGCTCGACGCCGGGCGTTGCGGCCCGGATGTTCGACGCCGTCGCGGCCGTGAACGCCAACATCGACATGATCACCACCAGCGAGGTGCGCATCAGCGTCCTCATCCCCGCGCAGCAGGCACAGGCCGCGCTGGAGGCCGTGCACACGGCGTTCGGTCTGGACGCCGCCCCCGACTCCCCGACACCGGGCTGAAGGCCGTGCGGGCCGACCGCCTCGAGCAGGTGTTCCTCACGCCAAAGGGTGGGCGGCTGGAGGTGTTGCTGGTGCTCGAGTCCGAGGCCGGTGGCCGGGAACGGGTGAGGCTCCTGGCACCCGGCGCTGGCGTCG
>JACDJA010000796.1_pt1 | contig 32022 bp, 22 predicted proteins | sample 7449241 | NCBI WGS metagenome assembly JACDJA01 (sample SAMN14253289, study PRJNA609438) | sludge metagenome | isolation source: initial anaerobic sludge | collected 2018-12-20 | reverse complement strand
TCAACTCTTTGCTGTAAGAAAATTCTGAATACAAGAAACAATCGCATTCATACAAATAGCAACCTGGGTCCTCCACTCTTGCGATCACGCCTCCAGTCAGTCCAAATGTCAAAATCGACAGGAATACGAAAGAAAAAATCAAAAAACACCTTTTAAACATCAGAGTTCCCTCCTTTCTAGTTAGTTAAGGGACTGAAATAATATCACCACATATGTCATATAGAAAAATAGTAATAAACAAAATCAGATATGCTTAGCGCTAAATATTCGTGAACAGCTGTCCTGTGTTACCTAAATCGCAGATTTTCACAGTAATATTGTAATATGACCGTGATTATTAAGAGAAGTACACGATAAAATGTAGTGTACGCGACGCGTGTACGTATTGAATCATAAAAAGACATATGAGGCTATATGTAGTTCTCTCCAGAACTTGGTGGTACCTCCCGGTGATGATAAGTTCTTCATGTTCAGGTTTGCTCTAGATCATTTACGACGGATCACTTCATTTGCCGGTAGTTATTGCTTGGCCTTCTCAATTTACACCAATATCATCACGGCATATCGGGCTATTGACAGAAAGATGCGAGTAATGTAGAATCTTTTATGTATGGGGACGTGGTGAAGTTTGGTTATCATGCCGGTCTGTCACACCGGTGGCCGCGAGTTCAAGTCTCGTCGTCCCCGCCAGAGGGAGTCCTTAGGGGCTCTCTTTTCATTGATGGAGTACCTTCTGATATAGTTTCAGAAGATAGGCATCAGGAAAAAGATCTTCCGGTCAATATCTGCTTAACTTCTTTCTGACAGTACGCGGTTAGAATATATTCAGGGCGGTAACTTCAAGATAATCACCGGATTATTGGTCAAGCTGATCTAAATGCGCGATGTCGATTTTGCATTTGAAGATTGTGACCGTATGAGGCTCTGTAAATGCTATTTTGCATATTCTATAATCATGATTCGTTTTTTTGGAGGTGCTGGTAATTGCCGGCTTGTGTGAGGGTCCTGGGAATTGATCCGGGGTTTGGTACTGTTGGATACGGTGTACTCGAGATGAGGGCGTCAAAGATTGAACTCGTTTCATATGGAGCGATCAGAACCGAACCCGATGAACCGATTCCAGACAGACTTCTGAAGATCCATGATCAGCTGGAAAGACTTCTACAGGAATGCAGTCCCGACGAGTCGGCAGTTGAGGAGCTTTTCTTTTTCAGGAATGTCACCACTGCGATACAGGTTAGCGAAGCACGGGGAGTGATTCTTCTTGCTATGAGGAGACATGAAGTGCCCATTTTTGAATATACTCCCCATCAAGTGAAGCTTGCGGTTACAGGTTACGGAAGAGCCGAGAAGGGACAGGTTCAGAGGACTTTGAAAGCCTTTCTGCGGATGAAGGAGACTCCGAGACCCGATGATGCTGCCGATGCTCTTGCGGTAGCCTGGTGTCACCTTGCCGCAAGGAAGTTTCCCGGAGGTGTTCGAAAGGCATGAAGCTGTGCATGAGGAATTTAGAGCTCCCAATAAAAAGACTTCTATCGAATATTATCGAAGCCGATTTGTCAGTAGAATGTGAAGGCACAGAAGTATCAGAGATATCTATCGACTGCGATTCAAAAGAAATTATGATCATGATCGGATGTGAGGTCAGCATAGAGCTCAAGGATTTTCTGGAGTCTGCATTTCTCGAAAAGGCTTCTCAGTTCCTCAAGTCCTCGGTCCGTCTCTATTTCCAGCCCGTGGGAAGCGGAACAGTCGATGCCGATGAAGAAATATCAAAGGGAGTTAGTGATGCGCAGTTCAGAGAGATATTGAAGCTCACAAATGGGGCGTCTTCATATTTGGCTTCTTCAGAAATGGTATTCAGTGATGACAGAATATTGATTACTGTTCACGATCAGTTCTCTTTTCAGCGAATCGGTGCGAAAAAACAGGACTTGAGAAAGGCAATTGAAAAGGTTTGCAAGAAAGCCATTCCATTCGAAGTAATACTAGATATCCGAGACGATCAGAATGATTTGATCAATGAAGAAGTTTCTAAAAGAGAGGTAGAAAAGGAGACAACCGTTTCTTCGGATGAAGTCGATACAGTCTTGATGGGCAGAGAGATAAGAGCCGTTTCTAGGAAGATGAAGGAAGTTCTCGGGAATGAATCCGATCTGGTTGTGAGAGGAAAGGTCTTCGGACTTGAAAGTAGGAACGGTAAGATTTTCATCCTCACATTCAACGTTACTGACCACACAGACTCTCTCACGGTGAAGTTAATTGGTGAAAACGCCCGCTCTCTTTCAGAGAAGCTCCGCGAGGGTGATGAGATAACTATCAGGGGGAAGATGGAAACAGACAGCTGGATGAAAGACGAAATCCTTATTCCGAGAGACATACAGAGAACAGCTCTTCCCAAACGTGTTGACGAATCTCTTGAGAAGCGAGTTGAACTCCATCTTCATACAAAAATGAGCGCTCTCGATTCGGTTGTGGATGTTCGAGAACTGGTCAATACCTTGAAGGATTGGGGACATGAGGCCGCCGCGATAACCGACCACGGTGTGGTCCAGTCCATTCCCGAGTTCTATTTTGCTGCAAAGAAGAAGGGAATCAAGCCAATATTCGGTATGGAAGGTTACATGATCAACGACTCCCAGCAGATATCAATGAATCTGGATGAAGAAGACTCATCGCTCGATGACGCTTTGTTCCTGGTTTTTGATCTCGAGACTACCGGTCTCAATCCCAAAGAAGATGAGATCATTGAAATAGGCGCCATCAAAATGAAGGGAAGTGAAGTCTTAGGCACTTACTCCACCTTTGTGAAGCCGGAAAAAGAACTCTCGGCAATGATCACAAGCCTGACGGGAATTACCGAAGATATGCTTTCCGAAGCACGTCCGATCAAAGAGGTGCTTCCCGAATTCACGAAGTTTACTGAAGGCTGCATACTAGTTGCACATAACGCTTCTTTCGATTATGGATTCGTCCGCAATTCAGTGAAGAAGCACTTCGGAGGCGACTGGGAAATGCCGTGCATCGATACCCTGGCACTCGCAAAGAGCCTTTTCAGGTCGAAGAGTTATTCCCTCGATAATGTTGTCAAACGGTTGAAGCTAGGTCATTTCGATCATCACAGAGCTTTCGAAGACGCAAAGGTGACGGCCGAAGTTCTGAAAAAGTTTGTTCAGCTGGCAAAGAAGAGAGGGGTTCAGAATGTGAATGAACTTGAGAAACTCAGGAAGAACCAGAATCTCGATTCGTTGAAACCCTTTCACATAAGTATACTTGCAAAGAACAAGAAAGGACTGGAGAATCTCTACAGATTGGTCACAGCTTCTCACACGAAGTATTTCTACATGAAGCCAAGAATCCCCAAGAGCTTGCTCGCTGATATGAGGGAAGGCCTTCTAATTGGCAGCGCATGCGTTTCCGGGGAGCTGTCTAAAGCCTATATAGGTGGAGCGAGTACTGATGAACTCGAGGAGATCGCAAAGTTTTACGATTACATTGAAGTCATGCCACTGGATAACATCGACACTTCGGAAGGCGAGACTAATATGTCGAGGGAAACGCTTGCGAAAATGTACCGGGAGTTCTATAAGGTGGGAAAGAGATTGAACATTCCAGTTGTAATGACGGGGGATGTCCATTTCTTGAATCCTCATGACGATATCTTCAGAGCAGCGATAAATGCAGCTCAGGATTACGATAACTTCCAGAACCAACCTTCGCTGTATCTCCACACTACAGAAGAGATGTTGGATAAAGCAAGCGAGATATTTGAAGACGAGATAATTGTCAGAGAAGTAGTCATTGACAATTCCAGATACATAGCTTCGCTAATTGAAGAAGTGACACCCGTTGAGGGCAAACTTCACCCTCCAGTAATCGAAGGAGCTGATGAAGAGGTACGGAAAATGGCAATCGAGAATGCCGAGAGTCTCTATGGCAGTCCTTTGCCAGAGATCGTTGAAAGAAGGCTTAATCGAGAGCTTGAAGCCATTATAGGCCACGGATACGCAGTTCTATATCTGATTGCTCAGAAGATGGTGAAGAAGTCTAATGAAGACGGTTACGTTGTTGGCTCAAGAGGTTCCGTAGGCAGCTCTCTAGTGGCAAACGTAATCGGTATAACTGAAGTAAACCCGCTCCACCCACATTATCTCTGTCCTGAATGTGGTAAGTCGATCTTTCCAGAAACTGATCTCGAATGCGGTTACGATCTTCCCGATATGAATTGTCCCATCTGCGGGAAGAAGATGTCGAAGAACGGGCAGAGCATACCATTCGAGACTTTTCTCGGATTTGAGGGAGACAAAGTGCCTGATATTGACCTTAATTTCTCCGGTGAATATCAGGAGCGCGCTCATTCTTTCATCGAAGAGTTGTTTGGAAGGGATCACGTGTTCAGGGCCGGTACAATTTCTACTCTTGCCGAAAGAACAGCCTTCGGTTTTGTCAGAGCCTATTCAGAAAAGAGCGGTAGAAACCTTCGAAGAGCAGAACAGGAGAGAATAGCGCGAGGAATCGTAGGTGTCAGGAGAACAACTGGTCAGCATCCCGGCGGACTGATGATCGTGCCAAAAGACATGGATGTTCATAGTTTCACACCGGTACAGCACCCCGCAAATGATACGAAGGGTTCAACGTTGACAACACACTTTGCTTATGAAGTCATACACGATGATCTTGTGAAGATAGATGCTCTGGGTCATGACGATCCCACTTTCATCAAGATGTTGAAAGACATCACTGGGGTCGATCCTGAAAAGATCCCTATGGATGATCCGGAAACGTTGTCAATCTTTTCTTCTTTGAAGTCCCTAGGTGTCAAGTATCACGAGCTAGGAACGGACATGGGAACCCTTGGGATTCCAGAGTTCGGCACTACTTTCGTTCGTAGTATGCTTTCAGATACTAGACCTTCTACCTTTGGTGAGCTTGTCAGAATCTCCGGTCTTTCACACGGAACAGATGTGTGGTTGAACAACGCTAAAGATATTATCACTTCTCGGCAGGCATCGCTGTCGAATGTCATTGCCTGTCGTGATGACATAATGAACTATCTGATTGCCAGGGGAATGGAGCCAAAAGATGCCTTCAAGATTATGGAGAAGGTCAGAAAGGGTAAGGGCTTAAGCGAAGAGGATGAAAGAGAGGTAAGGTCTTGCGGTGCTCCTGAGTGGTTTGTCAATTCCTGTAAGAAGATCAAGTATCTCTTTCCCAGAGCACATGCCGCTGCATACGTTAGTATGGGATACAGAGTGGCGTATTTCAAAGTACACTATCCCCTCGCCTTTTACAGCACCTATTTTTCGATTAAAGGCGGAGAGTTTGATATAGACATCTGTACCTCGGACACAAACTCAATCAAAAAGGAGATAATAAGATTAAGAGCTGATCAAGACAGAAATGTGAAAGACAGGGCGAAGGAGACACTCCTTGAAGTAGTGATGGAAATGATATACAGGGGATTCAACTTCTTGAATGTTGACCTCATGAAATCACATCCTACGAGATTCTTAATTGAAGGCAAATCCCTCAGGATACCCTTCAACAGACTACAGAACATGGGGTATAAAGCAGCGAGATCTATCGAGCAGGAAAGAGAGAAGAGGGTATTCTCTTCGGTTGAGGATCTGGTTAGGAGAACTTCTCTAAACAAAACAAGTGTAGAAATGTTGAGAAAGTATGGTGCGTTGAAGGGGCTCGCCGAGAAAGAACAGATAAGGCTGTTCTGAGGATTGAGATGAATTTCAGGTTGGTTTCCTCGGATTATTCAAAGTTGATAGATCTATTTGGAAGGGTGTCAGGTACAGTTGAGCCCTCCTATCGCTATTTTCAGATCTATTATAGAAGGGGTCTGAAGTTCTTTGCGACAGACGGGTGTCTGAAGCTTGAGTTCTCATCCAGCATTCCTGTTGATCCTTTCACCGGTGTCTATTCTGTTCCAATAGATTACGCTCGAGCTTTGAAGAGCTCAGACGAAAAGTCCTTTGTCTCTTTCTCCTCTGAAGGCGAAACCATTGAAATTAAGACTGATTCAGAGACTCTAAGCCTTCAGAAAGCTCGAGATGATGCGCTTCCTGCCATGGAAAGAAAGTTTGAGTTCTCTTCGCGTTTTCCTTTGAAAGAGTTCAACGAATCTCTGAATTTCGTTTCCGCAGCATCTATGGAAGGCGATACCGTTGAGATCTTCTCTAAGGGGAGCGAAACGATTCTTGCAGCATCGGCCGGTAGATTGGTCTTGCTGTCGATTCTCGAATATGAGCCGAGAACTGACTTTCACTTCTCTCTTCAGTACGTAACCGTCAGACATCTCGTAAAGACGTTAGAGTTGCTGAAAACACAAGTGCTTGATGCTGGAAGCGGGATTTCCGAGCTGGGATTAAAGGCAGGGACGCTGCTTTTTTCAATCTGCACGGATGAAACTGAATTTCCCAAACCACCATCCTTTCTCTTCGGTGAGACTGCCTCGGGAGTTGGTGTGCAGAAAAAGGCCTTCCTTTCTGCTTTACGAAAGATCACAAGGCTATCCAGGCGCGGCTTTTCTGTTCTTATGATATCGGATGGAAAAAAACTGAAGTTGTTTCTCAAAGCCGGCAGCCTCCGGTATGAGTGTGAAATTTCGGCCTTCAGTGGAGAAGAGTTCGTGATCCAGCTAGATCCAAGAAAGCTGCAGTCCGCTCTTTCGAGGATCAACGATTCCTTGATTCTCCTTTTGATGAAAAAGGGGAATCTTCTAATGGTGGGCAAGAAAAGCAAGATGTACCTACTGATTCCACTCATCAATTAAGATGGATGACTTGGATCTGATAGTATTGAATCAAGCGTGGTCCTTCGTGGATTTTCCGGAAAAGGGTTGCGAGGATTTTCTCAACTGGAGTTGAGGCCGGATGAGTATTCTTGAAGTTAGAGGAATTGAGAAGACATACAGTGGCAAGAGAATTCTGAAAGCTGTTAGTTTTGATCTGGAGAGTGGAAAACTGACTGTTCTAGGAGGTTTGAACGGCATAGGAAAGTCGACGCTCATCAAGATGATGAGCGGGGACATCCGTCCGGATTCAGGCGAGATAGTCTTTGACGGTCACCACGTCGAACTGCGGTCAATTGTTGAGGCGAGGCGGATCGGTCTAAGTGCCGTTTATCAAGAATATATGCTTGTTCCCGATCTTACAGTCGCTGAGAATATCTTTCTTGGATCCGGCAAGTTTACAATCAGCAGAAAAAAGATGAACAGCGAGGCTTCGCGACTGCTTTCCAAATTTGGTCTAAGCTTTGATCCTTCGTCAAAAGTCTCTTCACTTTCATCTGACGAGCAGGCGCTGCTGGAGTTTGCAGCTGCTGTCTTTTCGGAGCCCAAAGTTCTAATGATCGATGATCTGTTCTCAGTTTTGCAGACAGAATCCAGGAAGCGGCTTCTCCAAATGATTGAAGTGATCAAGAATAAAGGAACCGCAGTCCTTGTTGTAACCACCGATCCAGACTTGATGCTAATGGCAGATCATCTCCTTTTTATGGACGAGTCGGGAGTTGAGTACCTACCATGCCCGATCGAAAGGGGAGCGATACTTGAGAGAATGGGAGCCTCGAGCGATTTCTCAATACTTCCCGCAGAAGGAGAACTGCTGATTGAAATAAGTAACCTTGCCGGTTCAGGGCAAGATCTCAGTTTGAAAAGAGGAGAGGTTCTGAATATCTTTTGTGAAAGTGGAGAGCTGGTGAGAGCATTCACACGAGCTATGATCAGACAGGATCCTTTTACAGACAACTCGGTCCCTTTATTTAGAGAGGCGAAGAGTTTCTTCGATAGGTTTTCCTCCAGATCGTCTTCTACTCCAGCCGAAAAGTATTTCTGCTCAAACCTTAAGAATACAGGACTTGTTTCTCAGGTGATGCTGAAGAAATCGGGGAGTTTCAAATCATCCAAGTCACTCAAGAAAAGCTTCATTCTGAACAAGGAGAGCGTTGTTTCAGTCAAGAGTTTTCTTGCGGGTCTTGAAAGAATCCCGGGGTTCTCCGGCCTCGTGTCTGAGGAAGACAAAAAGCTTTCTCAGTTGAGGTTCGATGCCTGTGATCTCTATGTATTCGTAAGACCCCTGCTGGGGCTAGACCCGGTTTCAGTAAATGCTCTTTCGACCGTTCTTCAGGAAATTGTAAATAGATCTAAGGCCGCAGTAATTATCTCTGACGAGGCCGGAAGCAGTATGTTGAGCACGAGGAAAATGAGGAGCTCCGAATGAATCCCGACTTCTCTTATGAAAAAAAGAAGATAGAGTTCTCCAGTGGTTATATATTCAAAGGTAAACACTATCGGTGCTCTATCATAAAGTATGCTTCTCTCTACAAGAATTGTACAAAGGGGACAGAAAACGTAGAGATCTATCATTTTTCTCCAAGAGAACGCTCTGTCGGCTCGATACTGATACTTCACGGTTTGGGCACAGTCAATATTCCCTTCCTCTTCTGGATGGGAAGCCATTTGGCAAGTGCCGGTCTCCAAGCCTCTGTGATGATTCTTCCGGGAAACTATACGAGAACGGCAAGTGGTTCTACTAGCGGAAAGGACTTTTTCTCGCCTGATTTGAGAAGGCTGACAGCGTTCTGGGAACAGGCCGTTGTAGATACCATGACGACCATAGATTTGCTCCAGCAAGAAAACATCTGGTGGGACAATAACTGCCTTTTCGGCTATTGCCTCGGAGGTATGGTCTCCACAATAGTCAGCGCAATTGACAAGAGAATAAACGACTTGATTCTGATGACCGTTGGAGGCAACATCGCCAAGATAATCTGGCAGTCCCCAGTGCTGAAGTCAATTCGCCTGTCACTTCGAAGCGGTTCCGGTGAAGAAGGTTATCTCAACGATGAGAAGAGACTCAACGCGAGATTCAAAGAAGACTCTTTGGCAGTCAAGAAAATGAAGAGTGCTTCGGAGTTACTGGAATCCGATCTTCATCCCCTGTTCAAAATTGATCCCCTTGCTTATGCCCGGTTCAATGATAGCGAAAAAGTGACCATGATCGAGGCGCTTTTTGACAAAGCCCTTCCAGTACAGACGAGAAAACAGTTATGGGAGGCTTTCGGCCGACCCAAGAGATACATAGTGCCGATTGGACACGTTTCCTGGTTTCCCTTTGAATATGCTCTTGGAAAGTACATTCTGAAGAAACTGGGGATCAAAGAGGCAAGAAAAAAGATGCGCCTTCTGGAGAGTACCAAACCTACTGAATGATTGTGAACCTCAGAAAGGGCTATCAACTGTTTCCTGGTTGATCATCACACACAGTGGATAGCCGATGTAGTGATCAGGCCTTTCGATTCAGGAAAAGCTGCTGTATCAGGTCTCGCTTCAGATGACAGAGTGTAATCGTTCTGAGGATTGAATGCCCTTTCACATTGGCCAACAACGAAGAACCTCTTTTCCGACAAGTAACATCTAGACTACGTGAGCTTGTCAGAGAATAGAATACACATAAATGAAAAATCTCATACGTTCAAGAAACTGACAAAGGAGTCAACCAGCCCGGGATCGAACTGCTTTCCAGAACATCTGCGCAGCTCTTCGATTGCCTCTTCGGAGGATACAGGGTGTTTGTATGGTCTTCCGCTTGTCATAACGTCGTAAGCGTCTATTATTGACATGATTCTCGCTAGAAGGGGAATCGATTCGCCAACCAGCCCTCTGGGATATCCTGAGCCGTCCCACCATTCATGATGACTCAAGATCTCATCCGCGATTCCCACCAGCTCGGGCGAAGAGAGGGCGATTCTAAATCCCGCTTCGGGATGGGACTTGATTTTCTTCCATTCTTCAGAGGTCAGACTGCCGGCTTTGGTGAGTATCTCCTCTGGGACTGCTATCTTTCCAATATCGTGCAGAGCGCCAAGGAGCAGAAGATTATCAAGTTCCGTTTCAGATAATCCGATGAACTTCCCGAAATCCCTGCTGAGAGTCTTGATCCTTTCCGTGTGTTCTTCCGTCTCATAACTCTTGTTAAGCAGGCTCTTCTCAAGGACCTCGACCGTTCTGCTTCTCATAGAAATGTTGTTAAGGAGCTTGTCTCTGTACATTTTCTCTTCGGCAGAAACAAGCGTCTCGCGAAAATCCTGATCGACGTCGGATTTTGTTCCAATCCCGAATGAAACACTTATCGGCAGATCGAATCCCGTTATTTGAGTAAGGGCCTTCTTGATTCTGCTTACAAGAGATTCCGCAGACTGAGTGTTGGTTTGGGGAAGAAGCATTATGAACTCGTCACCTCCCCATCGGGCAATAATATCGTCAGATCTAATAGAGGACCTCAAGCATTCGGCTACGGCTTTCAGCAGCCTGTCACCTTCCAGATGGCCGAAAGCGTCATTAACAATCTTCAGTCCATTGACGTCTCCCATAACTATGCTCATTGGCATTTGACGCCTCACATTCAGTCTCTCCACCTCTTCTTCGAAGAAAGGTCTGTTGTAGAGAGAAGTAAGGGAGTCATGGAAGGTTACATAGTGAATCTCTCTGTCTGACCTTATTCTGAAAATCGCTTCGACTGCATGAGCCATCATTGTTTCGACAAGTTTAACTTCCTCCTGTTTCATAGGAGATTCATGGTACGACACGAAGGCGCCTATGCTCTTCATTGGAACTATGGAAATCGATACGCTGCAATCGGGGATTACTTTGCGAAGTGAAGCGGCATCTATGAACGCTGATCTCCCGCTCTCTATAGAGTCTCTCAAGATTCCGCTCCTGAAAAGGTAGCCTTGGAGGGGTGAAACCTCCCCTTCGGTTTCAAGAGTTACGAGTTCCTGATTGTAGAATAGATACAGTCCAAACTTATCCATGCCGAATATGTTGACTGAAGCGTCAATTATCGAATGATATATCGTGTCCTCTTCATTTGACTTCTCCATCTTCAGGGCAACATCGTGGAGTTTGGACACTTTTTCTTTCGTCTTTTCCAGTTCATCTTTAGCGAGTTTTTCGTCGGTTATGTCTCTGATCGCGCCGCAAATGTTCTTGATGCCGGAAGCTCCGTCTGAGTAACTCGGTCTTGAGAACTCGTTTACCCATCTCAAAGTGCCGTCTTTGCGGATGATTCGGTACTCAAGTTGCTGACTGTTGCCAGACTTCACGCTCTCCAAATGTCTCCTGTAAGAATCGAGATCGTCGGGATGGACTATCGACTCCCAGTCAAATTTCTGAAGTTGCGGTTCGTCGATACTGTATCCACTGATCCTTTCGTAGGAGTTGCTTCTCCAGACTTCTGGATCTCCCCCATTGTCTGAGTATTCAACCTCATAGTAGTAATCGGATATTGTTTCAGACATCGATTTGTACCTCTTTATGGAAAGCGAGAGCTGAGCTTCAACCAATTTCTCTTCTTCAAGCCTTTCACTCAATGAAGCCGTTTTCTCCCTGACCTGTCTTCTCAAAGCTCTATTCCATAAATACATACCGCCAAGTACCAGAAGAATAATCATTCCACCAGGAAGAAAGAAGAAGAGAAAAATCTGCCAGAAGCCGCTTTTTTCCGTACCGTTAATGCTTCCAAACCACTTGTTGTAGATTCGTCTGTATTCACCATTTGAAGAGATTATCGAGAGCCCTTCATTTAGTAAAGAGAGCAACTCTCGATCTCCCTCTCTCACTGCGAAACAGTATTCGAGCCGGACAAAGGGATTGTCGGACATTACAACATCCTCAAAAGAGAGTTCATCAATCAGAAAGAGTCCCTGTAAAGTACCGAGCAATACGGCATCAACCTGCCCTTCATTAAGCATCCTGAGAGCGATCTCAGGATACTCAACTCTCACGATTTCACTCCCAACCAGCTCGTTGGAGGCAATCTCGTCCATAACGTCGCCCTTCTGCACGGCTATTCTTGACTCTCTCAAATCATTCAACGAAGAAAACTTGCCGGCAAGTTTTTTGGAGAAGATGGACCCATGAAGGACTATATGTGGATTGGAAAAGTCTACGAGCGAATCTCTTCCTTCTGAGTAGTACATTCCGAGCAAACCGTCAATTTGACCACTCTCAAGCGTGGTCCGCGCGATAGTCCAGGTACGCAGTTCTATCTCTATTTCGAAATCGAGAGCTTCGGAAATCGCCCTGAGGATATCAACATTGAATCCTACTGGAATTCCTCGTTCATTCTCATATTCAAACGGCGGATAGTCAATATCACCGCTGAATCTGTACTCTGCTTCAGCAAAAACGACCAGAAAAACTAAAACGAAGAAAGCAGTTGATAATGCTTTTCTCATAGCACTCTCCCAGAAGAAGATAATCTTCCTCAGAACCAACTATAACATTATATGGCAGAAATAATCGAACATCTTCGGGAGAGGTTTCAGCAAACAGTCGACCGGCGGACCAATTATTCTTGCCCCAAGCTATTCTGTGCAATAATGGAAAGAGGTGATTGTTTTGAGTAGAACTCGTGGAACCGTTGATATTGGCCTAATCATAGGAGTACTCGCGATAGCGGCGCTGGGAATTCTTTCCTATCTCTTTCCTACGGCGAAAATTCCCGATCCCGGAGGAGAGTATGAAGTGGGTCTCCAGGTAGTCGAACTAAATGATGAGACGAGGTTTGACCCCTTTTCCGATGTCGAAATGACCAGGCGGCTGGTTATTGATATATGGTATCCGGCAGATGAGACTGAGGGTAAGAGAAGAAGTCCGTGGTTCAGGAGTCACAGGCTGTTCGTGAATAGCCTGGCTGACAACTACGATCTTCCTCCCGTATTATTCCAGTTTCTGAGATCAGTCAAGACGAACTCTTTTATAAATGCCGTGCCTTCTGAAGACGCGAAAAACTTGCCCGTGGTCATCCTGTCCCCGGGAACTCCTGCTATTGTTCCATTGTATTTTTCTTTTGCAGAGTACTTGGCCAGTAGAGGGTTTGTCGTGATAGGAGTAGAACACCCCTATGGAGCGGCGGTGGTTGAGTTTTCCGACGGCACGCAATTTCATTTTGACAGGGAAAGGGTGATGGACCTTCCTGGCGTCGAGACATTCGAAGAAGGGGTCAGACTTTCTATGCAACTGATGGCAGAAGACCTCTCCTTCGTGATAGATTGGTTAGCACGGTTAAATCGAAGCGACCACGAACTAGCGGGAATCTTCGATACTAGTAGACTGGTAGCATTTGGTCATTCGGGCGGAGGAGGAGCAGTCTACTTTGCTTCAATCAATGATCCAAGGATTAAGGCACTGCTCTCATTTGATCCTGCTCTGTTTGCAATGAGCGATGAGGAGATAGAGAGAGGGGTTGAGATTCCCTCATTGATTATGGAAACCGACGAATGGAAGTATCGTGAGGAATCGGGAAGAATCTCTGACATGATACAGTCCAGCTCCGTTCCACCCTTTCATATAAGGATACCAGAGGCCAAGCATCCCGACTTTGCAATGTTGGATCATCTTTCTCCGTTGGCCCGTTATTTGGGATTTACAGGTTCATTCATGAAGGATGGCGGAGAGGGCTATCTTTACAGAGCAATTTACAGCTTTATGCAATATGTCTTTGAAAACCATAGCAGAGAAGAACTGCGTTCAACTCTTCTTCAAAGAGAGGACGTTCGAGTCTTCGAGGGCCTGAATGAAATACTCAGATAGTCTTTTTTGGGGTATCAGAATTATTTTGATGAACTTTGGCAAGACCGTGTGAGGATTCCGAGTGATAGGGAGTCCTAGCCCGAAGAAGAGCATTATCTAAGAAAAAAGAAGGGAGCGGTATCCTTCCACAGGGATGATTGTGTTTGAAAGAATCGCTTGCGTTCGTTGCTGGTTACAACCCTGAAGTACGATTCTATTCATATCCCACTAACGAGCCCAAAGAGGTGCCGCGTCCTGAGAGGAGCTTGCGCCAACTTCCATTAAGCCTTGAAAGGTAAGTAAAAGAAAGAACAAATCCCTACGAAGTTCGTTATTAAGAAGGTCAGCAGCTATCATGACGTAAACTTTATGATTCGTGCTGCCAAAATGTTCTGTCCTTAGTGTTTTCTTCTTGAAGGAAGATCTCGAATCAAAGATTTGCTACGGTTAACGATCTATAGCTGAAAGAGCGAATTTACGGACACCGGTGTTAGAATGGCGAAGGATGGTACTGGAACAAAAAGTAATTCGCCTCAATTGGACTTTCATAATAGATTGTGCCAACCGATAGGGAAAAGTCGCGAGTGTGTTCCGTAACTTCCAATAATAATTGAGAATTCTTACTCTGAAAACTACGATTGGAGGCGTTTTACGGTGATCAAAGATGATAAGACTGACAAACCGGCCATACTCGAGACTGTTTTCGACTTGCTCAGGAATTTTACGCAGTTTATCTCCTACAGTAACGAGGCTGCTGAACTCAAGACAATGGAATTTTATTTACTTCTATATATTGGTCTCAAGGGTCCTCAGAACATGTCTGCCCTTGCAAAGGCTTATTTGATGACGAAGAGCAATATTACAGTACTGGTAGACGATCTTGAAAACAAGAGTTATGTTGGACGGGAGAAATCCGAAAGAGACAGAAGAGTAACGATAATCAAGCTCACACGGAAAGGAGAAGCTGTCTTCAAGGAGTTTTCGAAAAACTTCTCAGAGTTGATCGATATCTTCCTGGAAAACGTGCAGGAGGATGATCTCGTTGTCATGACTGATGGTTTCGAGCGAATAGCACGTCTTGTTGTCCAAAGAGGATTGAAAAGACGTAAAAGTGGCTCTTGAAGATCAAAAGAACTTGACACGGAGTAAGAAGTCGCATACGCAATGTCCTATGCAGGGATCTCGCTCCAAAAAACTGCCGTTCGCTTAGGGACAAGAACCCGCTGATCGCCGTGAAAAACCGAGAAAGAGCATTTCGAGACGCCCGCTTCGCTCACGAGAAGACGAGAAATATCGATGCAAGTCTGCTTAAGCAGGCCAGTCTGGCTTCGCCCGGCCGGTCTTTGCTTGGCAAAGGCCAGTTCCGCTTCGCGGGAAGAAGAGCCGATTCTAGGAGCGGGTTACAGAGAACGGGTTAGAAAGCTCGGGTTGATAGAAGCGGGTCATCACAATCGGACAACCTGCAACATAACACTTGCAGCTGTTTCAAGGACCGAGATCCTGGACAAAGTCATTCCAGGATGACACAAAGCAAGAACAGGCTCTTTTCGGAGAACGGATAGCCGCACAATGGAGAACCAGTTCCTTTGCTCTTTCCTACCCCCTACCTGCTTACCCCAACCTCGGTTTTCAAAGGCCCAGATCCCGGATAAGGTTCGAAATGACAGTATTATGCGATTCCGAAAACCTTGCTTCTCGCCTGATGCATTAGCTAAATATCAAGCAAGAGACCGTCACTTGCCACAGAGATTCCGAATCGCCCGTAAAACTCTTCGAGATCTCTTTGCGGTGGATTTGGATAGTGAGAAAAATGATGAGCTACTAAGAGACTACTGCCGTCTATTATCCCTATCTCCCTCATTTTGTGCATTGTAGTGATTACCTGTTCCGCGGTGTGATGGTAAGGAAAGGTAATCTCCTTCATAAATCCTAGAGTCGAATCTAATGCGACAATATCTACCGGGTCGTCGAGAAATTCTCTCAACAGCTTAAGTGAAGATTCATCAATCGGTCCTGTGTCGGTAGCATAAAAAAAGGATTTGCCCCCTTTTTTGAGCAGGAACAAATAGGGCTGCTCGCCCTCCTTCACTTTGTGAACGGCGGGTACGGGGAAGATGCTGCACCCATTTACCACGACTTCCTTGTAGGGTTCTGCTTCTATTAGCACTGTCTTGTCCGGGTCGAAGTATAGCGAACTGGAAATCATTGAGAGAACCGTTGAATTCGCCAGAATAGTTAATGTGGGAAGTCTATCATATGAAGCGTTGTATCTGTTCATTCTGTAACCGAAGTTTGGCAAATAGAGATGATCTGAATGGGAATGAGTTATTAACAGCGTCTTCACATTGAAAAGTGTGACTCCGGCTTCATGAGCTCCGGCCATAATATTTGGTCCGAAGTCAATTAATAGATCGCTATCGACATGCACGGCCGAAGTGAGCCGGAAATTCCTACTACCGGCTTCCATAACTTTTCTGCAGTTCTCGCAGTCACAAAACACATTCGGATGTCCCTCGTATGCCGCTGTTCCAAGAAATACTACTCTCATGCTCCCTCCTTTTCTTCTGATGGTTCGTCAGTCAGTGAAACCCGAGGTACTCCATCGTTCAAAACAATCATGAACAAAACAGCTACTCCTTTTCCGTTCTCTTCCTCAAAATGCTTTCCCTCAGTAAATATGCTCTTCAGCTCTTTGAGCAAAAATCGGCCACTCTCTTCCCCAGCCACTGAGCAAGACCACAGAATCATTTCGTGAAAGGGCTCAGGAAGCTTTCGGTTTCTTCAGAATCCTTCTACCGACTTTGATTGCTTCTGCAGAACCAGTTTAAGGCAGTAAAATGTGGGACTCTTTCCAGATCTGACGACCGGACTATCTTTCCAAGTCATGCACTAGTATCCGGTACATCTTCTTTGCAAGCTCATCGCCTAAGTTGGTTAAAGACATCGTAATTGCCTTCAGGTTTTATAGATTAAGCTCACTAAGAGTGGTTTGGTTCAGCCGACGATCCTTTACCGCGGCCTCACCAACCTACTGTGAAGAATCTACTGGTCATGAAGGCTGGTGGAGGCAACGCTTTCCGACTGAGACTTTGGCGTCATGCCCTCCGGAAAGGCAGACGAACCTTGTTAGGTTGCCGACTGGGTCTGCAAGTTCAGTAAACAGCACTCCATTAATCGATATTTCTCCAATTTCACATTGAAAAGCCTGGAGCTTTGCCCTTGAACAAACATGGCTTTGGTCAATTCACCTAAGAGTCGGACATTCTTTCTTGGGTCTCAGTCAGGAGTTCTCTAAGATTCTATTCTGTTCTTTCCCTTGCTCTTCGCTTGATACATAAGTTTGTCAACTCTAAGCAGTAATCCTTGAGCAGATTCAGACTGCCATTCTGTCACACCGGCACTGAAGGTAATCGGTAGATCATCCGTTTCCTCAACCGAGTTTCGAATTCTTTTCGCCGTAGAAGTCGCGCCTTCCAGAGCAGTGGAAGGTAGTAGTATTACAAACTCTTCTCCTCCATACCTGAAAGCATAGTCAATCTTCCTTATTTCTGAGACGATAAGCGAAGAAAAGATTTCGAGTATCTCGTCTCCCTTCAGATGGCCGAGCCGGTCATTGAGCTCCTTAAAGTTATCTATGTCAAGCATGATAATTGAGAGCGCATCTCCGTATCTCCTGGCCCTATTTATTTCGTACTCCACTACTTCAAACATCTTCTTCTGGTTCATAAGGCCGGTTAAGGGATCTGTCTCGGTTCTTTGCTTCAGGAGATCGTTAGCAGACTTCAATTCTCTTTGCATGTTCATGAGCTCTTCGTTCTTTCTGTCGATCAGTTTGTTGGCTTCTGAGAGCTCTTTGTTTCTTGCAGTCATGTTCTCAATTTCCCTTAGCTTCTGCATAGCGGCAAATGATGCTCCCAGCTTTGCAATCACTCTGGCTTCTTCTTCCCTGAATATCTCGGAATTCAATCTTGCCATCTCCCTGTACAGTTCCAGGGCTCCCTCAACATCACCTTTCGCCTCCTGGATCTCGGAGATAGCCTTTAGCTTTTGAAAGATTTCGGATTTGTTCCCCTTCGATCTGTGATACTCCAGTGAATCTTCGAGAGAGGCCAAAGCAGAATCAAAGTCTCCCGTCGCCTTGTAGTATTCGGCTTCGTAACGACAAATTTCTGCAAGAGAGTAATCATCACAATTTTGGTTTGCTACCTCACGGGCTTTCCTTAGGAGGTCAACTGCCTCATCCTCTCTTCCGGTATACAGGAAGATGTCGGCGAGGTTCATATAGCTGTTGGGAAGATCTCTCTTAAGAGAGTTTCTCTCTTTGATTTCAATCGACTTTCTGATGAACTGGGCACCTCTACCATCTTCTGTAATGTTTTCGATAGCTATTCCCTTATTGTTGAGATACTTGGCAAGAGATAGCTCGTCGTTGTCCCTTTCGGCAAGGCCAATCGCCTTTTCCGCATATTCCAGCGATTTCTCGTAATCTCCCATTTTCAAGTAGACGCCGGCGATGTTGTTGTAGATCATCGACAAAGGCTTTTCATCTCCCAATTCGTTGAAGACGTCAATTGCATCGGAAGCATATTCGAGAGCCCTTGAAAACTCGCCCGATTGACAACTGATTCTTATCATACCGTTGTAGGCAAGACCGAGCTCCCGGGAAGTCTGTCCACGGAATTTCTCAAGTTCTCTGCTCACAGTTTCGAAGGCGACTAAAGTCTCTCCCGAGTTAAGCAGAGCTTGCTGGAACTTTCTGAGAAGCGACAGCCTTTCCCCGACACACGACTCATCCTTCGAAAGATATTCTTCATAGTAATCTGTGTAGCTTTTCTCGTAATCTGTCTGGCCCATTTCATCCACCTTTCTCAAATAGCCGCTTCACTTATCTGGAGTCTGTCCTTTCCCCTTGCTTTTGCTTCGTAGAGCAATTTGTCCACAATGGAGATGAATTCGTCAGAGGACTCACCTTTCCACTGTCTTGCACCTGCACTGAAAGAGACAGGTATTTCAAGATGCTCCCGAAGAGACTCCTTCAATCTTGAGTAGACATCCGTCGTCCTTCGCATATCCGCCGAAGGAAGGAGGATTAGAAACTCCTCGCCACCGTATCTGAAAGCGAAATCATTCTTCCTTATAGACGATCTAATCAGTTTCCCTATGGCAGCGAGTAGCTCGTCGCCCTTCAAATGCCCGTAAGAGTCATTGATTGATTTGAAGTTGTCCAGGTCAATCATTATCATTGTAAGGGGAGTTTCGTATCTCTCTGCTCTGGAGATCTCACTGTCCAGTACTGATTTCATCTTCCTGTGATTCAACAGCCCGGTCAGCGGGTCAGTTTCCGCTTGCTTTTCCAGAAGTTTATTGATTTCCTCCAGCTTGGCTTTCATTTCCTGGAGTTCGTTGTTTTTCTCGGATATCTCTTCATTGACAGTTCTGAGTCTCTTGTTTTGCTCGGCAAGGTAGTTAATTTCCTTCAGTTTTTCCCTCGCCTCGAATGATGATTCCAGCTGGGCAATCGACCTTGCCTGTTCTTCCTTGAAAATGCTCCGGCTTAATTCCGTGATCTGTTTGAATATGTTTAAGGCATCTTTCGAGTCTCCCATCAACTCATATACTGAAGAGATGTCGTTCAGCACTCCCAGCAATTCAGTCTTGTTACCATTTTCTTGATGGTATTCCCTGACTTGCTCAAGCAGGTTCATAGCGGAGGCGAGATCTCCCTCGCCTTTCAAGAAACGGGCTTCGTATTTCATGGTCTCGGCAATTGCATACTCGTTTTCGGTCGCTTTGGCGATTTTCCTGGCTTTTTCGAGAAGCTCTGCTGCTTCTGCTTTTCGTTCCGAATCGTAATACAGTTCGGCAAGGTTCATATAGCTGCTGGGGAGCTCCGTATTCATACTGTGCTTTTCCTTGATCTTCACTGCCTCTTCAAGAAAGGGAATCCCCGACTCCCCTGTCTCTCCGTTTTCATGAATAATAGCGATATTATTTAGGCAGCAGGCGGCATTGATCTCGTCACCGTTTTTCTTGGCCATTTGAAGGGCCTTGTTTGCACACATCAACGCCTTGTCGTAGTCCTTCATTTTGAAGTAAAGTCCCGAAGTGTTAATAATAACTTTCGTGAGAAGTTCTCTTTCATTCTTTTCCGTGCATATAACCTGGGCCCTCTTCGAGTGTTCTATCGCGCTCGCGAAATCTCCAACAAGAGTACTCAGTTTAATCATCATATTCAACAAAATGGCCATCTCTACTGTCGAGTTGTCTTCAAATTTCCTTAGCTCTTTCTCAAGAATCTCATGCGCAGCGAGAGTCTTACCCTGACCATTAAGGATGAATACTGCTTCCTTAAGATATGATAACCCCCTTGAAGGTTCGTCCTCAGGCGTAGACATGTATTGTTTGAGCAACTCGACAACTTTGTTCTTATTTTCTTCCATATAGTCCCCATTCCTCTGAAAAACCTTAGGTTGCAGTTCCAATCAGCGGGCAAATCGAGACGCCTCTTCCGTCAGTGGTGCTGGAAATTATGTACTAGACATCAAACGGTGGGGTTTCTCGATCACCACTATTCCAATATACCGTGATTACTTCGAAGTTGGCAAGCTTCTTCTCAAGTATCACAGTAATTTCTTCATCCATTATCTTCATTCTGTTGTAGTTGGTAATCTCTACTTCACGGCCCTCTTTGAGAACTCTCAGTATCCTTTCCGGCTCGATATCTCTTTCATTCATTCTCAGAATCGCATGCTGACTGAAAGTGATCTCACTCTCTTCCTCTTTCTGTTTTCCATCGTCTTCCCTGCTCAAGTACTTTATCAGAAGTGCAGTGACTATCACAGCAAAGATCACAGCCATAGTGAAAAGCATAGTTGCCTCCAGACATCCGGATATTAGTCTATTCTCAGTCTTCTAGTCTATCTTGATCAAAATATCGTCCATAACATACGGATCTTCCTTGTTTCCTCCTCCGAAATGATAGCTTTTTGGCTCGGGATAGATATCGCGATAAACTGCTTCAATTCCGTCGAAGTCCCAGGTGGTTATGTAAATGTTGAATCCCTTCAAATCATCTGGCCTTCCGATAGTATCCCCGGCGATCCTTAGAATGACTTCGTTGTTCATCTTGTTTGTCTGGACGAGGGGAGTTGGTGAAATGGCAGTTCCGAAAGATCCGGGACCACTTCCCTCTGCGGAGTATGCGACTATGGACCAACCGTTTGCGAAGATGAAGTAATCCCAATCTAGCCCATCGGGCATGGATGCATTCTGGAACGGCAGGACTGTAGCTCCCTTCTTGTCTGGATCGTCTATGAAGATCTGGAATGTAACGTGATCAAATCCGTTTTGTGGTCCCCATGAATCAGTAAGGTCCTTTATCTTCATTCCCAAGACTAGCGAAGCACCTATCTGTTTTACATTTGCTCCGAGAAGATCCATCTGGTTCTTGAAAGTAATGTCTGTTGGATACTCATATCTTCCCTGAGGGCCTCTGTCGTCGTCTTCGGGATCGGCAAGAGATGCCAGAAGCAATTCAGGGATGTCTAGTATTACGGTGTAGTCGTCACTGTAAATTGATTCTCTTCTTGTCTCACCGTAAATCTTAAATAGAATTGAATGAATTCCCGGGTCGAATTTAGATATATCCCATTCGTAAGACCACTTCCCGTCTACGATCTCAATGTCTTCCGCTTCTTCAATTTTCGTGTCGAATATTATCTTTGCCGATGATGCTCCTGATGCGGTGCCTGTTATAGTGTAAGTCGAGTCGATCTTTTGATGATCTTCGAGATCTACCGTGAACTCTATATTCGGAATCTCGATTTCGCCAGACTCCTCTGAAGCGATTCCCACGTAGACTGAACGAGGATTCATTGACATAACGAGCTTCCCTTCTCTATCGACGGTATAACCCTTTGCCAGCGAGTTGAACGTGTAGATCGGCTCGATGACCTGGCCCTCTTCCAGTCCGCTTTTCATATTTGCGAGAATTCTTCTTTCACCCGCGGTGTTCATTATCACAAATACCTTGTCGCCGTTGTGTTCGAGTCGGTAGGCAAAGATTCCGGGTCCATTGGAGTCCGATTTCAAGATCTCGATTGTTCCATATCTGAAGACCGGGTACTCCTGTCTTAGTTTCGAAAGATCCCTTACATAGTTGTAAAGCTCCGACTGAGTGTCAAAATGGTCTATTCCGCCGGACTGAAAGCCTTCGGCAAACATAGTGGCTCTTGTCTCGAAGAATCCTTGTTCTGTGCCGTAATAGATCACCGGAATTCCAGGGATTGTAAAGATGAAAGCTAACGCCTGTTTGAGGCTCGAGAGTCCTCCTCCTTTTAGGAAGCGCTCCATATCATGATTATCTATGAAGGTTAAGAGCCTTGTCTGATTTAGTCTGCTCTGTCTAACTTCAAGCCTGTATCCTAGATTTGCAGTGGCTTTCCCTTCTTTGAACACACTTCTGAGCTCAATGTTCAACGGAAAATCGAGCATTGCGTTCATGCCGGCATCAAAGAACTCTCCAATCACGATTTCTCCGCTGTCGTCGAAGGGATCGCTCCTCACCCAGGCCTCTCCAAAGGTAAGAAACTCAGTTTTGTCATTCCTGGTGGCAACTTCGTAGACCCCAGCCTCACCGTTCAGGAACTCTTTCCAGAACTCCATAGGAGCATATATTGCCGTGTCGATTCTGAAACCATCGATATCGGCCTCTTCTATCCAGAAAGTGAAGGAGTCCTTAAGGGCCGAGACAACCGCCGTATTCTCGGTGTTGAGGTCGTCGAGGCCCGACATCTGATAATTGAGCTTCTGATAATGATCGTTGAAGTCGGAGATGTCCGGCGTCCAGTGATATATTTGATCAGTCTCGTTATCTTCGAAGTTGTTCAAGGAGAATGGATACTGCTCCGGAGAAGATGTCGGTATGCTCTCTGTGTTCAACTCGAACTCTCCATTCACGAAGCGGAAGTAATCACCAACGTGGTTCGGAACAATGTCCTGAATTACCAGCAACCCTCTTTCATGAGCTTCCTCAACCAGTTTTCTGTACAGATCGATGTCTCCAAAGTGTTCGTCGACTCTCTTGAAATCTCTTGCCCAGTATCCGTGGTAGCCTCCGTAGTTTGCCCAAGGATTCCACCACTGATTGGCAACGGGAGGGGTAATCCATATGGCCGTTGCGCCCAGTCCTTTGACATAATCCAGTTTGTCGATTATTCCCTTGAGATCTCCGCCGTTATATCTCGAGTTGTCGCTGCCGGATTCTCCATATCCCATGTCATCGTTGGTCGGATCGCCGTTCGAAAAACGGTCTATCATAATGAAATAGACAATCTGATCCTCCCAGGCAGTTCCTGCAAAGCAGACCATCGTCGCAAAAGCAATCAGAAGAAGAGAAAGAAGCAGCTTTCTCATGTTTCCCACCTCCAGATCTTTTCAGATAAGTATAAAATCTAGAAACTCCCCAAGACTCTTTACTCTAAGCCGATGTTCGATATGTCTGTTGTATGGCCAATCCATAATGTAAGTATTGATGCCGTGATCGAGAAGGTTCTCAATATGATGCGGAGCGTCATCAACGGCGTATTCAATGCCCAGAACTTCACATAGCTCACCCTTTCTGGAGCTTACAATTACCGAAACCGGTTCGTCAATCTCCTTCTGAATCCATCTCTGAGATTGTATCTGAACGTTTCTTCCCTTAGTCGGGAATCGCGATGTAATAAAGTAGAATTCGTGGCGACCTTCGGCAATCAAATCGCCGAGCCTCATCAAGTCCTCCTGTGAAGCATATGGAGGCAGCGATTCATAGAAATTCTCTGTATTTCTTATGACTTCCCACACCTTTTCTTCCATCTCAAGCGTGAGGTTGGGGACGCTTTTCCAGAAATCCCAGACCCTGACTTCTGCCTCTAGCGGAACTTCTTCGAACATTTCGTGGGCGATACCTAGAAAGGCTCGATTGAAGTCCGTAAGAATGTCATCTATATCGATCATTATCTTCATCGTTCACCTCCGTATAGAACAGTATATATCATACTATTGCCTCTTTTTTCTCTTTCGGCAAGTTTTCCAGCACGGAGTGTTTGTGGGATAATCACAGTAGGTTTTATCAAAGGGAGGAAGTAGGATGTTCGAATTGAAGGAAGTCGCATTGATATATGAGACGAAGAAGCAGGCTCTGGCGGCGCTCAAATCGACAGACCTCAAGATAGAGAAGGGAGATGAAGTTGGGATATTCGGGCCTTCTGGTTCGGGGAAGTCATCGCTTCTCTTCATTATGAGCACACTGAAGGAGCCAAGTCGCGGAGAAGTAAAATACGAAGGCAAGGAGCTTACAGCTCTGACTCCTTCCGCAAAAGCCGAGCTCCGACGCAAAGAGTTCGGATTTGTGTTTCAAGAGCACTTTTTGATAAACCACCTAACTGTCATGGAGAATATTATGCTCCCCCTGAAAGAAAAACGAGGAGCAAGAAAGAGACTCGAAGAAATCACTACTGCGCTTGGGTTGAACGAACTCCTCAAGCGATTTCCGTATGAGCTCTCACTTGGACAGAGTCAGAGGGTGGCTGTGGCAAGAGCATTGATAGCAAGTCCGAAAGTTGTTTTTGCCGATGAACCGACTGCTTCACTTGATGAAGAGAATGGCAGCAGGGTAATAGAGCTCCTGAAGTCTTATTGTTCGAAGTCAGGCGCGACTCTGATACTCGTTTCTCATTCGTCTGAGATTATCGGGGATTTCAGAAGAAGACTTAGAGTGGATAATGGCCAAATCTATGAGGTTGGTGTGAATGCTTAAATACATGTGGTTATATCTCAAGAGAAGGCCGGGCAGAATTCTGGTCTTCATATTTGTTGTCGCTCTCGGTGTATCATTGAGCCTTACGATAAGCTCAATCTTTCTGTCCTTCGGAGAGACGAGAAGCAGGATATCAAAGATCAATGAGAGCTGGATTACGGTACAGTATCCCTCTGAAAACGGGAGAGACGAATCTATTGACAGCAGTCTAATCGAGGTTTTTCAAGACGTATTTGGTCTTTCTGATGCTATCCCAGTAGACATAGCCTATCTCGGCTACAACCTTTTCGGAAGTGCAAGAGCCAATTTCCCTGTTTATGGAATCAAGCAGACAGAGATTTCTCGGATTCTGCGGGAGAGCAATGCCTACATCTCAGAAGGGACGGTATTTTCCCCGGGGACAAATGAAATCATTGTCTCCGATTCATTTCTAAGAGCCGCAGGAGTAGATCTGAAGAATGTCTATGAGGAAATCTCCGAAATGTCGAGCGAAGGTCTGTATACAGTGGTTGCATCTCTGGAAGGATCCTCGGTGTTTGGGCTGGGGCCGACGGGAATTTCGAGGGGCAAGGGGTCCTTTGGCTTCCTGGTATTTGCTGAAGATGGTTTCCTAATAGCGGTTGAGAATGAACTGAGATCAAGGATAATCGGAGAAGAACTTTCAGTATCGATTAAAGGACCGGTTTCTTCCCGGAAGACACTTGAAAGGCAGTATGCAAGTTACTATTCGGGAGTCTTGTTGACAAATCTATTTGTCGCTCTGGTTTTCATAATTGCACTTACAATGCTCAATTCGGTAAGCATCCGTGAAAGAAGAAAGGAGTATGCTATTCTTGCTGCCATGGGGCATTCTCCCGGAAGTCTGAAGATAAGACTCTTTATGGAGTCGCTTTATCAGGGAATTGCCGGCTGGATCCTGGGTCTCCTAGCTGGTGGAGCCGTTCTTACACTATTCGAAGATCGCTTTTTTACGCCCAATGGTCTATATATAGGCGACAGCACCATCTCTTCTATTTGCACGTTATTCATACCGTTCACCACGATTTTTCTATCTCATATACTGATAGGGAGACACCTGAAAAGAGATCTCGTCGGTCTTCTGAAGAGTTCTGAAGAAAGAGCCGGTCTGCTTAAGAACAGATTCAGGAATGTAGGTTTGCCCTGGCTCCAATTTCCTCTGAGAAGTGACGGCTACAGATCGCTCTTTGTGAACATCATCGCATTTGCAGTGCTAGTTACTGTTTTTGGTTCGCTTCTATCTTCATTGACGGACACTGTTCGAGACAGTGGCCGGCTGTTCGATCGATGTTCTTATATTCAGACCTCGGAATTGGAGGATCTCAGGCTTCCAGAAGAGATTTCATCGAAGTCAACGGCTGTCATTCCTGCCGATCTTCTCGACTCGGATGTGAAGCTTATGTTCGGCACCACGAAACTCTTCATTCCAGTGGTATCTACTGAGCATTCGAGACTTCTCTTAATATCCGACGAAGACCCGGCGGCCGGTACGCTATATGTTAGCAGGAGCCTTTTCGACTTGATTGTCAATGGTTCCGTCAGGGGGCTGGATTACTCTTCGGTGGAGGTTCTGACAAATCTCGAAAGCCTCGCCGGTGTTCTTGTTGAAGACAGAACAGAATCTGAAGGTCTCCTGGTATTGTACGATGATCGTAATCTTGCAGGAGAGATCAGACGTTTCGCCTCGGAGGTCGGTCAGTTGGAAGTGGTCGACAGGAGGACTTTCGAGTTGAAGATCCGTGCCGAGACGCAGTTCTTGGAATTGATTTCTTCGATTATCATTTATCTTCAGTTCTTCGTCGTCACAATAATCGGCGTGGTTACCGTTACAAGGGTGACCTTGGCAAGACGGAGTGAGATATCAATTAGAAACATCTTGGGGCAGAGGAGAGATGAGATCGGTCTTCTCTTTTTCGGAGAGCTTTCATTGGTGCTTTTCACAGGTGCAGCAACTGGATATCTTCTGGCAACGGCCTGCTGGCATATTTTTAGATTTGCCTTTCTGCAGGGACTGTATATTTCGTCGATCGTGGTTCCCGGGACGCTCTTCAGAATCTCTGTAATGACCTTTGTTGTACTATTGGCCGGAGTACTCACGGCAAGATGCTTGATTTCGAAGCAGGATCCAATATCGATTATCGAAAGATAGGTGAAGAGATGAGATTTAGAGAGCTTGCTCGCCCGGGAGACGGGTACGAAACGGGGACTTTGAACAAGATCACCGATCTTGAGGGAATAAGAGTCGGGCATTACACTTTGATTGAGGATTCACCTAGATGTCTACGAACGGGAATAAGCGTCATAAGGATTCTTTCCGTATATGAAAGACCCGTACCGGCAGCTTCCAGCGTATTCAACGGTTATGGAAAGTCGATGGGACTTATTCAGATAGAAGAACTCGGGACCATCGAGACCGATATCTTTTTGACCAACACGCTTTCAATTGGAGCCGTACATCAGGGTGCTGTAAGACTCGCCCTTGAGAGCAATGCTGAATTGTCGTCGCTCAACGTAGTCGTCATGGAGTGCAACGATGGCTATTTAAACGAAATTCGAGCGCTGGCGATAAAGGAAGAGATGGTTGCCGACGCGGTCGGGAACGCGAAAAGGGATTTCCAGCTCGGCAGCTGTGGCGCGGGGACCGGGATGGTCTGCTTTGGTTATAAGGGTGGGATCGGTTCGTCTTCGAGAATCATAGAGTTCGGAGGGAGGAAATACACTTTGGGGGTTCTCGTTCTTTCGAATTTCGGAAAATCGTCCGACCTTAGAATTCCTTCTATGGAATTGCGTCCCAAGCTACAAGATTCCGATAGGGAGAAAGGATCTCTCATCATGATCCTGGGAACAGATCTGCCTTTGATGCCACATCAGTTGAAGAGAGTAACGCGCCACATGAATCTTGCGATAGGGATACTTGGAGCTCCAGGGCACCATGGAAGTGGAGACATTTCACTTGCTTTCACTACATCCAGAGAGTACAGTCTGTCCGAGCAGAGCTTTATGAACGAAGGGAACACGATCAGTGAAATATTCGGGGCAGCTGTCTGGGCGTGCGCCGAAGCCATAGTAGATTCGATGCTTTCTTCTGACAGTATGACTGGCTTCAAAGGATCGGTCGAATCGTTGAGGAGCGCACTGATTAGCGGACCTCGAAATTAGTATGGTTGAACTGTGTCGATCACTTGGTACGGATAGTCAATTGATGTTATCATCGGTGGGTATTTATCGGGAGATGAAAATGAGTGTTTCAAACTTGAGACCTAACAGCGAAAAAAGTGCTGGAGGAGCGTTCGACAAGAGTAATTTCATAAGTACCGATGATTGCCGAGACTTCTTTTCGTTCTTAAGAAATGGCATAATTCTGTGTGGATTGACAATCGAGGGACGCTGCAAAGTAATCGATGCCAATCCGGCTGCGCTCAAAATAGAAGGTCTTCTGAGAGAAGCTGTCATTGGGATGGACTTTGAACGTGTGTTTCCCGTGGTCAGGGAATTCGGCATATTGGCTGCCATCCAGCAAGTAAACAGAACCGGTATTTCGCTTCGCATAGAACCAAAACGGGATTCAGATGCAAAAGGCGAAATCTGGAAAAACGTATCGATCACAAGGCTTTCTTCAAATGTCATCGCCATCGTATTCAATGACTTTGATGAATCGTCTGGAGGGAGCAAGGACCTGCAGAAGAGCACATTGGAGCTAGGTAGGCTCTTCGCAAACCTTCCTGGAATTGCCTTCCGATGCAAGAACGACAGAGACTGGACTATGGAAGTTGTCAGCGGGGGATTGGCTGATCTTGCAGGTTATAGACCAGAGGAAATAATCGGAAACGAAAAACTATCATATGCTGATCTAATCCTTTCGGAAGACAGGGAAATGGTATGGAAAAGCATACAGGAGTCTTTCACCAGGGACGATCATTATGAGATTGAGTATAGAATCGTAACCAAGTCCGGCCTTGTCAAACACGTACTGGAAAGGGGGAAAGTAATCAGGGGCACTGCTGAAGATGAGCCTTTCGTTGAGGGCTTCATCTCAGATGTTACCGATCTAAGAGTCGCGAGAAGAGAGGCCGAGGAGAGTAAGGAGAAACTTGAGGCTACCTTCACAAGCACAATTAATGCGCTTTCTAGAATCGTGGAGATCAGAGATCCCTACACTTCGGGGCATCAGAGAAAAGTGGGGCTTCTCGCAGCCTCGATTTCCAGGAGAATGGGACTTGAAAATAGACTTTGCGAGAACATAAGGATAAGTGGCCTTCTCCACGATATCGGGAAACTCTGGATCCCTTCCGAGATTCTAAGCAAACCCGGGAGACTCAATCATATAGAGTTTGAGATGATCAAAGAGCACTCTCGGCTTGGCTATGAAGTTCTAAAGGAAATTGAGTTTGATTTTCCGATTGCCGACTACGTGATTCAACACCATGAGAGGTTAAACGGTTCTGGATACCCCTTTGGGCTAAAGGGAGAGGAGATACTCATGCCGGCAAGAATAATCGCTGTCGCAGATGTTGTCGAAGCTATTTCGTCGCACAGACCCTACAGGCCAGCACTTGGAGTAGAGGTGGCGATAGAAGAGATCACTTCCGGAGCAGGTACTCTTTACGATGGTTCGGTAACGAGAGCTTGTGTCGGCTTACTGGAAGATGGTTTCTCTTTCGAGTAGATCAAGGAGAGGGGATCGCCTCGATGATATTTCTCTTCATTCCAAGAATAGGTATTCTTCTTCCCGTCACGAGTGCCTGATAGGTTCCTCCGACTTCAAGCATCTTGAAGACCTTTGAAGCACCATAGAAGCCCTGGCTTTCGGCGTTCTGAATCACGAATTCCTCTCCGGTATCTGCCATGACCCTATAATCAGATTTTCCAGCTTCGGAATTGTCAACTTTCTCGACCACGGTTATCTCAATCATAGTCACGGCCCTGTCGCCCCAGGTAAAGACGAGGTAGAAAGCCACTGCGACGAGAACCGTTCCTAGCACTACGAAGATCTCTCCCGAAAGATTCTTGAGTCTTCTTTTCAAACTGACCACTCTCCCCGAATCGGAATTCTAAGCTCTTTCAATTTTCCAGGCAGCCTTCCTCAGCCTGTTCATAATCGCAAGTCCCACACCTGTTTCAGGGAAAGGCTCGGCAATGATCTGAGAGTATTCCTTGTTCTCTTTATTTCTCAGTTCTTTGAAGAGATTCGATGCAACCTCAAGGAGGTTGTCTCTCGAACCGAGAACGACCTTCTTGACCTGAACGGGATAATAATCCTTCATTTCTTCAGAGCAAAGAACGAGAGACTTCTTTCTTCCAGCCAGTATCCCCACCTTCGCGACAACCATGCCGGTCTCTCCTTCGACGAGTATCAATGGAATGTCTGGAGAATAATGCCGGTATTTCAAACCCGGTGACATCGGATCACCAAGATACTCTTTTCTGCCCGAAACAAATTCCGGAACATGAAGATCTGGAAGAACTCCCTTCAGTTGATCCGGGTCAATCGGGCCAGGTCTCAAAAGAGAGGGTCTTCCTCTTGAGAGATCAATAATCGTTGATTCCAGTCCGAAAACCGTCGGACCCGAAAGGATTATGCAGCTTACTCTTTCGTCCATGTCTTCGATCACATGTTCTTCCATTGTAGGGCTTGGTCTGCCTGAAAGATTTGCGCTAGGCGCTGCGATAGGAACGCCCGATAGTCGTATCAGTTCTTGGGCCACCGGGTGGGAAGGAAATCTTACGGCCACGCTCTTCAGGCCTGCGGTAACTGAGTTAGGTATTTCCTTGTTTTTATCGAAGATCAACGTCACCGGCCCTGGCCATACCAGATTCATCAGAGCCGAAAAACTTCCGACATCCTGTGACACGACTTCTTTCAACATCTCCATGTTGGAAATGTGTATTATAAGCGGGTTGTCCTGGGGCCTGCCTTTTGCCTCAAAAACCTTCATGATGGCAGTTTCGTCAAAGGAATTTGCGCCCAACCCATATACGGTCTCCGTAGGAAAAACGACCAGTTCGCCTTTCCGGATTAGTTCTGCAGCCTTCTTTAGACTAGTTTCATCGGGGTTCTCGGAATTCACCCGTAAGTAGACAGTATCCATTTTTCCTCCGTCGATGAGAACAATCTTCTGATTATTCTCCAGAGCCAAGGGCTCCCGCAATTATAACACTCACGATTAGTCCGGAAGTGATCGGGAACCACAATTCTAAATCGCTACGGTTTATGTGAATATCTCTCGGCAGTCTTCCGAGGTGCAGACCGAGTCTTCGCAGCAGAATTGAACAAGCGTCACCGTAATTCAAACAAGTCCTATTCTGATCAGCAGTTTCTCAAAATACTCCAGAATAATCACCTCTTTGCCTTCTAGATAGATTATAGACCCTTTCCCGATCGACAAATCGGGCGTCCGTGAAGTCGATACTATCCTAAAACTAAGGACTTTGTAGTGCTTTCAAGAGAGCCAGATAGCGAAAGCACGCCGCGGGCTTCCATGGTAGGCTTCGCATGAGCGCTCTGCGGCGTGAAGATGACCGTAAGCTCTAGAACACTGAATAAGATACATAGTTTTTGAAGTCTATGCGATTCAACTCTCCATAGCTGCAAATTGCTTGATCAGTTCAGTTCGATTCGTTCAATGTGAGCATGAAGTCGGCAGCGTCGGTTCTTTCTTGCCAACCCTGTTTCGAGTAGAATCCACGGCGATAGGACTCTCTCGATCTGATGTTTATCAGCCTTATACGGGAGCAGCCTCTCTTCTCGGATTCATTTACAGCCCTTCTCAGGAGCTCTCCTCCGATACCCTTTCCCCGCCAGAGTGTCTTCACAAACAACTCCCCAACATAACCCTCGGCTCCGCCCATGAATAGATAAGGCATGAAATGCACGCTGGCGTATCCTGTCAACTCGTTTCCCTCTTCTGCAACGAGAATGAGGTGATCATCTTTCTCCATACTCCACTGAACCATCTTTTCGATTCTCTTCAAGTATGTTTCCTCTTCAATACCCTTGTTCTTGAACCATCCGATATCGACGATGATATCCTTGAGACCTGCGGCATCTCTTGGTTCAACTTCTCTTATCGTCAATCCGTTCACACTCCTTCATCATTGTTTGCTCCAAGCGATTATTGCATTGAACAATGAATTATTGCAATCAATTCATCCCGGACTACGAAATCCACTTCTGCCTTTATCCCGAAAACATCCCTCCTCACTGATAAACGGTCTGTGTTGAACAGCGACATGCACAGACTCATCAGTCAAAAACCATTGGACGAAACTACTGAATGATTGTACCTTCACATTGAAAGATTGACCACTTTCTTGCCAGCCTTTCTTTGAATCAAGCTGGCTCGATTCCATCAAACAGTCGGTGCTTCGGCGGAAAAACCGTATCGCTCATTGCAGCGATTCAAACGCAAAGAGATAAGATAGGAGAGTTGTGAAACGCTTAACGAGTGTCTTTTGAAGAGCCTTTCAGGACCTAAGTTGTATTGACACCGCAACCTCACCGTGATAGAATGAACTCTGTAGGGTGGAGAGATGGCCGAGAGGCCGAAGGCGCGTGCCTGCTAAGCACGTGAGGGTTTATACCCTCCGAGGGTTCGAATCCCTCTCTCTCCGCCATTATATT
>JACDJA010000795.1_pt1 | contig 32026 bp, 27 predicted proteins | sample 7449241 | NCBI WGS metagenome assembly JACDJA01 (sample SAMN14253289, study PRJNA609438) | sludge metagenome | isolation source: initial anaerobic sludge | collected 2018-12-20 | reverse complement strand
ATTCACCAATCCGATCCCGCGGCCTTCCTGACGCATATACAGAACAACGCCTCTGCCTTCCTTTTCGACATTTTTCAAAGCAGTCGCGAGCTGATCACCGCAATCACATCGTCTTGAACCAAAAACATCACCGGTAAGACATTCTGAGTGTACGCGCACGAGTACAGGATCTCCGTTGGATACATCACCTTTGACGAGAGCGACATGGTGCTCGCTCAGATCAAGAATATTTTCAAAAAGGTATAATTTAAACTTGCCGTAACGCGTCGGCATATCCACCACCACCCGTCGCTGAACAAGTTTTTCTCTCTGCCCCCTGTACTCAATCAGATCCGCGATGGTTATCATTTTCAATTTATGCTTTTTGATGAATTTTTTCAGTTGTGTCACACGAGCCATACTTCCGTCTTCATCCATTATCTCACAGAGAACACCCGATGGTTTCAGACCGGCCATTCGGGCAAGATCAACCGCCGCTTCTGTATGCCCGGCTCTTCTGAGTACGCCCCCCTGTTTTGCGATTAAGGGAAAAATGTGTCCGGGACGGGCCAGATCTTCAGGTTTTGTTGCCGGATCAATGGCCGCTCTAATTGTACTGGAGCGGTCAAACGCAGAAATACCGGTTGTGGTACCATGCTTGAAATCGATGGTCACCGCAAACGGTGTTTCATGGAGCGCGGTATTCTCCTCAACCATATAATCCAGCCGTAAATCACGCGCCCGCTGATCGGTAATCGCTACACAAAGCATCCCGCGCGCCTCACGTGTGATAAAATTGACATCTTCGGGACGAATCAATTCTGACGCCATAATCAGATCGCCTTCATTTTCACGATCCGCGTCATCAACGACAACGACCATCCTGCCATTCCGAATATCCTCAAGGGCTTCATCAATCGAACTAAAAGCGTCACCCTTTTCATTTATCTTCTTATCTGACATTGTTAATACCCTAACTTTTTGAACCATTCATCCGAAAAAACTGAATCTCCGGATTGTGTTTTTTTTGCATTCATTAAATTTTCAACATACTTAGCGATAACATCCGTTTCAATATTTACCTGATCACCGATCTCCCTGAGTTTCAAATGAGTATTAGACCAGGTGTGAGGTATGACCGAGACACCGACTCTTGAATCATTCAATCTGGCAATTGTCAGACTGATACCGTCGATGGCAATCGATCCTTCCGAAATCAGATATTTAGTTAATTCCTTCGGGACATCTACCTCCAGAAAATAATTTTCTCCCAGTTTGTTCATTTGGGTTATCGTCGCAACACCGTTCACATGCCCCTGAACCAGATGCCCTCCAAGCCTGTCCATCAGCCGTACAGCCCGTTCAAGATTTACTAAAGCTCCTTGCCGTAATTGAGAAAAGGTGGTCTTTTTTAATGTATCACCAACCGCGTCAACACGGAAACTTTCCGCGTCACAAGCGGTAACGGTAAGGCAAACTCCGTTCACAGCGACCGAATCGTCAATTTTAACATCGTTCATAATTGACTTCGCTGAAATTTTAACGCGTTTACCACCGGCAATCGGTTCAATTCCGGTAATTTTTCCGATTTCTTCTATTATTCCTGTGAACATGGCTATAATTTATGTATTTAAGACAATCATTTCACTTAAAAAAATGTCAATCCGACTTCTTTTTTAATTCTATCTTAATGTCATTTCCTAATTTTTCGATCGATCGCAGTTCAAATTCCGTCCGTTTATCAATATCAAAGGCGGGTAACCCTCGTCCAAACAAAACCGGCGCCTGTAAAATTATTAATTCATCCAGATGATTATTACTTATGAATGAACTGAATAATTCCTGTCCGCCTTCAACCAATACCGAAATAATTTTTTCCGTACCGAGGATTTTAAGAATCCGGTGAAGATCAAGATGGGAATTTCTGTCCGATGGTATCCTGAAAATCCTAATTCCTCTATTTTCAAGAAATCGAACTTTTTGAATATCACTGTCTTCGGCCGTAAAAACCCAGGTGCGATTCTTCTCCACATCATTAAATATTTTAGAATCCGGCGGGCTGCTAAGGCGTCCGTCGATGATGATTCTGTAAGGATTCCGTCCCTGAACCTTTCTTACTGTCAACTGCGGATCGTCAGAGCTTACGGTACCCGCGCCGATCATCACCGCGTCATAGCCGGCCCGTTGTCTGTGAACATATTCGACGGCTTCAATACCTGTAAGCCATGTCATTGTTCCTCTGCGCTCAGCAATTTTTCCGTCCAGTGTTTGCGCGATTTTCATTGTTACATATGGTATTCCGGTTTGAATATATTTAAAGAAAAAACGGTTGAGATACTCGCCTTGCTTCCGGAGTACGCCGGTTGTCACTTCAATTCCTGCATCAGATAACTGTTTCACTCCCTTCCCGGAAACCATAGGGTTTGGATCGGGATTGCTTATCACAACTCTTTTTAATTTGTTCCTGATAATTAGGGGTGTACAGGGTGGGGTTTGTTTTTCTGTATGACAACAAGGCTCAAGGTTGCAATAGAGTGTCGCCCCCTCAACGGATTCGATCGCGTTCTGAATCGCGTTCAGTTCCGCGTGCGCGCTTCCGTAATGCTCGTGCCATCCTTCCGCGATGATCTTTCCATTTTTAACAATAACGGCGCCAACCAGCGGATTCGGACTTACTTCGCCCTTACCACGGCACGCCAATTCAAGGCACCGCCGCATGTAAACATGATCATCAGCTATTCCTGCTGTCATGGTGACCTTCTTTTCAAGATGATTTATCCGGGATATGTTCATCCTTTACCAAATTCGTTGGAGAATAATGATTTCTCCGGATAAGAAAGGTAATGATCTTTACTCTTTGGTTCAAGCAATTTGCCGGTAACATTAATAATACAGCAGCTGTTTTCCGGCGATCGTTCGGAATATCCGGATTTGCCCGGGATAACCTTTACTTTTCGCCTGACGGTACATCTAATATGGGCGCCCCAAAGTGATTCCGCTGAAAACCGAATGCGATTGAAAGAAAATTACTGAGCAGGAATCCCGTTACTCCCCAGATGACATCGCTTCCGGCATGATAATAATGTAAGCGCCAGGTATAACCATTCTTATTATAGGCTCTCACTTCAAAAACATCATCACGCACCAAAAAGCTCAAGGGAACATGAATTAGACGGTCAATTTCTGCTTTATTCACGGTAAATGAGTATGGATAATCAAATATACCGACATACGGGGTTACTAAGAAATGTGTATTTGTGAGAAAAATATCGGTTTGTCCGAGAACAGATATATCATTCTTTCGGATACCTATCTCCTCATCCGTTTCTCTTAACGCGGTTTCGAGAAGATCCTTATCCGTATCATCTTTTCTGCCGCCGGGAAACGAAATCTGCCCCTTGTGATGTTCCAGATTTTCCGTTCGTTTTGTAAACAGAAGATGTGCTTCACCATCCTTAAAATAAACGGGTATTAATACTGCTGCATCCACTGATTCTGTATTTTTATAGATATACTCTTTGGTCTCATGACGATCCAGCCGCATTGTTAAATGTGAAACGAGTTTTTCTTTCGAAAAGAAAAGTTCATGCAAATAATTTAGGTCTGGTGAAGGACTACCTGAATTCTTCATCTTTGATGCTATAGTCTTCCAATTTATTGTATAATGATCGCCGGCTGATGCCCAGCATTTCAGCCGCTTTTAATTTATTGCCTTTGGCCATTTTAAGGGTTTTGATGATGGACGCGCGTTCAATTTCAGGAAGCGGAGTACCGGCCGGAAATCTGATCTCCTGCCCGGGCGCCATACCTTTGATGATTATCGCCGGCAGATCTTTTTTCTTTATTCTGTCTTTCGCGGATATCATCGCCCTCAGAATGATATTTCTCAGTTCACGAATGTTTCCCGGCCAACCGTAGTCGGTAAGTAATTCCGACGCGTCTTTGTCAATTCCTTTAATATCTTTATCATATTCGTTATTGAACCGCTGAATATAATAATTTGCGATAAGCAGAATATCTTCCGGTCGCTCTCTCAGGGGAGGCAATTCAATACCGTAAACATTCAAACGATAGTAAAGATCCTCACGCAGCCTGCCCTCATCAATCAGATCCACCGGATTTTCATTAGTCGCGGCAACGATTCTCACATCCACCGGTATTTCCCGGTTTCCACCCACCCGGTCAATTTTTTGGCTTTCCAGTACCCGGAGCAGAGAGATTTGCACCTGCTCGCTCATGGAACTGATCTCATCCAGAAAAAGAGTGCCGTTGCTTGCTTCTTCAAACTTTCCCTTTTTTGACTCAATCGCGCCTGTAAAAGCGCCTTTTTCATGGCCGAACAATTCCGAGCTGATAAGATCTTTTGGGATGGCGCCCGTATTCACCGCTATAAAAGAATTTGGATTTCTTTTTGACGCGTTATGAATTGCTCTCGCGACAAGCTCCTTACCGGTGCCGCTCTCGCCGATGATTAAAACCGGGACATCAATATCGGCAATCTCGTTTATTTTTTTTACGACATTTCTTATCCCGCGGGATTTTCCTATAATTTCCCCAAAATGAATGTATCTGTCCGGAATAACACCGCCGCTCTCCTTAGCGGCATCTATACCCGGAACACGTAACGCGCGATGAACAACTTCTTTTAATTTTACGGGATCAACTGGCTTTGGAATATAATCCAGCGCGCCGAGATGAATGGCTTCGACGGCATGCTCGATCGAGCTGTAACCTGTAACCATAATCACCCGTAAAAGCGGATCAAAATCGTTAATCATTTTGAGCAGTTCAAGTCCGTCGATCTCCTGCATCTTGTAATCAGTAACAATCAGATCATAACTGTATTTTCTGATTAAATTCATTGCAGCTGCGGCGCCATCCGCCTGATCGACGCGATAGTTCTGATCTTCAAGCAGTATAACCATACCTTCGCGGTGGGACTGATCATCATCAATAACTAGCAAATGTGGCTTAATCATCCGAATCTTCTTTATGCAATTTTATTATCAACTTTCCGTAAAATAACGAGTTCACTGCCAATTTGCAACGGATTTACATTCTCTGATCATCCGGCTTCTTCGGGCTGCTATAACCTAATTCTCTTCAGCCGGAGACTGTTTGTCACCACTGAAACCGAGCTCATCGCCATAGCGAGCGCGGCAAATACGGGATTAAACATTATTCCCCACAACGGATAAAGAGCGCCTGCGGCAACCGGAATCATGATAACATTGTAGGCAAACGCCCAGAATAGATTTTCTTTTATAACGCGGACTGTTTTCGCGGAAAGCCTGAAGGCCGTAGAGAGGGCGGTCAAATCACCTTTCATTATTATGATATCAGCCGATTCAATCGCAACGTCTGTACCTGTGCCAATGGCGATTCCTACATCCGCTCGCGTAAGAGCGACAGCATCATTGATCCCGTCTCCGACCATCGCCACCTTACGGCCTTTCTCCTGCAACGATTTGATGATATCCTCTTTTCTTTCCGGCGTCCGCTCGGCATAAACCTTATCAATTCCGGCTTCATCGGCTACCGCTTTCGCGGTTCTCTCATTATCCCCGGTTACCATGCTGACATGGATATTTCTTGTTGTAAAAAATTTGATGATCTCCGGGGCTTCCTCTTTCACATGATCGGCCACCGCGAGCAGACCCGCCACTTTTCCATCGATGGCCACAAATACCGGTGTCCACATCTTTTTAGATATGTGATTCAACTGTTCCAGAATGTTTTCTTCAATCGCTATTTTTTTTCTCCGGATGAATGCCGCGTTTCCGATGTAAATATGTTTTCCATCCACATCACCTTCCATGCCAAAACCCGGTTTTGTTTTAACATTCAGAGCTTCCTGAAGCTCCAGGCCACGGTTGATCATTTCATCCAATATTGCTTTCGCGATAGGATGATTGGATTGACTTTCCACCGAGGCGGCATACATCAACACCTTGTTTTCATCGTAATTAAAAGATGATGTCTGCGCGATTTTCATTTTCCCCGAAGTGATGGTCCCTGTTTTATCCAGTAAGATATCATCTACTTTATGGAAGATTTCCTGACTTTGAGCATTTTTTATCAGAACGCCTTCGCGGGCGCCACGGCCGGACGCGACCATAATTGCTGTAGGGGTGGCCAGTCCTAACGCGCAGGGACAGGCGACTACCACAACGGCTATAAAATTAACCATTGATACTGAAAAAGTATGACCGGTAAGATACCACACTAAAAAAGTTAAAGCCGCTAAAATCAAAACAACCGGTACAAAAATCGAAGCGATTCTGTCTGCCAGTTTTTGAATCGGCGGTTTACTTCCCTGCGCTTCCCTTACAAGCTTGATAATTTGGCCGAGCGCGGTGTCCATTCCCGTTTTGAGTATTCTCATTTTAAAAGGCGAATCCATATTCACCGTGCCCCCGAGCAGTAGATCGCCACTGGTTTTATCGACAGGGAGACTTTCACCCGTAAGCATGGATTCGTCAATTCCGGCATTCTCATCGAGCAAAATACCATCCGCGGGGATATGTTCACCGGTTCTTACAAGACAAACCATTCCCGCGTTCAGTTGAGCGCTGGGTATCTCGTTTATTTCTGAATTGGCAACCTGCAGGGCAATTTTGGGTTGAAGGGATGCCAGATTTTTGATCGACGCGCCTGTCTGTCCTTTGGCTTTAGCCTCAAGATACCTCCCGAGGAGAATGAATGCGGTAATCATAGCCGCCGTGTCATAATAAACATGAAGGGTTTCAACCCCGGGAAACAAAGTCAGAAACGCGCTGTAAAAGAATGCGGTTCCCGAACCGATCGCGATCAGTGAATTCATATCCGCCGTGCCGGCTTTTAGAGCTTTCCAGAATCCCGTAAAAAATTGCCTTCCCGCTCCGAAAAGTACAATCGATGTTAAGACGAATGAAATATAAAGTCTGACATTTGATTTGACTGTCGTGACAAAGGGAAATAGCTCCGGCATGGTAAGCACAAATACGACCGCCGAGAGGACCGCGGCAAGGACAAATTTTAAAAGTGTTCTTCGGGCTTTCAGAGACTGGTTATCAACAAGAATATTCTCAATCTCGGATTTCCCTTGCCCGGTAGTGATGTTTAAACCGAACTTATCCGACAGAATTTTCCCGGCCGCGGTCAGATCAATCGCTCCCGGAATAAAACTAAGCGTGATGGTTTCATTCGCGGTATTCGCCGTGACATCCAGAACGCCGAACATATTACCGACAAATTCTTCTATTTTTGCCGCCACCGAAGGGTCCTGCAACCCGGGAGCTAAAATGATCTCTTTATTCTTTTTGACCTTATAACCTGATTTTTCCACACTTTCGATCACATCCAGTGTGGAAAGTTCATCCGGTTTAAACCCGACCGCCGCCTGCTCGGTCGCAAAATTTACATTTACCGAAGACGCGCCGGGAAGAACGGACAGGCCTTTCTCCACACGAGCCACACAGGTCGCGCAAGTCATACCTTCAATCGGTATAAGTTTGTATATCAGCGATCTGGGATCCGCTTGCATTTTATTCCGGTTATTAGCCATATACTTTTGATCCCGAATAGTTGGATTAAAAAATTATCTTTCGAGAAAATCTTCAATTTTCTTTATCAGCAATTCTTCAGGCTCGAGTATAAATTGTGCCGGGCCATAATGGCTTCTGATATTTTGTTCCGCCCAGTCCAGTACCATTTCCAGTTCCACCCTTCCCAAAACCAATCCGGCGCCTGTGACAGGATGACTGATCCTTTTCAGGAGAGTCTCTTCCTGCGGCATAGGAATGCCATGTTTTTTCAGCGCGTTCTCGCTCCAGCCGCGCACAATATCGACTTCTGATGGCAAGAGACGAAACATACAACTATCCCATCAATCTTTTTTTAACCATGTATATGGATACGGCTATCTGTTGTTTCCCCTGCCGAACCGAATCCCTGATTTCATCAAAAACATAACCGGCATCCCGCAGCATTTTAAAAAACTCTTTCGCGATGTCGCGGTTCGGTTCGGCGATAATTATAAGGCCTCCCGGCTCAAGAAATTTTCCCAGAAGACTGATAACCGGGTGAAAAAATCTTTTCTCATAAAGAATATCGGAGGCTATGATCACATCAAAAAGCCGGTCAAGTTCCGGCTGCCGCCAATCGAGAATTCTCGTTTCCGGTAAAGATATGTTATTTAACTTAAAATTTCGAAGGGACATTTCCAATGCCGGTTGTTCATAATCCGTCAGCAACAATGACGCGGGATTTTGCAATGCGATAAAGAGAGAGGATAATCCCAGCCCACATCCTAATTCCAAAACCGATTTATCCCCGATTAACTCAGGATGAGCGGCAATAAAACGACTGATGGCAATCGCGGATGGCCAAAGCTCCGCCCAATAGGGCAGCCGCTCATCTTCGTTAAAAAGGTCATCGCTCACCTGATCAACCAGATCATCGAGATTCTTGACGCGCTCAATCACAACCTTCTGATCATTTATCCGAAACTCCTCGGTCACGAGATCTATATTAAAGGGAGAATTTGTCAGCCTTTTTTTTGTTTCCAAAAATATTTTCTCCTGATAATTATATTGATTTAATAACAGGCGCTTAGGGTATTCGCATATAACCCGATTAAATGGCGGATTCGGTTCTTCCGGGAAAAAGAATTTTATTAAGGATGATTATTATCCAAAAAATGAGCTACCACTTCAGCCGCCCTTTTAGATGCTCCGGGCTCCCCTAATTTTTCTCTTACGACTTTGAGATTTTTGCGAATTTGTGAATTTTGTTCCTGATCCAGCATTTGCGCGACATGTTCCGCTGCCTTCTCCGGCGTAAAATCATTTTGAATCAATTCAACCGCGACCTGAGATTCCGCTACGATATTCGCCAAACCGATATAATCTATTTTGACAAGCATTCGTCCCAGCCAGTATGTAATAGGATTTACATGATAAACGATCAGCATGGGCACGCCATAGTAAGCTGTCTCCAAAGTCGCTGTCCCCGACGCTACGATCACGGCATCAAACCGCTGAAGGCATTTCTCAATCGGTTCTTTAATAATTTTTATAAAAGTATCTGTCTCCACAAGATGATCGGCGTACATTTGCTTTGGCAGATGCTTCACTTTTACAATCTCTGCCGTTTTAATCTGATTATTCTTGTACAAAATTCTCGCGGTTTCAATCATTTTTGGTAAAAGGGAAGCCACTTCCTGCCGACGGCTCCCCGGGAGTAAACCAAGTACAATATTATCCGCGTCAATTGTTTTAAATTCATTCGGAATATACGCGGAGTGTTTGTCAACTAAAGGATGACCGACATATTCCGCGTCAATCTGATACTGTTCATAAAATTTCTGTTCAAACGGAAAAAGTACAACCATCCGGTCCACATATTTTCGGATTTTATCAATTCTGCCCTTACCCCATGCCCATAATTGCGGACTGATGTAGTAGATAACGGGAATTTCTAATTTTTTTAATGATTTCGCGATTTTTAAGTTGAACCCCGGATAATCTATCAGAATAGCGCAAACAGGACGTTCGCGTTCTGCCCAGTCAATTAAGGTATTGTGCGCCTTTCTGATAAACGGCAGATGTCGAATGACTTCACCAACTCCCAGGAATGCCATGTCTTTAACGTGAAAAAGAAGCTGCATCCCTTCATTTTCCAGCATATCACCACCGATCCCGGTGATCTGAAGCCCGGGTTTTAGTTTCTTTAGTTCTTTGATAAGCGCCGCGGCGTGGTGGTCACCTGAGACTTCACCCGTTACAAGAAGAATTTTTTCCATTTGATCCATACAATCCTGATATAATGAACTTTTTCAGTATAAAAATCACGAGCAAAATTAGAATAAAAATGCGCGTGAATCAATTATTCTGTGATAAAACCGGGGTAAACGACAGAAAATTTTTTTAGTTTGAAATATTGGATATAACATCCACAGTATGCGATATGCCTGCATCTCTGCGGTAAATAAGTTATAAACAAAAAAGCGGCCGTTTCTGACCGCTTTATTTACTGATTAATTTTATTCACCGATTGAAATATCATCCGGTAACTCATTGACATCGTCATCCTGGTAGGGAAAATATTCCTTTAATTTTTCACCGACCTTCAATGTGCCCTTAACGATACCTTCCGCGAATTGTCCTTTTGAAAAATGTTCACGCATCTCATCTTTAACATCTTTCCAAAAGTTTTCCGTTACTATTTCATTAATTCCCTCATCACCATAGATGGCAAATTTTTTATCTTTTACCGCGAGATAAATTAAAGTACCATTGCGTAATTGTGTCTCATGCATCTTTAATTTTTGAAACATTTTTACCGCCCGCTCAAGCGCGTCTCCTTTGCATCCAGATTCAAGGTGAATTCGAATTTCACCCGAAGTCTCATTTTCCGCTTCTTTGATGGCCTGAATGATTTTCTCTTTCTGGTCTTTCGTAAAAAAATTTTTCACATTCATATTTTAATCCCGTATTTACCTTTATTCATACTGCCACATTACCAGCTGCCGCTCGCTCCGCCGCCGCCGGACATTCCTCCGAATCCGCCTCCGAAACCTCCGCCGCCGCCAAATCCGCCACCGGAAGAACCACCACCGAATCCTCCAAAAATGATAGGTCCGCCAAAACCGGAACCTCTTCTCCGTGATCCGTATCCCGTAGATCCGCCGCCGCCAAAAAATTTAGATATCAGCATCACCAAAATGAATAAAATGATATAGTAAGTGAAATTCCCGTCTTTGTTTTTATTTTTTGATTCGACCGGAATCTGATATTTCCCTTCCGCGGCCGGTATTAAAACAGAAAGGGCCGCCTCTATACCGTGATAATAATCACCCTGTTTGAAATACGGCGCCATATAATCACGGATAACCGTTCCCGACTGGGCATCTGTGATAACATCCTCAAGACCATAGCCAACTTCGATCCGGACTTTCCTGTCATTTATAAAAATGACCATTATCACCCCGTTGTCCTGTTCAGCCAGGCCGGGTTTCCATTTATCATACAATTTTAAAGCAAAATCTTCCAGATAGGTATTCTCCGGCATGGACTCAAAAATCGCGACGAAGATCTGGTTAGATGAACGCTGTTCGAGTCCCTGAAGCATACCGGTCAATGTCTGCTTTTCGGATGCTGACAATACATTGGCATAATCGTTAACCCAAGACTGCGGCTTTTCCGGAAGAACATCCTGCGCGAAAAGCCCGCTGAATAAAAATATAGAAAAGAACAATAATTTTAGATTTCGAAACATCATATAATCCATTTTTATGATAGGTTAGAATTGAATTTTCGGGGCATTTTCGCTTCCCGCATCCGCCTGAAAATATACTTTTTGCTGAAACCCAAACATACCCGCCAGCATCACCGCCGGGAATTTACGAATGGATGTATTGTAGCCCTGAACCGATTCATTAAAACGGCCGCGCTCCACCGAAATACGATTTTCGGTGCCTTCCAACTGAGTCTGCAGATCCGCGAACCGCTGATCGGCCTTCAAATCGGGATATCGTTCAACTACCACCATCAACCGCTGTAAGGCTGAAGTCAATGCCCCCTGCGCCTGCTGAAACTTGGCAAAAGCCTGTGGATTATTCAATACTTCCGGACCGATATTAATCTGACCACCAACTTTTGAACGGGCGTTGACAACCGCTTCGAGGGTCTCACGTTCATGACTCGCGTATCCCTTCACGATTTCCACAAGATTCGGGATCAAATCAGCCCGCCGCTGATAGACATTTTCAACCTGTGCCCATTTTTGATTCACATTTTCTTCCAGCGTAACAAAATTATTGTAATAACCCTTCAGAGAAGTGAAAAGAAAAATTGCCACTAAAATTATTACACCAATAATAATCCACGACTTCTTCATTTGGCCTCCAAAACAATTAACTTGAATTAAACTATTAGTTTAGCAGATAATTAGAATAAATCCTGTCTGAATTAAATATCGCGAGACGGATCTGATCAATCATTCCACTTTTTGAACAAATAAAATATTGAATTTCTTATCTATAGAAAATCGCTGACAAATATCCGACCACCTCAGATTTCTGGCCGGTAACATCACCCGAGTTCCTGTAAATCAGCACCTTTGATGATTTCGCGCCGAGATTCCTGCAAATCATCATCGTCGCCATTACCGGACCGCCGCCGCACATCTCACAGGAATTCCTGAGCAGGTTCTCATTAAGTTTTTCCGCGTCGAATTCGTTGATATTATCGACTACCACATTGTCAATCATGGCCGCGCGATCATAATGATGATAATGCGAAAGATCCGAACTGGCCACTACAAGCGCTTTTTTGCCTTGCAGAACCTTGCTTAGCGCTTCCGCGAGCACCTTTACATTCCCCATGTCCTGATTTCCCATGACAACCGGAATCAGTTTAAACTCACCTAACACCTGCTGAAGAAACGGAAGCTGGACCTCCAGCGCGTGTTCATCGATCTCGTGACCAATATCCGAATAGATAATGGAAGAATGCATTTCCGCGATTTCGGATGCTAATTTCCGGTCAACCGGAATGTCACCCAACGGAGTACTGTAACCGTAACCATTGTAAACCGATACTTCTTCAAAATATGTTCTGTGACTCGGCGCTATGACCACTACAACATCAAATTCCCGATCCACTAATTGTCTGTAAGCTCTTGCCGCTACACCACCCGAATACATGTATCCCGCATGAGGCGCGACCAGTCCGTAAATCTGATTTACGTCTTTGACCGCCGGTGAATTCTCCAGATATACAGCCACTTCACGTTCGAGCGTGCTCTTTTGCTTTGAATAAAATAAACCGGCAACGGCATGCTGCCTGATTTTATTACTTTTTTCCATGTGACCCGACCTGACTGTCTTTGTTATTGTAAGACATTAATAAATGAATAGGTTAGATCAAAATTTCTATCTGATCGATAATAACATAATGAGACCACTATCGCAATATCAATATATAAATATTCCGAATGAGCGTAAACCAAACGGCAAGCGGATTTGTTCCATTAATCAGCAGTGCTGAAAATTAAGCTGTTTGTCCGGACCCGCGCTTAGGCTCGCTCCTGACAGGATTAAATAATCATATTTATTGGTTCATACTTGTCCTGAGCCGGAAACATGACTAAAATAAGCATAGTCTAAAAACAGATGGAATATGAAAGAATTTTCCCACAGACAAAAAATTATCAGTATCGCGCTGATCATTATTTTGATAACCTCCGCTCATTATACAATGAGTCATGCGGTTGTTTATCTCCATGATATTTCCAGGAGAATGTACTATCTGCCGATTATCCTCGCCAGTTATTGGTTTGGGAAAAAAGGGGGGATTTATTCGGCCGCGTCTGTCACTATTTTATATTTTCCACACGCTTTATTTTCATGGTACGGCAAAAATCCGCGTTATCTTGACAACATGATCGAAATCGTATTTTTTAATATTGTCGGTTACCTGATCGGCACCTACATAGAAAGAAAAAACGATCAGAGAAGATCGGCAGAGAAAAGCGCGCGCGAACTTCAGGAAGCGTACTCCCTATTGCAGAACAATACGGAAAAAATCATTCAACTCGAAGACGAATTACGGTTTGCCGATCGTCTCTCCATTCTGGGAGAACTCTCCGCGAGCCTTGCCCATGAAGTGAGAAATCCGCTGGGAAGCATTCAGGGAGCGACGGAAATCCTTCAAAAAAAGATATCCGAAAATGAACCGGAATATGAATTTATCAAAATCCAGCTGGATGAAATCAAACGTCTCGACAAAGTGGTTGAAAATTACCTGAGTCTGACGCGAAGAGATCAAAAAGCATACATAAAAGTAAATCTTATCGACTTGGTTTCTAATTCAATGGCCCTGGTACGTGTATCGGCCGGTTCACATAATGTCATTCTCACCACTGAATTCCCGGATGAAAAACAGATTTTTGTTCATGGCGATCCTGTTCAAATCCAACAGGCGTTGCTTAATGTGGCGCTTAACGCGATTTATGCCGTGTCTGATGGGGGCTCTCTCAAGTGTGAAATATTGCTAAACATGGAAGATGATCATGTGGTCGTGGTAATTACGGATTCGGGTCCCGGAGTATTAAAGGAGATTGAAGAAAATATTTTCGATCCGTTCTTTACAACAAAAGAGGACGGAACCGGCCTCGGGCTCGCGATAGTCAAACGCATTATGACTCAGCATGGAGGAAATGTCTGGTTTAACAATCAGACGGAAGGCGCCTCTTTCTATCTCCGGTTTCCAATCTGGAAACCCGAATAGTCGCGGATATGATCTAATAATTTACAGGACAAATATCATCATGAAGTTTACCATTCTGCTTGCCGATGACGACACGAATCTGCTACGGGTGACCGAATATCAGCTGGAAGACGCGGGGTTCAATGTACTGACCGCGTCTGACGGGGAATCCGCCTATAATTTATATCATTCTCAATCGGCTGACCTGGTTTTAACCGATCTCAATATGCCCGGAATGGACGGACTGGAGCTTATAAAAAAAATCCGCCTTACCGATACAAGAACCCCCATAATCGTGATAACCGCATACGGCTCTATCGACAATGCCATAAAATCAACTCAATACGGTGCCGATGACTACATCACAAAACCATTCAGTTTTGAAGCCCTTAAGTTTTCAATCGATAAAAATCTGCAAATCAAAAAAATCAGCACAGAGAACGAGAATCTTAAACAACGGCTTTCCGACAAATACACACCGGAAAACATGATAGGACAAAGCCCCGGGATGAAAGCCGTGTTTGAGATGGTAGATAAAGTTTCCAACAGTGACGCCAATGTGATTATACTTGGTGAAAGCGGCACGGGAAAAGAGCTGGTCGCCAGGGCTATACACAATAAAAGTCCCCGGAGCGGACATCCATTTGTCGCGGTAAATTGCGCTTCCATTCCTCATAATCTGATGGAGAGCGAGTTGTTTGGACATGTAAGAGGCGCGTTCACGGGAGCCATAAAGGATACAATGGGCAAATTCGAAGCCGCCAACCGCGGAACACTTTTCCTTGATGAGATTGGCGATCTTGATATAGATCTTCAGTCAAAACTTTTGCGAGTGCTGCAGGACAGGGAAATACAACGGATCGGAGATGTCCAGACCCGTAAAATAGATGTACGCATATTGTCGGCAACGCACCGAAATCTGGATGACATGCTTGCCGGAGGTGAATTCCGGCAAGATCTGTTTTTCAGGTTGAATGTTGTCCCGCTCACTATTCCTCCGTTGCGGGAACGCAAGGAAGATATTCCCTTGTTGATTCATCATTTCATCCAGAGTTTGGAACCTTCCAAAAAAATCACCATTTCCGATCAGGCAATCAAAGAACTTGTCAATTATCAGTGGCCCGGAAATATCAGAGAACTCGAAAATCTTATGGAGCGTTTTTCAATCCTGTTTCCGGGAAAAGAGATACAAACCGGACAGATTCCATTTATTGCCAAAAGATACCGCGCGGATGAAAACTCCATTACAATTCCCTTTACCGATGATGGGATCGCTCTTGATGAAATTGAAAAAATGGTCATCATCGAAGCGCTAAAACGAAACGATAATAACCAGACAAAAACAGCATCGTTCCTGAAAATCCCCCGCCATGTTCTGATTTATCGGATAAAAAAGCTAAATATAAAATGAACGCAATAACCCGCTTCACTTCCCCCGCCGGTGATTTTTAACCGGTTTTGAACATCCGCCATAAATTGATGACTATTCTCCAATTTTATTGTACAATATTCTACAAATCCGCGAATATATATTAAAAATCATTTCTGCCTTAAACCGCTAATCCAATGTTTTTATTACACTTGCCATTCGGGTTATCCAAAGAATTATGATTGGCATCAATATTGAAGTAGTAATCAGTATGAAAAATTTACTGATTATCATAGCATTGGCGGGTGTCATCATGTTTTTCCCTGTCTCGATCAATAACAGCACCTGTCTGTTCGGCTACTTTACCGGAAGTTGGATTCACAGCGCGGATCATGCTCACGGTATGGGTCCTGTTATGCTGAATCATTATCTCAGAAATTTTGTGTTCTTCTGGTGGGGTTCGATCGCTCTTGCTATTTATCTGTTGACCCGAAAAAAGAAAACTGATGAAAAAAAGGAAATACAATGATTTACAAATGGATTCTCAGGATTTTTATTTTTTTACTGATCATCACCGGCCGGATACAGGCGCAGGAAAGTCTTGACCAATTGATTGAAGAGGCTCTGCACGCGAATCCGGATATTAACCGTGTTAAAAATGAACTTAATGCTCAGCAATTCAACATCGGACCCGCCGGCAGTCTGCCGGATCCCGAAATAACATTTGGCCTGAATAACCTGCCTACGGATACTTATTCTTTCAATCAGGAACCAATGACTCAAAAAACCATCGGGTTGATGCAAATGATTCCCTTTTGGGGAAAGTTGAACATGAAACAGGATATGGCTGAAATTGACGCGCTGATTGGAGCGGAACGTTATGATGAATCCAAACTGCAAATTATAAGGCTCGTAAAAAACACCTATTATGATCTCTATTATATCGCTAAAGCAATTGGGATAACAGATGAGAACAGGCAGCTTTTGGAAAATGTAATCAAGGTGACCGCAATTAAATATCAGTCCGGAACCGGCATTCAGCGGGATCTTCTGCAAAGTCAACTGGAACAGTTAAAGCTGGATGAAACACTTGAAATTTTAAAGCAGCAGGAATCGGCACTAAAAGCGCGGCTGAATATTTTATTAGACCGCGCCCCCGATCAACCGATAGAAAATCCTCAGACGCTCATAACCGGCAGATTCGATAAAAGTTTAGATCAGATCATGGAACTTTCGATTCAGAATAATCCAATGTTAAAGATAAAAGATATGAATACTGAAAAAACATCTGTCGCGGAGAAGTTAAAAAGAAGAGAATATTGGCCGGATATCTCCCTTGCCGCCATGTACGGGCAACGTGAGAATCGGCCCGACTTTTTATCGGCAACTGTTTCCCTCAGCATTCCGATCTACGCGCGTCGAAAACAAAGTCAAAAAGTGCAGGAGGCAGCCGCCCTGAATGAAAGCGCTAAATTCGATTATAAAGACACAAAGAATGACCTTCTGTATCAGATAAAAGTCATGTATGATGATTCTCAAAAAAATCACAGGCTTCTGACGCTCTATGAGACTCAGATGATACCGCAATCCCGCCAGGCCTATGAATCGGCTATTTCAGCATACACAAACGACCGCATCGATTATACGTCAATGATCGATAACCTGATGACAGTCTATAAGTATCAGCTGGCGCGTGAAAATGTTTTGTCCGCCTATAATAAAAACATCGCGGATCTGGAATTTTTGGCAGGAGAAGGGGTGAAGTAGGAAGTGGGATTTAAGAGCGTTAAGAGAAAAGAGTTAAGAGTTAAGAGTAGGGGCACGATGCTCGTGCCCTAAGTTAGAAGTAGGAAGTAGGAAGCTTAAGAAAAAAGAAAAAAGATAAAAGAAAAAAGAGAAGAAAAATCAATAATTGTGTTTCGGGATTCTTTGGGGCGAATTTTCTGTCCGAGTGAAGTAAATTGAAAAACGGATAAATGATACACGAGTTAAAATTCGCCAGGGCTTTTTGCTACTTTTTGGCCTTCAAAAAGTAGGGGAAGAAGGGAAGTAAGAAGTTAGAAGTAGGAAGTAAGAATTAGTCTGAACTTTGATTAAAATGATTAAATGATGAGCATGATTTAAGCACTTAATTCCGCGTACTCCCCGTAGGTCATCCTGGAAGGATCTTCTGCTTGCTTGGGAAGAGGCGGAAAGTGAGAAAAAAGATAAAAGAAAAAAAATTAAGAATGGTCTGAACCGGGACGTGTCCGCCTCTGGTGGATTAAAATGATTTAATGATTTGGATGATTAAGAAATTGGATATCAGGGTAATCATCTGATCACACAAATCAGAGTTCAGATAATGAAAATGATTGAAGCAAAAATCAAAGGAGTAAGACATGTCATTTAAAGAAATCTTTTTAAAAAATAAAACCCGGATTATTTGGAGCTCATTCATATTATTAGCGTTCATCATCGGTTACTCGCTGAACAGCGCGCCAAAAACATCCGAGGAACATAATCATGCTGAAGATTTACTCCAAAAGAACACGATCTGGACATGTTCGATGCATCCTCAGGTTCAGCAGCCAAATCCTGGGCAATGCCCCATCTGCGGCATGGATCTCATCCCTGTCAGCAATGACAGCGGAGGCGATGAAGGATACCGGGAAATTCGGTTGTCTGAAAAAGCCATAAAACTCGCGGAGATTCAGTTAGCCCGTGTCGAACGACAGACCGTCCGCGCCAATATCCGTTTGACCGGTAAAATCGGATATGACGAAACGCGCCTTGGATATATCACATCCCGCATTCCCGGAAGAATTGACCGGCTGTACGCCGATTATACCGGAACCACCGTCCGCAAAGGCGAAAAGCTGGCCGATATCTATAGTCCCGAACTTCTTTCCACACAACAGGAATTGATTCAATCCTTAAAAGTATATGATCAGTCCCAAAATGGTTCTCAGGCGATATCAAAAACGGCTCTTCAGACTTTAAACGCCGTGCGGGAACGGCTGCGTTTGTGGGGATTTACCAATGAGCAAATAAGCGCTATTGAAAAGAGCGGAACCCCGGCCGAGCATTTACCGATTTACTCCCCGCTGACCGGCACGGTGATTCATAAAAATGCCGTCGAGGGAATTTATGTCAATACCGGAAGCCCGATCTACACGATCGCGGATCTTTCTCAGGTCTGGGTCCTTCTTGATGCTTACGAGAGTGATCTTTCCTGGCTGGCGGTCGGAAACGATGCCGAATTCACCGCTGAAGCCTGGCCGGGAGAGACTTTTAAAGGAAAAATATCTTTTATCGATCCCGTTCTCAATGATAAAAGCCGGACGATAAAAATTCGTGTTCAGGCCAATAATTCCAACGGCAGGTTAAAACCTGATATGTTTGTTCACGCGGTTATAAAATCAAAACCGGTCATGGCTGCCTCCGCCTTCTCGGTTTCTCCCCTGATCATTCCCGCGTCAGCGCCGCTTATTACAGGTAAAAGAGCGGTTGTTTATGTCGCAAATCCCGATAAAGACGGGATGTATGAAGGGCGCGAAATTGTGCTCGGACCGCGGACCGGAGATTATTACATCGTAAAAGAGGGTCTCAATGAGGGGGAGATGGTCGTGGTTAACGGAGCGTTTAAGATCGACAGCGCCATCCAGATTGTCGCCAAACCCAGTATGATGAATCCTGAAGGCGGCACCCACCAAACCGGACATGATCACGGCGGTAATTCTCAAAAAACGACAGCGCCGATGAAAAATAATGAAGACAAAGAAGCGGCAGAAGAAATAAAACGTTTTGATGGAATATCTGCTCTGTTCCTGACTCAATTAGACGGAGTTTACTCAAATTATTTCGATATCCAGTATGGTTTAAGTCATGACAATCAGGAAAGCGCGCAAAAAGCCGCGAATGATTTGTTGAAAAGTTTGAGTGATGTGGATATGAAACTCCTCAAAGGCGAATCGCACATGGCCTGGATGAATAATCTGAAATTTATCAAAAAAGGCGGGGAAGGAATCAGCAAATCCGGGACGATCGAATCGGCGCGCGCCTCTTTTGAAACTTTATCGAACGCCCTTATTCAGACAGCCCGGCAGTTTGGTACCAGCGGGAAACAGGCCGCGCTGGTTTACCACTGTCCTATGGCATTTGACTATAAAGGCGCCGACTGGATTCAAAACAAGGAAGGCACCGAGAATCCCTATTTTGGAAGTGAAATGTTTAAATGCGGTTCAAAAATCGAAGACTTAACAAAGAATAAGTAACTGAATTCATCCAGGCGTCACCGGTGATTTCCGGTGAGCAATCTGAAATTGAGGAGATATGGAAAACTACAATCCTGTTGATAAAATTATCCGCTTTTGTCTTGAGAACAAACTGGTTGTCAGTCTGTTTTTGATAATGATTATTGTTTGGGGTATTATGGTTGCCCCCTTCGACTGGAATATCACCAGTCTGCCGCGTGATCCCGTTGCTGTGGACGCGATTCCCGATATCGGCGAAAACCAGCAGATTGTATTCACTGAATGGCCGGGGCGTTCTCCGCAGGATGTGGAAGACCAGATCACCTACCCTCTGACGGTATCGCTTCTCGGTATCCCCGGCGTGAAAACTGTCCGCAGTTATTCCATGTTCGGATTCTCAACCATCTATATCATTTTTAAGGAGGATATCGAATTTTACTGGTCCCGGTCGCGGGTTCTTGAACGTATGAACAGTCTCTCTCCGGGTACTTTACCGGATAATGTTCAGCCTACGCTCGGACCGGACGCGACCGCCCTGGGTCAGGTATTCTGGTACACGCTTGAAGGACATGACGAAAAAGGAAATCCAACAGGAGGCTGGGATCTTCAGGAATTGCGTTCCATTCAGGATTTTTATGTGAAATATGCCCTGCTTTCCGCGGAGGGTGTAAGCGAAGTCGCCTCTGTGGGCGGATTTGTAAAGGAATATCAGATCGATGTGGACCCGGATGCCATGCGCGCGGCAAACGTGAGTATTAATGATGTGATCATGGCGGTCAAAAATTCGAATGTGGATGTGGGGGCGCGCAGTATTGAAGTAAACAAGGTGGAGTATGTCATCCGCGGGGTTGGCTTTGTAAAAACATTAAGCGATCTGGAAAATGCCGTTATTAAAGTGAATGACAATGTCCCGATTTATGTTAAAAATGTGGCAAAAGTCGCTTTCGGACCTGCATTGCGGAGGGGCGCTCTGGACAAAGAAGGCGCCGAGGCGGTGGGTGGTGTTGTCGTTGTCCGATATGGGGAAAATCCGCTTGCCGTTATTAAAAATGTCAAAAAGAAGATTGACGAGATTTCAGTGGGTCTTCCTAAAAAAACATTGTCTGACGGAACGGTTAGTCAGGTAAAAATCGTGCCTTTTTATGATCGTACCGGTCTGATTTATGAAACCCTGGGTACGCTGAGCAGCGCCCTCTTTGAGGAAATTCTCGTCACGATCATCGTTATCCTGATTATGCTTCTGCATCTTCGCAGCTCCATGCTTATTTCCGGTCTGCTGCCCGTAGCCGTGCTCATGGTCTTTATCGCGATGAAACAGTTCGGGGTGGACGCCAATATTGTCGCGCTTTCGGGGATCGCGATCGCCATAGGCACCATGGTCGATGTCGGTGTGGTGATCAGTGAAAATATTATCCGGCATCTTGAAGAAGCCGATCCATCTGAAAGCCGGCTGGAAGTCATATTCCGGGCAACGAGTGAAGTCGGCAGCGCCGTTTTAACGGCTGTCGCCACCACCGTGGTCGGATTCCTCCCGGTTTTCACCATGGTGGCCGCCGAGGGGAAACTTTTTAAACCGCTGGCCTATACAAAAACTTTTGCCCTGATTGCCTCCATCATCGTGGCGCTGACCATTATTCCTCCTTTCGCTCAGGCTCTGTTTACTTTTAAAATTAAAGGTCAAAAGCTGCGTAAATATATCAATATCGCCCTGATTTTTTTGGGATTTTTCGCGATGTTCTGGCTGCCCTGGTGGATCGGCATGATTGTGATTCTGATCGGGGTTTATCATTTATTCATTTCCGGCGCCCGTGTCAAATCCGGATCGGAAGATGAATATATCCGTTTTGGTCAGTCCTTAAAAATAAAGAAAAGCTGGCTGCCCTATATTTCAAACGGACTGGTGATTTTGCTTGTTATCATTTTTCTGACCGATCACTGGCTGCCGTTGGGACCCGAAAAAGGTCTTTTGCGAAATGCCCTTTTTGTTCTCATTCTCATCGGCGGACTGATGTCACTATTTCTAACATTCCAGAAATACTATTCAAATATCCTGAGATGGGCGTTGGATCACCGCATGGCATTCTTATCAATCCCGCTGCTGATTACTTTTATAGGCTTTAATGTGTGGCTTGGCTTTGATACTTTTTTCGGATGGCTGCCGCAGGGTGTGCGTGTTTCACGACCCGTATCCGCGGTTGCCCACGCTTTTCCCGGATTAGGAAAGGAATTTATGCCGCCTCTCGATGAGGGTTCATATCTGTATATGCCGACAACCATGCCCCACGCCTCTATCGGGGAAGTACTTGATGTCATGCAAAAACAGGATATTCGCATCAACGCCATTCCGGAAGTCGAGCAGGCCGTCGGAAAATTAGGCCGCGCCGATTCTCCGCTTGATCCCGCTCCCATTTCAATGATAGAAACGGTGATTAATTATTCCCCGCGTTATATCAGTGATGTGGATGGAAAAAGTCTGACATTTAAATTTGACGATGATTCGGTGGATTATTTCCGTTCGGTTGACGGAACTCCGCTGCAGGCTCCCGACGGTGATCTTTACCTTGTTCAGGGTTCATTTATCCGCGATGATGAAAACCGCTTAATTCCCCAAAACGGAGGTACCCCTTTCAGACTCTGGCGTCCCGCGCTCGATCCGGATCTGAATCCCGGCAGAGCCCCCTGGACAGGCATCAATTCACCGGATGCCATCTGGGAGGAAATCCTCAAGGCTGCTGAGATGCCTGGAACCACCTCCGCGCCAAAATTACAGCCGATTGCCACACGTATTGTTATGCTGCAGAGCGGAATGCGCGCGCCGATGGGCATCAAAGTCAAAGGGCCCGATCTTCAGACGATTGAAAATGTTGGGATTGAACTGGAGCGGTTTTTAAAACAGGTACCCTCCGTCGAACCGGCGTCTGTATTCGCGGACCGGATCGTCGGAAAACCCTATCTGGAAATCATCATTGACCGCAACGCCATCGCCAGGTATGGTATAAAACTTAATCAGGTTCAGGAAGTCATCGAAACCGCGATCGGCGGTAAACCGATCAGCACTACCGTCGAAGGAAGAGAGCGTTATCCTATCAGAGTAAGATACCTGCGGGAACTTCGTGATAACATCGAAGCCTTGGGACGCATCCTTGTTCCGGCACCCGGGAACGCTCAGATTCCCATAGAGCAGCTCGCCGATATCGAATATGTCCGCGGCCCCCAGATGATCAAAAGTGAAGACACCTTTCTGACCGGTTATGTATTGTTTGACATGAAACCCGGCTATTCCGAAGTCACTGTCGTTGAACAGGCCAGGGATTACTTAATACAAAAAATTGAAGACGGTGAGTTAGATATACCCGCCGGAGTCAGCTATCACTTTGCCGGGAGTTATGAAAATCAGATCCGCGCGCAAAAAAAACTGACGGTAGTTCTGCCGCTCGCGTTGTTTATCATCTTTCTTATTCTCTATTTTCAATTCAAATCGGTGCCGACAACCGCGCTGGTGTTTTCGGGAATTCTGGTAGCATGGGCCGGAGGTTTTATTATGCTCTGGCTATACGGGCAAAACTGGTTTATGGACTTCTCCGTCTTTGGATCAAACCTGCGCGAATTATTCCAGATGCACCCCTATAATTTGAGCGTAGCGGTCTGGGTGGGATTTCTCGCGCTGTTCGGTATCGCTTCAGATGACGGCGTCATTATTGCCACTTACCTTGATCAAAGTTTTGCCAAACATGAGCCATCAACCATCGCCGAAATTCGCGAAGCCACCATTTATGCCGGGAAACGCCGTGTGCGTCCCGCGCTGATGACCATGGCTACGACCATACTTGCCCTGATTCCGGTACTCACTTCCACCGGCCGGGGCTCAGATATCATGGTACCCATGGCTATTCCATCTTTTGGCGGAATGAGTTTCGCGGTTATAACCATGCTGGTTGTGCCGGTTCTTTATTCATGGATAAAAGAAAGCAGATTAAAAACACAAAATAAATCGTTATAGAGAAACACAAAGGGGGAATATATGAAATATTTTTTAATATCGTTTATAATGCTTCTTACGGTTTTTAACAACAAAACAGAGGCGCAGAACAGGTGGCATTTCAATCCGGACTCGCTACAGGCTATAACTGTATCGGGAAAGGCAATCGTGGATTCCTTTTCCATGCATGGAATGTACTTTCTTGATAAGGATGAGGACGGCACTGCCGACTACCGTCTGATTTTCGGGCCGGTCTGGTATCAGCCTGACAGCAGCGACGCTATGAGGCCGATAAATGATGAACTGATTTCTATCGACGGCGGATTGCATGAATCATTGATCGATACGATCCCATCCATCGTGGTTTACAATATAAACGGCCTCTTCTGGAGAGAGCCCTATGAGGCGGTCTGGAATCAGTTTGGCGGGCATCATGGAGGCGACGGAATGGGTCATCACGGTGATTCGCACGGGTACGCGTTCGGATGGATGCAGGATTCCGTCCGGACAATCAGTGCCGATGGCGTTGTTATCATCGATTCCACATTTTTTCATAACCACTTTTACTTAGATGAGAATACAGACGGTCTGCCGGATTATCTTCTTAATTTTGGACCTCCCTGGTACACGCCGGAATCCGGCGCGGTTCGACCGGAGAATGGTGAATCGGTATCCGTGACCGGCGGCGCGCTTGATCAACACGGAATTCCCATGCTGGTCGTATATGAAATCAACGGACAGATTTGGCGGGATTCCACCAACATCGGACATCATTTCGGGGGTGGTTGGATTGACAGGAATATGAGTGAAGGGCGCTATATTTACACGCCATTCGATTCCCTGGATGGGATGTATATCAATCCCGGATGGAACGGGGGCATGATGAATCACGATCACGGAGGTATGATGGCCGATAGTTTCTTCTGCCGGATTCTGGAAGTGTACCCCGGAAATATACCCGGTCATGACAGTCTCCATGTATTCGCCGGATACGAAATAGGCTTGTTTAATCCCGCTGGTGAGAATTCAATGTGGGAAAACGGTCATGGAGGCCGTCACATGAATTTCGCGTCCAACGTCGATTTTTCCATGCACTATACCGAAAGCCAGCTTCATGATTATCAGATTAACGAAGACATGATTGAAGCCAGGTACTGGGATGATCAGTCGGGCACATGGGTAAAAGCGCCAAATCAGATTCATGACAAGGCCATGAACACGCTGTCCTTTTCGACCGATGAAGTCAGTAATTACATCATTTTAACCGGATCCATGCTGACTACATCCATTGACAATCCATCGGCGGGGATCATCAAAGATTTTGTATTAAGACAAAATTATCCCAATCCGTTCAATCCCGAAACAACCATTGAATTTGAATTAAAATCGGCTTCGGGCGTCGAACTGTCCGTTTATAATATATTGGGTCAAAAGATCGCCACTTTGCTTGATAAAAATATGAACGCGGGAATACACAAACTTCGTTTTGATGGGAAAAATTTACCGTCGGGGATTTATTTCTACCGCTTAAAAGCGGGAACACAGGAATTTATTCGGAAAATGCAATTGATCAAATAATTTGGCGGGGTTAAAACCGGAGCGATAAGAGAGAGACAAAAATATCTGAATTTACCGGTGCTCCGGGCTTATCCCCTCCATAGTTTATTGGTTATCTGATGGAATGAAATAGGATATTTCTCATCATTTTATTCTCAAATTTCTGGAAATTTTCAGGATTTAAGGATTTTGCATAACGCACCGCCGCTTTCTGTGATGTGGCCACAACTTGTGCTTTAAAACCATTCGGGAAAATGTGTTTAGTATAGTGGTCGACCATATCTTTAGCCTTGGCAGTCTTGGTTTCTTTTGCTTCCAGGTAGGCACGACGCGAACCATAGCCTAAAATCTGCAACCGTTCCCAAACATTGTAATCACTGAAGACATCTGCAAACCTGGTATCCATTCCCGTTTTATCGGGCACCTCGACATTATGTGTTCGCCCTTCATAAACAATTTCCAGTGTTACTTTGTCGTCAATTGATTGGCGCATGCTGTATTTATCAATGTAATCTCCAAATACTTTTTCGGTTTTATCAATCGGTGAGTCGGTAAGCCTCTGTTGCATTTCCAGCCGTTTGACCGTCCAACCCTGTTCTTCCAATAGTTTCAGAAACGATTCTTCAACGTGGTTCTTTTCATCTATTTTGATATGCTGTGGTGTTTTATTTTTATATGACATATGGTAGCCTATAATGAAAATGTATGATTTATCTGTTCAAGAATTCTTTCCCCATTTATAGCGGGTAAGCCAATATTTTTCCCAATCGCTTTAAAATCTGGCGGCTTGGACTCAATTGTATCCATAAACTCTTTCATATCAGCGTAAATTGATTCCGGTAACTTTATCGAGTCATCCTCAGCTAACATGACCGCTAAACGGATAACATCATTTTTGTGTTTTTTTACATTTTCACTATCGATTCGTTCACCTTCCTCCTTCCGTTTTTTTAAGTCAAGAAATGCTTTTGCTTTTAAACAAATAAGCGTCTCAGTAGAAGCCATATGAAGACCTTTTTTAACCTGACTGTTTTTTATAGTAAATCCATAATATGCATCATTCATTAAAATAGCGGATAGACTTGATAAATCTTCATCAACAGGAATTGGTGTTAATTTTGTTTCATCCGATAAATCCAGCAAACCCGGATTCCGGGAAAACAATTCCAGCTGTTCCGGATATTCTTCATTCTCGGGGTTAAGAAATCGATAATACTTTCTTCCACCTTCGCCTTTTTGCCTTTCTCTATAATTACCGGTTTTTACAAACTCCCAAAATGCTTTTACAAATTCTACATTAAGCGCTTCTACGATAAGTATAATATCCAAATCTTTGGTTGCTCTAAATGTTAAGCCTGCTTCGGTCATATGCTCGTCACAAGCAGCGCCGCCAATCAAAACATAATTATCAGCAAAGTTCTTAAAATAAGCACGAAAGATTTCTACCCCTTTTACCATAAGCGATTCACCATCTTTTCTATTTCTATTTCAACACGTTCATCTTCTGTATCTTTCAATGTTAAATATAAAGAAAGCGGATCAACGATATTATTTTCTGAAAGTATATTAGGTGCATATTTCCATATCTCAAGACAAATCCGGCCCTCAGTTTTATTTGTAATATTTATCTGATTATGCTTTCTTAAATACATATAATCTGTTTTTGAAATCGCAAAACAATCTTTTTCTTCTCCTGCTATATTAGTAAGACGGGTAAGAGCAGTAAATCCCGCCTCAAAAAGTAAATTTTGTTCAATAAAATCTTCAACATAAATCTTCTTTTTAAGCGGATTCTGTAAATATGGAAGCGCGTTTCTCCATAGAGTTTTCTTATTCTCAGGAAAAATTATTCTTCTTTCGTTTGTTCCCTCAACCCGGCATAATTGTTTATCTTCCAACTCCCTCGCGCCGCGTGTGATCGTCATCTGAGTGTAGTTTATTTTTTGGGCGAGAATCTTAAAGTTCATATTTTCAATATTCTCTTTTAACAGATGATATAAAAGAATACACTGCGCTGCAGGCTGAATTTTTTCTTTTTTCTTTTGAGCCGTATTTCGGTACTCCCGCAAATCAATAAGTAATTGTGGAATGAACATCTGTTTGCCGGGAATAATAAAGGCGATCTGTTTTTCAATAAGCCGCTTCCTGTTGTAGGCTTCAAGGTGGTCCAGAACCAGAACGACCGGACAGTTAAAAGTATTTTCAAATAATGTAATTTGTTTACGGTATTGGTCGGCGGTTAAGTTTTCTTTTGTTTTTTGTTCTAAAAGCATTAATTCTTTGTCAAACAATAAGGCCTTTTTTATTATATACATTTCCTTTAAATATAATGGCAATGTTTTTTCAAGAGCCTTATTTAACGTCTTAGTCGCTAACTGAATCCCAAGTAATTCGTTTATATATTTTTCAAGTTTGTTCATTTCCTCTCCAATGATAACATAATTATTGCTCGATAACACCAGCAATGTTATTGTGCAAATTTAATGTTATTACCAGTTAAAGCAAAGACATTATTTAGAAACTTATATTATTCTGATTGACCTTGATTTTTAAGAAGGATTGTTACGTGCACTTTACCGGTAGCAAGTCTTGCAATAGGCCTGTTTTTATATTTTTATATCTATTCAACTCTGCATTAAGATTTTGTAACCCGGATAATTCACAAAAATAGCTGTTTCATCTAATAAGTATATGTTTTATATTGTTTTAGAACAAGACGATATAATCTACAAATTAGAGATACAGCCACGACTAAAAATAATATTCAAACCATGCTTTCAAAGAATATTTTGGAAAAAAAGTAATCGTTGATTTTAATGGTGGAGAGATTACCTCTGACGCCGGCGTGCTGTTTTTGCGTGAAACCGAAGCTTAGCTGAATATTATAGGGCGCGCCGCTGCCGTGATTCATGATAAACGTAATCCTGCTTATGTTCGACATCAGATTATCCAACTGTTAAGCCAACGCGTTTTTCAAATTGCCGCCGGCTATGAAGACGCGAATGATTGAGATACCTTAAAAATGACCCGATTTTAAAGGTGGTCTGTGCACAGGTGCCAAGCGGAATTTAATGTTATGTCATTTGGGGAAATGTAAATTCCGCTTGAGAGTAAATCTGCCCCCAGCCGGAAAAGTAAAAGAAGCCCACTAAAAATTTAAGTTCCTGACTATGCTCAATAATCTGTTCAATTCGTCTTTTAAGTGTCTTTGTTTTGATATTTGTAATAAATGCTTTATGCGTCATTTCAATCCTTAAACTTTAATAGGGTATGATTGATTGTCAATAGGGTATTGAATGCATCGCGAATACCCTGTTAAAATCAGATAATACCTTAAATCAGTACCCTGCTCAAGCAAGTGAGTTGAAAAACTGTGTCGCAACATACGCGGTGTAACCCTTTTTGTTATTCCCGCCTTTTGAACGGATTTCCCAAAGATATTGCAGAATTATTTAAAGCAATTATAATAAATATTTATTGTTTTCTGACTATTTCGCCTTTGAATCAACCGGTTTCTCAACTGCTCTAAAATTGTAGTCATAGAATTGTAATTACTTTAATACTAAGGTTCTAACACTGAGCATAACCAGCGCGAGCAAACGGACAGTATATCTTCACTCCCCGAAACTTTTCTTCGAAACAAATCCCGCTCGGCTACCTACAGGCGTGCTCGCGTCTGCGTTAATTCCGTTGTTAAATGCCGAATATTTTAAATACTCTGCTGAAGCCCGGGTGGCGAAAGCAGACATGTTAATTAAGATTTTTAACATTTTTACGTGGTTTTGCAGAATTAGATTTAATAAGTGGAAGAGTAAAAGGCGGTAAGCCCATTTTTTGTAGTGCATCACGAACCAAAACTCTAAATGTTGGGATCGTAGAAAAAGAAGCAGTCTGTTTAGAATATAATTCAATACAATCATCACTAGGTTCATTTTCAAATTTAATCCGCAGAACTACTGTACCTTTAATTGAAAAAAGAATTTCATCTTTCTTAGAAACACCCTTCATTTCGAGAGTGCTGCCACATTCAAATATATTATCAGTTACTAATGGTTTGAGTGTTTTTAAATTCAACTCAATTTTTGTTTCACCTGGTTCAATTTTCGCTGATTTTCGCTGCCAAAGAAATTCAGGAATAATTTCATCAATTAATTCAATTGAATTCATAAAATCTTCATACTTCTTTTTATCCACCTGATTAATCCTCTTTTACAAAATTAACTGCCTGAATAAACTCTTCCTCGGGTGTCCACTCAGGGCTTTTATAAAAATTAAATTCTGTTGTCTTTTCGTCGATATAAGAAAATTCTTCAATTATCCGATAATAACAGGTAGAACAAAACTTCGTTTTATGGTCATCGATAATTACTTTCAAATTACTTTCGATTTTCTGCTGTAATTTGGGTGAGAATGTAGCTCTCACCCGATTATACAGTTTTTCAAAATTTGCCGGATTTTGTTGTATTAGTAAAAGAAGATTATTCAAAGCAGGATCCGGAATAGCGCCCTTTTCATAGCGATGATAGGTTATATAACTAACACCAAGAATTTTGCTGAATGGACGAAGTGTTAAACCATATTTTTCACGGATAGCGATAATTTCATCCGTAAGCAAAAGACCGTTTTTCGATTTATAGGCGTCATAGGCGCCTTTTAAAATTTCGTCGTTTTGTTCAGGCGAAGAAACATATTCATCACAATTTTCACAAACCAGTATATCATAAGAGTAAGGAAATTTTTTACCTTTAATTTCAAATTCAGTTGAAATAGTTTGTGGTTTTAAATATTTATCTGTTTCACAGGTTGAACAGAATTGGATTGATGACATAATTTTACCTTTAAAATTTATTCTTCTTATTGTGGAAAGAAAGACACTTTGCTTCTGGCATTTGCTTTCCTTCAAATAATTTTAATTTTATATAAACGGTTGTTTTAAATTTTTTGATCTTAAATTTCCAGATGGGACCGGGATATGTTCTTTTATTATAATCATCTTCGGGACCAGAAACGTAATGTGTGTGATCAAGCTCCTCAAGTATGACTGCATAAACATCTTTTTGTGATAAATTTTTTGATGTTAAAAAGTTAAAATATTCCGGGCGCGGCTCAATATTTACTACTGGTCTACTACGTGCCCGGAACTCATCTAAGAACCCTTCAATTTCTGGTCTTGTAGCTTTTCGCTTCGCCAATTACTTTTCCTCATATGCGCTCCCGATACGTTTTTGTTACTATATGATAACAATATAGTCGGAAGAAAATATAAATACAATAGTTTTTTATACATTTTTTTTAATAATGGTCAATTTTTGACATTAAAAAGATACTAAAATTTGAGCTACAAAGAAAAATCAACTGTGCGTGCGATATAAGTTTTGAGTATCCTTAATGATATAAGACTAAAATATAAAATAGAAAATTTTTATTTAAAGCATTTAACAAAATGATTAGCCGTTTCTGTTAATTATAATTTTTTCTAAATCCTCTGATGCAGCGATCTCTTTGCGAGCCAACATAAGAGCAATTTTAATCGGTAATAAAACCCATTCTTTGTTTGTTATCTTAAAACCGGTATGAGACGATATCCAAAGAGTACGTCCTCATCAATATATACTACAATAAATTTTGCTATCGATTTCAAATATTGAAGAAAAAACAAAAGAAAAACAAAAATCGATATCATTATAAATATAAATAATAAAAATATCAAGGAGCTATGTAAAGAGATTGGAAAAGGCCGGCGAGAGCTGTGGACAAGGATGATTGGGGTTGACCGCTTCCCGGCCTAAAACAACGTCTCCCCTCTGTATATTTATGCGTCCCTCTTAAGATTTACGCTTCCCGTTGCATATTTATGCGCTCCCGCTAAAATTTTTGGCTTCCCGTTGAATATTTATGCATCCCGTCAGAAGTTTTTAGCTTCCCGCTCCATTTTGATACGTCCCGCCGCGGGTTTGCGGAACAAATGCTATCCGGGCCGCTAAAATCTTTCATCGGGACGGAAAAGTTAACCGGTTGGAATTTTGCAACAGATAAAATCATTTACACTATTGATTCGTTAAGGATCAAATCGTTCGATTTTGATTGACTTAGTGAATGCTAATAACTTAACTTGTCACCTTCTAAAATAATGTACAGTTTAAAATAAAGGCGGGGATCAATAATGCCGGGTACAGTTCTGATTATCACAGGGGTTTTGGCCACCATTGTTTCAATTTACCAGTACTTTCTGGTCACCAAAGAAGAATCGATACCTCTGAAAAAGAGAAAAAACACAGACGCGCATCTCCGGATCGCGCGTTTGAGTTATTATATAATGACCTTCGCTGTTAGTTTGGCGTCCGTCTATTTATTCTATCTTATTTTTTCACACCAGTTTCAATTTAAATATGTGTACAGCTATACTTCCCTTGATCTGCCCACAGGATTTTTGTTTTCCGCGTTCTGGGCCGGACAGGAAGGATCTTTCCTTTTATGGGCGCTGCTTATCGCTTTGATGGGCGCCGCCTTTATAAAAACCGCGAATCATCTTGAAGCCCGATCCATGTTGGTTGTGAATCTTATTCAGGGATTCTTTCTGGTGATTCTCGTTAAAGCCAGCCCCTTTGCCGTCATGGCGCAAACACCGCCGGACGGAGCGGGATTAAATCCGCTT
>JACDJA010000794.1_pt1 | contig 32042 bp, 26 predicted proteins | sample 7449241 | NCBI WGS metagenome assembly JACDJA01 (sample SAMN14253289, study PRJNA609438) | sludge metagenome | isolation source: initial anaerobic sludge | collected 2018-12-20 | reverse complement strand
CGTCAACCAGTCGTGCAGCTCGACGACGGGCATCTGCGTGGGCATCTCCTCCGCGCTGTGGCAGGGCGACGTGCTGGAGGTGCTGTACACGGTCGACGGGTTCGACCCCAACAACTCGGGCGTCGCCGGCGACTCGCATGTGCACTTCTTCTACAGCACGGTCGACGCCAACAAGGCGGGGGTTCCCGAGACCGGCCCGTGGATGGTGTGGGATCGCGCCGACGGCGGCGGCGAGCTGGTGTTCAACGGCTTCACGCAGTCGAACCTCAGCGAGTTCGGCTACCAACCCGGTTCGGCCATCTGCATCACGCAGGCCAACCACGACCACACGCTGGCCGAGGCGGAGAACTACTACTGCTACCCCGTCCCAACCCCTGGTCAGTGAGCAGTGATGCACACCGCGTTGGCGCAGGCACTTGACCTCGCTGCTCCCACTCGGCCCAGACGAGTGCTGTGGCATGGGCCTCGCGGTGCGGGTAAGACGTGGTGGTTGGCTGCCGCCGAGCAGGCGGCGGCCCAACGTGGTTTCACCGTGGCTCGCGTGGCCGGTCGCGCGGCCGACCGCGACCTCGCCTTCGCCGGTCTGGCCAGCCTGTTCCAGCCCTTCCCGCAGGTGATCGATGCGCTGGGCGACGACGGAGCAGCATTGCGCAGCGCCTTGGCCTACACCGGTGCGTCGGTCGACCCTGTCGCGGTGAAGTTGGCCACCTTGCGCGCACTGGCTGCGCTGGCCGAGCCGCAACCGCTGTGCGTGCTGATCGACGATGTGCACCTGCTCGACATGTCCACGCGCGACGTGCTCGACTTCGCCCTCGCGCGCTCCACCGCCGATCCGATCGTCGCGTTCCTCACGGCGCCGTCGTCCACGGCAATCGCTGCCGACCGCACGGTTCGTCTCGAGCCGCTGCCGGTGGCGGAAGTGGCCGCAATCCTTCAGCAGCACGGCCTCGCAGCCGCGGCCGGCCTGCGCTGCGCGCATGCCGCGGCCGGTAACCCCGGCGTGGCCGTTGCCATGGCCGACGGCCTCAGCGAGGCGCAGCGCACAGGTCGTGCGCCGGTGCCCGACCTTCCCCGGCTGGCCGGCGAGCTGGCCGACGAACTGCAGCTGCGCATGCGCGATCTGGGCGAGCGCTGCTGTCGCGCCTTGGTGGTCGCTGCGGCCGACGAATCGGGTGAGCTGGGGCCGATCGGCGCTGCGCTGCGGCAGCTGGGCGAACCCGGCACCGACACCATCGAGCCGGCGGAGGAAGCCGGCATCGTGGAGGTGATCGGGTCGCGGGTGGCCTTCGCCGACCCGTGGATGCGCCACGCGGCCTATCACCTGCTGGCGCCTGCGTCGCGCCGGGCCGCACATCGCGCCCTCGCCGCTGCCTACGACGAGCCGCACCAGGCCTCGGCCCGCGTGTGGCACCTGGTGGGGGCGGCCAACGGCCCCAGCGATTCGTTGGCCGAGGCGTTGTCGTTGGTGGCCGCCGACGCCGCTCGCCGCGGTGCGCCGTCCACTGCTGCACGAACCTACGAACGAGCGGCAGAGTTCGCGGCAACCACGGCGATGCGTGAGCAGGCGCTCGCCGACGCCATCGGTGCCGCGCTCGATGGAGGCGAGCTGGTCGACGCCGTGCGCATGGCCACCGGCGTCACCGCCACCACCGGTGAGCTGGCGCAGGCGGTGTCCGACGTGAGCGAGCTGGCCACCGGTCGCTCGGCGATACCCCCCGACGCCGATGGTGCCACTCGGTCGGGTGCGCGCCGACGTCGTCGGCGCAGTGTGTGGGCTGCCGCTGCCGCCGGCGACCATCGTGCGGTGCTGCGGCTCGGCGACGACTCCAACCCCGCGACGACCGACGTGGTGCCCCTGGCGGTGGCGCTGCGCCACGCCGGGCGTGCGCGCGACGCGCGCGACTTGCTCGCCCGAGCCGATGCCGCTGCTCTGGGGCGAGGCACGTTCATCGCGCACTGGATGGTGGTGGCACAGGCGGATCTGGCGGTGCTGTCGGGTCGCGTCGACGACCTCGCCGAGCTCGACCTCGCCGCCACCGATGAAGGGCTGCGGGCGCAAGGCGTGGCGGTTGCGGCGAGGGCTCGGCTGGTGCATGATCCAGTGCTCGACCCTGCCGGCGAACCGGCGGCGTGGGGTGACGACACCGTGGGTGCCGTCGGCGAGGTGCGTGCTGCGTTGCGGTCGGGGCACCTGCACAGCGATCCCGACGGCCTCCAGGCGGCGATCGATCTCGCCGAGCAGGCATCGCTGCCCATCGAGGCAGGCGAGGCGCGGCTGTGGTTGGCCTCGCTGCTGCGGGCGCAGGGCACCGTCGACGTGTCGGCCATCGTGCGGCTGGCGCAGGCGACGCTGCAGCGCTGCGGTGTGCGCGCCTGGGATCCTCGTTGTGCGGCGCTGTTGGCGCCACCCACTGCCGTCGGCGTGGTGCGGGCTCCCGACCCTGCGGTGGCGGCGCTGAGCCAAGCCGAGCTGCGCGTGGTCGACGCGGTCGCGGCCGGGCTCACCAACCGCGAGGTCGCGGCCAAGCTGTTCTTGTCGGTGAAGACGGTCGACTTCCACCTGCAACAGGTGTATCGCAAGCTTGGGGTACGTTCGCGTACGGAGCTGGCAGTGCGGATGACCGGCGGCGGCCCTACGGTTGGTCAAGGAGCGCAACGATGAGCGATTGGTGGGACGACGTAGCAGCCGAGCTGCAGGCGCGTAGCGAGCACGCCCCCGACCCGTGGGCCGACTTCGTCGAGGGCGCGACCGACGAGCACCTCACCGACGAGCAGCGGGCGTTCCTGCGGCAGCTCGACGACCAACCGGCGCTGGGCCGCCTCACCGACGACTGACCCGCGCGGGGCCCGCGAGTAGGCCGGGTCGTTCGATTGCGCCCGGCGCGTGCGAGCGCCCGTGCGAACCGGGAATCCTCCCGGTCACGGCACCTGCCCGCACCGCGTACCGTACGTGCTGTGAACGCACCGAGCACCCACCGTCTGGCCGTCGATCTGGGCACCACCTGGACTGCCGCGGCAGTCGTCGACAACTCCTCGCCCCGCATGGTCGAGCTGGGTGGCCGTGGTGCCTCGATGCCGTCGGTCGTGGCTGTCGGTGATGCCGGCGAGCTGGTCGTGGGGCAGGCCGCCGAGCGCATCATCGCGATGCACCCGGATCGTGGAGCGCGCGAGATCAAGCGTCGCTTCGGCGACACCACGCCGATCGTGCTCGCTGGAGTGCCCTACGCGCCCGATGCCCTCACCGCTGCGCTGCTCGGTGGCGCGCTCGCCGCGGCCGGCGTGGCGGCCGCCGAGACCACCGTCGTGCTCACGCACCCGGCCAACTGGGGCGAATACAAGCTGGATCTGCTGCGCGACGTCGCCAATCGTGGCGGGTTCGCCGCCACCGAGCTGGTCAGCGAACCGGCAGCGGCGGCCCGGCACTACGCCTCCACCGGCCGCTTGTCGGTGGGCGATGCCGTTGCGGTCTACGACTTCGGTGGTGGCACGTTCGATGCCGCGGTCATCCGCGTCGAGGCCGACGGTGCCACGTTGCTGGGTTCGCCGCAGGGCCTCGAGCGCTTGGGCGGCATCGACATCGACCAGGTCGTGTTCAGCCACGTGGCCGCGACGCTGGGAGGTGCACTCGAGGCGCTCGACCGCAGCGACCCCGACGTGCGCAGGGCCATCCAGCAGGTTCGGCTCGAGTGCACGACTGCCAAGGAGCAGCTGTCCGCCGACAGCGAGGCAACCATCTCCGTGGTGGCGCCCGGTCTCAACACGCAAGTGCGCATCACGCGCGACGAGTTGGAGGCCGCGCTGCGGCCCCGCATCACCGAGACCGTTCGTGCGCTCGAGCGGGCGGTTGCATCCGCGGGTCTCGTCCTCGGTGATCTGGTCGGCGTGGTGCTCGTCGGTGGCAGCTCGCGTCTGCCGCTCGTCGCCGAGATGGTGGGCGGCGAGACCGGCCTCACCGTGCTGTTCGATGCCGATGCCAAGTCGGTGGTCGTCATGGGCGCCGCGCTCGGCCACGGCGCCGTCGCCGCTGCGGGTGGCGGTGCAGCCGCTGCTGCGGCACCCGCAGCCGGCGCGGCCGTCGCCACCGCTGCCGCCACGGTGCCCCCCGTCATTGCCGGCGGTGCAGTTGCTGTTTCATCCAACCCAATCGTTCCGGCGTCGCCGGCCCCATCCAAGGAGAGCGCGATGAGCGAGCCCACAACCCCCGATGCTGCAGCCCGGCCCGAGCGTGGATCGGTGCCCCCGCCGCCCCCGCCGCCGAACAAGAAGGATGCCGGCAAGTCCAACACGGGCGTGATCGCCGGTGTGGCGGCGGCCGCGGCCGCGGCAACCGCTGCCGGGGTGGTGTTCCGCGACGACATCGAGGAGTTCATCAGCGGTGGCGACGACGATTCGCCGCCGACCGCCGACGCAGTGGCCGACACCGACCTTGCCGGCGACTACGAGACCTCCGACGATGCCGCCCGCGCCGCGTTCGGTGCCGCTGAAGCTGCTGCGGCCGCTGCGCCGGCACCGGCCGACGAGAGCATGGATGTGTTCGACGTGGCCGCTGCTCCTGCTGCACCGTTTGCTGCACCCGGTGGCGGTGGCGGTGGCGGAGGTGGCGGTGGCGGCGGTGGCGGCGGTGGCGGTGGTGGCGGCAATCAGGCGCCCACTCGCCAGGCACCGCCTCAGCAGCAGCAGGCGCCGCAGCCCACTCGCGCCGAGGCCCCGCCGATGGCAGTGCCGATGTCGGAGGCTGCACCTGTCAGCGACCCCGGTTTCGACTCGGCCCGCGCGCAGTTGCTGCAGCGAATCGAGACCCTCGACCTCGGTGCGGGTGCCGACCCGGCCGAGACCGCTGCGTTGCGCGAGGAACTGAAGGGGATGGTGGATCGTTATCAGCCGGGTGCGGGGCAGACCACCGACGATGCGTTGGCCGGCTTGCGTGACGAGTACGACCAGCGCATCCAGGACTTCACGCAGGACCAGAAGATCCAGGCCCTGATCGAGGAGCAGCTCCGCGACAACCAGGCCGATCCGGCCAGCCCGGCCGGCGCAGCGGCGCCCACCGATCCGACCACGATCGATCCGACCACGATCGATCCGGCGACGATCGATCCGGCGACGATCGATCCGACCACGATCGATCCGGCGACGATCGATCCGGCGACAACCACCGACCCAGCGGCTCCCGAGCCCGGTCCCATCCTGGGCGGCATGCCGATCGACCCCAGCGACTTCGACCTCGCGCTGCCCGAGGGGTACACCATCCGGCCCGGTGATGACGGCTCGTACGTCGTGCTCGATCAGGCCGGCAACCCCGCCGGCACTGTCGACGACTACCCGACGATGTCGACCGAGGCCGACCCGCTGGTCGAGGTCGCCGAGCCCCCGTTCGTGCCTGCGAACGGCAACACCGGTGTCGTCGGCCCGGCCATCGTGCCGGAAGCGGAGATCGCAGCGGATCCCGACGACGGCGGTGAGGTCGGCAGCACTCTTGCCTCGGATCTCATCGAAACGGTGGCCACACGGCCGGGCATGATCATCGACGAGTTCGACTCGATGAGCGAGCAGTACCAGGAGACGTTCACCGACGCTGTCGCGGTGGCAACCGAGCAGTTCGACCCGCGAGTGTCGATGCCTGCTGCTGCGCTCGACGACGTGGTCGGCGACGCGATCGACCTCGAGAACTACGCCGCCAACTACGACAATGGATATCTTCCAGGGATCGATGTCGCCGTGCCCGATGTGGTCGCCGATCAGCTGGGGAGCTTCCTCCCCGAGGACCTTTCCGGCACGGATGGCGGCACGCTTGCGTACGCAGAAGCGGCCCTCGACGATCTTGGCATCCCCGTACCCGACCTCGACGACCTCCAAGATCGGGCCGACGACTTCGTGCAGGATCAGATGGACGACGTCCAAGATCAGATGGACGACGTCCAAGATCAGGTCGAAGACACCCTCGGCGGCATTGCCGACGACCTCGGCCTGTAACCGCCAACTGTTCAGTTCTGTCCACACCATTCGTTCCGGCGCTGCCGGCCCACTCAAGGAGACCGCGATGAGCGAGCCCACCAACCCCGACGCAGTTGCCGGCCGGCCCGGCGCTGGCTCCGTGCCGCCCCCGCCGCCGACGAAGAAGGCGGCGGGCAAGTCGAATACCGGTGTCATCGCCGGTGTTGCTGCCGCTGCTGCGGCGGCGACGGCTGCCGGTGTGGTGTTCGGCGACGACATCGTCGACGCGGTCACCGGCGGCGACGACGATTCGTCGCCCACTGCCGACGCCGCCGACGAGACCGATTCGGATCGCCGGTACCAGACCGCCGATGCCGCCGAACGAGCCGCCGAGGCCGCCGCCGGTGAGACCCCGGTTGCTCCCGCGCCCGCTCCGATCGAGGAGGCACCCCCTGCCGCTGCGTTCTCCGCCGGCGGTGGTGGTGGCGGTGGTGGTGGCGGCGGTGGTGGTGGCTCGTCGCAGCCGCGCCAGGCACCCCGCCAGCAACAGGACCAGGCGCCGCCGCAGGTTCGTGACGACGCACCGTTGGCACCGCCGTTGCCACCGCCCACGGCCGAGGCCGCGCCGGCTCCGGATGCGGCGTTCGACTCGGCCCGTGCCCAGCTGCTCGAGCGCATCGAGTCCCTCGATCTCGGCGCCGGCGCGGGCGACACCGAGACCGCTGCGCTGCGCGAGGAACTGAAGGGGATGGTCGATCGCTTCCAGCCGGGCGCTGGGCAAGCCACCGATGAAGCGTTGGCCGGCCTGCGCGACCAGTACGACCAGCGCATCCAGGACTTCACCCAGGACCAGAAGATCCAGGCTCTGATCGAGGAGCAGCTCCGCGACAACGAGGCCGACCCCGCCGACCCGTTGGCCCCCGCCGACCCGGCCGTGATCGACCCGGCCGTGATCGACCCGACACTGATCGACCCGGCCGCCACCGATCCGGCGGCCGTTGACCCTGCGGTCGTTGACCCCGCGCTCGATCCGATGGTCGTCGACCCTGCGGTCGTTGATCCTGCGGTCGATCCGATGGTCGTTGACCCTGCGGTCGTCGACCATGCGGTCGTTGATCCTGCGGTCGTCGACCCTGCGGTCGATCCGATGGTCGTCGACCCGGGGATGGTCGACCCTGCGCTCGACCCCACAACGATCGACCCGGCAGTGGGGCCCGACGACGCGAGCAACACGAACGTCGAGGAGAGCGGCTCGGTGTTCATGCCGGCCGTCGACGGCACCGTCGCCTCGGACCCCGACGACGGTGGCGAAGTGTTCGGGAACGACGTCATCGAACTCGTCGAGCAGGTCGCCGGTCAACCAGGGATGATCGTCGACGACTTCGAGTCGATGAGCGACCAGTACCAGGAGGTACTGGTCGACGTGGTCCCGGAGCTGACCGAGGGTTTCAACCCGCCCGACTCGATGCCGTTCGAGGACATCCTGGGCGACAGCATCGCCGAGCTGCAGACGGCGCTGCCCGACTTCGGGGCCGGGCTCCCGCTGCCGTCGGCCGACGACTTCGAGGTGATTCCTGACATCCCCGAGCTCCCACTGGTTGGCGAGACGGGCTTTCCGGAGGAGGTCGTCGAGGAGTTGCAGGAGTCATGGGCTCCGATGGTCGATGACGCCGCGGCGCAGGCCGAGGACTTCGTGCAGGATCAGGTGGAGGACATCACCGAGCAGGCGCAGGACACGCTGGGCGGCATCGCCGACGACCTCGGTCTGTGACCGGCCACGCTCGCGAACGGCTGTCGCCGGCCACCGTGGGGTGGTTCAGACGAAGCGGAACGTGCTGAGCATCTCCATGATGGGCGGTGTGCAGGCGGCCATGTGCTCGACCGGACAGGTGAGCACCAGTTGGAAGAAGTCGACCACCTTGCCGCCTTCGGTGACCGGTGCGAACCACAGCGCCTGCAGCTGCGCCAGCTTGCGCCCGCCCTTGGGGCCGGTGAACTCGGCGCCACGGATGTACACCGGCAGATCACCGAACCGCATCAGCTTCTCGCCGCGCTCGGTGAGGTCGGTGGTGGTGCGCTGCAGCTTGGACCAGGTGATCTGAGCGGCGACCTTGAAGTCGACGCTGCGCGCCACCTTGTCGTGCGTGAGCATTGCGTTCACCCAGAACCCGTCGACCTCTTGCGGCAGGCGCACCACTGCCAGCGCGCCGGGTGCTTCATCGAGGGTCCACCCGTTGGGTACCGCGAACACGAACGGCGGCACCGCGGTGAGCATGTCGCTGGGTTGGACGACGAGGCGGTTCGTGACCGCGAGAGGAGTGAGCTGCTCTGCCATGACGCAGAGAGTAGTTCCTTTTTCACAAGCGGCTTTCCAGAACCGGGAATGCTCCCGGTGACGCCCCTCGCGGGCTTCCGTACTCTGACGTCAGATCTTGAAAGGGAGGTATGTCATGGGCTGGTTCGATGACGTTGTCGATTTCGTGGAGGACACCGCTAGCGATGTCGCCGACACCGCTAGCGACGTGGTGGAGACGGTGGTCGAGACCGTGACCGAGGTGGTGGAGAACGTAGAACAGGCCACCACCGACCCCGTCGGCTGGTTCGGCGGCGTGGTCGAGGGCGTGGTCGACACGGTCGAGGACATCGCCGACGATCCGGGTGGCTGGTTCGCCGACACGGTCGACGAGTACGTGTTCGACACGGTCGACTTCGTCACCGCCGGTGCGGTCAACATCGACTACGAGGACGGCACCTTCTCCGCCTCGGCCGGCATCGACGGCGTGGCCTCGTACGGCGTCAGCGTCGGTGAGGATGGCTTCGAGATGTCGGGCGAGTTCGACGTGGGCATCGCGTCGGGCGAAGTGTCGCTCGGCGACGAGGGCTTCACTGGCAGCGCCTCCGCCGGCGTCGATTGGGGCCCGTTGCCCTATGCCGAAGGCCACGTCGAAGTCTCCGAGAACGGCGACATCTCCGTGGGTGGCCAGGTGCAAGGCACCATCCCCACGCCGTACGGCATCGTCAGCGGTTCCGCCGAAGGCGGCTTCTACCGCAACGAGGACGGCAGCTGGGGCGCCAACGTGGCGGCCGATGGCTCGATCATCACGCCCGCCGGCGTCACCGTGGGCGCCAACGTCGGCGTCGACTACGACGAAGCGGCCGACGGCGACTCGACGCTGAACGTCAGTGCCGGCGCCTCCGTGGGCTACGTCGGTGGGCCGGAGGTGTCGGCCGGTGTGGACTACACCCACTCCGACATCGACGGTGTCACCACCGACTCGATCCAGGGTGAGGTGGGCGTCGAGGGCTACGGCCTCGAAGCCTCCGCCTCCGGCGGCTACGAGCGAGTGGAGGATGCCGACGGCAACGTCAGCGAAACCGTCACCGGCGAAGTGGAGGGCAGCGGCTACGGCGTCGAGGTGAATGCCTCCGGCGAGTACGAGCGCCTGGAGGACAACCAGGGCAACGTCTCGGAGAGCTACTCGGGCGAGGTCGGGGCCAGTGGCTACGGCGTCGACGTGGGTGCCGGTGGCGAGTACACCGAGACCACGTTGGCCGACGGCACCACCACCTCCACCAGCGATGCCTGGGCAGATGTCGATGGGCTCGACACCGATCGGCTGCTCAGCTTGGCCGACGAGGCGCTGGGCACGGGAGGCGCGATTGCCGGTGCCGGAGCAGCGGTCGGCCAGGTGCAGGGCGTTGCCGACACGGTCAGTGACCTGGCCGCAACGGGCGATCTCAGCGATGTCTTCTCCACGATGGCCGACGAAGGCGGCGGCTCGATCGCCGACGTGGCCGGCGACCTCGTGGAGAGCGGCAACTTCGACGACTTCCAGAGCGACGTCATCGAGTCGGAAGTCACTGAGGCGGCAGCCGACGAGGTGTGGGACGATCTGGGTTCATGACCGAACCTGCATCGCAACCGGCGGCCGCTGCGGCGGCACCCGGCCCTGACGCCCTCATCCTCGAGCTCGGCAAGGTGCTGCAGCAGCTGGGTCGCAACGACCTGGCCGGCCGCGCCGCCGTGGCCGCAGCCCGCTTGCGCAGGCCGTCCACCATCGTGTGCGTGGTCGGCGAGTTCAAGCAGGGCAAGAGCTCGCTGGTCAACGCGTTGCTCGGGCAGCAGGTCTGCCCGGTCGACGACGATCTGGCCACTTCCGCCATCACGCTCGTGCGCTACGCCGAGCAACCCGGCGCCATCGTGCGCCGCCGCGAGGACGGCAAGGCGCTGGCCGACCCCATTCCCGTGACCGACCTGCAGCAGTGGGTCAGTGAGTCGGGCAACCCGCGCAACCTGAAGGGTGTCGAGCGGGTCGAGGTCACGGTGCCCAGCCCGTTCCTGAAGCAGGGCCTGGTCATCGTCGACACGCCCGGCATGGGTGGCCTCGGCGCGGGCCATGCGGCCGCCACGCTGAGCTTCCTCCCATTCGCCGATGGCCTCATCTTCGTCAGCGACGCATCGGCCGAGCTGAGCGCTCCCGAGCTCGAGTTCCTGCGCAGGGCCATCGAGCTGTGCCCCACCGTGCTGTTCGCCCAGACCAAGATCGACCTGTTCCCGAACTGGCAGAAGATCGTCGACCTCAACCGCGGCCACCTCGACCGTCACGGCGTGAACATCCCCATCGTGCCGGTGTCGAGCTCGCTGCGCACGGCGGCGCTGTCGCGCAAGGATCGTGCGCTCAACGAGCAGAGCCACGTGCCCGAACTGGTGCAGCACCTCGGCGACGATGTGGTGGGCCCGGCCAAGGCCAACGCGACGACTCGCTCCATCGACGACGCGCGGTCCATCATCGCCCAGATCACCGCCGGCTTGCAGGCCGAGCGCAGCGTCATCGACGACCCGGCCAATGCGGCTGCCGGTGTCGCGTCGCTGGAAGAGGCCAAGAGCCGCATCGAGTACCTGCGCGGCCCCGGCGCCAAGTGGAGCGTGCTCGTCGGCGACCGCATCACCGATCTGTCCAACAAGGTCAGCTTCCATCTGCGCGGGTCGATGCGCGAGATCCAGCGCCTGATGGACGAGCGCGTGGAAGTGCTGTCCAAAGGCGACGAGTGGGACGAGCTCGCGCGCTACCTGCAGACCGTGGTGGCCGACGAGGTCACCAACGCCTTCGTCAGCCTCGAACAGGGCCGCACCGCCGTGCGTGGCGAGGTGATCGAGCTGATGCGCGACGAAGATCTCGGCCTCTCCGATCGCAGGTCGGTGGTCAACGAGGTCTCGATCAGCGATCTGTGGCAGGGCAAGGCCCTCGACCAGGTGGTGGCCGGCGGGAAGAAGGCGTTCAACGTGGGCCTCACCACCGTGCGCGGGGCGCAGAGCGGCATCATGATGTTCGGCATGATGGGCAGCTTCCTGCCCACCGCGGCCGGCGTGCTCATCGCCTCCAATCCTGTGCTGCTGGGCGTCGGTGCGTTGTTCGGCAGCATCGGCCTGGCGGAGGATCGCAAGCGCAAGGTGGCTGCTCGCCGGCAAGCGGCTCGTTCGCAGGTGCGCCAGTTCCTCGACGATGTGCAGTTCGAGGTGAACAACCAGATCAGCACCGTGGTGCGCGACGTGCAGCGCGACCTTCGCGACGAGTTCGGTGATCGGTTGGCCGAGCTGCTGCGCACGTTCACGGAAGCAGCCACGCGTGCTCAGCAGGAGATGCAGAAGTCGCAGACCGAGCGGCAAGCGCGCTCGAAGCAGTTGGAGACCGCACTGGCAGGGCTGACCAAGCTCGACGCCGCGATGGCGAAGGTGAACGCATGAGCACCAACCTCGGAGGTGGCGTGGCCGAGCAGGTTCTGGCCGTCGCCCGCAACCTCTCTGCCGTCGCACCCAACGCGCAGGTCAAGGCGCAGGCGGTGATCGATCGACTCAGCGGGCCGCTGCGCGTGGCCATCGCCGGCAGGGTGAAGGCGGGCAAGTCGACGCTGCTCAACGCACTGGTGGGCGAGCGGTTGGCCCCCACCGACGCAGGTGAGTGCACCAAGATCGTCAGCCGCTACTCACGCGGCGCAGGCTACGAGGTCACCGCCAGCATGCGCGATGGCCGCGTCGAGCCCTTGGCCTTCACCCGCAGCAACGGCACGCTCGACATCAAGCTGGGCGCACTGCGCGAAGCCGACATCGCCACCATCGACGTGTCGTGGCCCACCTCGTCGCTGGAGACCATCACGCTCATCGACACCCCCGGGCTGGCCAGCCTCAACGACGAGAACTCGCGGCGAACCCGCGAGTTCCTGGAGTTCGACGAGAACAAGCCGAGCGACGCCGACGCGGTGATCTACCTGATGCGCCACGCTCACCGCAGCGACGTTGCGTTCCTCGATGCGTTCATGGATCGCAGCGTCACCGCTGCGTCGCCCGTGAACGCGGTGGCGGTGCTCAGCCGCGCCGACGAGATCGGTGCCGGTCGCCTCGACGCGATGGTGTCGTCGGCCAAGATCGCGCAGCGCTATGCCGCCGATCCGCAGCTCACCGGCTTGTGTGCCGCGGTGGTGCCGCTGGCCGGCCTGTTGGGCGAGACCGGCCTCACCTTGCGCGAGGACGAAGTGGCCGCGTTGCGCATGTTGGCCGCGACTGCGCCCGACGTGCTGGAGCGCATGTTGCTGTCGGGTGATCACTTCTGCGACACGTCGAGCAGCGAGCTCACCGTCGAGCTGCGGCGCAGCCTGCTCGACCGGCTGGGGCTGTTCGGCGTGCGCCTGGCGATCAGCGAGATCCAATCCGGTCGCGCCACCACGGCCGCCGCCTTGGGCCCGGTGCTCGTGGAGCACTCGGGTCTCACCGCCCTGCGCCGCCTGATCACCAGCCACTTCATGCCGCGAGCGCGCATCCTGCAAGCGCGGTCGGCGCTGGTGGCCTTGCGGGCCATCTCCCGCCAGATCTCGTCGGTGGTGCCCGCGGTGGCCGCCGACCTCGATCGTCAGCTCGAGCAGATCGAGGCCAGCACGGTGCAGTTCGCGCAAGTGCGCGGCGCGCACCTGGTGGCCTCGGGGGCAGTCAGCGTGTCGCCTGCCGATCGCGCCGAGCTGGATCGCCTGTTCTCCTCCACCGAGCCCGGTGCGGCGCTGGGAATGAGCGCTGCCGCGACGGATCAGATCCAGGCGGTGGCGCTGCAGGGGATCAGCAAGTGGCGGTCGGCCGGCGCCGACCCGTTGGCCGACCCCACCTACGTGGAGGTGTGCGACACGGCGGCCCGTGTGCTGGAGTCGATCTATGGTGCCACGCTCGCCAGATCCTGAGTCATGTTGACTCAAGGTTTCTGCTGGTGAAGTTGTGGGTATGCAGTGCGTACCTCTAGGCTTGCGTCTAGTTCGCTCAACATCCCCCTTTCACTAAGGAGCTCACCATGGCCAAGGCAGTCGGTATCGACCTCGGCACCACCAACTCCGTCGTCGCCGTCTTCGAGGCCGGCGAAACGGTCGTCATCCCCAACTCAGAAGGCGGTCGCACCACCCCGTCGGTGGTCGCCTTCAGCAAGGCCGGCGAAGTGCTGGTGGGTGAAGTGGCCAAGCGCCAGGCCATCACCAACCCCGACCGCACCTTCCGCAGCATCAAGCGCCACATGGGCGAAGCGTGGAAGAGCGACGACATCGACGGCAAGCGCTACACCCCGCAGGAGATCAGCGCTCGCACGCTGATGAAGCTCAAGCGCGATGCCGAGGCCTACCTGGGCTACACCGTCACGCAAGCGGTCATCACCGTGCCCGCCTACTTCGACGATGCACAGCGCACCGCCACCAAGGAAGCCGGCCAGATCGCCGGCCTGGAGGTGCTGCGCATCATCAACGAGCCCACCGCTGCCGCTTTGGCCTACGGCCTCGACAAGGGTGCGGAGGACGAGAAGGTGCTGGTGTTCGACCTCGGCGGCGGCACGTTCGACGTGTCGGTGCTCGAGATCGGCGAAGGCGTGTTCGAAGTCAAGAGCACCCACGGCGACACCAAGCTGGGCGGCGACGACTGGGACCAGCGCATCATCGACTGGCTCGTCGGTCAGTTCAAGTCGGCCCACGGCGTCGACCTGGCCGCCGATCGCATGGCCACCCAGCGCCTCAAGGAAGCTGCCGAGAAGGCCAAGATCGAGCTCAGCCAGGTGCAGCAGACGCAGATCAACCTGCCGTTCATCACGGCCACGGCCGACGGCCCGCTGCACCTCGACGAAAGCCTTACCCGGGCCAAGTTCCAGGAGATGACCGCCGACCTCATCGAGCGTTGCCGCATCCCGTTCGAGCACGCGCTCAAGGACGCCGGCATCAGCAAGGGCGAGCTCAACCACGTCATCCTGGTGGGTGGTTCCACCCGCATGCCCGCTGTCACCGACCTGGTGCAGAGCCTCACCGGCAAGGAGCCCAACAAGTCGGTCAACCCCGACGAGGTGGTCGCCATCGGTGCGGCAGTGCAGGCCGGCGTGCTGCGCGGCGACGTGAAAGACATCCTGCTGCTCGACGTCACCCCGTTGTCGTTGGGCATCGAGACCAAGGGTGGCGTGATGACCAAGCTCATCGAGCGCAACACCACCATCCCCACCAAGCGCACCGAGGTGTTCACCACCGCCGACGACATGCAGCCCAGTGTCGAGATCCACGTGCTGCAAGGCGAGCGGGAGATGGCCAACTACAACAAGACGCTGGGCAAGTTCCAGCTGGTCGACCTGCCGCCCGCCCCGCGTGGTGTGCCGCAGATCGAGGTCACCTTCGACATCGACGCCAACGGCATCGTGCACGTCAGCGCCAAGGACCGTGCCACCAGCAAAGTGCAGAGCATGACCATCACCGGTCAGAGCACGCTCGACAAGAACGACATCGACCAGATGGTGCGCGACGCCGAGGCCCACGCCGAGGAAGACAAGCAGCGCCGTGAAGAGGCCGAGATCCGCAACAACGCCGACTCGCTGGTGTACCAGATGGAGAAGGTGCTGCGCGACAACGCCGACAAGGTCGACGAGGCCGAGAGGGCCGCTGTCGAGGCGCCGCTCGCAGAGCTGAAGACGGCCCTCAACGGCAACGACATGGTGGCCATCAAGGCCGCTCACGAAGCGCTCATGCAGGCCAGCCAGAGCTTCAGCCAGAAGCTGTACGAGAAGGCCGCGGCAGAGAACGCGGCCGGCACCTCGGCAGCGACCGGCCAGGGCAACGACAACGGCAGCACCGACGGCGCCGCCGACGACGACATCATCGATGCCGAAATCGTCGACGACGAATCGGGGAAGTGACGTTGCGATGAGCGACGACACCAGACCCGACCCCACGCCGCCCCTCGCGCCGGAAGAGGTCGTGCTCGACGACGATCTCACCTCGGAGATGATCCGTCTCCGTCCGCTCGCCGCCGATGCGGTGGCCGCCGCCGATGCGACCGATCTTGCCGAGGCCGAAGGCGCGCTCGAGCTCGACATCGAGGCGGTACTGGCGGAGCGCGACTCGTTCAAAGACATCGCGCTGCGCCTGCAGGCCGACTTCGACAACTATCGCCGTCGCGTCAGCGTGCAGCAGGCCGACGACGTGCAGCGCGCCACGGGCAAGATGGCCGAGGCGCTGCTGCCGGTGCTCGATGCCTGCGAGGCTGCGTTCTTGCAGCATCCGGGCGAAGTCGAGCCCATCTTCAACCTGCTGCTGGTGCAGTTGAAGAAGCAGGGCCTGGAGACGATGAACCTCCACGAGCAGCCGTTCGACCCCAACCTGGCCGAGGCCGTGCTGCACGAGGAAGGCGACGGTTCCTGTAGCGGTGCCGGCCCGATGGTCAGTGAAGTGCTCCGCAGCGGCTACACCTGGAACGGTCGTGTGCTGCGCGCGGCAATGGTGAAGGTGCGCGGCTGAGGCCGGGGCACCATGGCTGCGCAGCGCGAGTGGTACGAGAAGGACTACTACAAGATCCTCGGCGTCGCCGAGGACGCTGACGCGAAGTCGATCACCAAGGCCTATCGCAAGCTGGCCCGCGACAGCCACCCCGACACTCACCCCGGCAACGACGAGGCCGAGGAGCGCTTCAAGGCGGTCAGCGGCGCCTACGACGTGTTGGGCGACGAGGCGAAGCGCAAGGAGTACGACGAGGTTCGCCGGCTGGGCCCCGCGGGCGGTTTCGGTGGTGGGCCCGGCGGTGGCGCGCCCGGTGGGTACAACTTCAACGTCGGCTCCGATGGGCTCGGCGACCTGCTCGGCCAGGTCTTCAGCCGTGGCCGTCGTGGTGGTGGCGCCTCGGCTGCCGCCGGCCCCCAGCGCGGCGCCGACGTGGAGGCCACGCTCACGCTCGACTTCGTCGACGCCGCGAAGGGCCTCACCACCACGCTGCACCTCACCAGCGATGCCGAGTGCAGCACCTGCCACGGCAGTGGCGCCAAGCCGGGCACGCAGCCCAAGGTGTGCTCGCAGTGCGGTGGCCGCGGTGTGCTCGACGACAACCAGGGCTTCTTCTCCTTCTCCTCGCCGTGCCGAGCGTGCGGCGGCGCCGGTGTCACCATCGAGCAACCGTGCCCCACGTGCCACGGCACCCGCGTCGAGCGACGCGCTCGCGAGGTGCAGGCCCGCATTCCCGCCGGAGTGGCCGATGGGCAGAAGATCCGGCTCAAGGGTCGTGGCGCGCCGGGTCGCAGCGGCGGGCCGGCCGGCGACCTGATCGTCGAGTGCCACGTCGCCGCGCATCCGCTGTTCGGGCGCAGTGGCCACAACCTCACCGTGCGGGTGCCGATCACCTTCACCGAGGCGGCCTTGGGTGGCGAGATCGACGTGCCCACTCTCGACGGCCCGCGGGTCACGTTACGGCTGCGGGCGGGTACCCAGTCGGGCAGCCGCCATCGCGTGAAGGGCAAGGGGCTGGCCACCGCCAAGGGCACCGGCGACCTGATCGTGACCACCGACGTACAGGTGCCGCACCATCTCACCGACGAGCAGCGAGCAGCGCTCGAGGCGCTCGCCGCCGCGACTACGGTGTCGCCCAGACACGGACTGGAGGGCTGACCGATGCGATCACGTGACCACGCCGTGTACGTCATCTCGGTGGCCGCCGAACTTGCCGGCATGCATCCCCAGACCTTGCGCATCTACGAGCGCCGCGGGCTGGTGCAACCGGCGCGCACGCAAGGCGGCAATCGTCGTTACAGCGACCTCGACATCGAACGCCTCCGTCGCATCAGCGATCTCGCCGCCGAGGGAATGAACCTCGAGGGCATCCGCCGCGTGATGTCGCTCGAGCTGGAAGTGGTGCGACTGCGCGCCGAGAACGATGAGCTGCGGTCGTTGGCCGCGGGGGCATTGGCCGAAGCCGGTCGCCGGTCGCCTCGCCGCGATCTGGTGCCGCTGCGCCAGGAGATCACCGTCTTCGGCGGTTCTCGCCTCGGCACCTGACCACGGCGGTCAGCGGTCCTGCCAGGTGCACACGCAGGCTTCGTTGCCGTCTGCGTCCGCCAGCACCCACCAGCTGCGGGCGAAGTTGTCGTTGACCAGCGTGCCGCCAGCGGCGAGCGCAGCTGCGACGCGTTGTTCGGCGATGTCGTGGGCAACGGAGATGTCGATGTGGAATCGCTGCCGCTGCGTGCGGGCCTCGTCCATGTCTTGGAACCACACCGGTGGGCCGAGGCGAAGCGGGTCGACCAGCGAGCCGCCAGTGTCGGGGTACCCCAAGATGGCTGCCCAGAACGGACGAATGCGATCGGCGTCGAGCGTGTCGATGGCGATCTCCACTGCCTGCGCGGCGAGGGGCTCTGCAGTTGCACCCGCTGCAGCGGCCGCAGCGGAGATGACGCGAGCAAGCGCTGCGTCGAGCGTGGTGAGGCCACCAGTGGCATGCGTCGTCAGCGCCACGTGCACTCGGTCTGGGTAGCGGACGTCGATGTCGGGATGGTGCACCAGCTCGTCGGCTGCGGCGGCGATCGTGGTGGCCAACGCGACGGCCGCGCCGAACGACCCTGCGCGAAAGTTGGCATGGATGGCACCGAGAACGAACCGCCAATCGTCCAGCCCCTCGAGGGCGGCGAACTGCTCGGGCGTCAACGACGTGTACTCCATGCGACAATTACAGCAGGCTCCAGCGCCTGCCCGAGCTCAGCCCAGCGACGACAGTTCGTCGATGGCGGACTGCACCCAGCTGCCGAGGTCGATGGTGCCCAGCATTGCGCGGCGCACCTGAGCGGGCTCACGCGGCACGTCGGGGGTGGGCGGGGGCAGCGTTCCCAAGAACTCGAGCCACTCCTCGTTCTCCCATGGCGCGGGCGGTTCCGGCGCACGCACCCGTTCGTTGAGCGTCGGTGCAAGGCGTAGGTGACGCTCGCCGGCGCGGGATCGCGAACCGATCTCCGCCCGCGAGGCGCGTGCTTCGCCGTCGGCGGGCACGCAGCGGAACTCGACGACCAGCTCGGGGCGCGACACCAGTTCCGCTGCGAACGCCAGCAATGCTGCGACGCCGTGTTTGCACGGGTCGGCGTCGTCGGGGCAGCTACAGCTGACCATCAGTTCGCTGCCCTCCGGGGTCAGCCGGTTGATCTGTGCGCGCAGCAGTTCGGGTGAGCTGAGGTCGGGTCGCTCGATGGGGCGAACGGCCACGATCACCTGATACGCATCGGAGCGGCTGCCGGTCACCGTGGCCAGCAGCTGGCCGGACGACACCTGCAAGCGCGAGACGGCACCCTCCACCACGTAGGTCTTCCCGCGGCGAAAGCGAGCGGGATCGGCCATGCCGGCGACGGCAACCGAGAGCAGCGTGCTGGCCAGCTTGCCGACAGGGTGCGGCTCGCCTCGGAACTGTCCGGGAATGATGACGATGGTCATGACGCGGACCTCATGATGCGGACCTCGACGCGCGGGAGTGGTCGAGCACCACCAGATCGCGCAGCGCATCGGTGCTGAGCTCGCTGAGCCAGGCTTCGCCGGTGGTGCCGACGACTGCGTTGGCGAGGCTGCGCTTGTCGTTGATGAGTGCGTCGATCTTCTCCTCCACCGTGCCCTCGCAGACCAGCTTGTGCACGAACACCGTTCGCGACTGGCCGATGCGCCAGGCGCGGTCGGTGGCCTGGTCTTCCACGGCCGGGTTCCACCAGCGGTCGTAGTGCACCACCTGCGACGCAGCCGTGAGGTTCAACCCGGTGCCGCCGGCCTTCAACGACACCAGCAGCAGCGGCGAGGTGGCCGTACCCGCCTGGAACTCTTGCACCATTCGGTCGCGGCCGTTCTTGGTGACGCCACCGTGGAGGAAGGGCACTGCCTGGTGGAAGCGTTCGTGAAGGTGCGTTTGCAACAACAAGCCCATCTCGCGGAACTGGGTGAAGACCAGCGCCTGCTCGCCGGTGTCGAGCAGGTCGGTGATGAGCTCGTCGAAACGCTGCAGCTTGCCCGAGCGACCGGCCAGCTTGGAGCCGTCGCCCAGGGCGTGCGCGGGATGGTTGCAGATCTGCTTCAGCCGGGTGAGCGCTGCCAGCACCAGGCCACGTCGGCGCATGCCGGTTGCTTCCTGCGCGTCGGCCAGCAACTGGTCGACCACCGCCTGGTACATGTGCGCCTGCTCGCGCGTGAGCGGCGCCCAGGCCACTTGCTCGACCTTGTCGGGCAGGTCGGGTACCAGCGACTTGTCGGCCTTGGTGCGCCGCAGCAGGAAGGGGCCGGTGAGGCGGCGCAGCTCGGCGGTGGCGATGGGGTCGTGCTCGCGCTCGATGGGGTTGGCGAAGTGCTGGCGGAACTGCGTGGCGTTGCCCAGCAGGCCGGGCGCGACGATCTGGAAGATGGACCACAGCTCGGTGAGCCGGTTCTCGACCGGTGTACCGGTGAGCGCGATGCGCTGGCCGGCCTTCAACGCGCGCATGGCACGCGCCGTGCGCGTGTCGGGGTTCTTCACGGCCTGCGCTTCGTCGAGCACCACCGTGGCCCACGGCACCTGTTGAAACGTCTCGAGATCGCGGGCTGCGACCTGATAGGTGGTGACCACCAGGTCGTGCTGAGCCACCGCGTTGATGAACGAGTGCTCGTGCAGCCGGCCGGTGCCGTGGTGCACCAGCACCCGCATGAAGGGAGTGAAGCGGGCAGCCTCGGCCTCCCAGTTGCGCACCACGGACAACGGGCACACCACCAGGTGCGGCCCCGGTATGCCGGCCAAGTGGGCCAAGGTGGTGGGGGTCTTGCCGAGGCCCATGTCGTCGGCCAGGCAGCCGCCCAGACCCAGCCGGTGCAGGAACTGCAACCACCCCAGGCCGCGTCGTTGGTACGGCCGCAGCGTGGCGGTGAAGTTGGGTGGCACGTCGCCATCGGCCAACGCTTCGTCGGGCAGGCCGTCGAGCAGCTCGCCCGCCCAACCCTTGCCGTTGACCAGGCCGCCCAGCGTGGGGTCGGTGTCGGCGTGGTCGAGGCCCGCTGCCTCCAGCTCGCGTTGCAGCTCGGCCGCCAGCGTGAGCAGCTGGAGAGCGCTCATCTCGCCGTGCTCGGCGCGATGCTCGTGCAGGTTGGCCAGCGCCCGCCGAGCTTCAGCGCGGTCGATCTGCACCCACCGCCCGCCGATCTCGATGAGGTTGGCGCCGTCCTCGGCGGCGCGGCGCAGCACATCGTCGGCCACGGGTGTGTTGTCGACGACCACCTGCCAGTCGACCAGGGCCGTTGCCGCGAAGCGGCCGCTGCCAGTGGTGTCCTTCGGTTGGGCGGTGGCGCGAGTGGTGGTGCGCCGGCGAGTGAGCTTCTCGGGAGCGAGCAGCTCGATGCCGACGGTGGCGAGCGCATCGATGCTCTCCAGCGCCGCGGCCGCAGTGTCGAGATCGACCCCGTGCGGTACGTGGCCGACGGCGCCGCCGACCCATTCGGCAAGCTCGGGCACGGCCGCAGCGATGGCCGCGGCCGCAGCATCGAGCCGACGCTGCAGCAGCGGGATGAATCGGGCCTCGTGCGCGAGTGCGAGCGCAGCAGGCCCACCGACCATCACGTCGTGCGCGGGGCACCAGCGCCCACGATCGTCGCCGTCGACGAGCTCGAGGCCGAGCGGCCACTCGCTGCCGTCGTCGCCGCCGGCTGGCTCGCTGTCGAACAGCTCGTCGCCGGTCTTCTCGCGTGGCAGGCCCAGGCGCAGCCGCACGCGCACGATGGGTTCGCCTTCCGCCCGGCGAGTGATGAGCGAGAACTCGGTGGCGATGTGTGCCACCGCTTCGCCCAGTTCGGCAGCGACCGTGAACTGCCCGGTGTCGGCGATGAGCGCGCGGCTGACCAAGCGCACGGCGCGCGGGTTGACCGCCCGCGTGTCGGTGAGCACGGCGCGCCACCCCCGTGCGGCGAGCGTGAGCCGGCACAGCCGATCGACCATCGAGCGCAGCACGTCGACAGGGTCGACCGGCGCCGCCGCTGCAACCACGGGGGGCATGGCCGCGAGCAAGGAGGTCTGCGCCAGCTCGACATCGCCGGCGAGCGGTTGCCACTGTGCCAGCCACCACATGTCGGTGATGTGCGTGAGCACCGGCAGCACCCGCCCGTGCACCACCAACTCGGTGGCGAAGCGGTGCACGGCGCCGAACCAGGCCACCGATGCGCTGAGATCGGAGCCCAACGCATCGAGCTGGCCCAACGATGTGAGGGTGACGGCGTCGAGCCGTTGACACATCACGTTGACCCGCCCATCGGGCAACGTCAGCGGCACCACACGAGTGGAGCCGTTGTAGGCCATGCTGGGCCGGCGTGCGACGCGTGCCACCTCGTGGTGCAGGTTGCCGCCGTACACGCCGCGGCCGGGCTGCCACGCGACGGCCTCGCCATCGACCCAGCTGAGTTGCAGCCCGGGGGGTGGGGTGCGAACGGCCATTCTGTCGAGTGTACGAAGCGGGTGCGCGAGAGTGGCCCGCGGCGCGAAGAGTCACGCGGCGAGGTGGTGGCTCGGCGCCGGCCGCCTGGTGGCCGAAACCGGGGGTTGCATGTGAACCTGCTCGCTCGGGCCCATTAGGGTTGTTCGACGTGACCCTTGATCCGAACGCGGCCGACCCGATGGCCGAGAAGCTCCGCGACCTGCACGAACGACGAGAGCAGGCCTTCCACGCGGGCTCGCAGCGGTCGGTCGAACGCCAGCACGAGAAGGGCAAGTTGCTCGCTCGCGAGCGCATCGACGTGCTGCTCGACCCGGGCAGCTTCCAGGAGCTCGACCTGCTGGCGCGCCATCGAGCGCATGCGGCCGGGCTCGACGAACGGCCCTACACCGACGGGGTGATCACCGGGTGGGGCACCATCGATGGTCGCAAGGTGTTCGTGTTCAGCCAGGACTTCACGGTCTTCGGCGGTGCGCTCGGCGAGGTGTTCGCCGAGAAGATCCACAAGATGATGGATCTGGCGCTGAAGGTGGGTGCGCCGGTCATCGGCCTCAACGACGGCGCCGGCGCCCGCATCCAGGAGGGCGTGGTCAGCCTCGCCAGCTACGGCGGCATCTTCCACCGCAACGTGCTGGCGAGCGGCGTCATCCCGCAGATCTCCGTCATCCTCGGGCCGTGTGCCGGCGGTGCGGTGTACAGCCCGGCGATGACCGACTTCATCTTCATGGTGCGCGAGACCAGCCACATGTTCATCACCGGCCCCGACGTGGTGAAGACGGTCACCGGCGAGGACGTGACGCTGGAGGAACTGGGCGGCGCGATGAGCCACGCCAGCAAGAGCGGCGTTGCCTCGTTCGTGTCGCCCGACGAGCGAGCCTGCTTGGAGGACGTGCGCTTCCTGATGAGCTTCCTGCCCAGCAACAACCTGGAGGAACCGCCCACGATCGACACCGGTGACGACCCGGATCGCCTGTGCGAGACCCTGCGCACCATCCTGCCACCCTCGCCCAACCAGCCCTACGACATGAAGAAGGTCATCAAGGAGGTCGTCGACGACGGCGAGTTCTTCGAGTACTTCCCGCACTGGGCGCGCAGCATCGTGTGCGGGTTCAGCCGCGTCGATGGTCACCCGGTGGGCATCGTCGGCAACCAGCCCTTGATGCTGGCGGGCGTGCTCGACATCGAGTCGTCGGAGAAGGCCGCTCGTTTCGTGCGCACCTGCGATGCGTTCAACATCCCGCTGCTCACCTTCGTCGACGTCCCGGGTTTCCTGCCCGGTGTCGATCAGGAGTACGGCGGCATCATCCGCCACGGCGCCAAGTTGCTCTACGCCTACTGCGAGGCCACGGTGCCGCGCATCCAGATCATCACCCGCAAGGCATACGGCGGCGCCTACGTGGTGATGAACAGCAAGTCCATCGGCGCCGATCTGGCGTACGCATGGCCCACGGCCGAGCTCGCCGTGATGGGCCCGCAAGGTGCGGTGGAGATCGTGTACCGCCGCGAACTGCAGCAGGCGGCCGAGCCCGTGGCGCGTCGCGCCGAGCTGGTTGCGGAGTACACCGAGAAGTACGCCAACCCGTACAACGCGGCCGAGCGCGGGTACATCGACGACGTCATCGACCCTGCCGAGACGCGGCAGAAGATCGTGGCCGGCTTGCGCATGCTGCGCACGAAGCGCGAAGAGCTGCCGCGTCGCAAGCACGGCAACGTGCCGCTGTGAGCGGCGAGATCTCGCCGGCGCCGACGGCGGAGGAGGCCGTTGCCATCGTGGCGGCGGTGGAGGCGCTGTGGCCCAAGCCCGTCGTGATCGACGATGCGCAGAACCCGCTGCGCGTGCCGGCCTGGCGCTTCAGTGGCCGCTGGTGGGCGAAGCCGCTGCCGGCGCGGCGCGATCGACCCTTTCGCTGACCCTCGAACCACCCGGTGCTCAGCCGTATGCGGTGGTCACCGGCTGTGGCGGCTGAGGGCGCTCGACGCCGGGTGCAGCGACCACCGTGCCTGTGAGGTCGGCATCGACTGCCACGAAGCCGGCACCGCGAACGCGGCCACGACGAACGGCATCGCCCGCCCGCCGCACGGCCGCAGGCACGTCGATCACCCCGCCATCGGCCTGCGCGACGCCGACGATTGCGGGTAGCTCCAGCTTCACATCACCGAACGTGGCTCCTGTGGCGAGCGATCGCTGGATGGCGTCGGCCAGTTGGCGGCCGCGATGGAGGTCGGCGGCGCGCATGAAGACGGCCAGCTGGTCGTGCGCCAAACGCGACATGACGGCGCTGTCGCCGGCGGCGGTGCGCACGCGGGCGGCAATCGTCTCGACCGCGAAGTCGACAGCGTCGTAGCCGCGGGCATCGCGCAACTCGCGCAGGCTGAGCGCCTCGACCAGCAGCACCGTGCCGCTGCGATCGCGCAGTGTGCCCTCGCTCATCTCGGCGAGGAACGCCTGTCGCGACAGCATGTCGGTGGCCAGGTCGTGCGAGGACAGCCATGCCGAGTGTCGATGAGCCCCTGCCAGCTCCTTCACGCTCGCGACGTGTCGCAGCACCGCCGCGAGGGCTGCCAGCAGCAGCCACACCGCGATCGGTGTCACCGACAGCTGACGATCGGTGAACAGCGCGATCGCCAGCAGGACCGACGGCGCCGCGAACGACGAGATGGCGACGGTGAGGGCAAGCCGGCTCGACGAGGAAGCGGGTGCCGGGACCGGCGGTGGTGCCGGCAGCAGGCTCCAGACGGCGGCGACCGCGAACGCGCCGAGCCCCAGCAAGTAGAGCAGGTCGGTGATGGTGGCCACCCCGTACGGGTCGGAGAGGTACACGATCAGCAGGGCGACGTCGGCGACTGCCGAGAGCGTCGCGCCGGTCACCAGCAGCACGCCCACCCGCCGGCGGGCGGCGCGACTGGTGACGATGCGGATCGTCAGCATCAGCACCGCCAGATCGCCCGCGGGGTAGAGCGCGCTGAACGCACGATCCACCTTCGACAGCGAATCGTCGGCCGTCACCTGTTCGACCACCGTCAACCACAGCACGGCGTACAGCCCGAGGAACAGCAGCACGCCATCGACCACGGTGGTGAATCGGCGCGCCAGCCGCTGCGGGTCGCACAGATCAGCCAGCCCCAACAGCAGCGGGGGGTAGCCGAGTGCGTAGAGCACGGAGATGGCGAGTGGCGGTATGCCCGAGATGCCGGCCTCGCCACTGAGGACGAGCAGGAACCCGGCCGCCGCCCAGAAGGTGACCGCACCACCGACGAATCGCCACGCGCGGGCTTGCCGCGGGTGCTGCATCGCGACCAGCAGGATCACCAGCGCGGCGACGCACAAGGCCACCACGTACGCAATGGCGCCGGTGGCCCCGGTCGCGAACGAGCCGGTGACGCTGAGCACGAGGACCAACCCGGCCACCAACGTGGCCGCCGATCGGATGCGCGACGGGTCGGTGATGCCGGCGCTCTGAGGAGCTACTTGCGTTGATGGTTCCACCATCTCGAGTCCCGTCCGAGGGAGGTCTGCAGCGCGCGCTGCTTATCTCACGTAGAGTGAATCTATCACCACCGTCTCGCTCGTCGGCCTGCTGTTTGCGCGAGCAACGAAGGCGACCGGTGGCGACACCTCGTTGTCGGCCCCATCGTCGACGAGGTGGTGACGCACTACGGTGGCGGCCGTGGACATCACGACCGTCGCCGACGACCTCATCGTGCTGCACGACGGAGTCACCGTTGCTCGCTACGAGCACCTCGAGCCGGCCACCACCTACTCGTTCATGGGGCAGCAGGTCACCACGCTGGCACGACCTCCCGGCCAGTTGCTGTGCCGCGTGGCCACGGTCAACGACGTGCACTTCGGTGAGGTCGAAGCGGGGCGCATCGACCAGCACACGCAAGGGCCCATTCAGCGTGCCGCGCCCGGTGAAGCGCCGTACCCGGAGACGATGAACCGCAGTGCGGTGAGCGAGATCGCCGCCATCGACCCGGCGGTCGTGGTGGTCAAGGGCGACCTCTCCCAGGATGGCCGGCCGGCCGAGTGGGCGGCGTTCGAGGCCTGCTACCGGCCGCCCTTCGGTGATCGGTTGCACGTCGTGCGCGGCAACCACGACGCCTACCACGGGCAGACCGCGTACGCCGGCGACCAATGGATCGAACTGCCGGGCCTCGCGATCGCGGTGCTCGACACGGTCATACCCGAGCACACCACGGGCACCATCACCGCCGATCAGTGCGAATGGCTCGACACGCATGCTGCCGCTGCCGACCGGCCGGTGATCGTGATGGGGCACCACCAGCAGTGGCTGGCGGCGCCGGCCACCGAGCGGCGCCCCGACGACTACTTCGGGCTGCACCCCGACGCCAGCGATGCGCTCGCGGAGGTGGCCCGCCGGCGCACCCGCATCGTCGCGTACACAGCCGGCCACACGCATCGCCACCGTGTGCGGCGCATGCCCAGCGGCGTGCCCAGCATCGAGATCGGCTGCGTGAAGGACTTCCCCGGCACGTGGGCCGAGTACCGCGTGTACGAAGGTGGCATCGCGCAAGTGGTGCACCGCATCTCCAGCCGCGAGGCGCTCAGCTGGAGCCAGCGCTGCCGGCACCTCTACCGCGACTTCGGAGTGGACTACGAGACATACGCGCTCGGCGCGTTGGAGGACCGATGCTGCAACATCCCGCTGAGGTGAGAGCCGCCTTCGAGGAAGGCGCTGCCACCCTGCTGCGCACCTTGCGCGCCATCACCCCTGAGCTCTGGGACCGGCGTGCCGCGCTGGGTGAGTGGAGCACTCGCGAACTTGCCGCGCACACGCTGCGGGCCTTCGTCACCATCGAGGGCTACCTCGCCGCCCCACCGGCAACTGATCGGGTGCTGGCCGACGCCGCCGAGTACTACGCAACGGCCCTCAGCGACCCCACCGCGCACCAAGGTGTCGCTGCTCGCGCGCGGCAGGCGGGCCGCCAGCTCATCGACCCCGTCGGTGAAGCCGAGGCCACGATCGAGCGCGTGCTCGCGCAGATCGCGGCCACGGCCGACGACGAACCGGTCAACACGTTCGCGGGCCAGATCACGCTGGCCGAGTACTTGGCCACCAGGGTGGTGGAGGTGGGTGTGCACACGCTCGATCTGCAGCGAGCCACCGGACAGCGAGCGGAACTGCACCCCGACACCGCCGCCGTGGTGCTGTCGGTGCTCATTCAGCTCACGTCGCCGGTGCCGGTCATCTTGGCCCTCACCGGTCGTGTTCCGTTGCCCGACAGCTTCAACGCGCTGGGCTGACATGCCGGCTTCCAGCATGTTGCGCCAGGCACTCCGCGCTGCCGACGTGCCTCCGTTTCACGCCATGGCGATGGCGCGCCGTGCCGGCGAGGTGGAGGCGCGTGGCCAGCGCGTGTTCCATCTCGAGGTCGGGCAACCTGCCACCGGCGCCCCGGCTGCTGCACGCGCGGCTGTGGTCGCGGCAATGGAACGTGCCGATCCACTGGGCTACACGAATGCGCCGGGGTCGATGGCCCTGCGGCGGCGCATCTGCCGGCACTACGCAGAGGCGTACGGCGTGGAGGTGGCGACCGACGACGTGATCGTCGTCGCCGGTGCCTCGGCAGGGTTCACGCTCGCGTTCCTCGCCGCGTTCGATGCCGGCGATCGCGTCGGGGTGCTCGAGCCCGGCTACCCGTGCTACCGCAATGCACTGCTGGCGCTGGATGTCGAGCCGGTGGCGATTCCCGTCGGGCCCGACACCCGTTGGGCGCCCACGCCCGAGCTGTTGGCTGCCGCCGGCGAGCTCGACGGGTTGGTGATCGCCTCTCCGTCCAATCCCACGGGCACGGTGCTGTCGGCCGAGCGCATGGCAGCGGTGGTGCAGTGGTGCGCGACCAACAACGTGCAGCTGATCGCCGACGAGATCTACCACGGCATCACCTACGCCGGGCCAGCCACCACGGTGCTCGCTGCCACGCGCGATGCAGTGCTGGTGAACAGCTTTAGCAAGTACTTCAGCATGACTGGTTGGCGCCTGGGCTGGATGGTGCTGCCACAGCACCTGCGCGACGCGGTCGAGCGGTTGCAGCAGAACATCTACATCTGTGCGCCGCACGTGTCGCAGGTTGCCGGCCTCGCCGCCTTCGATGCCACGGCCGAGCTCGATGGCCATGTGCAGCGCTACGCCAGCAACCGCCAGTTGCTCACCGCCGGTCTTGCCGCCGCCGGCATCACTCAGGTGGCGGCCGCCGACGGAGCGTTCTACGTCTACGCCGACGTCACCGAGCTGGCCACCGAGGCTGGCGACTCGATGGCGCTGTGCTACCAGTGGCTCGACGAGCTGGGCGTTGCGGCGACGCCCGGTCTCGACTTCGATCTGGCCCGCGGCCATCGCTTCGTTCGCTTCAGCTACGCGGGTGCCGCCGCCGACATCGCCGAGGCCTGCGACCGTCTTGCGCAATGGGTGCGATGAGCGCTCCGTCGGGCCACACCGGCCCTCTCGCCGATCTTCGTGTGATCGACCTGTCCACCGTGCTGGCCGGCCCCAACTGCGCCCGCTACCTGGCCGACTTCGGCGCCGATGTGATCAAGGTCGAGCGGCCGGTCGGCGGCGACAGCTTGCGCAACATGGCGTGGCGCGACCCGCGCGACGGCGAAGGCCTGTGGTGGAAGCTGGTCAACCGCAACAAGCGCACGATCGCACTCGACCTCAAGAACACTGCCGACCTGGCCTTGTTGCGTTCGCTGGTCGCCGAAGCCGACGTGCTGGTGGAGAACTTCCGGCCGGGCACGCTCGAGCGGCTGGGTCTCGCCCCCGATGAACTGCTCGCGCTGAACCCGACGCTGGTGATCACTCGCGTGACTGGCTTCGGCCAGACCGGCCCGTACGCGGGTCGTCCCGGCTTCGCCACGATCGCGGAGGTGATGAGCGGCCTCTCGGCCATCAGCGGCCTGCCCGGCGGGCAGCCGTTGCTGCCGCCGATCGCACTCACCGACGAGGTGACCGGGGTGGTGGCGGCGTTCGCGACGATGGTGGCGCTGCACAGCGGCGTCGGCCAGGTGGTGGATGTCTCGTTGCTGGAGAGCCTGTTCCAGCTGATGGGCCCGCTGATCAGCCTCTACCGCCTCACCGGGCAGGAGCAGGAGCGCCTCGGCGCCGGGCTGCCGTACAGCGTGCCGCGGGGTACCTACCAGTGCAGTGACGGCAAGTGGGTGGGCCTCAGCACGTCGAGCGATTCGGTTGCCGCACGAGTGCTCCGCGTGCTGGGCGTGGAGGGCGATGCGCGCTTCACCACCTTTGCTGCCCGCATGCAGCACCGCGCGGCGCTGGAGGCCGTGATGAGCGAGTGGTGCCTGCGCCATCCGCAGGCAGAGGTGCTGCGCGCGTTCACCGATGCGGAGGCCGCGATCGGCCCGGTGATGTCCATGGCCGACATCAGCACCGATCCGCACTATGCGGCTCGTGAGGCGATCGTCGATCTGGAGGGCACACCGATGCAAGGCTTGCTGGCCAAGCTGAGCGCTACCCCTGGCACGTTGCGCTGGCAGGGTCGGGCGATGAATGCCGACGACGAAGAGATCCGCGAGAGGGGCTGGAGATGAAGGCGTACGTGGCGGGGCCGCTGTTCGACGAGGGCGAGCGCTGGTGGATCGAGAAGGTCGAGCGTCTGGTCGCGGGCGCCGGCTTCGAGACGTTCCTGCCACACCGCGACAACCCGCCCAAGGACGAGTTCAACGTGCGCGCGATCTTCGAGAACGACAAGCGCGGCATCGACGAATGTGATGTCGTCGTGGCCAACCTCAACGGTCTCACCACCGACGACGGCACGGCGTGGGAGCTGGGCTACGCCTTTGCTCGCGGCAAGCACCTGATCGGCATGCACACCGATTGGCGGATGCGCTTCGCTCACGAAGTCGTCAACCTGATGATCGAGAGCTCGCTGCACCGAATGGTGCGATCGCTGGACGAACTGGAGATCGCGCTCCACGACTTCCGGCGCGCCAACCGATGACAGGTCGGTCCGGCGACACTTAGGTATTGACCTCAGTGTTGGTGAAGCGTATTGTCGACGACATGCCGACCGCATCGCTCGCACTCGACGACGTCTTCAAGTCGTTGGCCGACCCAACTCGGCGGGCAGTGGTCGAGCGGCTGGGGGTCGGCCCGGCGTCGACGTCCGAGCTCGCCCGTCCGTTCGAGATGGCGCTGCCGTCGTTCATCCAGCACCTCGACGTGCTGGAACGATCCGGCCTCGTCGCTTCCGCCAAGCAGGGGCGGGTGCGCACGTATCGCCTCACTCCCAGCTCGCTCGACGCTGCCGGCACCTGGCTCGCGACGCAACGCGAGCTGTGGGCGCGCCGTCTCGACCAACTCGACGCTCATCTCCTCACCATCAAGGACAGACCATGACCAGCACCTCCCACAGCACCGTCCACGACGCCGCTCACGACTCGCAGCTCGATCTCCGCCTCCAACGCACGGTCGACATCGCACCCGAGTTGGTCTGGGCGGCGTGGACGCAGCCCGAGCACCTGACGAAGTGGTTCACGCCGTCACCGTGGACCACGCCGGAGGCCGAGGTCGATCTGCGGCCCGGTGGCATCTTTCGCACGGTCATGTGCTCGCCCGACGGCGATCGGGTGGACAGCAGCGGCTGCTACCTCGAGGTGGTCGAGAACCGCCGGCTGGTGTGGACCGCGGCGCTCGGCCCCGGCTATCGCCCGAACGATTTCTCCGGTGGCGGTTTTCCGTTCACCGCCATCCTCACGCTGGAGCCGGCAGGCGCCGGCACCCTCTACACCGCGCGAGTGATGCACGCTGCCGCCGAGCAGGCCGCGTCGCACGCCGAGATGGGTTTCGTCGACGGTTGGGGTGCAGCGCTCGATCAACTCGTCGCCTACATGCGCGGCCGGTGACGCCGGCATGGGCTGCAAGGTCGCCGTCGCCTGCCGGTGTGCACAGGAGGGACGGGAGCTGCTGCCCGACCCGAACGTCTGATCGAGGTCGACTACGCGCGAAGCCCGATGGGGCAGCTGACGCCGGTGCCGCCGATACCGCAGTAGCCGGCGGGGTTCTTGGCCAGGTACTGCTGGTGGTACGGCTCGGCGTAGTAGAAGTCGGCAAGCGGCTTCACCTCGGTGGTGATGTCGCCGAAGCCGGCGGCGGTGAGCTGCTGCTGATAGGTGGCCCTGCTGGCCTCCACGGCGGCCAGCTGTGCCGGATCCGTGGTGTACACCGCGCTGCGGTACTGCGTACCCGTGTCGTTGCCCTGGCGCATGCCCTGCGTGGGGTTGTGGTTCTCCCAGAAAACCTTCAGCAGCTGCTCGTAACTCACCTTCGCCGGGTCGAACGCCACCAGCACCACCTCGGCGTGGCCGGTGCGGCCGCTGCACGCTTCCTCGTACGTGGCGTTGGGCGTGAAGCCACCGGCGTAACCCACCGCAGTGGAGTACACGCCCTCGGTCTGCCAGAACTTGCGCTCGGCGCCCCAGAAGCAGCCCAACCCGAACACCGCGATCTGTGTGCCGTCCGGCCACGGGGCCGTCAGCGGAGTGCCGAGCACGAAGTGCTGCTCGGGGACGGGCATCGTCTGGTCGGTGCGGCCGGGAAGAGCGGCGTCGGCGGTGACCATCTCGGACTTGTGGCGAAAGATCATGTGCCAAGGCTACGAGGCAGTTGCGAAACGTGCCAGAGCGAGCTGATGAACGATCACGAAACCGGCGCTCGTGGCCGCCGTCGTGCGCTCAACCGATCGTCGAGTTGGTCACCTGCGGCGCGCCGCGGCCGAGAAAGAAGATGCCGGGGTAGCCGGCTGTCTCGAACCTGCGGCTGAGGTTGTCGTGCAGCACCGATTGCGTGATGCGCAGCTCGCCGGTGCGATCGTTCGAGACGAAGAAGATCGCTCCGCCGCCTTCGTTGGCGGCGTTGTCGCGCACGGTGCTGCCGGCCAGATCCAGCGTGAACCGGTTGCCGTCGAGGTAGATGGCGCCACCGCTGCCACCACCGGGAGTGCCGCCGCGAGCAGGGTTGGCGCCGTTGCCGATGGCGTTGTTGTGCGTGAACACGCTGTTGTAGATCTGCCACGACACCCCGATGCTCGAGATGGCTGCACCGTTGGAGCACGTGTTGCCGGCGGCCTCGCTGCCGCCGAACGTACTGTTCGCGACGATCACCGGTAGGTCCTCGAACTGGCTGAGCACGCGCAGGGCGCCGCCACCCAGGTCGGGCCCGCTGGCGTCGCAGCGATTGGCCGTGAAGACGCTGTCGATCACCTTCACACGACCACCCCGCACGAAGACGGCACCGCCGCCACCGCCTTCGCGCAGGTCACCGGAGCTGTTGCCGCGAGTGAAGTGCAGGCGTTGGATGGTGAGCGCCGGCTGGTCCTGGTTCTGGCAGTGCGAGG
>JACDJA010000793.1_pt1 | contig 32115 bp, 32 predicted proteins | sample 7449241 | NCBI WGS metagenome assembly JACDJA01 (sample SAMN14253289, study PRJNA609438) | sludge metagenome | isolation source: initial anaerobic sludge | collected 2018-12-20 | reverse complement strand
TATGAAGCAGAAGCAGCAAAATCGATAAAAGCAGCTTAACTGAGGTGTCCGATTTTACTTGACCACGTTAAGGTGGTGATCCGCTCGGACGGGGAGAGCAGCAGTCCGACCGCACGCGGCCAGTTCGACAGCCCCATGCTGGTGGCGCTGGCACGGGCCTTCTACTGGCAACAGTTACTCGACGACGGCGTGGTGACCAGTGGCACCGACATCGCCCAGCGCGAAGGCCTGCACCACTCGACGGTGAACGAACTGCTGCGCCTGACCCTACTGGAGCCCGCCATCATCCAGAGCATCCTGGCGGGCCAGCAGCCGCGATGCATGAGCCTGATCTGGTTCCAGCGCAATCCGCTGCCGCTGGACTGGATCGAGCAGCGGCGGGTGGTCGACGGGTTCGATGCGTAGCGGTTTGGCCGCGTATCGGTGGCCATGGTTGACCACAGAAAGGCCGCGCCAAGTCTCTGTAAATGCAGGGTTCGGCCTCGCGACTACCCGCAGGGCAAACAGAGAAAAGAGACTGGGCTGGCCGGGAAACGGGCCGATTCGGCACATCCGAAGGGGATGGCACCCGCAGGGCCAGCGCCCGGAACCCCGCGCCACGCGGGGATGCGCGCAAAGAAAAAGGGCTCGGAGATTATCCGAGCCCTTGCATATGGTGGAGGCGGCGGGAATTGAACCCGCGTCCGCAAGTCCTCTACAGACAGTTCTACATACTTAGCCATGTTGTTTAATTTAACCTAGCATCCGCCAACCGGCAAGCTGATGATAGGCGAGCTACCTATTTTTTAACGCTTTGTAAAGTAACCCTGCAAAGCGCGATCCTCGTTAGTGACTCCACTGTCTGTTGCCAGACCCAGCGTTGAGGCCCACTGGCGTGGAGTTTAGCCGGATTAAGCGGCTAAAGCGTAGTTTTCGTCGTTTGCGACTATTTTTTTCTCAGCTGTTTTACGAGGGTACTGAACCTCGGTATGCCCTGCGCTGCTTTGTAACCCACGTCGAAACCGGATCGCCCCCGAACATGAATTCTTAATATATAAGAGCTGGTGTGGCTCAGAAAGTTCAACCGGAAAATTGTAACAGATTAAATATACCGTAATAGATCACCTGGGTGGTTAATTAGTTCAAATGCTCCCCATGTTTCCGGTGGATCACCGGTACCGAGATAGCCATAAAGCGCTACAATCGGTTTTACTCCAGCAGCAAGACTGGCTTGCACATCACGAATATCATCTCCCAGATAAATACAATGATCAGGAGCTGCGTTTATCTGACGACAAGCAGTAAGTAATGGTTCCGGATGAGGCTTGGTGTAGATAGTATCATCTCCACTGATAATACAGGCTGCACGGTGATGTAATCCAAGCAGGTGTATGAGCGGCCGAGTGAATCTTGCTGGCTTATTAGTGACGATTCCCCATGGGATGGCCTGATCATCCAGTTGTTCCAGTAATTCAGGGATACCTGGAAACAGGCGAGTATCCTGGCAAAGTTGTTCGGCATAAAAGGAGAGAAACTCCTCCCGCATGACTGGGTAACCAGGATCATCCGGTTTCAAACCAAAACCAAGATTCAACAACCCACGTGCACCAGCAGACGCAACGGTACGGATCAGTTCGATCGACAGAGGCGGCTGATCACGCGCAATACGCTGCCGGTTGAGTGCGCGGCCAAGATCCGGTGCTGTGTCCGCAATGGTGCCGTCGAAATCGAACAGGACAGCTTTTCTGATCATCAGGAATACTTGATGTGCTTGTATTAAATCAGGCTTGGAATGTCATGATGTAGTTGACACTGGTATCAGCTTCCAGAGCATAGATTTTTGTGATTGGATTGTAGGTCATGCCGATAATCCCGGACTCTATCAATCCGGCAGTACGCGCCATGCGCGCCAGTTCAGAAGGTTTAATAAATTTTGCGTACTCATGCGTTCCTCGTGGCAGCAATCGAAGAATATATTCAGCACCAATGATGGCATAAAGATACGCTTTCGGATTACGGTTCAAGGTCGAAAAAAATACCCATCCACCATTTTTTACAAGACGGGCACATGATTGAATGACGCTGGCAGGATCCGGCACATGTTCCAGCATCTCCATGCAGGTAACAATGTCATAATGCTGAGGAAGTTCCGACGCAAGCGCTTCCACAGTTATTTTACGATAATCAACCTGATGGCCACTTTCCAGAAGATGTAATTTTGCTACTTTCAGCGCCTTGTCGCTCAGGTCAATCCCCGTCACCCTGGCACCGCGTGCTGCCATGGATTCGGATAATATCCCGCCGCCACAACCGACATCGACAACTGTTTTTCCATCCAACCCTGCAATTTCGTCAATATAGTTCAACCGAAGCGGATTGATTTCATGCAACGGTTTGAATTCACTGTTTGGATCCCACCAGTGATGCGCCAGTTGACTGAATTTCTCCAGCTCCATTGGATCTGCGTTGATGCCATCATTTTTCATACAATAATTTGCCTGCAAATTTAACTGAAAAGATACTTCTGCCAATAACTGCATCCCTGAACAGTTTAGCTTTGTTCAGGGTATCAAGTTCTCGATTACCCGGCAATATCCGCTTGAACGATCAATGATTAATCGGACAGGGTCACTTTTCATGCTTTCATAGCAAAAAGCCCTGCACGCTGGCAGGGCTTTTAGGTGATCCACGTTGAATGCGCGGTAAATTTTAGTTAATGGTTTCTCTCGTACCAGCCACTTCAATTTCCACACGACGATCCGGTGCCAGGCAATTAATTAATGTTCTGGTTGCTTTAGTGCCCTGGCAAGAATCACCGGTAACCGGATTGGCTTTACCTTTACCATCGGTAAAGATACGATCTGCACCGATTCCCTTGGAAACCAGATAGTTTTTGACGGCTTCTGCGCGTCTTACAGAAAGTTTCTTGTTATACGCTTCCGAGCCGATGCGGTCAGTATAGCCTACAGCAATGATCAAATCGTAATTCACCCCTTCCAGGTTTCTGGAAAAATCATCTAGCGCCTGCATACCGGCTGGTTTCAGAACAGCCTTGTCAAAATCAAACAATGCATCTGCCGAGAAAGATACTTTCTCAGGTTCAGTCACGACCGGCACTACCGGTGGCGGGGCCTCAACAACTTGCTCTGGTTGCTTGACCAGATCAGGATCACATTCATAAATAGCCTTGGCAGGTGTCCAGTAGCCGGTGCGCCAGCATAGGCCTGTTGAGTTTCTGGCGACGACCCCGTTATCATCCACAGCATAAGCTTCAGCTTTATCTGCCGCGCTGAAGCCTTGTCTTTGTTCTTCATGTAAATCAGCCATTACAATCCCGGATGCCAGCAATCCGGGCAAAATAACGGCTCCCATCAGATATTTCCTGGCTAATATCATTTTTTTCATGCTATTGTCCTTGTTCTTAAGTATAAAAACCTGTATCACAACCACCCACGATCACTTTTTTATACGATCATTCATACTGTTACGACTCTCCCGCTCATCGTAATCAGATCAGCATTGCTCGCATACTACCGGCAACGATTATGAGTTGATCCTTTTATCTTTGTCAAACCGAAGTGTATCTTCCGCACAACACTGTATCAAACCACATAGCCCAATGTGGACAAACCTTCGGGCGCTTTTAACGATACATGCTCCATAAACGGCGCAGCAATTACAGAGTTAACCAAGATTGTCTTTTTAGCCGAAAAATCTGGCAGAGCAGGTAATATAATATGCAAATCTGATAATAAATATTGCCGTGACCCCAAATAATACATATCCAGTTATTGAGGCGGATGGTTTAAAACGCTGCTTCGGCCGTCGTGTTGTCGTGCACGAGGTAAACTTGAAATTAGGCTGCGGGGATGTCCTCGGATTTCTGGGTCCAAATGGTGCCGGCAAAAGCACCACCATGCAGATGTTAACCGGCAATCTCGCACCCGACAGTGGGAGCGTCCGGATTTGCGGGGTAGATTTACTGAAAAATCCACTTGAGGCAAAACGTTATATTGGTTATCTGCCTGAAATACCTCCTCTCTATAAAGAATTGACGGTAGATGAGTATTTACAGTTTGCTGCTCGGCTGCACGGTCTTGCTAACACATCGGTACAGATCGCACTGGATGAGGTAAAACAACAATGTGAACTGAGTGATGTGGGAAAGCGGCTGATTGGTATTTTGTCGAAAGGCTATCAACAGCGGGTTGCAATTGCCCAGGCAATTATTCACCGGCCACAACTGATTATTATGGATGAGCCAACCGTCGGTCTTGATCCAAACCAGATACAAAAAGTACGCGCACTGATTCGCGAACTCGGTAAAACTCACGCCATCATTCTCTCCTCCCACATCCTCTCGGAAGTAGAAAGTGTATGTAATCGTGTACAAATCATGCACCAGGGCAGGCTGGTACTGGACGACAATCTGGACAACCTGAAACAGCGAAATATGAACCTGGAAAATATATTTACGCAACTCACGGCAGAGAATGCACCTGCCTGGGAATGGGCGCAATGACGATGTTTACTATCGCCAGCAAAGAACTCAAGTTGTTATTCGTATCATCGCTAGTGTGGGTTTTTCTGGCAGTGATGCAACTGGTGCTGGCCTGGGTATTTCTGGGGCGACTAAATACCTTCCTCGAAATACAGCCTCAACTGGCACAGCTCGCCAATCCACCGGGTATAACTGAAGTAATCGTGGCACCGGTATTCTCCATAGCATCCATCGTACTCCTAGCGGTAACCCCCGTACTAAGCATGCGTTTATTCGCAGAAGAGCGCCGTAACCATACGCTGGTCATGCTGATTTCAGCACCAGTTTCCATACCAGCCATCGTGCTGGGCAAGTTTCTGGCACTCATGATTTTTTTCTGTCTGATGCCGCTGTTAATAGTCATGCTATCCATTTCATTATTGACAGGGGGCATGCTGGATTTCGGGCTGCTGGGCAGTAATGTAATCGGGCTGATTTTGCTGGCAAGCTGTTTCGCTTCACTGGGGCTGTATATTTCCAGCCTCACGTCCTACCCGGCCATTGCCGCGCTGGGCAGTCTGGGGGTGTTGCTGTGCTTATGGGTAATGGATATCGTGACCATCGAATCAGAAAGTGCTGTACGCCATTTTTCCCTGTTCAGACATTTTGAAAACTTCAATATTGGTCTAATCGATACGTTCAGCCTGGCTTTTCTTCTTCTTTTTGCCATCACCTTTCTGGTGCTGACCATATACCATCTGGATGGAGAGCGGCTGAATGGCTAAGTTTCTGATCCAACCGGTTTTTTATGACCACGTTTAACAAAAAATCAGGATTACGATCCCGCTGGCAAAACGGTCTATTCATTGCCTTGTTCCTGGTATTAACGGGCGTGTTGGGTTATCTCGCGCTGGAGTTTCGTACACAGTGGGATCTCAGTCAGAATAATCGCAACAGCTTGAGCCAGGCCAGCATCGATATATTGCAAAAGTTTGACGGCCCGGTACAAATTACCGTTTATGCAACACAACAGGATTTGCAACTGGGCGATATTCGCGGAATCATCAGCAACTTCGTCAGCGTTTATCAACGAATTAAACCGGATCTGATCCTGAATTTCATTGATCCGGTAGAACAGCCGCAGCAGGCGCAAAGCGCAGGTGTCAGACTTAATGGCGAAATCGTCATCAGTTTCAAGGAACGCAAAGAGCGTCTTGCCACCATTAACGAACAGGCATTTTCGAATGCATTGGTTCGATTGGCGCGCACCGAAAAAAAACAGTTGCTGGTATTGTCTGGCCATGGCGAACGAAAAATGGATGGTGTCGCCCAGCGTGATATGGGGAATTTTAACAAGAAGTTGCTGGAAATCGGTTTCGAAAGCAAACCTTTCAGCTTTACCGATCAACCAGAGATTCCAGATACCGGCATACTGATTATTGCATCCCCGCAGACTGAACTGCTGGAAGGAGAGGTGAAAAAGATACTGGATTACCTTGCCAAAGGTGGAAATTTGCTGTGGCTGGTGGATACAGGCCCCCTGCATGGATTGCTGCCGCTGGCTGAAAAACTCGGCATTGTATTGACACCCGGCGTGGTGGTTGATCCCCAGGCAGATCGGCTGAGAGTACCATCAACGTTTGCGCTGGGAACCCTTTACGGCGCACATGCTGTAACAGAAAACTTTGATTTCATTACGGTATTTCCTTTTGCTCGCCAGCTCATCCCCGAGGAAAATACCGATTGGCGCAGTGTCACTCTGGCAGAAGCAGCCCCGCAGGGTTGGGTGGAAACTGGCCCGCTGGAAGGTGAAATCAGTTTTGATGAGGAAAATGATGTTGCAGGTCCGGTGGAGATCGCCGTCGCATTGAACCGGGTGGTAGAAGACCGCGAACAACGGGTTGTCGTCGTTGGCAGCGGACATTTCCTGGCCAACAGTTATCTCGGTAACGGCGGCAACCTGGATTTGGGTATGAATATGATCAACTGGCTCGCCGGAGATGAGTCATTTATCTCGATTCAGCCGCGTGTCACCATCGACAGCCGACTGGAGCTGAGTGAGCTGCAATTAACCCTGATCGCCACTGGTTTTCTCATCGCTCTGCCACTGATATTTCTTGTAAGTGGACTCTTCATCAGCTGGTACCGCAAACGCAGATGACGTGTAATCCAGTTTCTGCTGTTTGCTACAAATTTTTGTCAGATCATGCCAGAACTGCCTGAAGTTGAGGTCACCCGGCGTGGAATAGATGCTTACCTGGCTGGCAGATACATTACACAGGTAAAAATACGGAATTACGTTTTACGCTGGCCAGTATCACCTGAATTGATCACGCTGCTCCCCGGTCAAAAAATTAATACCATCACCAGGCGAGCAAAATATCTTCTGTTTGTTTGTAGCAAAGGCACACTCATCATACATCTGGGCATGTCAGGCAGTTTGCGCGTACTACCTGTATCCACGCCGTCATTACTGCATGATCATTTCGAACTGTGGCTGGATAATGAAAAAATGCTGCGTTTTCGTGATCCTCGGCGGTTTGGCGCAATATTGTGGTGGGACGGGGATGTTCGCCAACATCCATTATTGCAAAAGTTGGGCCCTGAACCCCTGAGTGATACTTTTAATGGCTTGTTTCTGCATGAAAAAATACAAAGGCGCAGTGTCAGTATCAAAGAAGCACTCATGAATCAGCATATCGTGGTCGGCATAGGTAATATTTATGCTAATGAAGCCTTGTTTCATGCCGGTATTTCTCCCCTGATTGCCGCAGGCAGTCTGAGTACGGCGCTTTGTGCGAGATTGGTTGACGCTGTCAAGATGACCTTGCAGCGTGCAATTGAAGCAGGCGGGAGCAGTTTGCGCGATTTTACTGATTGCGATGGTAGCCCGGGTTGCTTTCAGCAACAATATTGGGTGTACGGGCGAACAGGGCAGCCATGCCGGAAATGTGGCGCACTTGTGAGTAAAACTCGCCAGGGACAACGATCCAGCTTTTTCTGTGCGCAGTGCCAAAAATAAAAAAGCCAGTCAAAGATTCAGCTCACGAGCTTAATCAAACCTCATGCTACTGCAACCAGGTATCCAGCAATCGGCGCAGTGATTCAATCGGACGATAACCTGTGGTGATCAAATGGCGATCTGTTCCGCTTTCGGCCACAAGTGCCGGAAACCCGCTTATACCCCATTGTGCAGCACGATGGAAACCAGCCAAAGTTTGTTGTTTCGCCTCTTCCGATTGAAACACCGAAGCAAACTGCAATGCCGATATATCTAGATCAGCAACAAGTTTTGCCAGGACGGAAAATTGCGTCACGTCTTTTTGTTCGACATAAAAAGCGTGCTGTATCGCAGCAAAAAGGGGGAATATTTTTTCCGATTCGATCAGTGACATACTGACAACGCTCCGACAGGCAGGTTCAGTATCGTAAATGAATCCTTCCGGCAGGGCATTTTCAAAGGTAAAAGGCTGGCCAGTCGTGGTATGCACCGTATGCCAATGCTGCAGAATTTGTGCTTTTTTTTCTGGTAAAAGCGGCATATTCGTTCCTGGCCGCAGCCCTCCGGGTATCAACTCTACCGTCAAGGATGCCGAATATTCCTGCCTAATTTGCTCGATAACCGGCGCAAACCCCCAGCACCATGAACACATGGGGTCAGCGATATACCATAGAACCAATTTTTTATACCTGTTGCCAGGAAACATCAGGCAACGGAGCGGCCCGCCCGTTTACGCTCGTGTTCTAGCAGGAAACGTTTACGGATACGGATACTTTTCGGAGTAATTTCAACCAACTCATCATCCGTAATGAATTCAACTGCTGATTCCAATGTCAACTGAATCGGGGGTGTCAGCACAACCGCCTCATCATGGCCGGATGCGCGGATATTAGTCAGTTGTTTACCTTTGATAGGGTTAACGACGAGATCATTCTCACGGGTATGTATGCCAATCACCATCCCTTCATAAACCGGCTCACCGGGGCTGACAAACATGCGGCCGCGCTCCTGTAGCTTCCAGAGCGCGTAAGCCACTACCTCACCATATTCTGCCGAGATTAGCACGCCATTTTTACGTGAAGCAATATCCGGCCGCATCGGTGCATATTCATCGAAGATATGGCTTATGATGCCAGTGCCGCGCGTCAGTGTCATAAATTCGGATTGGAATCCAATCAGGCCGCGGGCAGGAATACGATAATCCAGCCTGACCCGGCCACGCCCGTCACTTATCATATCCAGCAGATCACCACGGCGTGTTCCCAATGTCTCCATCACCGCTCCCTGGTGGGTTTCATCGATATCAATCGTCAATATCTCGAACGGTTCGCACTTAACGCCATCAATTTCCCGGATAACCACCTTGGGGCGAGACACCGCCAGCTCATAACCTTCCCGACGCATGTTTTCAAGCAGAATTGTCAAATGCAGCTCACCACGCCCGGAAACAAGAAATGAATCGGTTTCGCCGGTTTCTTCCAGCTTCAATGCAACATTGGTCAGCAATTCTTTTTCAAGGCGCTCGCGCAACTGGCGGCTGGTAATAAATTTACCCTCCTTGCCGGCAAAAGGTGAAGTATTGACCTGAAAATTCATTGAAAGCGTTGGTTCATCAACCTTTGGCATCGGCAAAGCTTCCGGGCGATCAGTATCCGCCAGCGTCGTGCCAATACTGAGCTCATCAATCCCGCTGATCAACACAATTTCGCCCGCAGCTGCTTCACTCAACTGAACCCGATCCAGTCCGCTAAAAGCAGATATCTGGTTGACACGCGCTTTTTTCGGTGTTTGTCCACCCGTCATTACCATCACTTCCTGCCCCGATTTCAGACGACCCCGGCTGATTCTGCCAATACCAAGACGCCCAACAAAACTGGAATAATCAAGCGCACTGATTTGCAGTTGCAGCGGCTGATCAGGATCTCCTGTCGGTACGGGAACATGCTTGAGTATCAGATCAAACAGCGGACGCATATCGCTGCCAGGTTGTTTGGGATCCAATGTGGCATAACCGTTGAGTCCGGAAGCGTAGATCACCGGGAAATCCAGTTGTTCTTCGGTAGCATTCAATTTATCGAACAAATCGAATGTCTGGTTCACCACCCAGTCCGGCCGGGCACCGGGGCGGTCTATCTTGTTAATCACCACAATCGGGCACAAACCGGCTGCCAGCGCCTTGCGAGTGACGAAACGGGTTTGCGGCATAGGGCCCTCAACCGCATCCACCAGCAACAACACACCATCCACCATCGACAGCACACGCTCGACCTCTCCGCCAAAATCGGCGTGGCCCGGGGTATCCACAATATTGATATGTACGCCGGCATAGTCGATTGCACAATTCTTGGAAAAAATCGTGATTCCGCGTTCGCGCTCAATATCATCAGAATCCATCACCCGTTCAGCAATGGTCTGGTGAGCAGCAAAGGTGCCGGCCTGATGCAGCAGCTTATCCACCATCGTGGTCTTGCCATGATCCACATGGGCGATAATGGCGATATTACGGAGCAGGCGTGTCATAATTGAAAGTTCCTCGGAAATCGGCCCGGGCAATCCCGGATAAACTGTTGATTATAACAGTGTTCGAACTGTCAGACTGACCGGGGTATTATCTATTTACAATGGAATTTGTTTCAAAACTCGGGAAAAGGCATGTTTACTGGAATCATCAAAGCGGTTGGCCGTATCAGGCACGTCTATCCCAAAGAAGACGCTGTTCGTATCCATATTGATCCCGGCAAGCTGGATCTCACAGATGTCGCCATTGGGGATAGTATTGCCGTCAATGGCGCCTGTCTGACACTTACTGCATTTGAGGAAGGGTGCTTCACCGTCGATGTATCCGGTGAAACATTGAGTTGTACACATGGTCTGGATATTCCCGGCAATCCGGTCAACCTGGAAAAAGCGTTGCGATTTTCCGATCGGCTCGATGGTCACCTGGTCAGCGGGCATGTGGAAGGAGTCGGCGAAGTTGTACAATTCACACAAGCAGGTGATCGCTGCCTGCTGGCAATCCAACCGCCGCCACAATTGTTTAAATATATTATCCCCAAGGGGTCAATTACGGTCGATGGCGTCAGTCTTACGGTGAATCAGGTGGCATCTGAACGAGTTGAAATCAACCTTATTCCCCATACATTAGCCAATACAACTTTCAAACAGTTTGAGCCCGGCAAAAAAGTGAATCTCGAAACAGATATGATAGCGAAATACGTGGCACGTTTACTCGATCAGGCACAAGGCAAGCAATCATGACAATCTCATCGATTGAAGAAGTTCTGGTAGACTTCAAAAATGGAAAGATGGTTATCCTCATTGACGAGGAAAATCGTGAGAATGAGGGCGATCTGGTACTGGCGGCTGATTTTATTACGCCCGAAGCAATCAATTTCATGGCCAGATACGGCAGGGGATTGATCTGCCTGACATTGACAGAAGAGCGTTGCCGTCAGCTTAAGCTGCCCATGATGGTTGCCGACAATCATTCGCCATTGGGCACCAATTTCACTGCCTCCATTGAAGCAGCCAGCGGTGTAACAACCGGAATTTCCGCTGCCGATCGCGCCCGTACTGTTCAAACAGCCGTCCAAGCGGATGCTAAACCAGAAGATCTGGTTCAACCCGGCCATATTTTTCCGCTCAAAGCGCAGAAGGGTGGGGTGCTGGCACGCGCCGGCCATACCGAAGCTGGCTGTGATCTGGCGCGGCTGGCGGGTTTAACCGAGGCCGCAGTGATTTGCGAGATTCTGAAAGAAAACGGTGAAATGGCAAGGCTGCCAGATCTAATCGAATTCTCCGATGAGCACCATCTCAAGATCGGGACAATTGCTGATCTCATTCATTATCGCCGTCTCACAGAAAGCCTGGTCACACGAACGACTGAACGTCCCTTACAAACTGCTCACGGAGAATTCAGACTGATTGCCTACCATGATAAGATTGCCGGCGTCACTCATCTCGCGCTGGTAAAAGGGACATGGAATACCGGTGAGGAAATACTGGTACGAGTGCACGAACCGCTGACGGTGATTGATCTGCTGGAAATTGATGATTACACTCACTCCTGGAGTATTCATGATGCAATGGCAGCCATCACACATGCCGGAAAGGGCGTAGTCGTGCTGCTACAGCGCAAAAATGATGCCAGCGTGTTAACTGAGCGGATTCTGCAAACCACACCGCATCCAGCGGATAAACCCGTATCGGATCTGCGCCATCATGGTATCGGTGCGCAGATTCTTAAAGATCTAGGAGTCAGTAAAATGCGCCTGCTGGCAACCCCTCGCAGAATGCCTAGTATGACCGGCTTTGGTCTGGAAGTTACCGGGTATCTGGAACCGGAAGATCGCGATCGCGTGTAAAAATCTGTTCAAAGTCTCGATCAAGGGATGCAAGGCAAGGCAAAATTGAACGAGAAAGCGGAGCATACTTGAAATATGTGAGCATTTTGAGTTCAATTTCAACGCCGTAATGCGCCCTTCCGTGAGCTATTGAACAGGTTCTAAGACACTTTTGCTATCAATTTCCGGCCACAAGGCCAATCAACCAACTTTAAAACAAAGAGCAGAGAGGTACGTCTTTTATGTCCTACTATGACAATATTCTCGAAATAGATTCAGACCTCAATGGAAACGGGCTGTGCATCGGTATTGTCATGAGCCGTTTCAATATTGATACGAGTGAAGGGTTGCTTGGCGCCTGCACAACGGAACTTGCCAAACTGGGCGTGCAGGAAGCAGATATCGTTCTGGTAACTGTACCCGGTGCGCTGGAGATTCCGCTTGCGCTACAAAAACTCGCCATATCTGACCGGTACGATGCCCTGATTGCTTTAGGTGCAGTTATTCATGGTGAAACCTATCATTTTGACGTAGTGGCCAATGAATCGGCACGCGGGCTGATAGCAGTCGGACTGGAATACGACATCCCCATTGCAAATGGCATTCTTACAACGGATAACGAAGATCAAGCCACTGCCCGTATGACCGAAAAAGGGGCTGAAACCGCGCGTGTCGCGGTAGAAATGGCCAATCTGGCATTAACGCTTGGCGAAATGGATCAATCCACCACCTCTTCATGATACCAACAGACACTGCTCCACCATCCAAACCAGCACAAGGACACAAAGGCTATAAAAATCGCCGGCGTCTGTCACGTGAACTGGCCTTGCAGGGAATTTACCAATGGCGTCTTGCCGGGGGAAATGCTCAGGAAATTGACCTGCAACTGCAACAGGTCAATTTTTACAGCAAAGCGGATGGTTCCTACTTTTCCGATTTGCTGCAGGGTGTATTGGAACATTCCCGTGATCTGGAAGCACAAATCCAAGCTTATCTTGATCGGCAGCTGGCAGAACTAAGTCCGGTGGAATGTTCGATTCTCCTAATTGGTACCTATGAAATGGTGCATCATCCTGAAATACCCTGTCGGGCTATCATCAATGAAGCGATAGAACTGGCCAAGAGTTATGGCGGGACAGACGGGCACAAATACGTCAACGGTGTACTGGACAAACTGGCCGCCCAGTTGCGGGCTGTTGAACTTCAATCCAGCCCCGTCCGGAATAAGGATCCACACTAGATCCGGTCATTACGTCGATAGCAACACCTCTCTAAAAAATTGTTTAACCAAAACAGTCAACAGGAAAAGAGGGGGTGATTTATTTTGCCATTGCAAACGCTGTTTTCTTTTCCTTATCTTCGCGAGCCGCAACCCAGTGTGGCGTGGTAATCTAGTTTCTCTAGCACCATTGCTGCTGGGGGGTTGCTTCCCGCCATCCGTCAACATCACACTCACGGTTGCAGTCCGCAATAATAGCTATCGATTTATCTAACTTTTCATAAATGGTGTAGCTATGAACTCCGAGTTTGACATCATTAATCGCTATTTTTCCCGTCCCGTACGCAACGCGCTGCTGGGGCCGGGAGATGATGCCGCATTAATTACCTGCACACCAGGAATGGATTGGGCCGTATCGGTTGATACGCTGGTCTCGGGACGACATTTTTTCCTCGATATTGAGCCTTCTACACTGGGTCACAAAGTGCTTGCTGTCAATCTTTCCGATATGGCTGCCATGGGTGCTACACCGCGCTGGATAACGCTTTCTCTGACATTAACTGAAACACTCGCACAGGATGATGCCTGGCTCAAGGCTTTTTCCAGTGGGTTTTTCGCGCTGGCAGATCAGTATCAGATCGAGTTAATCGGCGGAGATACCACCAGCGGCCCACTCAATATTGGTGTACAGATCATTGGCGAAGTCGAGCAGGGCAAAGCCCTCCGGCGAAGTGACGCTAAGCCGGGAGATGATATCTGGGTATCCGGTTTTTTGGGAGACGCTGCCCTGGCGCTGCAATTCCTGCAACAGCGTATAACACTGACGGAGCAAGAGGCAACTCCTTGTCTAATCGCATTGTATACCCCCACACCGCGTGTTGTTCTTGGAAAAGCGCTGGTAAATGTAGCGCATAGTGCAATTGATATTTCCGATGGTCTGCTGGCTGATCTCGGCCATATTCTGGAACGATCCGATGTTGCCGCCACAGTTGATTTCGACCGCATTCCCTGCTCTCCGGCATTAAAAAACAAACTGCAACAGGAAAATGCCACTCGGCAATTGGCCATTGACTGTTTATTATCAGGCGGTGATGATTATGAACTGTGTTTCACCGCACCAGAAAACAGGCATGATGTCATTGCACAACTTGCGCAGCAAACGGGCGTGAAACTCTCCCGCATCGGCAAAATCGTGCCGGGAAAAGGATTGGCCGTACTAAATGCCAATGATAACCCGCTAATTTTTAATAATAAAGGCTATGATCACTTCCTTACCCGATGACTATTCACCACGACGTCAAACGCCACTAAAACCAGATATTACCTTTGTGCATGTCCGGCTAGCGCATTTCATTGCAATGGGCGCTGGTGTCGGTCTCATCCGCTTCGCTCCGGGCACTTTTGGCACACTTGCCGCCATCCCTCTTTTCCAGCTTTTGGATTCGATCCTCGAACCCGTTTCAGTGCTGCTGATCCTTGATGTTTTTTTTATCCTGGGGATCTGGGCATGCGCAGTCACCGGACGAGCACTCAATTCACCCGATCATTCCGGCATGGTGTGGGATGAAATCGTCGCCTTCATGCTGGTGCTGTTTTTCACACCAACCCACTGGGTCTGGCAGCTGGCCGCTTTCCTGTTATTCCGGTTCTTCGATATTGTCAAACCTGCCCCCATTGGCTATCTGGACAGCAAACTCAAAGGTGGATTCGGCGTCATGCTGGATGACCTGCTGGCAGCGTTTTATACCCTGCTTTGCCTCGCAGGCTGGAAATCGATGGTGCTGTTCGAAAGCTACTTTTGAGCGCTTACCCAACCATTCCGGATGACGTAACGCTGCTGGAATTCGCCCGCCAAACCGGACAAACTCTCAAAAATAACGGGTTGAAGCTGGTTTCAGCAGAATCCTGCACCGGCGGCTGGATCGGGCAGATCGTCACCGCCATTTCCGGCAGCTCCGCCTGGTATGATTGCGGTTTCATTAGCTACAGCAATTTATCCAAGCAGCAGCTGTTGCGTGTACAACCACAAACGTTGACACAGTTTGGTGCGGTTTCCGAACAAATCGCACGGGAAATGGCGCAAGGTGCGCTCACGATGAGCCAGGCTCAGGTTGCAGTGTCCGTAACCGGCATCGCCGGCCCTACCGGCGGTTCCACAGAAAAACCGGTCGGCACCGTTTGTTTCGCCTGGATACTGGAGAATTCATCTACAACCGCTGCAAACAGCAAAACCTGCCGGTTCCGCGGTGATCGCGAAGCCATCCGGCGACAATCTGTCGCCACGGCACTGCAAGGTATCCTTGAACTACTGAAAAACGCTACGTCTCTATCCCTTACCTAAGCAGCAGGGTATCCCTGGCCATTGAACCTGGAACACAGATTCAATCATCTGTGTGTTTAATTTGTGCCTCTGTTAGAATCAGTGCGGGAAGTCGGTCAGACAGTCGCTGCCTGGTAACAGGGAGAGGAAAGTCCGGGCTCCACAGAGCAGGATGCCGGTTAACGGCCGGCCGCCGTGAGGTGAGGAACAGGGCCACAGAGACGAGCGTATTAAGTTACGGTGAAACGCGGTAACCTCCATCCGGAGCAAGATCAAATAGGCAGATGATGACGCTGCTCGCCGAGTCTGCGGGTAGATCGCTTGAGCATACGGGTAACGGTATGCCTAGAGGAATGACTGTCCATGACAGAACCCGGCTTATCGACCGGCTTCCCCCATAAACAACTTCAATAACAGATTTAAGCAACTTCAAAAAGAAAAAGGGCAGAGTAATCTGCCCTTTCCTACAGTGTGATTAACTAATTGTTAATAATTAGAAATCGTGGCGAACACCGACTGTGTAAACGTTACGGTCAGCATCTACGCCAGGAGCAAGATTTCTATCTTTTACCCAAACGCGCTGATAACCACCAAACAGGCTGGAGCGACGGCTCAGGTTATGAATCACACCGACGGTAATGTTTTCAACGTTACGCTTGGCATAGGTTCCAAATGGCTCAGTAGCCTCACCAGTTTTCTTGGCGACAGCCATACCCCCTTGTGCAACCAGCATGGTGTTACCAATAGTGTAATCTGCACCAACGATCCACAGACTACCGTTACCATTCGGGTTCATAGCGGAGTTACATTGGCCACGACCGTTGTTACCTAGAGCGTTAATATCTCCAAATGCTGCAGCCTGGGTACAAGTAGCTGCCCCACCAAATGGGTTAGCATCAATTACATGCTCATACTGGCCACGCAACCGGAAATCAGCCACGCTGAAAATTGCACCACCACGCCAGATTTGCTCATCTTTTACACCATATGATTTCTGGAATTTACTGACATTATCCCGGGAATAGGCACCAAACACATCTACGCCAACGATATCAAATTGTCCGCTGTATTTAGCGGCAGCCTGGAAATCCCATTCGCCGTTTTCACCACCGGCATTCTCACTGCCAATAGCAGTGGCAGAGCCAGGAAGTCCCATAAAATTACTAGCACCCGTTGGGTCAATTTTGTCGGCATCACCGGGCATCAACAAACCGGCTACGGAGAAACCTTCCACTACTGGTGAATCAAAACGTACTGCACTTTTGACGAAACCGTGCTCACCAGAACCATAACCATTGGCGGAAGAAACCATCAAACCACCGCTACCATTGGCGTGCAGACTGGTTTCAGCAAAGGCATCAACCGTAAGGCCACCGGCGAAATCACGCAACACGGATTGAACGCGACCAAATTTGAGTTCACCCCATTGATCACCACCTAATCCCACCCATTGCTCACGTGCGGTGTTATGAAGATCTCCTCCCGGATTGAGTGCATATTCGATACGACCCAGCGCACGCAGCCCCATACCCAGATCTTCAGCAATCTGCAGACCCCAACGGGATTGCAGTGCATCATCCGCTACAGCGGTCTGTGCATTGAATCCGTCAACATCAATAGTTGCATACTCAGCCTGCAAGCGGCCGAAAATGGTGACATGTGTACCATCGGCAGCGGCAGTGAGCGGAACTGCCATCACGCCAGCGATTGCCAGTGCCATCAGTTTTTTATTCATTTGAAACTCTCCTTAAAGAAAAATATCTGGATCAATAAAGATGGACCTTGATTCTCTATACATCTACATTCTTTACTACTTCCGTTCCTGCCTGATCAGAGGTGTTGCATATCGCATACTTTTCCGAACAGAAGGGTTGAACGGATTGTGCCCAAGCAGAATCTGTTGTGCAACACCAAACCCGATTTTTATACTTTTTTCACTAAATTATGTTGTGTTATTGCAACACTCTGGCTCTATTCATAAAAAAATCTGTTTTTTACTGTGTATAAATCGGGGGAAAAGCTGGATCGTCACAGTCCAACGGACCCAAGAAGAAGTATTTACCGGATTTCACATACATCAGGCGCAGATAAACCAATGGGAGCTTGCTGGTGTGAAGCAGAATGATGATAAGGTGACAAACGCAGCTTTATGCGGGTTTCTCCACGCAAAATACCTCTGGCCGCCGGTGCGAGCTGCAGGGTAAACCGTTCCCCGCCAGCAGTGAAATAACCCAGTGCCAGCAGGTGTCTGAATACGATGCGCCAGCCTTCGATGCTGAGTTCATGACCAATGCCGAAGGTGCTGACGCGATCATGTCCCCATTGCCTGATCCGGTTGGTCTGTTTTCCGGTCAGGACATCAATCAGATATTCCATGCCAAAATTCTGACCTGTCCGGTAAACGCAGGACAGTGCTTTCTGGGCAGCAAGCGTGACATCCTGAACGGGAGTGGTGGTCAGGCAGGCATCACAATTGCCACATGCCAGTTCACTGCTTGAATCAGATGGTTCGCCAAAATAGTCAAGCAATCGTGTTCTGCGACAGGCGGTTGTTTCACACAGCGCCAGCAACGCATCCAGCCGGGCAGTAGCGGCTTGCTGGACTGGAATGGATATTTGTCCTGCGTTGGATTCAGCCTGATAACGCAACCGGATAATATCGCTTGGCCCATACACCATCCATGCATCAGCCGGCAGGCCATCCCGCCCGGCCCGGCCGGTTTCCTGATAATAGCTTTCAATACTTCTGGGCAAATCCAGGTGCGCAACAAAACGGATATCCGGTTTATCAATTCCCAGCCCGAATGCCGAGGTAGCGATCATGACAATGCCGTTCTCCCGCAGAAATTTTTTCTGGTGTTGTGTGCGTACAGGTGTTTCCATACCGGCATGGTAGGCAAGCGCCGGAATGTGATTAGCATTCAGCCAGGCGGCTGTTTCTTCAGTTTTTTTGCGGGATTGGCAATAAACGATACCTGCCTCGCCGGGATGCTGATTGCGGATAAAGTTTAACAGCTGTCGCCGGCTGTTGGATCGGGCGGTAATGCGGTAGCAAAGATTGGGACGATCAAAACTACTGATGAAAGCACGTGCCTGGCCTAACTCAAGACAACGCAGAATATCGGTGCGGGTTCTGGCATCAGCGCTGGCAGTCAGGGCGATACGCGGTACGCCCGGAAATTTCTCCGGCAGCATTGAAAGCCTGCCGTATTCTGGCCGGAAATCGTGCCCCCACTGGGAAACGCAATGCGCTTCATCAATAGCAAACAGGGCAATGGGAATACGCTGCAGCAGCGCGTGAAAGCGGTTGGTCAGTAATCTTTCCGGTGCAACATAGACCAGATCGTAGTTGCCCGCCAGCATGTCTTGTTCGATTACTGCTGCAGCTTTGGAAGTTTGCGTAGAATTAAGATATGTTGCCCGCACACCGCGTTCATGCAATACAGAGACCTGATTTTCCATCAGTGCAATCAGTGGTGAGATGACAATGGCCACGCCATCCCGCAATAATGCTGGCAGCTGGTAGCACAACGATTTACCGCCACCAGTCGGCATTAAGACCAGGCAACTGTTTCCGTTTGCGATATGGGTAATGATTTCAGCCTGCTGCCCGCGAAATTCGGTGTAACCAAAGATTTCTCTGAGCAGAGTTTGTGCACGGACAGCCAGGGAAGTCATTTCCCGTCCATAAAGCGCTCCAGGTCGCGCCGCACACGCTTGGTCGGCCGACCTTTACCAGCGTAACGCGGCGGCGTTGGCTGCGATTTGAGCTCTCCTGCCAGCATCTCGCGCGCTTGTCGGCTTTCTTCTGTTTCTTGATAAAGTAGGCGAGCTTCCGTAGCAGATCGACGCTGATTGGACAATGCCAGCACTTTCACCCGATGATGATACGGCCCGATGCGAATATCGAGCATATCGTCTACGTTCAGGATTCTGGATGGCTTCACCCGCATGCCGTTAATTTGCACCTGGCCACGCTCAACCGCATCAGCGGCTTGCGAGCGCGTCTTGTAAAAACGGGCAGCAAACAACCATTTATCGATGCGGAGTTTCTCATCCGTGGCCTGGGCACTCTTTTCAGTCATGGCATATCCGGGGTGAATAGGTCAATAAAAAGCATAAGCCCCCTTGATAAGCATACTGAGCGCAATGCACCAAGTCAGAATGGCGAAACCACGTTCCAGCTTGGCTTCGTCAAAACTGTGAGCATAGTGTTTGCCGATCAGGGTACCAGCAACTGTACCTGCGGTAAAAGGTAGAGCAAGCGGCCAGTTCATAAAGCCCATGGAGGTTGCCGAAATAACGCCCGTCAAGGAGATTAGCGCTGTAATGGAAAGCGCGGTGGCAATCAGGGTTTTCATGGGTAAATCTGAGACTTTCCTTAGCGCAGGAATGATGATGAATCCCCCTCCCACACCGAGCAAACCGGATAGAAACCCGGTTGCAGCACCTGAAGCCAGCAATCCTTTGGCACAGGGAATGGTCCATATCAAACGGCCGCTTTCCAGATTGAGCTGACAAGGTGGAAAAACAGCTTCTTCCGGCTGTGCAGCAAGATTACTCTTGCGATACATGTACAAAGCCGCATATGCCAGCACAGCAGAAAACAATACCGTCAGCAATGCATCAGAAAACTGCTGCGCCACCCATACTCCGGCAGGCGTAATCAGCATACCAGTACCCGCAATGAGACCGGCTGCCCGGTAGCGAATAATTCTTTGTCTGAGGGATGAATAAGTGGCGACTGCTGCTGATACGCCCACTGACAGCAACGCAACCGGCGCGGCTTCCGCTACGGTTACGTTCAGGCCAAAAATCAGTAAGGGAACGGCAATAATGGTGCCACCGGAGCCGGTTAGCCCAAGTACAAACCCCGTAAAAATACCCGGCAAAATACCCAGCCAGTGAACTTCCATACAGAATCTATTTGGATTCAGTGGATCCAGCCAGCCACTCACGTCCTTTCAGCAGACAATCCCAGTATACCCATGGGAAAAGATTAACTTTCATCCACCAGTATAACTTTCTGGCAATAACCGGGTTAAGCGGAAAAGTTGGCAGCAATTTTCCGCCATAACCAAATTCTGCCAGAACCACTTTGCCATTTTCGACGGTCAACGGGCAAGCGCCGTAACCATCGTAAACCGCGCGAAGTTCACGTCCTTCTTTTGCTGCCAGCAGATTTTCAGCAACGATGACCACCTGTTTTCTAACCGCGGCTGCTGTTTTAGAGTTAGGAGCAGAACAGGCATCACCCAGTGAGAAAACATTGGAGAAGCAAGTGCTTCGCAGTGTTTTGGGATCAACTTCGCAGAACCCGGCAGCATTGGCCAGCGCACTGTTCCGCAGAAAATCCGGTGCGACTTGCGGCGGTGTAATGTGTAACATATCAAACGGTTTATCCACACGGGTGACTTCTCCCGCTTCGTTCTTGACTTCAAAGGTAGCAATTTTTTTGGAGCCGTCAACCTTAACCAGATTAGAACTGAACGCAAGATTGGCATTGTATTTATGCACATACTGCATCAGAGGCGGCACGAACTCGGGAATACCAAACAGCACCGCGCCTGCCAGATCAAATTCCACCTCAATATTATTGAGTACACCTTTGCGCTGCCAGTAATCGCAGGATAAATACATGGCTTTTTGCGGTGCGCCGGCACATTTAATCGGCATTGGCGGTTGTGTAAACAGCGCCTTACCACCTTTAAGCTGTTGTACCAGTGACCAGGTATAAGGCGCGAGATCAAATACATAGTTGGAGGTGACGCCGTTTTTACCCAGAGTTTCCTGAGCGCCTTCTATTTTTTCCCAGGCCAGGCGAATACCTGGGCATATGATCAATTGGCGGTAGCCAACGGAACGGCCATCTGCCAGATGAACCAGATTTTTTTCAGGCGCAAATTCGGAGGCTGCTGCCTTGATCCACTCTGCACCGTGCGGCATGACATCAGCGGTATTGCGAGCGGTCTGATCAATGGCATAAGCACCGCCGCCGACCAGCGTCCAGGCAGGTTGATAATAATGTTTCTCGCTTGGTTCAATAACGGCAATGCGCAGGGATGAACGCCGACGCAGCAGACTTGCGGTTACCCCCAGACCAGCTGATCCGCCACCTACCACCACAACGTCAAAAACATTGTCCCAGTTGCAAGCTGCGGCTGTTTCAGCCTGGCGTTTATCTACCGGTTCACAATAAGTTTCGGCTACATCCTCCACTTTTTCTTGTGTGCCAGTACTGGCAGATGCTGTAGAAGCGCCGGTATTGCGAGTGTACAATGCCTGGGCACGATTACCCGAACCGCAAAAAGCCAGTACCGGGCCAGGCAGTGTTTGCATCAGTTGGTGAAAAGCAGAACATTTTTCATCTGAAACCTGGCCAACTTCAACCGGCATATAAGCAAACTGCAACCCAGCCGCCTTCGCTGCGTTCTCCAGTGCAGTGCGAGCTGGCTGACTTTCTCCGCCTTCTCCATCGGGGCGATTACAAATAATCGACTTGTAGCCCGCAGCCGCAATGCCAGCGATATCATCCACGCTAATCTGGCCAGTGACTGCTATTTTTTTATCCAGTTCTTTCCATTTTGTTTCAGGGGTGACACTCATAATGATTTCTCCTTACTTTTGTTTTTTATTACTGTCGATTTGATAGCGGCTTCGTATCGGTATGTAGTGTAACTGCTCCAGAGACTGCTCCAGAGTTGAATTCCAAGAGCTTAATCCTGCTCTTGCGGATGCCGTTTGTCAGCGTGAACATTGCTGGTGGAACGACATGATTCGTCGCAACCATTTGTGTCATCTGAAATTGGGTAATTTTCATTTCCGCAGTATAAATCAAACAGTGTGCTTATGATTTGCACTGCTTCCTGACTGGCCAGACTGTAATAAATATATTTTCCTTTTCGTTCGGTGGAAACCAGTTTTTCTTCGCGCAACACAGTAAGCTGTTGCGACAAGGTCGGCTGGCGAATACCCAGCAGTTGCTCCAGCTCACCAACATTTTTTTTGCCCTGCACCAGCTGGCACAGGATCATCAATCGGTCTTCATTGGCCAGGGTTTTCAGCATGGAGCAGGCTTTGATTGCAGCGGCCTTTTTTTCCACCATAACCGACAAATCCGGTTGCGTGTATGAATCTGTCATTGTCTGCCAATATTTTCCGGTTGTCGATCATTCAGCTTTGAATCCGTCTGGTGATGTTTTTCCAGCCAGTCAAAAACAGCCATACCCAACAGCATCGCTGTCACAAAAATAATACCTGCGGAATGGCCTGATGCAGCCAGCACTAATCCTGGCCCCGGACAAAGACCAGCCAGCCCCCATCCAAACCCAAACAATAAACTGCCCAGAATCAGGCGACGATCAATCACACGGGAGGCAGGTAAATGCAGTGGTGCCGCCAATAACGTGTGACCACGCTGTTGTGCTGCCCGAAAAGCAAAAAATCCGACACTGATCGCACCCAGCATAACCAGAGCCAGCGAAGGATCCCAGGATCCGGCAATATCCAGAAATGCCAGTACCTTGGCCGGATCTGTCATGCCGGACAAAATTAATCCCAGACCAAAAATTAATCCGGAGAGTAATGCGGTAATCAGGATAAGCATTTGTTTTCCTCTTTAAGTCAAATTCGGTCAGAGGTTTCCCACCACGTGACGAACAAGATAAACCACGCCCATTCCCATGGTCATAAACGAGAGGGTTGCTGCCAGTGAGCGCGGTGAAAGACGTGACAGGCCGCAAACGCCATGGCCGCTGGTACAGCCGGAACCATAGCGCGTTCCAATCCCGACCGCCAGCCCGGCCAGCACCAGTACTGCATCACCGGTTTCAACATGAATCGGGGGTAATTCACCCAGCCAGCGCCACAGCCACGGAGCAAGCAATAACCCGGTAATAAACGCAGCCCGCCAGGCAAGATCACCTTTTCGCAATTCAACTAATCCACCCACAATACCGGATATGCCGGCGATCCGGCCCGCTACAAGTAACAGCAGTGCTGCCGCTGATCCAATGATCATACCGCCGGTAAATGCACTGATCGGAGTAAATGCCTGCCAGTCAATCATAAATTTTCCTCCTTGACATACAAATTATGTTAGCACATTATGTACTTTAATGATTTAATATTTTATATATTAATTTATTTGAATGTAAATTACACAAGGAGATAATGATGCAACCTGAAATTCAAGCTTTCTTTGATCCTGTTACCTGGACAATCAGCTACGTTGTATTTGACAAGCCGGGAGGACACTGCGCCATTATCGACCCGGTACTTGATTACGATCCCAAATCCGGGAGAACCAAACATCATTCCGCTGATGTGCTGATTAAATACGTACGCTCAAAGGGGTTAACGACCGACTGGATACTGGAAACCCACGCACATGCGGATCATCTTTCTTCTGCACACTATCTCAAGCAGGAGCTGGGTGGAAAAACAGCTATAGGCAGTCTGATTCCTGGTGTACAGCAGGTATTCAAAAAGTTGTTCAATATGGGCGCGGATTTCCAGCCAGACGGCTCACAGTTTGATTATCTGTTCAGCGATGGCGATACTTTTCAGTTGGGTGAACTGGAAGGCAAGGTAATTCTGGTGCCGGGACATACACCGGCCGATCTTGCTTATCAGTTTGGTGATGCCATTTTCATTGGTGACACAATGTTCATGCCGGATGTGGGAACGGCCCGTGCCGATTTTCCCGGTGGAGATGCGCGCCAGCTTTATCGTTCCATTCGCAAACTGCTGGATAACCATTCACCGGAGACAAGGCTGTTCATGTGTCATGACTACCCGCCCGGTGATCGCCCGGTACAGTGGGAAAGTACCGTTGCTGATCAGCGCGCCAATAATATTCATGTACATGACGGCATCAGCGAAGATGCATTCGTTGCCATGCGTACGGCACGCGACGCCACACTGGATGTGCCGGTGCTGATCCTGCCGTCTGTTCAGGTCAACGTCCGCGCCGGCCAGATGCCACCTGCCGAGGATAACGGGACGGTGTATTTGAAAATACCGATCAATAAACTGTAAGGAATTTTTTATATGCGTCCCCGGTCAGGAAACTGGCCGGGGAACATTATTGTCCGTGCAGAAGTTCCCTAAAACCTGATCACTACCAATAACGAACGTTACCGGTATCAACATGGATAAAATTTGATTCCGGGTAGTAGCCAACGCCTCCAACACGCATCGACATGGCCGCACGTCGCAACGCATTAAGTGGAACACCGGGCAAACGAATATCTATTGCCTTACCTTGCATATGCAGGCTTTTTTTAGCTACACCGTGGCTTTTCGCTGCGAGGGTAGCATTGGTAGCCGGCGATCGATACCCAGAAATTACCTGAAATTCTTTTGAGCTGCCTGTTTTATGGTGCAGATGCTGGATCAGATCAAGCAATCCTGGATCAATCGGGTGACGTTCACCGGAACGATGGTCGCGCAATACTCTAGCTATCGCCTGCAATGCTTCCGGAATATATTTTCCCTGCTCCCAGTAAGCTGTCCTGATTCTTTCTCCGGTATGCAGATTTAACAAGGACAGGCGTTTTTCATAAATACGGGGGGAATTGGCAGCATTGGCTGCCGGCATGGCAAATAGTGCACATGCGCCTAAACTGGCTTGCAACAGTCGCCGCCGACTGTTGCCATGTGCGGTAAGTGTTTCCAGATTGTCTGCAATGATAAGTTTGGACATTGTTATCCTCCATGATCGTGCCAAATTAAAAAGACTGTCATAGACACTTTTCCGGCTGTTACCAGTGGGCGTATGCCAGCGCCCGTTTGTCACGCCCGTAGACATCGGATGAAAAGTAAACTTCGCCCTGCTCATCGCTCCAAGCGGTCAGATACAATAAATAAACAGGTATTTTTTCAGGTAAATGCACGGTTTGTGTCTTGCCACTGCTGATTTTTTCAGCAATATCGGCTTGTTCAAATGATTGCCCTAAGACAAACTCTGCCAGTTGCAATGGCTTCTCCAGACGGATACAACCCGAGCTGAAAGTACGAATATCCTTCTGAAACAGATATTTGGAAGGCGTATCGTGTAAATAGATGCTGAAAGGATTGGGAAACATGAATTTGATAGTGCCCAGTGCATTTCTTCTACCAGGATCCTGACGCAAGATATAAGGAAGAGATCTGCTGGTCGAATGCCAGTCGATAAAATCAGGATTCAGCTCGGATTCATATTTGTAATCGGAAAATACCCTGATTCCCTCGGAAGCAAAATAATCCGGGTTATATCTCTGTTTTGGCAGTAAATCCTTGCGTGCAATGCTGGCAGGCACATTCCAGTACGGGTTGAGAACCAGGTGAGTAATTTTGCTGTTGAAACTTGGTGTTGAACGATAATCGCGCCCGACAACTATTTTCATATCCAGCACGCGCACATTCTCCTGGACTGCCACCAGATTAAATCCGGCAATATTGACCAGGATATAGCGATCACCGAGTTTCCTGGGCAGCCAGCGCAATCGTTCAAGCGTGATACGTAACTGCTGAACATGCTCTCCTGGCGTTATGTTCATGGCTCGCCGGGTATTTTTACCAATAATGCCATCTGCATTTAATCCGTGTTGACGCTGAAAGGCCTTGACCGCTATTTCCAGCTGATCATCATAAAACTCGCTATCACTGACAACAATACCATATTCCGGTTTTTCAAAAATATGATATGCCTCCTGAATACGTTGACGTACCTGTGGAATAGAAGTATGCCTGGTATGCGGGCGAATCAATGAAGTTTCCTCCGGTATCCTGGTCCATATGGTATCGGCAGCAACCAGTGTACGAAATTTGTTCAACAGTTGTTTGAGCGAACGGTATTGTGGAATATCAGGTGGCAAATCTGCAAAGGCCTGTTCCAGTTTTCCTGAAGTGAGTGCTTGCTGCAGAAACGTTACCGGATCAAATTGCTGTTGTGGAATGTGCCAGTCCGGATCAGCCAGAGAAGCCGTCAGCCGGCCACTGTGCAAATCATGGGCAAGCGCCAGCAATGATCGGGTTGTATCCAGTTCGAGTAGTAGGGAAATTGGATCAGAAGTTTCGTTACGAAGTTTTCGTAAGGATTCAATATGGTAATCATTGCTGGAAAGCCCTTCTTCATCAGCCTGCCTAATAAGCACTAACGCAGTGTCCAGCAAGACAGCAGAATGACCAGCCAAAGTCCAGACTGGTTGATAATCACGTTGCGCATAAAATCGCTGCAGGTTTATCTGTACCGCACTATCCTGATTGTTCTGAATATTTTTTGCCAGTTGTTCGCGTATCGATTCTGCGCTGGCAATCCAATTTTCAGCAATGACGGGCAAAATCGTAAACATCAGCGCAAGAAAGGTTAAATACCGCGCTGCCGCTGAAGGATTGATCCAGAACTTTTTGGAATTTTGAATAAATAACAAAAAAATATTCCTGTATTCCCGGTTTAAAAGGGCCATTATCAGACAGTTTTCCCTCTGTACCCAGAGCAGTTTTTAAAAGATATTTTGTAAAGATATGTTTTTTATCATACCTACCCGGGTTGATAAAATGAAAATCAAAAGGATAAATCTGAAAGCTATTGGCCGGTTTTCTGACTGCCGCAAACACAGGCCAAACAAAATCAACAGAGCTGTAATCCAGGCCTGGCGAAGCTGTACGCAATAAGACAACCTTTCCGGAAAAACTTCATTATACTAACCTCCTCAGCAGATAAACGGGGTTCACGTAAACTTATAAAAAACCCTTTTGCTTTTACACCGCACTTAACTGTTTGTTTTTCCTCTCTAGTTTTTTTCAAGTTTCACCGGAATACTTTTCTAAATCCGGGTTAATTTCTTCTACTTGTCATGCAGAAAATAGAGACTTTCTGGTATTTCTGTCTTAAGCATTTCAAACAGGAATTGAATGGACAGCAGTTTAATACCTGGATCAAGCCGCTCAAGCTGGAAATCTGTCCGGATGTGGAAAATACCCTGGTCTTAATTGCTCCCAATCGTTTTGTATTGCAATGGATCAAGGATAATTTTGTCAACCGCATCGACGAAATGGCACAAGGTCATTTCAATGAAAAAATCCATTTCAAACTGGAGCTGAAAGATCCAGCCGAGATCAAAACAGCAACAATCAAGGCACCTGAACCGAAAAGCAAGGAAGACAAGAAACCACCTACAGATAAAGCGCATGGCACCACCGCCAGAAAAACCAATCCCAGCCGGCTCAATCCTGCTTTTACCTTTGACGCCTTTGTTACCGGGAAGGCCAATCAGCTGGCACGTGCCGGGGCCATTCAGGTAGCAGAACGACCAGGTATTGCCTATAACCCTTTGTTTATTTACGGGGGGGTAGGATTAGGCAAAACGCATCTGATGCATGCGGTCGGCAATTACGTTATGGAACTGGATGCCGGGGCCAAAATCCGCTATGTCCATGCTGAAAAATATGTATCGGATGTCGTCAGTGCCTATCAGCACAAGTCATTCGATAAATTCAAGCTTTACTATCATTCGCTTGATCTGTTGCTGGTGGATGATGTTCAGTTTTTCAGCGGTAAAAACCGGACACAGGAAGAATTTTTCTACGCCTTCAACGCATTAATCGAAGCACACAAGCAAGTAATCATAACTTCCGATTGTTATCCGAAGGAGATTTCCGGGCTGGAGGAACGTTTGGTATCAAGGTTCGGTTGGGGATTGACCGTGGCGATCGAACCCCCCGAACTCGAAATGCGCGTAGCCATTCTGCTCAAAAAAGCTTTCATCGAGAAGATCGAACTGGACGAAAGTACCGCCTTTTTCATCGCTAAATATATCCGTTCCAATGTCCGGGAACTGGAAGGCGCACTAAAACGGGTTCTGGCGTATTCACGCTTTACCGGTCATCCGATTTCCCTTGATCTGGCCAAGGAAGCGTTAAAGGATCTGCTAGCCATACAAAATCGGCAGATTTCAATCGAAAACATTCAGAAAACCGTAGCGGATTACTACAAAATAAAAGTAGCCGACATGTACTCAAAGAAACGTGTCAGGGCTATCGCCCGACCCAGACAAGTTGCAATGGCTATCGCCAAGGAACTAACTCAGTTAAGTCTGCCTGATATAGGCGAAGCTTTCGGTGGAAGAGACCATACAACTGTACTGCATGCCCATCGTAAAATCGTAGAACTACGTGCTTCTGATCCCGGAATAAACCGGGATTACAGTACATTGATACATATCCTGCGTGGATGACGTAATACGCCAATAACCCCTGCATGTTTTGTGGATAACTCGCATAAAATCCTGATTGGAAAATTTTGTTCACAATTCATCCACAGGCTATACTCAAATCATACAGGATTAATTTAACGTGTAAATATATAATATGTAAGTAATTTTGTTACTTATCCTTATTTTTTTCACTGCTTAATTATTATTATTTAGTTTTTAAATTAAATGAAACTAACAATATCCGACCGGGATTTGCTGTTCAAACCACTACAAACAGTGAGTGGTATCGTAGAACGAAGACACACGCTTCCCATACTTTTAAACGTCCTGATTTCAATCAGGGATGGCAAACTGGCACTGGTGACAACAGATCTGGAAATAGAAGTCGAGGCAACTTCCAATATTCCGGAACTGGAAAATCAGGGTTCACTGCAAATGACTGTTTCTGTCAGAAAATTACAGGACATATTGCGCGCTTTGCCATCTGGTTCCCCAGTCGAACTGATCCGGTCAGAAAACCGGTTACAAATTGTTTCTGGAAAAAGCCGTTTTAGTCTGCAACTACTTCCGGCTGAAGATTTTCCGAGAATGGCCAAGGACAATGAGCGTTGCGATGCCTCGTTCACACTGACACAACAAATACTGAAAAAGCATCTGCAGCGGGTATCACACGCCATGGCGCAGCAGGATCTGCGTTATTACCTGAACGGGACATTATTGCTGATCGAAGACAACAAGCTGATGCTGGTAGCCACTGACACGCACAGACTGGCGATAACTTCTTTCGATCTGGATGGACAGTTTGAAAAATCGGAAACAATTATCCCGCGCAAGACGGTGTTGGAACTGATCAGACAGCTGGAAGATAGTGACAAACCGGTAATTGTCGAAATTTACTCAAAAAAGATCTGCTTCCACTTTTCAGATGCTGTGTTAGTGTCGAAAGTCATTTCAGGAAAATTTATCGATTTCAGACGTGCAATTCCGCAAACCAGTGTTTTTCAGTTCGATATAAATCGTCTTGATTTCCTCCACGCACTGCAGCGCACCGCGATTATTTCCAGTAGTAATGATTTATTTCGCAACGTTCATCTGAATATCACGAACGGAAAGCTGAATATATCCGCCAAAAACAAGGAACAGGAAGAAGCACAGGAAGAAATTGAAATCGTTTATTCAAATGAAACAATTGATACCAGTTTTAATATCGTTTACCTGATGGAAGTATTGAACAACCTGGATAGCGAGCATATCAGGTGCTCTTTTGAGAACATGCAAAGCGCTATATTAATTACGTTGCCGGATGATGATCAGTTCAATCATGTCCTAATGCCAATGCGCGAGTAGTACAAACCTGCTCGCCTTATCAGATTTACCGGAATTACAAAAGAGATAACTTTAAATATGAATACAAGTCAGCCAGAGTCCACCAAAAATACCGAGAGCAGTCAACGCGATTACGACTCGAACAGCATTAAAATTCTGAAGGGACTGGATGCTGTTCGCAAGCGCCCCGGAATGTATATTGGTGATACCAGTGATGGCACCGGGCTGCATCATATGGTGTTCGAGGTTGTCGATAATGCCATCGACGAGGCCTTGGCAGGCTACTGTGATGAAATTTCCGTAATTATCCATGCTGATAACTCCATCAGTGTTCAGGACAATGGTCGCGGGATTCCTACCGATATCAAGCAGGATGATGAGCAGAAACGTTCTGCTGCTGAAATTGTCATGACGGAGCTGCATGCGGGCGGCAAGTTTGATGACAATTCCTACAAGGTATCTGGCGGGTTGCATGGTGTTGGTGTGTCCGTGGTGAATGCGCTGTCAGAATGGTTACGACTGACGATTTACCGCAAGGGAAATGTTCATCAGATAGAGTTTCGGGACGGCGTAGCGGTTGCTCCATTGGCAGTTACTGGCCAAACCGATAAACACGGAACAGAGGTGCACTTCCTCGCCAGTCAAGCGATATTTGGTAATGTAACTTATCATTACGATATCTTCGCCAGACGATTGCGCGAACTCTCCTTTCTTAATTACGGAATCAGGATCAGGCTGGTCGACCAGCGTGATAATCGGGAAGAGACTTTTGCGTTTTCCGGTGGCATCCGTAATTTCGTCGAATACATCAACCGTACCAAAACTGTGTTGCACCCGAGCATCTTTTATGCGAAAGGAATGAAAGATGATATTACTGTCGAAATTGCAATGCAGTGGAATGACAGTTATGCTGAACAAGTACTGTGTTTCACTAATAACATCCCACAGAAGGATGGTGGCACCCATCTGACCGGATTGCGTGCAGCGATGACGCGCACACTCAACAGCTATATAGAAAAAAACGAGCTGGCCAAGAAAGCAAAGGTTGATACCACGGGTGATGACATGCGAGAAGGGATGACCTGTGTGTTGTCGATCAAGCTGTTCGAACCTAAGTTTTCATCCCAAACCAAGGAAAAACTGGTTTCATCCGAAGTACGTCCGGTGGTTGAGGAAGTTGTTTCACATAAACTTTCAGAGTTTATGCTGGAAAATCCCAATGAAGCAAAGATTATCTGCAACAAGATTATTGAAGCTGCCAGAGCACGGGAAGCTGCCAGAAAAGCCCGCGAACTGACACGCAGAAAAGGCGTCCTGGATAGTATGGGTTTGCCTGGAAAACTGGCAGACTGTCAGGAAAAAGACCCGAAACTATGCGAGCTTTATCTGGTGGAGGGAGATTCTGCCGGCGGTTCTGCTAAACAGGGACGTGATCGTAAATTCCAGGCAATTATGCCGCTCAAAGGCAAAATCCTGAACGTCGAGAAATCCCGCTTTGACAAGCTAATTTCCTCCCAGGAAATCGTGTCACTTATAACTGCTTTGGGAACAGGCATCGGCAAGGATGAATACAACCCGGATAAACTGCGTTACCATCGCATTATCATCATGACTGACGCGGACGTGGATGGCGCGCATATCCGCACGCTGCTACTCACCTTCTTCCACCGGCAGATGCCGGAGATTATCCGCAGCGGCCATCTCTACATCGCCCAGCCGCCGCTCTACAAGGTCAACAAGGGCCGCAGCGAGGTTTACCTCAAGGATGCAGCGGCGCTTGACCGCTATCTGGTCGATGCGGGCCTGCAGGGCCGCGTGCTGGAAAGCGCGGGCGGCGCGCGCGGCGGAGAAGAGCTGCGCGCACTGGTCGATCATGCCTTGCGCATTCGCAGCCTGCTGGGCTTCGTGCCGCGCAAATACAACCCCGCCATGGTCGAACAGATGGCCCTGTCAGGCGTGCTGGATCCGGCGCTGGACGGCACCAACCGCCAGCAGGCGCTGGAACTTGCGGCTACCCGCCTCGAAATGGGCGATGATGACGCAAGCTGGAGCGCGCATCTCGGCCCGGATGGCGCAGTCCGGTTCGAACGGCTGTGGCGCGGGGTAACCGATGTGCACCCGATCGAGGCCAGTTTCCTGACTAGCGCCGAAGCGCGTAAGCTCCACCGTCTCGCCAGTGAGAACGCCGAAGTCTATGCCCGCCCATGCCGCCTGGTCCGAAGCGGCGCGGAAGATGCCGAACCGGTTG